>Ga0307978_1000266_pt1 | contig 45090 bp, 38 predicted proteins | sample OrgLakmetage1056_FD_203151 | JGI IMG/M metagenome (GOLD analysis project Ga0307978, IMG submission 203151) | Saline water microbial communities from Organic Lake, Antarctica - #1056 | ecosystem: Environmental > Aquatic > Non-marine Saline and Alkaline > Saline | place: Antarctica: Organic Lake... | reverse complement strand
GTAGACATATCCATGGTGAGGCGGGGCTCCTGAAAATCTGCTTTTTTGGCTTCGACACCATAAAATTACAGCTTTTCAGAACGTTACGCCACCCTCACCAACACCTCATGCATAATTCGGGTTAACATCACTTTTTATCGCGTGCCCCCCTTTATCACGTTCCAAACGACAGCCTGCCCGCGGCTTTCAACCGTCACACGCTCAACGCGCACAGTCTGCCCCTTGAACCGCTGTAAATTCGGGTTTCTGAGCGGGGGCGTCGTGACACTCGCGACAACCGCGACACGGGGCGCAGGTATCGGGTTCGGATGCTGCACCGACGGTTTCACCAAAAGGGGACGGCGTGCCCCGTTCGATTTCGTCAAGCGCCTACTGCACGTCAAACCACATGCGCACCACCTTTAATGATACGCCAGCTTTCAGCCCGCGCAGCGCCCCGGACAAGCGTGCCGGGAATGAGCGGGACAATCCAGCCGTGCCGCTCCAGTAGGGCAAGAGCTGCGCGCGCCTTGGGGCTTTCGCGCAAGTCGTTCGGCCCAAGGCGCACAACATCGCGCACCATGATTTCCTCCTCTGTCCAGCCGTTCAGCATCCACTTGCGCAGGGCTTCGGCCCGGTCGGTCTCAACAGACACGGTTGCCGCATCGACCAGCCGTACCGCTTTCGGACAAATGAAACCGGGCCAAGACGATGCCGCTGGCCACGTCAGCGGGTGTGTAGCAGGAGCCATCCCCCCATCAGTTCTCCGTCTTTTGTGAAGATTCCCGAAAACGACCCATACCGGTTACTCATCGCAGTGACACGATGCTGCTGCGCAGCCCGTCAGACCGGCCATCTATGCTTAGCGCATTATTTTAAGGTGCAAGATATGTCGCTCAATCGGACTAACAGTACTATAGCTGTGTTAAAGGGCCTGCGAACATTCATCAACAGGCCCAGAAATCATTGGGTAGCTTACATCATGCCGCCCATGTCATGCATACTGCCGCCAGATTTGTTCGGCTTGTCGGCAACCATCGCCTCGGTTGTGACAAGTAGCCCCGCAATAGATGCGGCATACTCAAGAGCGATCCGCACAACCTTGGTCGGGTCGATGACACCGGCCTTCAGCATATCGCCGTAGCGTTCTGACTGAGCGTCATAGCCAAACGCCCTATCGTCATTCTCAAGCACCTTGCCCGCAACAACCGATCCATCAACGCCGGCGTTTTCGGCAATCTGGCGAAGGGGTGCCTGAAGGGCCTTGCGAATGATTGCAATACCAGCCGTTTGATCCGGGTTGTCTCCCTGCAGGCCTTTCAGAGCCTTGCCAGCTTGAACCAAAGCAACACCGCCACCTGGAACCACGCCTTCTTGCACAGCTGCGCGGGTCGCATTCAGGGCGTCTTCAACCCGATCCTTGCGCTCTTTCACTTCGATCTCGGTGGCACCGCCGACCTTGATCACCGCGATGCCGCCTGCAAGCTTTGCAAGCCGTTCCTGCAGTTTTTCTTTGTCGTAATCCGAAGTGGTTTCTTCGATTTGCGCGCGGATCTGCGTAACCCGTGCAGCGATCGCCGCCTTGTCACCCGCTCCGTCAATCAACGTGGTCGTATCCTTGGTAATGGTGATTTTCTTGGCATCGCCCAGCATGTCCATTGTGACATTCTCCAGTTTGATGCCCAATTCTTCTGAAATCACCTGGCCCCCGGTCAGAATGGCAAGGTCTTCCATCATGGCTTTGCGACGATCCCCGAAACCCGGGGCCTTCACGCCAACGACCTTGAGGCCACCACGCAATTTGTTCACGACAAGCGTTGCAAGCGCTTCGCCGCTGATGTCCTCGGCGATCACCAACAGCTGTTTGTCCGCCTGCATCACGGCCTCGAGCAATGGCACCATAGGGGCCAAGGAAGTCAGCTTCTTCTCGTGTAGCAGAATGACGCAATCTTCCAGATTTGACGTCATCTTGGCCGTATCCGTCACAAAATACGGGCTCAGATAGCCACGGTCGAACTGCATGCCCTCGACCACTTCGGTCTCGGTCTCAAGGCCTTTGTTTTCCTCAACGGTAATCACGCCTTCGTTGCCGACCTTGGCCATGGCATCCGCGATCTGTTGACCGATCGCGGCCTCGCCATTGGCAGATATCGTGCCAACTTTCGCGATCTCGGCCGTATCGCCCACGGGGCGCGACATTGCTTTGACCTCCGCAACGACGGCGGCGACAGCCTTGTCAATCCCCCGCTTCAGGTCCATCGGGTTCATGCCCGCAGAGACGGCTTTCATGCCTTCGATCACAATGGCCTGTGCCAGAACCGTCGCAGTGGTTGTGCCGTCACCGGCTTCGTCATTGGTGCGCGACGCGACATCCTTGATCAGCTGCGCGCCCATATTTTCGAATGGGTCGGCCAGTTCGATCTCTTTGGCGACGGTCACGCCGTCCTTGGTGATGCGTGGAGCGCCATAGGATTTGTCGATGACCACGTTGCGGCCCTTGGGCCCCAGTGTGACTTTGACGGCATTGGCGAGTGTATTGATGCCCTTGAGCATGCGGTCACGGGAGTCCGTGCCGAATTTGACGTCTTTTGCAGACATGTCGGTATTCCTAATTGAATGTGTAAAAAAGCAGCGTCGTTCAGGCCATAATGCCCAGAATATCGCTTTCTTTCATAATCATCAGCTCTTCGCCGTCGAGTTTGATTTCTGTGCCGGACCATTTGCCGAAGAGGATTTTATCACCCGCTTTGACATCCATAGCAATGCGCGCACCGGCGTCATCTTTTGCGCCCGCGCCGACAGAGACAACCTCGCCCTCTTGTGGTTTCTCCTTGGCATTGTCAGGGATGATCAGACCGCCTGCAGTTTTTTCGTCGCCTTCAATGCGGCGCACAAGAACACGGTCATGTAGAGGGATAAACGTCATGGAAATGCTCCTTCTCGAGATTTCCGGTAGGGGTGGCATGCGTAGAAACACATTGGCACTCGCCACACCTGAGTGCCAATGGTCTTTAGGTGGCTATCGTTGCGGGCCGCCACAAGTGGCTGTTGAACTATATTTCATCGGGAGTAATTATCATGAAATGAGTGAGACAATGAGCGGCACTGACGACTTACTGTACCTTTTTACCCGAGATCGAAACCGCGGGTTTTCCAGCATTTGAATTCGCCGTTGCAGAGACTTTTGGCTTTTCCTGCTTTGGCTTCTTTGCTTCTTTGTTGCTATTTTTACCTTTAGCCATGGTCTGTCCTTCCAAAATGCAGCGATCCGATGCCGAAGTGGCAAAGCGAGGCTGCGCTACGCATCACGCGTCTGGAGTGCGACGCGTGATGAATTCGATTGGCGATTTAAGGGCGCCGCTGCGGGTTTGTGCCCGCTTCGTCCAACGCCCGTTGCTGACCGCGCGAAACTGTCGTGATCGGTGTGCCAAACATCGCGTTTGCAGCAGCAAAGTCTTCGGCTGTGTCAATCCCGGTCCATTTCATGCCGGTGATGTCCAGCGCATGAAACGGGATGCCATTGTCAACCAGCCGCGCATAGGCCGCTTCGTAATACGCGTGTGTGTTGGCGGAGCTTTCCATCATCTCTCTCAACTGAGCAAACAACAAAGGGCCTGTGACTGCGCTGATTTTCTCGATGCCGATGGATTCACCGAGTGCCGTTGCAGGATCAACGGATTTGCCAATCTCGCTGACGCGCATTTCGTCATCCGCAATCACTTTCACATCTTCGTCCGTCAGCGCAATATCGCGTTCAATGCACAGAAGGTTTGGTAGATCGCTATCCATCAGCGCACGTAGGATCTTCGTTTCGAATACCACATCGGCGTCAAATTTTATGAACTCTCTCGTGCCAACAGCCGATGATGCCAGCAGCAGGCAGTATCCTGTGTCGGTGTCGCGGTATCGGTCATTGATCACATAGGTGACGCGGATGCCGCGAAAGGTCTTGTCGATGAGCTGTTTGATCTCATCCGCACGGTGGCCCAGCACCATGACGAACTGGGATATCCCGCAACTGAGGCAGTTGCGGATCATCCGTTCCAGAATGACCGAGCCGCCGACGGACAGCAGGCTTTTCGCAGTTTTGTCTGTCAGCGGGCCAAGGCTCGATCCGATGCCACCAGCCAGAATGACGGCCATCGGTGGGCGTGCATTATCATATTTCATGGGTTCGTCCTGACCGCATCAAGGATGCTCAACGTAATTTCTGAATCTCAAGCTTTTGGTTAGCGTCAATATTTGCGCCGCGGAGCCATGCTTTGAACGTCCCCCAAAACAGAAGACCTGCGGCAAAGATCGATAGCATGATCGTCAACCGGTCAAAGAGCAGCTCTGCGGGCGGCATTTAGATGACCACGCCTTCGTTGAAATCGAGGATCTTGCGTTGTTCAGTTACGAGCTATTTCAAAGTCGCCGCGATACCAAAGCCCAAGCAGGCTTCGGGGTCGCGTTCTTCTCTGTCGGCGTTCTTTGTGAGGTATGCGGGACCGACTTCTGTTTCGGTCTCAACCATTGTTTCTCTAATATAGCCGCGCAGCCCGCATACCGCAATGTCTATCAGCGCGGGAAATGCAGGCGGAACGCCCAGCGATTGCGCATGGCCTTGCAGGAATATGCAAAGACTAACGTAGGTCTTAACAGAAAAAGGCCGATGAGCACGCTCGAAAGGCTCCGAATGCAGCCATTGATGCAACTGTTCCATCCCGGACGATTACATAGATCCTCGCCGCTCTGCGTTTTTCATGGCAAGATCGGTCTTCGGTGACATCCGGGAGGCCTTTCAATGCTGATCCATCTCCATAGCCAGGCGACGTACCACTGCCCGGCAGGCGATTGCGTAGCAATCTGCCCCCAAAGTGAGGGCGAAGATTCAAGCGTGTGATGCGCCTGCTTGGGCCCTTGCGGAGCGGTATGGCATAACCGAGCGGGCAGTGTGGAAGTGGCGCCAAGCGCGACAGTGTGAACGACCGCAGCCACACAGCGCACCGTCTGCAAACGACGCTCACGCCTGCGCAGGAGGCCGTCGCAGTTGCGTTGCGCAAGACGCTGCTTGTCTCATTGGATGACTTGCTCGCGGTGGTGCGGGGATTCCTGAACCCGGATGTCTCGCGCTCCGGTCTGGATCGATGCCTGCGGCGGCACGGCATAGGCAATCTGCGCGATTTGAAAGCAAGGGTTGCGCGGCCCAAGCATAGCGGGTTCAAGGCCTATGAGCCCGCCTATGTCCAACTGCTGCGCTATTTGAGGGCTGCGCAGGCGGGCATACCTCTCAATCAGCGTCATCCCGAAGGTGTTACGGAAAAGAGCTCACCGACCGGCTCTTTGGCCTGCGCAAGCGCGCACAAAGCGGGAAACATCAGTTCGACAAGCTTTGCGCGGTTCTGGATGTCGACCTCCGCCTGACACCGCCGAAGTCGCCGCAAACCAACGGCATGGTCGAGCGGTTTAACGGCCGGATTGAGGATGTCCTGCAAAGCCACCCCTTCCGATCTGGTGAGGAACTGGAAGCCACGCTGCACCGCTATGTCCGGCTCTATAACCAGCAGCTCCCGCAATCAGCGTTGAGTAGCCAGACGCCCTTGCAAGCGATGAAGGACTGGCACAAACTTAGCCACAGTCTGTTCAAGAAACAGCCTTACTACCGTCCGGGATGAGACAGGTAGGCACTATTCTAACGCCAGCCCGCCCCCGAAAAGCGCCGCCTGATCAACTTCGTACTTTCGGATTGCTTATGAAAGGATTGTGAGGTGGTCGCCACCCTCCGCGAACCCTTTGATCTCTTGACGGAAACCATGGACATTGCCGCCCGCTCAAGTTCGGGAAGCGGCGTCAATTCCTCGAAAAACGAGATTTGGCTGGGATGGTAGGATTCGAACCTACGGTACACTGTACCAAAAACAGTTGCCTTACCACTTGGCTACATCCCAACGTGCGCCGGTAGATAGGGTGGGTTGGCGCAGGGTGCAAGCCTTTATCCGTGTAAATCTGTGCAATTTGACAGTTATTCCTGTTCGGCGTTCGGGCGCAGCAAATCGGTGTGCTCCTCGGCGCGCTCAAGGTCTACGATTTCCGCCAACTGCTGATCCTCGACGGCATCCACGCCTTGCGCAGGGGCCGGTGGGAGAGGCGTGACCTCCTCCTTCGTCGATGGCGCAGGGGACGAGGTGTCCGCGAGAGCGGCGGTTCCTCCCTCGACAAGCAGGCGGTAGGCGGGTGCTTGGGCCCCGATTCCTGCGGCGTCGTAGGCTGCCTGCACCAGCCTGATTGCCTCAGACCGGGCAAGCACGATGCTGGTGTCATTTTGGTCGATCCACCCGGCCAGGCCCATGCTGACCGAACTGTCGTCGACCGATTCGATCCAGACGGAGGCTTGTGGTACGGCAAGCACGAACGGCAGCTCCTCCAGCGTCTTCATCGCGAGCGCTTGGGCAAGGGCGAGGTCCGCCTCGGGCGCGACGCTGAGATGGAACGTGAAGCGGCGTTCTGCATTGCGTGAGAAATTCACGATACGGCTTTTGAACACAGTAGAGTTGGGGATGCGAATGTGATTGCCGTCAAAACTTAGAAGGATCGTCGCGCGCGAAGTGAGGCGGATGACCTTGCCCGTGTCACCCTCGATCTCGACGGTGTCGTTGGGCCGGAAGGGCTGGCGGATGGAGAGCATGATCGAGGCGATGAAATTCTCTACCGTGTCGCGTACGGCGAAACCGATGGCCAGTCCGACGATCCCCGCAGCACCCAAGATGCCTGATAACAGCGCCGTCGCATTGAGGATATCGAGTGCGACGACAAGCCCGGCGATGACGAACACCATGCGGACAATTTGCCGGTAGATGTCGGCGATGAATGCGTTGGGAGCCAAACGCTCCCAAGGTTGGAGGCGACGCGCCAAGGCGAAGCCCAAAAGTACAATCAGCGCAAATAAGGACACCGCGATGAGCGCGAGCGGCATGAACGCGATAAGCTGTTGGCCGCGCGCGAGAAACCGCTCGACGGCGGGGTTGAGGCGCTGCACAACATCCGTGGTCTCCGCGACCTCGTTTTCGATCGCGACGACCCCCTCGACACGTCCCACCAACTCGTTGAGGCGCTGCGCGGTTTCCGTATCGAGCGTACTGCCGCGCAGGGTCACGATGCCCGAGCTGACTGCGACGGACACATCCGCATACCCGTCCAGCTCCCCGAGGATCCCTCGGATGCGGGTGGCGATGGCGGCGTCCTGTGTGGCGCTGTCCGAAACTGCAATGGTGCCGGAGGGTTGATCGGCGCTCTGTGCCTGCACGGCCACGGGCACGAGAAACCATAGCACCAGAAGGATATATCGCATGCAAAATCTCTGTGAAATGGAACCCGATGCGCTCAGCTTAGGTGGCTGCTCATATGTTTGCAAATCTTGCGCAAGGCTGCGTCACTTACAATCAATCAGAATGGCACCGTCGCGGCCCCCTGCCAGAACTGCGTCATGAGCGGCGACACAGTCGTCGAGGGTGAAAACCTTGTTCACCGGGCAGTGCAGGGCACCCTCGCTCAGCGCCCGGTGCAGCCGCATGATCCGTTCCCGCCGCGCGGCGAGTGGCAGCAGGTAGATCAGAATGATATCGAGCGTGACGGCTTTGAACAGCAGTGGGCCGAAGGGGAGGGTCGGGGCCATCTCGGCCTGAGAGCCGTAGGCAGCGATGGTGCCGTTGATCGCGACCACTTCCGCGTTCATGGCAACGTTTGCGCCGAATTCCACTTCGAGCACGCGGTCCACCGGCATCCCTTCGTTGGACGCGATGATGTCGGCAGCCAGAGTGTCGGAGCGATAGTCCAGCACGGCATGGGCGCCTGCGGCGCGTACCCTGTCCACGTCGCGTGCGCTGCATGTAGCGATCACGCGCGCGCCGCCCCAGACCGCAAGTTGCACCGCCAAATACCCGACCGTGCCGCCGCCGCCTGAGACAAGCAGCGTCTGGCCGCTCACGTCGCCCGCGCCGAATACGGCCTCGGCGGCCGTCAGGCCGGGGATGCCGAGGATCGCGCCTGTCTCCAGGCCGATACCGCCCGGCAATTCCACCGCCTGCTCGGACGGGAGGGTGATATGGCTGGAGGCGGTGCCGAAGGCACGCTGCCACTGGCCGTTCCAGATCCAGACGCGCGTGCCGATGCGCGCGGATTCGACGCCTGCGCCCACCGCTTCGATCACGCCCGCGCCGTCACTGTGGGGGATGACATGGGGGAAGGCGGGCTTGACCACACCCGGCCTGCTGCCCGCGCGTGATTTGATGTCGGACGGGTTTACGCCGGAAAAGGCCAGCCGGACGGTGACTTCGCCTGTCGCGGGTGCAGGGGTTTCGAACGTCTTGACTTCAAGGACGTCGGCGGCGGGGCCGAAACGGTCGTAGAATACGGATTTCATCGGATGTGGTCCTTTGGGTCAGGCGCGGTCTGGCCACCATGATCCAAAGGGCGCAAGGGTGCAATCAGTCAAACTCTTCGCGCGCGTGCACACCCCAGAGCCGCGCCTTGGGGGCCCAGCCGCGAAAGCCGCCGGACCGCAGCAAGCACCATTCGATGCCGCATTCGCTGGCTCGCGCGACGACGCCCAGTTCGAGAGCGGCCGTCACCGGGGCGTCCGGATCGGGGCGCGCGTGCAGGGGCAGCATATTTTTCTCCACCAACACAGTGCGCGTGCCCGACAAAAGCGAATAATGCACCCAGCCACCCATGCCGTCGCGGTCTTCAACCCGGCGCCAGTGGCCATGCTCGGCGGTTATGCGCAGCGGCATGTCCCGGCGCTTGAACACCCAATCGATGCGGTGGGTGAGCGATGGGCCACGGCGCACATTCCCTTCAGCCGCTTTCATCGAGACGTAGCGCGGGATCGGCCGGTTGGTCACCTTCCCGAGTGTCTCCTCCTCCGCTGCGAGAACGGGGATGGGGAAACTGGTGGTCACGACGAGCGCGAGCGCGCCGAGAAATCCTGCGCCTAATTTTCGCGAAAGCGATTTATTCATGAGGTGCTGCCTGCACTGTATGTTCGTGTTGACGCTGTTTTAGTGTTTTCGTCCTGCTCGGACGGCGCGTGGTTCTTGTGACTCGTCACCGCTTGCGTCACCATGTAACAAAATAATGAGCCGCCCAAGACTGGAGAATGAAGAATGTCAAAACAACGGTTGAGTGTTGTAGTCACGCGACGGTTGCCGGACGTGGTCGAGACCCGGTTGGCAGAGCTGTTCGACGTGCGCCTGCGCGAAACGGACGCGCCGATGGCGCGCGATGAGCTGCGCGAGGCGATCAAGACCTGTGATGTGCTGGTGCCCACGATCACCGACACCATCGACGCCCCTTTGCTTGCCCAATCGGGCGGACGGCTCAAACTGATCGCGAACTATGGTGCAGGTGTGGACCATATCGACGTGGCCACCGCGCGCCAGCAGGGGATTCTGGTCTCCAACACGCCCGGCGTGCTCACGGACGACACGGCGGATATGACTATGGCGCTGTTGCTTGCCGTGACGCGGCGGATGCCCGAAGGCATGGCCAAGATGCAGCAAGGCTCATGGGACGGCTGGGCGCCCAACGCGCTGCTGGGCGGGCGGATATCGGGGCGTCGTCTTGGTATTTTGGGCATGGGGCAGATCGGGCAAGCCGTGGCACGGCGTGCCTCCGCCTTCGGCATGCAGATCCATTATCATAATCGCCGCCGTCTTCATAAGCAGACGGAGGCCGCGCTCGAGGCCACGTATTGGGAGAGCCTCGACCAGATGGTGGCGCGGATGGACGTGATCTCGGTGAATTGTCCGCATACGCCGTCGACGTTTCACCTGATGAATGCGCGTCGTCTCAAACTGATGAAACCGGACGCGGTGATCGTGAATACCTCGCGCGGCGAAGTGATCGACGAGAACGCACTGACGCGCATGCTGCGTGCGGGGGAGATCAAAGGCGCGGGGCTGGACGTGTACGAGCACGGCGTCGAGATCAATCCGCGCCTGCGCGCGCTCGATAACGTCGTATTGCTGCCGCATATGGGGTCGGCGACGCTCGAAGGGCGTGTCGAGATGGGGGAGAAAGTGATCATCAACATCAAGACATTTGATGATGGGCACCGTCCGCCGGATCAGGTCGTGCCCGCGATGCTCTAGGAACTTGCGGCGCCTCTGGTTGAGATGGCGTGTGAGGTTAAAGGCAAAATGAAGTTGTGCAGGAGAGAGCGATGCGTAAGATTCTGATGGGGTTGGCCTGCGTTGTTGCGGGGAGTGCCGCCGCGCAGCAGGCAGCGGATGCGATCGCTCCCGAGGCGGCGGGGGTAGGTGCTTTTGAGGCCTTGTCCGAAGACGTGGCCGAGGCGCTGGCGCTGAAAGCGGCGGGGCAGCCTGTGCAAGCCGATGCGTGGATGGTTGCGGCGGCGAACCCGCACGCGGTGAAGGCCGGTGCGGATGTGCTGGCGTCGGGCGGCACGGCGGCGGATGCGCTGGTGGCCGTGCAAGCGATGCTGGGCTTGGTAGAGCCGCAGAGTTCGGGCTTGGGCGGTGGTGCGTTTTTGGTCTGGTACGATGCGGCGAGCGGTATCCTCACGACGTTCGACGGGCGCGAGACGGCGCCGTTGGCGGCGACGCCGCGTCTGTTTCAGGACGCAGATGGGGAGCCGCTGTTGTTTTTCGACGCCGTCGTCGGCGGGCGATCTGTCGGGACGCCGGGGACGCCGGCACTTTTGGCGCATGTTCATGAGCGGTACGGGACGCAGCCTTGGAGCGATCTGTTGGCGCCCGCGACGGCGCTCGCGGAGCAGGGTTTTTCGGTCAGCCCGCGTCTGGCGCAGCTGGTCGCGGCGGACGCCGAGCGATTGTCGCGCTCAGATATCACTGCGGCGTATTTTCTGCCGGACGGAGAGCCTGTCGCGCAGGGCCATAAGCTGGTGAACCTACCTTATGCCAACACGCTCAAGCTGCTCGCCGAGCAGGGGGTAGGCGCGTTTTATGCCGGGGATCTGGCAAAGACGATCGTGGCCACGGTGCAGGGCGCGCAAGGCAATCCGGGCGTTCTGTCGGAGGTTGACCTCGCGATCTACCGCGTCAAGGAGCGTGCGCCGGTCTGTGCGAGCTACCGTGCGCATGAGGTGTGCGGCATGGGGCCTCCGTCCTCCGGTGCGATTGCGGTGGGCCAGACGCTCGGCCTGCTTGAGGGGTACGACCTGAGCGCGGGACCGGATGACGTGACCGTGCGGCGTCTGATCGCAGACGCCTCGCGCCTCGCCTTCGCGGATCGCGGACGCTATGTTGCGGACAGCGATTTTGTGCCGGTGCCGGTGGAGGGGATGTTGGACCCAGAATATCTTGCAACCCGCGCGGCGCTGTTGGCACGAGATGATGCATTGCCCGAAGTGGCGCCGGGCGAACCTGCGTTCGATCATGCGCTGAATTGGGCGGATGATCAGGCGATCGAGTTGCCCTCGACCTCCCATATCTCGATTGTGGACAGTTTCGGCAACGCTGCCTCCATGACGACTACGATCGAAAACGGCTTTGGCAGTCGGTTGATGGTGGGAGGGTTCCTGCTCAATAACGAGCTGACGGATTTCTCGTTTCGCAGCCATATGGACGGCGTGCCCATCGCCAATAGGGTCGAGCCGGGCAAGCGGCCCCGCTCTTCCATGTCGCCGACGATCGTGATGAAGGACGGCGCACCGGTCATCGTCGCAGGCTCGCCCGGCGGGAGCCGGATCATCGGCTACACGACCCAGTCGATCATCGCGATGATCGACTGGGGGCTGGACCCGCAGGCAGCGGCGGCGCTGCCCCACGCGGTGAACCGGTTCGGGACCTATGATCTTGAGGAGGGCACGTCGGCCGAAGGGTTGGCAGAAGGGCTTGGCGCGATAGGCTACGAGACGAGCGCACGGGCGCTCACCTCGGGGCTGCATTTGATCGCGATCGGCGATCGGTTGCTGGGCGGGGCGGACCCGCGCCGCGAAGGCATTGCATTGGGGGAGTAGGATATGGTTCAGGCCATCGCATCGGCGCGCAACGAAGACGGCATCGGGGCTGCTCTTGGGATTCTAAAGCAGCAGTTTGGCGAGCGGTTTCACACCGGCGCGTCCATTTGCGAGCAGCATGCGCATACCACGACGTGGATCATCAATCAGCCCCCCGATGGTGTCGTCTTTGCCCATAGCACGCAGGACGTGTCCGACATCGTGAAAATATGTGCGGCGCATAAGGTGCCGATCATTCCCTTCGGGACCGGTACGTCGCTGGAGGGGCACGTGAACGCACCGGCGGGCGGCATCAGCATCGACCTGAGCCAGATGGACCGCGTCCTCGAAGTCAATTCGGGTGATCTGGATTGTCGTGTGCAGCCAGGTGTGACCCGCATGGCGCTCAACACGCATTTGCGAGATCAGGGACTTTTCTTTCCCATCGATCCGGGCGCGGATGCGAGCATCGGCGGTATGGCTGCCACGCGTGCGTCGGGCACGAATGCCGTGCGCTACGGCACGATGAAGGACAATGTGCTGAGCGTCGAGGCCGTGTTGGCCAATGGCGATATCATCCGCACTGCCACCCGGGCGCGCAAATCCTCCGCCGGATATGATTTGACGCGGTTGATGGTCGGCTCCGAGGGAACGTTGGGGATCATCACTGAGGTGACGCTGCGTTTGCAGGGCATTCCCGAAGCGATTTCGGCGGCAAGTTGTTCGTTTCCGACCGTAGAGGCCGCCTGCGAGGCGGTGATGGCGGTGATCCAATACGGTCTGCCCGTGGCGCGGATCGAGTTGTTGGACGCGCTGGTGGTCAGGGCCTGCAACAGCTACTCCAAGCTTGAACTGCCCGAAACGCCGCTTTTGTTGCTGGAATTCCACGGCTCGGATGCGGGTGTCGCAGAGCAGGCGGAGACATTCGGCGTACTGGCCGGTGAGTTTGGCGGCACCGGATATGCCGCCACGACAACGGCCGAGGAGCGGACCAAGCTTTGGCAGGCCCGCCATGACGCCTATTGGGCGATGCTGGCGCTCAGACCGGGAAGCAAGGCTGTGGCGACGGATGTGTGCGTGCCGATATCGAAGCTGGCGGAAGCGGTGGTGGGCGCGAACGAAAAAGCCGCCGAGCTGGGGCTGATCGCGCCGATCGTGGGGCACGCAGGGGATGGAAATTTTCATGCGTCGCTGCTGATTGACATGGACGATGCAGCGGAGGTTGCGCGTGCGGAAAAGTTCGTCAGCTGGCTCAACGACCGCGCGATTGCGCTGGGCGGAACTTGCACGGGTGAGCACGGAATCGGGCAGGGCAAACGACCCTACCTGCGCCGTGAGCTGGGTGGTGCGGTGGATGTGATGGCGGCGATCAAGCGGGCGTTGGACCCCGATGATATCATGAACCCCGGTAAAATTCTGATGTGACCGCGTGAGGTGAGGACGGGAGGGGCGCTGCCCCGTCTTTGCCCTTGGCAAAGACCCCCCGGAGTATTTAAGGCCAAGAAAATAGGCGAAGAAACCTGGCATTTATAAGGTTGCGTCGGTTTTTCGTGATGGGCGGTCGCGGCTTGGCTTTGAATCTCGCGCGGCCTGTCTAAAACGGGTTCAGATGCGCATAGGGGAATCGGCACATGAAGAGCAACGTCAAAGCATTGGTCGTCGGCGGCGGGGCCGTGGGCACCGCGATTGCCTACCATCTGGCGCGCGCCGGTTGGGATGACGTCATGCTGCTGGAGCGCGATGAGCTGACTTCAGGCTCCACCTGGCATGCGGCGGGATTGCTGCCGTATTTCAACATGTCGTTTGCGACCACGCATATCCACGACTATTCGATCAAATTCTACAAGACGCTCGAAGAAGAGACCGGGCTGAACGCGGGCTTTGCCGTGGTGGGCAACTTGCGGATGGCTCAGACGGACGCGCGCATGGACGAGTATATGCTCTATGCGTCAACTGCCGAAACCTGCGGCGTCCCCTATCAGTGGATGACACCCGACGAGATCAAGGCAAAGTGGCCGCTGATCCGCACAGATGATCTCAAAGGTGCGATTTACCATCAGACGGACGGCTACATAAATCCTGCCGATGTCACGATGGCGATGGCCAAGGGCGCACGTCAGCGCGGTGTGGTGATCGAGCGGAAATGGCAGGCGGATGCGTTTCACTGGAACGGTGAGGCTTGGGAAGTCACTGTAACGAAGATGGTCGAGAAGGGGGGCAATCTGGTGCCCTCAGATGAGCAAATGATGATCACGGCGGAGCATGTGGTGACGGCCAGCGGTAACCACGCGCAGCGCACCGCGCAGATGCTGGGCATCAAGATGCCTGCCATCCCGGTCGAGCATCAGTTCATCGTGATGGACCGGGATCCGGAACTGGTCAATTTCCGCGAAGCGGGTCATGTCGAACATCCGGTGATCCGTGATGCGGATGCGCAATCCTATGTGCGTGAGGAGCGCGGGGGGTGGATCCTGGGCGTCTATGAGCCCCACGCGCCTGCGCGGTTTGAATACGGCGTGCCGGACAGTTTCCGCGCCGATCTTTTTCAGCTCGATCTCGACCGGATCGAGGACCAATATATGGCGATGAACCACCGCATCCCGTCCGCCGAGAGTTGCGGGCTGAAGGATGATTTCAATGGTCCGATCTGCTATACACCTGACGGCAATCCGCTGGTGGGGCCCGCGCCCGGTCTGCGCAATATGTGGCTGGCCGAAGGGTTCTCCTTCGGGATCACGGCGGCTGGGGGCACGGGATACTACCTCGCGCAGCTGATGGTGAATGGAGAGGCTGAGATCGACATGGCGAGCCTTGATCCCAAACGCTACGGCGACTGGATGACGACCGAATTTGCCGCGCGCAAGAATGAGGAAGCCTACGAGCACGTCTATATTTTGCACCATCCTGACGAGGAGCGACCCGCGTGCCGTCCGCTGCGCACATCGCCTGCTTACGATCGTCAGGCGGCGCGGGGGGCACAATTTGGTTGGGTGAACGGATGGGAGCGGCCAAACTATTTCGCGCCTGTGGGGTTCAGCGACCATGACGCGCGCTCCTTCCGCCGGGGTGGGTGGTGGCAATATGCGGTGGATGAGGCAAAGGCGGTGCGCGAAGGCGTGGGGCTTATCGACGCCACTGCCTTTACCAAACATGTGGTCAAGGGGCCGGGCGCGACCGCCTTCCTTGATTGGTTCACCTGCAACAAGCTGCCGAGCGTGGGCCGCATCAACCTGACCTATGCGCTGACCGGTGTCGGCACCACGCGCACGGAATACACCATCGTAAGGATCACGCAGGATGAGTATTCTCTGGTGAGTGCAGGGGCCTGGACGGCCTACGACAGCGATTACCTGCGCAAGGCGGTAGAGGATAAAGCGCCGGAGTTCGGCTATATCGAGTGTCACGATGTCACAACGCAATGGGGCGTTTTCGCCATCGCGGGCCCTAAATCGCGCGCCGTGCTGAACGAGGTGATCAAGGATGCTGATCCAACGACTGCGCTGAGCAACAAGCGCTTTCCGTGGCTGACGATGCGCAATATCGAGCTGGGCATGGTGCCTGTGCGCGCCATTCGGGTCGCCTACACCGGTGAGCTGGGCTGGGAGCTTCACCACCCCATCGAGATGCAGAACCACTTGTTTGACCTGCTGGAGAAGGCGGGCGAGCCGCATGGCATGAAGCTGGTTGGCGCGCGCGCGCAGAACTGGCTTCGGCAGGAGAAGTCCTACCGCGCTTTTGGCACCGAACTGGGACGTGACGCGACCCCGCTGGAGGCTGACCTGCCGCGCTTCGTGGACATGAACAAAAACTTCCACGGCAAGCAGGCCATGGCCGATCACGGGATCAATGCAAAATGCGTCACCGTGTTGATCGACGGGCCCGGTGACGCCGACCCGTGGGGCCGAGAAGTGCTTTATCACGGTGATACTCGCGTGGGGCGTCTGACGTCGGGTGGCTATTCTGTCGCATTTGGTAAGTCGATTGGTATGGGGTATGTCACCCCCGAAACTGCGGTGGTCGGGACCAGGCTCAAGGTCAAGATGTTCGATCAGCTGTGGGATGCCGAGATTGTCGAGGACAGCCCCTATGACCCCAAAAACACCGCGATCCGGGTGGACGGCTAGGCGCTGGCTGGCCATCTCGGGAGGCGCGCTCGCGCTGGTGTTCGCGGCGGGGGTGCTGCTGTCCCCGCAGCGCGTTCCGACTGTCGCGGTGATTGGAGACCGTGCTGATGAGGTGCGCGCGGCGTTGGGTGTGGCGCAGTCTGATGCACCGGCTGTCACCATCGTTCTGCTTAATCGGTGGGGCAGCTTGCGCCACTTGCCCGATATCGCAGAGCTGTGCTGGGACGCCTGCTACGCGCGCGTCGCGCCACAAATTGCGCTGACGCAGATGCGCTTTGGCAGTACGCAAAAGGTAGTGGTGTTTCATTTGCCTGATTTTGCAGACGATCTTACCTGCGTTGTGGCCCGTGCTGCCAATGAGCTGTATGCATTGACGGCGCGCGCCCCGGACTGTGCGGTCGAGGCGACCCGTAGTCAGGTTTGGATTTTGCCCATGGGGCTGGGGCGTCTCTAGGCTCAGCGCATTTGGCGCGCCGCCACCCACGCCGCCCATTCCGCCCGGCTACCGGAAAATGCGTTGAGATCCACCGTGCCGTCGATCCCCTCGATCAGGCCCGTCATCGAGTACTGCCAAAAGCGCCAGCTTTGACCGTGGTAGACCTCGCGCGGGTTCTTGGCCGTGGTGCGCAGCCAATATTCAAAGCCCCTGAAACCGGCCAGCTCGTTCTCTTCGTAAAAGCGCGGGGTGGTGTAGATGATAGGGCGCTGGCCATAGTGCGCCTCCACGATCCTGAGCCACCGCCGCATCTCATCCTGGACCACGTCTGCATTGGGACGCCGATGCGCACAAGTGGGCGAAAACGGGTTCCATTCCATGTCCAGCACCGGGGGCAACATGCCTTTGGTCTTTGGCACATTGCGGATGAACCAGCGGGCCTGTACTTCCGGCGTGGTGCAGAAATAATAGAAGTGATAGGCCCCGCGCGCCACACCGGCACCGCCCGCACCGCGCCAATGATCGCCGAACGCGGGATCGAGCAGATCACCGCCCTCGGTCGCTTTGATGAAGGCAAAGTTTACGCCATTGCGCCGCGCCTGCGCCCAATCGATGCTGTTTTGGAACCGCGCGGCATCAATGCCGTGCACCGGGTATCGCGCGGGCGCGGGTGCGTTGAAATCGACCGGGTCGGCATCGCGGAAATTGGGCGCGATTGGTGTGCCGACAGGGATCACACGATCGGGGCCGCCACAGGCGGCAAGCACGAGGACTAGAGAAGCAAGCAGCATGGATCGCAAGATCATCATGGGCGTCTGCGTGAGGCGATGAACGCAAGATTGTTGGCGGGCATCTCACGAATGGCAATCAGGGTGAGCCCGGCCTGGGTCAGCACGCGCGTGACCCATGCATCGTCCTTGTAGCCGATGGCAGGATCGGCGGCGCGCAACTCTGCATCGAAGGTGGTATCGCCTTGGGACGTGAGAGCGCCACCGCGTTTGAATGGACCGTAAAGCACGAGCAGCCCATTGTCGGCAACCGCAGAGGCCGCCTCGGTGATCACCGCTTTCGCGGCTGGTTCGGGGATCAGGTGTAAAAGATTGCTCAGATGCACCAGATCATAGGGTCGATGCGCCGCAGACCAGCCGTCTCGTGTTGCGTCAAGCTGTTGTGCGCTGTGAAGATTTGCAAGGCCCGCTTCGGCGACGTAGGCATCGACGCTGGCGATCCGCAACGGGTCTATCTCGCTGGGGTGCCAGTCGATCTGGGGCAGGGCGCACGCCAATTCCGCTACGTGCTGGCCTGTGCCGGACGCAATTTCAAGCGCGCGACCGCGTGCCGGAGCGATCTGTTGGATCAGTGCGACGATAGCTGGGCCATTGCGTGCCGCTGATGGTGCATGCAGCTTTGCGCCGCCTGCGGCCTCGGCGATGCTCGCACTGGGCGGCAGCTTGCTCATGCGCGCAACCGGTCGGGGCGCAGTGCCGCGACTGCGCTCTCGTCCAAATGCTGTGTGCGGCCCATGACCAGATCAGCAAGCAGCGCTGAGGCCGCGGGCGACGTCTGGAAGCCGTATCCCCCTTGTCCGGCGCACCAGACGAACTCTGGCGCATGCGGGTCGCGCCCCAACACCAGCGTGCGGTCCGGCGCGAACGTTCGCAGGCCGCCCCATGTGGCCAGCGGGCGCGTCACCTCCGGCGTCACCATTTGCTGATACCGGTCCAGTCCTTCGGCCAAAGTCATATCATCGGCGAACGCGTCATGGGGATAGGTCGCGGCTTCCTCTGCGGGGGAGACGAGCAGCGCGCCTGCATCAGGCTTTGCATACCAGCTCTCGCTCACGCCGAAAAACATTGGCCACCGGGTGGTGTCATGTCCACCGGGCGCTGGGAGTCGCGCCATGGAGCGGCGGTGCGGGATCAGGCCCAGTGGGGTCAAACCCGCGATTCCCGCAACGAGGTCGGCCCATGCCCCCGCCGCGTTCACCAGCGTCGGCGCGCTATACTGCGCACCCGCGCTCACGTGCCAGCCGTGCGCATCTTGCCGGATGGCGGTGACGACCGCATCGGTTATGACCTGACCCCCGTTGCCCCGCAGCACGCGGATGAAATCCTGCATCAACCTGTCAGTATCGATATCGAAAGCTTCCGCGTGATAGGCGGCCATATCCACGCGGTCTTTGGCCAAAATAGGCACCAGCGCGCGCGCTTCATCCGGGGTGATCCTGTCCACGCCCATATGGGAGACATCGGCTTCAAACGCCTCTTTGTCGCCCTTCTGTGCCACAATCAGCAGGCCGCGCTGCGTCAGATATCCGCCGTCGCGGAAATGCGCCATGCTGGCCTTGTTGAGCGCTTGTACCGACGGCGCGCCGTAATTCTCCTCGATCAGCGCGGCGGAGCGGCCGGAGGCATGATAGCCCGTTGCACTTTCCATCTCCAGCACGGTGACCTTCGCGTCGGCCGACAGACGCGCGGCGGCGGATAGCCCCGCTATGCCGCCGCCGATGACGATGATGTCCTCGTTCATTGCTCTTCCGCACGATCTGTGGCGGGAGGAGGCGCGGGAACGAGACTTGCCAATTCCGCGTAAACCTCAGCGGACAATCGCATGCCCATGGCATCCAGCGAGGGCGCAAGCTGGGATGCGGAGCGCGCGGAGATGATCGGTGTCGGCCCCGTTGCATGTGCGGCCGCCCATGCCACCGCCAGCGTTGCGGGATGGACCCCTTCGCGCACGGCGATCGTGCTCAGCGATATGGCCGCCTCGTGCATATAGTCGAAGCGGTAGCGCGCAGCATATCTGTCATCTTGCGTCAGACGTCCGTCTTCACCATTTGCGTATTTACCCGTCAGCAAGCCCCCGCCCAACGGCGAGTATGGGGCGCAAAGCATCCCCATGTCTTGCGCCATGGGCAGGATCTCGACCTCGGCCTGTCGCTTCACCAGGTTGTACATCGGCTGTATCAGCGTGATCGCCAGATCGAAGCGCGCAGCGATGCCCACCGCCTTGACGGCCTGCCAGGCGGCGAAATTCGAGATGCCTACGTAGCGGATGACCCCCTGCGCCTTCAGCTCCGCCAGCGCCTCGAAGCTTTCGCTCATATCGGTATCGGGGTCGAAGCGGTGCAGGTAGAGCGCGTCGATGACGTCAATATCCATCCGCTTGCGCGATGTCTCTGCAGAGGTGTGGATATTGTCCGCCGATGCGCCGCCGCTGTAGGCCGCTTTGGTCGCGATGATCAGGCGCTCGCGGTGCGGCTTTATCATCTGGCCAAGGAAGGTCTCCGACGCACCCTGCGTATAAACGTGGGCGGTGTCGAAATGGGTGATGCCCGCGTCGAGGCAGGCGTCAAACATGGCCTGGGAGGCCACGCGGTCCGCACCGCCGCCGAATTGCATCGTGCCGAAGGCAAGACCGCTCGCCGGGGTGCCGTCAGGGCTGGTGAGAATATGCTTCATCTTCTTTTCGTGCCACCGCCGCGCAAGCTTGGCAATGGTATCTCGCTCACACGCCGCCTTTTTCGACGGCGCGCAGATAGGCCGGCCGGGCCTCGATCGCATCCACGAACGCCGCCAGCTTGGGATAGGCTTCCCGATGGCCCAGCCGCATGGCGATCTGTGCAGGGAAGCTCAACATGATGTCGGCAGCGCTCAGATCGTCGAGAACGAAGTGCCCGGACGGGCGCAGTACACGCTCCATGTAAGAAAAATGATTGTCCAGCTCGGATGCGATGCGCGGATGCAAGGGCGCACCGGCCTGAGCCAAACGCCCCACATAGAGGTTCAGCAGGATCGGTGTCATCGCCGAGCCTTCGGCGAAATGCATCAGCTCAAGGTGGCGCAGATGGGCGGCAGTGCCGGATGGAGGGATCATCTGCGGCGCAAAGCGGGCGCAGAGCACTTCGGTGATCGCCGCGCTCTCGGTCAGCCTTTCGCCGTCCATTTCAAGCACGGGAGATTTGCCCAGCGGATGGATATCCAACAACTCCGGCGGCGCAAGGTTTGTCTTGGCGTCGCGGGCGTGCAGGACCAGTTCGTAGGGTTGCCCGATCTCTTCGAGAAGCCAGGCGATGCGCAAGGAGCGGGAGCGGTTGAGGTGGTGCAATTTGATCATCCTTGCAGCCTACGGCAATTGCAGCGCGGTGCAAAGCGGGGCAGATTGGGCATGACGCAGCGGGAGAGTGAAATGATTATCGTGGATAAATCGGAGTTGGCGGGCACCGCGCGGGATGCGCGGGGGCCCGGCTGGGAGAGCTTGCGACTGTTGGTGCGTAGTGATGGCATGGGATTTTCCATGACCGAGACCAAGGTATTGCCCGGCGCGATCCTGCACCTGCAATACAAGCATCACATCGAGGCCTGCCTCTGCATCGCGGGTGCGGGTGACGTCGTGGAACTTGAAACAGGTGCGGTGCATGCGATCAGCGCAGGTGTGCTCTATGCGCCCAACGCGCACGAGCGGCACGAGGTACGGGTGCCTGCCGGGGGTGAGCCGCTGCATTTGATATGCGTCTTTTCGCCTGCGTTGCAGGGCGACGAGGTACACGGCGCGGACGGCAGCTATCCTGCGCCCGCGTGACCGCGCCTATCCTCGATCACGATGGCCGGTGTGGCCCTCGGCTTGCGCGTTAACGCCTGCGGCCACACCGGCGGGGCCACAGCCGACGATGAGCACATCGACGATCTCGCTCTCAAGCACATCTTGGGCAAGGCCCGGAAGCTGCACGATTTTCGCCGGTGTATGATCGTGGACAACGCGGTTTTTGCCGAAGATCCCGACGGACTGCAGGGCGCCTAAGTCGCAGGTCTCTGCCGCCTCACGGGCTTCGGGTCTGCCCGGCTGCAACATCTTGAACGGGATTTTAGCGCGCATTGCAAACTCGCCCAGCCGTTTCGGCTCCGCCACATGGGTGTCGAAGAGAGGTGTGCGGGTCAACTCGTTCAGATCGGCAGCTAGGCTTTCCATCGCAGGCTCCAGAAGCAGGTTGAACCGTGCCTAGAGAAGTCGGCCCGGATTGATACGGCCTGCTGCGATTTTGTGGTTATCACGCAAAAAGGGCCCCATCTGGGGCCCTTTGAGACGCTACGTGCGAGACGCTTACTGCGGAATTTCCGCATCGATCCCTTCAACGTAGAAATTCATGCCCGCCAGCATGCCGTCATCGGCGGTCTCGCCTTCGGCGAGGAACTGCGCCCCGTCCTGCTTGCTCAGCGGCCCGGTGAACGCATGGTAGGATCCGTCCGCCAAAGAGGCTTTCATTGCCAGCGCTTCGGCCTTGACGTCCGCAGGGACCGCATCGGAAATTTCACCAATGCCGACCATGCCGGGACCGATCCCGTCCCATGTGTCCATGCTCTCCCAGGTGCCGTCCATCACGGCCTGCACCCGGTCAATGTAGTAGGGGGCCCAATCGTCGATGATCGAGGAGACGCGCGGGAAAGGCGCATATTGCGCCATGTCCGAGGCCTGACCGAAGGTCACCACATTGCCCGCTTCCTGTGCTGCTGCCTGGGGCGCCGTGGAATCGGTGTGCTGCAAGATTACGTCCGCACCCTGATCGATCAGAACCTTGGCCGCATCCGCTTCCTTGGCGGGGTCGAACCATGTGTAGGCCCACACGATCTTGAATTCGACATCCGGGTTCACTTTTTGCGCGTGGATAAAGGCGGAATTAATGCCGCGGATCACTTCGGGGATGGGGTAGGATGCGATGTAGCCGATGATGTTGGATTCCGTCATCTTGCCCGCGATGTGACCTTGAATCGCGCGGCCCTCGTAGAAACGCGCGGAATACGTGGAGACGTTGGGGTGCAGACGTTTGTAGCCTGTCGCGTGCTCGAATTTCACATCAGGAAATTTGGCCGCGACATTGTTTGTCGCATCCATGTAGCCGAAGGAGGTCGTGAAGATGAGGTCAGCTCCGTCGAGCGCCATCTGGGTCATCACACGCTCTGAGTCCGGGCCCTCAGCCACGCTCTCGACGAACACGGTCTCGACCGCGTCGCCGAAATGCTCTTCCACCGCAAGGCGTCCCTTGTTGTGCTCATATGTCCAGCCGCCATCGCCCACGGGGCCGACATAGACAAAGCCTACTTTTGTTTTATCCTGCGCGGCAGCGGCGGTTGCAAGGCCGGCGGCCAGCATGGCACCGCCCAGCATTTTAGCTACAGCCCGTTTGGTGAATGTCATGCGAGAAGTCTCCCCAGAAAGTTGTTCAAGAAGTGTGGTACCTCAGGATGAGGCGTGAAAAATCCGGCTCAATGATCCCGGGGCAGCGCTTTTTGAGCGCGACAGAAACACCAGAACCACGATCGTGATCACGTACGGAGACATTGCCAGATATTCGACGGGAATGGCAACGCCTGCCCCTTGCAGATTCAGCTGCAATTGAACCAAACCGCCAAAAAGATAGGCACCCAACAGCACCCGCAGCGGTTTCCAAGAGGCGAACACAACCAGCGCGAGCGCGATCCAGCCAATGCCTGCCGTCATGCCTTCGGTCCATTGGGGTACGCGGATCAGGCTGATATAAGCGCCACCCAAACCGGCGCATGCGCCCCCGAATAAAATCGCTGCAATGCGGATGCGGATAACCTTGTATCCAAGCGCATGTGCTGCATCGTGGTTCTCCCCCACCGCGCGTAAAACCAGACCCAAGCGTGTGAATTTGAGCGTGGCCCAAACGGCAATCACCAGCGCCAAACCGAAGTACACCATGAAGTCGTGAGTCAGAAGGATCGGCCCGAACACCGGGATCTCGGCGAGCGGTCCAAAGTCAATATCGCCCATGCGTGGCGGCTTCACACCGACATAGCTTTGCCCGATCAGCGCCGAAAACCCAAGCCCGAAAAGTGTGAGCGCCAAACCTGAGGCCACTTGATTGGCCAGCATCACCTGCGTCAGGAAGGCGAACAGCAGGCTCAGCCCCGCGCCCCCCACCGCTGCCGCGACGAACCCCAGCGCGGGTGAGCCGGTCTCGACCGCCGTCGCAAAGCCGCAGATCGCCCCGAGGATCATCATCCCCTCCACTCCGAGGTTCAGCACACCGGTTTTCTCCACTACCAGCTCACCGATCGCAGCAAAGATGAGGGGCGTCGCAGCGACGAAAAAGCCTGCGATGAAAAGGATCGGGTTGATTGCCGACAGGTCCATTACGCCACCTCTGCCCGGCCAAACCTGAGCCGGTAGTTCGAGAACAGATCAAAGGCGAGCAGGAAGAACAGCAACATCCCCTGAAACACTTGAATGGCCGCCGCAGGCAGGCCCATCTGGGACTGGGCGATATCGCCACCGATATAGGTCAATGCCATCAGCCCGCCCGCGAGCAAAATTCCAACCGGATGCAACCGACCCAAAAATGCGACGATAATGGCGGTAAACCCATAGCCCACGTTGAAATCGATCGTGACCTGCCCAGCAGGGCCCGACACCTCGAACATGCCTGCAAGCCCGGCAAGAAGGCCCGAAGCGCCCAGGCAGAACAGCACCAGCCGCGCCGGGTTCACTCCTGAAAATGCCGCCGCACGTGGTGCATCGCCCGTCACCCTGATGGCAAAGCCGAGGCGGTGGCGGGCCAGCAGCACATAGGCGAAGATCACCGCGATGAATGCGGCCACGACCCCCCAATGCATCCCCGACCCCGCCACCAGATCGCCATTATGCGCGCTGGTGTATTGCTGCAAATTGCGTGAGCCCGGAAAGCCCATGCCTTCGGGATTGCGCAGCAGCCCCAGCGACATCGATGCCAGAAACTGCTCGGCCACATAGACGAGCATGAGCGAAACAAGGATCTCATTGGTGCCGAAATTCACCTTCAAAACCGCAGGGATCATCGCCCAGACCCAGCCACCAAAGGCCCCCGCCAACACCATCAGGGGAAAGATGACGAAACTCTCCATCGGATAAAATGCGAGGCCCACGCCCGCGCCGAAAAGCGCGCCCATGATATACTGCCCTTCCGCCCCGATGTTCCAGATCCCCGCCTTGAACCCAAGGCTCAGACCAATCGCGATCAGGACCAGTGGCGCGCCCTTTATCAGCAGCTGGGGCCGATAGAAAAAGGCAAACTCGCCAAAGAGTGGCTCCCAGAAAATCGTCGCGATCGCATCGAGTGGGTCCTTGCCCAGAAAGGCAAACAGCACCCCGCCGAAAAACATTGTCGCCAGCACGGCCAGCAGCGGCGCGGCCATCGCAAAGGCGCGGCTCGGCTCCGGGCGCTTGACCACGGCGATCATGCGCGGAACCCCTTCTTCCTTTTGCCTATCAACTCAAATTCCGCCGGATCACACATGAGCGACCTCCATACCGTGCGCGCCACCCATCATCAGACCGATCTCTTCAACCGTAATACCCTGCGCCGCACGTGGCGCGGTGAGCCGCCCCTCGTTGAGGGCCGCAAACCGGTCTGAAATCTCCATCAATTCATCCAGATCCTGACTGATCACGATGAGCGCCGTGCCGTTTTGGGCCAGATCGAGCAGGGCCTGACGGATTGCGGCGGCGGCGGACGCATCCACGCCCCAGGTCGGCTGATTGACGACAAACACCTCCGGGCGCTGCATCACCTCGCGTCCGATGACGAATTTCTGAAGGTTCCCGCCCGATAAGGACCGCGCGGCGGCCGAGGGGCCAGGCGTGCGCACGTCGAAACGCTCGATGACCGCTTCGGCAAAGCGGGTGGCGGCGGGCCAATCGAGAAAGCCGCCTTTATCGAGCCCTTGCCGGACCGCACCGGTCAGCATTGCGTTCTCCGTTAGCGACATATCGGGGGCCGCTGCGTGGCCCATCCGCTCTTCGGGGGCGGCCAGCACGCCCAATTTACGCCGCGCGGTCGGGCCGAGGGGGCCGATGTCGTCGCCGCGATATTCGATCATGCCCCGCGCGCTGGGCCTCTCGCCCGACAGTGCGGCAAGCAATTCATCCTGCCCGTTGCCCGCAACCCCGCCGATGCCGAGGACTTCGCCCGCGCACAGTTCCAGATCGATTTGCTTGAGCGCGATGCCAAAGGCGTTGGGCGCGGGCGCCGATAGCCCCGTGAGTTTGAGCACGACATCGCCTTCGGCATGGCCGGCGCGGGTCGGCGTCTGCAACAATTTCCCCACCATCATCTCTGCCATGTCGCGCGCCGTGGTCTCACGCGGTGTGCAGTGCCCGACGACCTTGCCGAGGCGCAGGATCGTGGCGGAATCGCACAGCGTTCTGATCTCTTCGAGCTTGTGGGAAATATATAGGATCGCCGTGCCCTCCGCGCTCAGCTTGCGCAGTGTTTCGAAGAGGATTTCGACCTCCTGCGGGGTAAGCACGGACGTCGGTTCATCCATGATCAACAGCTTTGGCTCCTGCAGCAGGCAGCGGATGATCTCGACGCGCTGCCGCTCACCGGCGGACAAATCGCCCACGATCCGGTCGGGAGAAAGGGGCAGGCCGTAGGTTTGCGATACCGCACTAATCTGCGCCGATAGCGCGCCCAGCTTGGGCGCGTTCTCCATGCCGAGGGCGATGTTTTCTGCAACGCTCATCGCATCGAACAGCGAGAAATGTTGGAACACCATGCCCACACCCGCCGCACGCGCGGCCCGTGGCTCTGCCGGCATGAACGGCGCGCCGTGCATGTGCATTTGCCCGCTGTCAGGTTTCACGAGGCCATAGATCATCTTGACCAGTGTCGATTTACCCGCACCGTTTTCCCCCAAAAGGGCGTGCACTTCGCCCGGTGCGATGGTGAGCGACACATCATCGTTGGCGACCACACCGGGGTAGGCCTTGGTCAACGAGGAGAGGGCCAGCAGCGGATGTGTCATGCGGAAACCTTGCGTTTTGGGGCCGCGAGCAGGGAGGCAATTGTGCCGTAGGCGATCTGCGCGGGCATTTTGCCAAGTGATTTGTCGCCGATGGGGCAGGTGATCCCGCCCGGCTCGAGGCCCATCGCAATGAGACGTTTGGAGAACCGCGTCCATTTGGTTTCCGATCCGATCAGCCCGATACTCTCCGCCCCGCGTTTGAGCAACGCGGCACACAGGGCCAGATCGATCTCATGGCAGTAGGTGAATATGAGGTGATGCGCGTGCCGCGGTGCGCGGGTGGCGAGCAGAGGCATATCAGTGGCTGGTATGGCGGTCGCATGCGCGGGCACATGGTCCGGAAACCGCTCCGCCGCGCTGTCGATCCAAGTGATGTCAAAGGCGTTCGGATCGGCGATGTCGACCATTGCGCGCCCCACATGACCCGCCCCCCAAAGCCACAGCGGACATGAAGGGGCTTGATGCGAGTATTGAGCTTGGGCAGATACCGTAGCTGCATCAGTAGGCTTCGGCGTGAACGTGTAGCGGAGAGACACCGAGCCGCCGCAGCATTGCCCCAGTCCGGGGCCGAGGGGGATCGTTTCGGAGTGTCCTGTCCCGCCTTTTGCCAAGATGCGCCGCGCTGTCGCGATCGCGCGATGTTCCAGTGCGCCGCCCCCTATCGTCCCTGTTGTCCGTTCTGCCGTAACCTTCATCGCGGTCCCCGCATCGCGCGGAGCAGAGCCGCGGGTCGCGGTGATTTCGATCCAGATGGCGTGCCTCGCATCATCCATCGACTGCACCTGCCCGGATCACCGCGTTGAATACAGCCTCCGCCGTCGCCGGTGCTTGCAGGTCCGCGAAGGTAGGACCGCAGGAGGCAATGGCATCCGCCAAAGCAGACCATGCGGAAATCCCCAGCATGAAGGGTGGCTCTCCCACTGCCTTTGAGCGGTAGATCGTGCGCGCGGGGTTCGGCTGGTCCCACAGGGCCACGTTGAACACATCGGGCCGGTCCGAGCAGGCGGGGATTTTGTAGGTCGCCGGCGCGTGCGTCCTGAGCATGCCCGCATCGTCCCAGACCAACTCCTCGGTGGTGAGCCAGCCCGCCCCTTGCACATACCCCCCCTCGATCTGGCCGATGTCCAGCGCAGGGTTCAGCGATTGCCCGGCATCGTGCAGGATGTCCGTGCGCAAGATGCGATTCTCGCCGGTGAGCGTGTCGATGACCACCTCGGTGATCGCGGCGCCGTAGGCAAAATAGAAAAAGGGGCGGCCTTCTCCTTTGATCCTGTCCCACTGAATGTCGGGGGTTTTGTAGAAACCCGTGGCAGACAAGCTGACCCGCTTGACATAGGTCATCTGTGCCGCCTGCGCAAAGGTCAGGGTTTGGTCCGCGCCGACATGGACGTGGCCGTCTTTGAACACAACGTCGGCGGCACTGCATCCCTTCGCTTCGGCGACGCACTCGACCATGCGCTGCCGTATGGTCGCGCAAGCATCCAGTACCGCCATGCCGTTCAGATCGGTCCCAGAACTTGCGGCGGTAGCAGAGGTATTGGGCACTTTGGCGGTGTCTGTCGCGGTAATCTTTACCTGATCCAACGGCACCGCAAATTCTGCTGCCGCGATTTGGGCGACCTTCTGGAACAGGCCCTGACCCATCTCCGTGCCGCCGTGATTGAGGTGGATCGAGCCGTCCTGATAGACGTGCACCAAGGCCCCCGCCTGATTGAGGTGGGTGAGGGTGAAGGAAATGCCGAATTTCACCGGCGTCAGCGCAATCCCCCGTTTGAGCAGCGGGTTTGCCGCGTTCCATGCATCGACCGCCACGCGCCTTGCGTCGTAATCGGCCGCTTCAGCGAGGCGGTCGACCAGCCCGTTGATGATGCAGTCCGTAACCGGCTGATGATAGGGCGTCGTCTGTCCGTGTGCGCCGTCACGGTAAAAATTGACCCGGCGCACGACAAGCGGATCGAGGCCTAGATGGTGGGCAACGTGATCCATCACCCGCTCGACCCCCACGATACCCTGGGGCCCGCCGAAGCCGCGGAAGGCGGTGGCGCTTTGCGTGTGGGTCCTGAGCCTGTGAGAGGTGATCCGCACGTGATCGAGGTGATAGGCATTGTCCGCGTGCAGCATGGCGCGGTCCGCCACCGGCAGGCTGAGATCCATGGCCCAGCCGCAGCGGGCGTAATGGGTGAATTCCAGCGCGGAAATGCGCCCGTCCAGCGCGAAACCCACAGTATACGTGATGCGGAAATCGTGGCGCTTGCCGGTGATGATCATGTCGTCGTCACGGTCATAGCGCATTTTGCAGGGCTGGCCGGTCAGGCGCGCGGCGATGGCGCAGCCCACCGCAAGCGCGTTGCCCTGACTTTCCTTTCCGCCAAAACCGCCGCCCATGCGCCGTGTCTCCACCCGCACCGCGTGCATCGGCAGACCAATGGCCTCCGCCACTTTATGCTGGATTTCGGTGGGATGCTGGGTCGAACTGTGGATCGTCATGTCACCATTTTCGCCGGGCAGGGCGAGGGCGGCTTGCCCCTCCAGATAGAAATGCTCCTGCCCGCCGATCTCAAGGCTTCCTGCCAGGGTATGAGAGGCGGCGGCGAGGGCTGTGTCCACATCTCCCTTGCCGTAAACGCGGGGGCCCTCTTCAAATCGGCTCTCTGCGGCAAGTGCTTCGTCTATACTCAGGATTGGCGTCTTCGGCGCGATCTCGACCTGTGCAAGGCGTGCGGCTGCGCGTGCGGCAAGGTGGCTGGTGGCGACGACCATGAACAAGGGTTGGCCGACGTAATGCACCATCTGCGTCGCCAAGAGCGGCTCGTCATGGTTGGAAGGGGACACGTCATTTGCAAACGGCAGATCATCCGCCGTGAGAACGGCAACGACGCCTAGCGCCGCGCGCACGGCGTCGAGGTCCATGGAGGTGAGGGTGCCGTGGGCGCATGCGCTCAAACCGAAGGCGAGATGGAGCGTGCCCGTCGGCGTGGGAATGTCGTCTACATAACGCGCAGCACCCGTAACGTGCAGATGCGCGGCGTCATGGGCCAGTGGTTTCGACAGGCTCATGGGCGCACCCCCTGAATGTCCGTCTGCGCGCCGGTAAGGTGGTGGTAGGCCCGGTGCAGCATATTCTGCGCACCCTTCATTCGGTAGCTTGCCGACGCGCGCATATCGGACAATGGGGCAAAATCCTGCGCGAGGGCCGCGGCGCCAGCCGCGATCGTTTGCGGCGTGAGGGGCTTGTGCGACATCGCCTCCTCGGCGCGGCGCGCGCGCATCGGCGTTCCCGCCATGCCGCCGAAAGCCAGACGCACGGCGCCAAACGCGCCATCGGTCAGCGGCAGATTCAGGCATCCGCATACCGCCGATATGTCCTGATCAAATCGCTTGGACAGCTTATAGCACAGCAGATTGTCAGCCTGCTTGGGCACGCTGATCGCTTCGACGAACTCGCCCGCGCGGCGGTCCTGTTTGCCATAGCTGAGAAAGAAATCTTCGAGCGGCATCTCGCGGCGGCTTTCGCCGTGACGCAGATGCAGCGTGGCCCCCAGCGCGATCATGGCGGGGCTGCCGTCACCGATCGGGGAGCCGTTGGCGATGTTGCCGCCGAGCGTTGCGCCCGCCCGCACCTGTGTCGATCCGTAGCGGCGCAGCATCTGGCCCAGGCTCGGGAACTGCGGCGCGAGCACGCGCTCCAGTTCCGCGATGGTCGTCATTGCGCCGATGTGCCAGCCAGCGTCAGTGGTACTGACTCCGCGCAGATCGGTGCAGCCGCTCAGAAAGATCGGCGTATTCAGCGCGCGCATTTGCTTGGTGACCCAAAGGCCCACGTCGGTGGCCCCGGCGATCAGGGTGGCGTCGGGGTTCACGGCATAGAGCGCTGCTAGGGCATCGGCGCTTTCGGGTTGGTGGTAGGATGGGGGCGCTGCCCCCGCAGCCGTTACCTGCTCCCCCGGAGTATTTTTCCCCAATTGAGACAGATGAGCGGGAACGGCGTGCGATTCGGTGGCGACTGCGGCGCGGATGATCGGCGCATATCCGGTGCAGCGGCACAGGTTGCCCGCTAGGGTCGTGTCGTGATCGGTGTCCCTGTTAATGTGTGCCGCGGCCATGCTCACGACGAAGCCCGGAGTGCAAAAGCCGCATTGGCTGCCGTGATGGCGGATCATTTCCGTTTGGGCGGGATGCAGCGTGCCGTCCGGCGCTTTGAGCCCTTCGACGGTGGTGACGTGGCTGCCGTGCAGCTGTGGTAGGAACAGGATGCAGGCGTTGAGCGGATGGTGGCCCTGATCGTCCGTGACCATCACGGTACAGGCGCCGCAGTCGCCTTCGTTGCAGCCTTCTTTGGTGCCGGTGAGGTGTCGCTCCTCACGGAGCCAATCGAGCAAAGTTGTGGTGGCGCATGGCTCAGTCAAAGTGACGAGCGCGCCGTTGAGGTGGAATGTGACGTGCATGGGGTAAACCCCGCCGCGGTACCAGTGCTTTGTATGTACCCTGTTCGATGCGGCGTAGAACCATGGGCACAGGAACGCTACGGCGCAGCGTTGTGTTTTGGCAAGGGGTTTGACGCTTTGGGGCGCAATGGAGGCGAAATATCCGGCGGAGCTGCGAAATTTTTCGGCGGGTTTTGCGGGGACTCCGGCCCGCGTGCAAAGTGCATGGATCTGCGCGGCTTTGACAGCGGAGCCAAGCGTGCAATGCAGGATGCGATGCCGGAACAGGTAGCTGCATGTCCGATGTGTGGTCCGATCGGTCGGCTTGAAGACGTCTCTTGCCTGCTGTGCGCTGTGCGTCATGGTCGGTCAAGCCTCGCAAGCATGCCGATCGCCTATGTTTGAGGGCCAGTGCGGTGCGGGGGTGGGAAGGAGCCTACCGTCACCGTCTATTTGCGCTGGATATGGTTTTCGCTGTAGAGGCTTTTTTGGATACCGATTAAGCTGACTAAATGAGCAATTCTCCCCGATTCATTCACCTGCGCACGCATTCCGAATACTCCTTGCTGGAAGGGGCGCTCAGGCTGAAAAAGCTGCCGGGCATGTGCGCGGATGCAGGCATGCCCGCGATGGCGCTGACCGATACGAACAATATGTTTGCCGCGCTCGAGTTCTCGGTTGCGATGTCGGACGCGGGGGTGCAGCCGATCATCGGCTGTCAGGTCGATCTGGCCTATATCACGCCGCAGCCGGGCGAGCGGGCGCGCCTGCCGGCGCCCGTGGTTTTGCTGGCGCAAAGCGAGCGTGGATATGAGCATCTGATGAAGCTCAACTCGTGTCTGTACCTCGACAAGGGCGGAGCGCTGCCGCAGGTCACGCTGGAGGAGTTGGCGGCGCATAGTGAGGACCTGATTTGCCTCACGGGCGGGGCGATGGGGCCTGCGGGTCTTTTGCTGCAAAGCGGGCAGCGCACTGCGGCAGAGACGTTGATGCGCGCCTTGCACTCGGCGTTCGGTAACCGCCTCTATGTCGAAGTGCAGCGTCACCCCGGCGACAGCGGTGCACCGGAGGCGGAGCGCCTGACCGAGCGTGGGTTTGTCGAAATGGCCTATGCGATGGAAATCCCCCTTGTCGCAACGAACGACGTCTATTTTCCGGCGGCCAAGATGTACGAGGCCCATGACGCTCTGATCTGCATCTCCGAGGGTGCTTATGTGGACCAGCAGGAGAGCCGCCGCCGTCTGACGCCGCAGCACTATTTCAAATCTCAGGCAGAGATGGCCACGCTGTTCGCGGATCTTCCCGAGGCGATTGAGAATACCGTCGAAATCGCCAAACGCTGTGCGTTTCAGGCCTATCGCCGTGATCCGATCCTGCCGAAATTCGCCGACGACGAGGTGGCAGAGCTGCGCCGTCAGGCGCAGGAGGGCCTGCGCGCGCGACTGGCGATCATTCCGCACGCGGCGGAGGTGTCGGTCTATGAGGCGCGGCTGGAGTTCGAGCTGGGCATCATCGAGGGCATGGGATTCCCCGGCTACTTCCTGATCGTGGCCGATTTCATCAAATGGGCCAAGGGTCAGGGGATTCCTGTGGGGCCGGGCCGGGGCTCCGGGGCGGGTTCGCTGGTGGCCTATGCGCTGCTGATCACGGATCTCGATCCGCTGCGCTATTCGCTGCTGTTCGAACGATTCCTGAATCCGGAGCGGGTCTCCATGCCCGACTTCGACATCGATTTTTGTATGGACCGGCGCGAAGAAGTGATCCGCTATGTGCAGGACAAATACGGGCGCGACCGGGTCGGGCAGATCATCACCTTCGGTGCGCTGCTGTCCAAGGCTGCCGTGCGCGACATCGGGCGCGTTTTGCAGATGCCCTACGGGCAGGTGGACCGTCTGAGCAAGATGATTCCGGTGGAGGGGGTCAAACCCGTCTCCATCGAAAAGGCGCTGGCGGATGAGCCGCGCCTGCGCGAGGAAGCGCGCAGTGAAGAGGTCGTCGCGCGGCTGTTGGAGTATGGGCAGCAGGTGGAAGGGTTGCTGCGCAACGCTTCCACCCATGCGGCTGGTGTGGTGATTGGAGATCGCCCGCTGGACCACCTCGTCCCGCTCTATCAGGATCCGCGCGCCGACATGCCCGCCACTCAGTTCAACATGAAATGGGTGGAGCAGGCGGGGCTGGTCAAATTTGACTTTTTGGGCCTCAAGACCCTGACCGTCATCCAGAATGCGGTGGATTTGATCGTGGCGTCGGGGCGGCATCTGCACATCGCCGCGGACGGCACGGAGCTATTCGTGCCGCCCGCGGGTCTGGAGGACGACATCTCCACCATCCCTCTCGATGACGAGGCCTCCTACAGGCTTTACGCCAGCGCCAAGACTGTGGCGGTGTTTCAGGTGGAAAGCTCCGGCATGATGGATGCGCTCAAGCGCATGAAGCCTACCTGCATCGAGGACATCGTGGCGCTCGTCGCGCTCTACCGGCCCGGCCCGATGGAGAATATCCCGACCTATTGCGACGTAAAGAACGGGCAAAAGGACCTCGAATCGATCCATCCATCGATTGACCATATTCTGGAAGAGACGCAGGGCATCATCGTCTATCAAGAGCAGGTGATGCAGATTGCGCAGGTCATGGGGGGATACTCCCTCGGTGGGGCGGATTTGTTGCGGCGCGCCATGGGAAAAAAGATCGCGGAGGAGATGGCGAAGGAGCGGCCCAAATTCGAAAAAGGCGCCATGTCCAATGGTGTCGACAAGACCAAGGCCAAGGAGGTCTTTGACCTTCTGGAGAAATTTGCCAACTACGGGTTCAACAAATCCCATGCCGCCGCCTATGCCGTCGTCAGCTACCAGACAGCATGGCTCAAGGCGAACCATCCGGTGGAATTCATGGCCGGTGTAATGAATTGCGACATCCACCTGACCGATAAGCTGGCCGTGTATTTCGAGGAAGTGCGCAAGCGGTTAGAGCTGCCGTGGGTGCCGCCTTGCGTGAACCGCTCGGGTGCTACGTTCAAAGTGGTCGATGGTGCGCTCGTCTATGCGCTGGGCGCGCTCAAGAATGTGGGCGTCGAGGCAATGAAGCTGATCACCGAGGGGCGCCGCTCCGACCCGAGCGAAAAGGACAGCCCTGACAAACCCTTCGCCACGCTGTTCGATCTCGCACGCCGCGTCGACCTCAAGCGCGTAGGCAAGCGCCCCTTGGAGATGTTGGCGCGGTCGGGTGCTTTTGACGTGCTCGACCCCAACCGCCGCCGCGTGTTCGGCGCGCTCGACGGTCTGGTCGCCTATTCGGCGGCGATCCACGAGCAAAAGGCGTCCAATCAGGTCTCGCTGTTTGGGGAGGCAGGGGACGATCTGCCGGAGCCGCGCCTGATGCCCTGCGACGACTGGCTTCCAGCCGAGCGTTTGACGCAGGAGTTTCAGTCCGTGGGCTTCTACCTTTCCGGCCATCCACTCGACGATTACATGGGGCCGCTCAAGCGCAAGGGTGTGATCACCCTCGATGAGCTGACGGAGAAGGCGCAGAACGGGCCGCTCGTGGCAAAGCTGGCCGGAGTCGTCGCGGGGCGTCAGGAGCGCAAGAGCGCGCGTGGCAACCGTTTTGCATTCGCGCAATTGTCGGACACGACCGGAGCCTATGAGGTGACGCTGTTTTCCGACACGCTTGAGCAGTGCCGCGAGCATCTGGAGGCGGGATCGAAGGTTGTGATCAGTGTCGAGGCGACGCTGGAGAGTGACCAGCTCAAGCTTTTGGGCCGCGGGGTTACTCCGATAGATGCAGCTGTGGCAGATGCGGGCGGCATGGGCCTGCGTATCTTCATCGAGACCCCCGGAGCCATCGCATCGGTGTCCGAAGTTCTTGCAGGGGCGCGCAAAGCCCCCAATGCGGCGGGCAAGGGGCCGGTGCATCTGTGCCTGATGGACTCGGCCTTGCCCGGCGAAGTGGAGGTCGACCTTGGCGCAGAGTTTCCCGTGACCCCCCAGATCAAGGGGGCGATACGCTCCTTGGTTGGCGTTCTCGAAGTTGAGGAAATTTAGGGCTGCGCTGAAACCTGCCTGCGCGCAGGGCAACCTGCTGGACGTGTCGAACCGGCGTTGTTAAGACCATCGAAAAATTTCGGGAGAACGATAGTGCGCCTTTTGCCAGTGGTCGGAGTTGTTTTGAGCCTTGCCGCCTGCGGCGATCCGCTGGCGGGACTGGACCGTCTGGCGGATGTGAACGTCTCCGAGACCGATCCCGCCGCAGCGGCTTTGCCTACGGACGCGGAGATCGCGCGCGAGGCGTTCATCGGAACATCCGCAGCTGAGGGCGCTTTGCCCGAGGGAGTGAGCGATGCGTCAATGGCCGCGCCGCAGGGCCCCGGTGGCTTCCTGCGCGGCCTTATGCGTCGGGCTGCCGCCGTCGATCCGGCAGAGGCGATTGCGGCGGACGTGGGGCACTCTCAGGCAAGGCAGCGCTCCACTGCCATGGGTAATGTGGACGGCGTCGCGGTTGCAATGCAGGCCGTCACCGCGGACGGGGAGGCAGCACCCGTTCTCGTCGCCGCACTGGCCCCTGAGGCTGAGGCGCCGCCGCGCCGCACTGGCCTTGGGCTGTTCGGTGGCCGTGGCGGCAGCGAAAGCGCAGACACCCCCCGCAAGGGACCCGATGCGCGCGACGTTGCGTTCGGCACGCAGCTGCCCTTCGGCGAGATCGCCCGTGTGTGCGATGCCAAAGGACAATCGCTGGGTAAGCAGGTCGCGACGCTGGGGCGGCGGAGTTTCAAGCTTTATGACAGTAACGCGGGGATCAAAGACAAGCGCACGTTCTACGTAACGGGTTTCGGTGATGATTGCCCCCGACAGTTCACGGCGGCCAATGCATTGTTCGGGGCGCCCTCGTTTTATGAGACGATCCGGTTCAGCCCGGCGGGAGAGCATATGCCCCATGCGGCGACCGACACGGCCTATGACAAGGTGAAAACATCGGTATGCCGTGTCGGCAGGAAGAAACCATGCGGCGGCCAGATCGACAAGCTCGACAGCACGCTTGCCTTTGTCAGCGCCTATGAGTTTCATGAGCACAACAGCGAGTGGAAGGAATTCCTGGTGTATGACGGGACAGTTCTGGCGGGGGCAGTCAAATCTAATTGAGCTTACGGGTCGTGATCCGTACCAGAATGCGGCCTAATAATGCGGCGGCCGCTCGTCGCCCACGACGATGCCGCCTGTGCCCGTAGCCTCCCGCTCTCCCTCACGTCGCATGAGCATTTCTACCCGGCGGTTTAGGCGGTCGATCTCATCTTGCTGGCGCGCGACGATGTCCGACAGGTCGTCCACGCTGCGCAGAAGATAGGCTATTTTCTCTTCGATCTGTTCCATGTGGACCTCCTAGGCAGGTTTGGCGCGCTGTGCAATGGGTGTGACTTGGCGGGCGCCGTTCCCTGACGGGAACAGCGACACGATTTCTGCATGCGTGGCCAGCGTTCTCGCAAATCCTGACGGGCGCGGCTGTTGCTTGCCCCGCGCCCCTGCATCCGCTAAGCCCTGCGCAAGATCAAACGCTGCTAGAGGACCGTCATGGCCAACCCTAAAAAGACCCCGCGCCCCAAGGCGGAAACGCCGCGCGGCTTTCGCGATTATTTCGGGGCGCAGGTCACGCAACGCACTGAAATGCTATCAAAAATTGCGGCGGTCTATCACCGTTACGGCTTTGACGCGTTGGAAAGTGCGGCGGTGGAGAAGGTCGAGGCGCTGGGCAAATTCCTCCCCGATGTGGACCGCCCGAATGAGGGCGTTTTTGCGTGGCAAGAGGACGCTGAGGCCGACAAGCCGGGCGACTGGCTGGCCCTGCGCTATGACCTGACGGCGCCGCTGGCGCGAGTGTATGCACAGCACCGCAACGATCTGCCGACGCCTTATCGCCGCTATGCGATGGGGCCTGTGTGGCGCAACGAGAAGCCCGGACCGGGGCGGTTTCGCCAGTTCTATCAGTGCGATGCGGATACGGTTGGCGCGGCGAGCGTGGCCGCAGACGCCGAGATTTGCGCGATGCTGGCGGATTGTCTGGAGGAAGTGGGCATCGAGCGCGGCGACTATGTTGTGCGGGTGAATAACCGGAAGGTTTTGAACGGCGTGCTTGAGGTGGCGGGGCTGTCTGGGGAGGACAAAGAGGCTGAGCGCGGTATCGTGCTGCGCGCGATTGATAAGTTGGACCGGTTGGGGGCTGAGGGGGTTCGTGCGCTGCTCGGTGAGGGGCGCAAGGATGAGAGTGGGGATTTTACGGCGGGGGCTGGGCTATCGCTTGCGGAAGGAAACGCAATCATGAAATTTGCTGAGGCTAAAACCAGCACTTTGTCCCGACTGTTCCGCAACGCACTTTCAGACTCTTATGATCCAAACTACATTGACGAAAACCACCTGTCCTTGGAGCAGGCTGCGCTTTACAATGGAAGTGTTCTGATGTCGCTGCGAGAACTAGTCAGTGGCTCTGCCGTCGGTGAAAGCGGCGTTTCTGAACTTCAAGAAATTCACGCACTACTTGTTGCTCAGGGTTATAATGGAAAGCAGATCCGCGTCGACCCCTCCGTCGTGCGCGGCCTCGGCTATTACACCGGCCCTGTCTACGAGGCCGAACTCACCTTCGAGATCAAGGACGAAAAGGGCCGCCCGCGCAATTTCGGGTCCGTCGCCGGGGGCGGGCGGTATGATGATCTGGTGAAGCGGTTTACGGGGCAGGAGGTGCCTGCGACGGGGGTGTCCATCGGGGTAGACCGTCTGCTGGCGGCGTTGGAGGCGACGGGGAAGCTGGATACGAGCGCGCAGGGGCCTGTGGTGGTGACGGTGATGGACCGTGAGCGCATGGCGGATTATCAGTCCATGGTCGCGGAGTTGCGGCAGGCGGGCATCCGCGCGGAGGTCTATCTCGGGAACCCCAAGAACTTCGGCAACCAGCTGAAATATGCGGACAGGCGGGGCAGCCCCATCGCCGTGATTGAGGGTGCGGCGGAGCGGGAGGCGGGCGTCATCCAGATCAAGGATCTGGTGCTGGGCGCGCAGATGGCCGAAGGCGCGAGCCTGGAGGAATGGCGAGATCGGCCCAGCCAGTATGAAGTGGCGCGGGGCGATCTGGTGACGAAGGTGCGCGAGATATTGGACCTGTACACGTGACACCCACCCGCGCGCAGACCAATGCCCGCGCCGCCCTCTTGCGCGCGGCGTTCGAGGCGGCAGGGGCGCAGGCGGTCGAGCCGCCGATCTTGCAGCCTGCGGACACGCTGCTGGACCTTTACGGCGAGGATATTCGTGCGCGCGCTTACGTGACCTCGGATGCGCTGCGCGGTGAGCAGATGCTGCGACCTGATTTCACGGTGCCGGTGGTTCAAATGCATATGGCCGAGGGCGCGGAGCCTGCCCGCTATACCTATGCGGGAGAAGTGTTCCGGCGTCAGGAGAACGATCCGAACCGGGCGAACGAGTATGTGCAGGTAGGCTTCGAGGTGTTCGAGCGCGATGATCCGGCGGCCAGTGACGCGGAAGTCTTCGCGCTGATCGCCCGGGCGCTCGGCACGTTGCCGGTGCGTGCGGTGACCGGCGATATCGGGCTGTTGATGGCTGCGGTGCACGGCCTCGAGACGACCGCGCTGCGCAAGAATGCGCTGATGCGCCATATCTGGCGGCCGAAGCGTTTTCGCGCGTTGTTGTCGCAGTTCGCCGGTGAGGTTCAAATGCCCGCCGCACGCGTGGCACTGCTGGCCGGGGATGTGCCGTCCGTCGGGCCGCTTGTGGGTGCGCGGCGGCAGCACGAGATCGACGCGCGCCTTGCGGCGCTGCGTGCCGATGCACAGTCACCGCCCATCCCCGCGCGCGACGTCAGCCGCATAGACGCGCTTCTTTCGATCGCCGCGCCGATGCCGGAGGCGGTAGCGCAGTTACAGGAATTGGGCCGAACCCTTCCCGCCATCCAGCGCGCGGTGGAGGGCGTCGATGCGCGGCAGCGGGCCTTGGTCGCGCGCGGTGTGGACGTCGCGCATCTGCATTTTGAGGTAAGCTACGGGCGCACGTCGATGGAATACTACGACGGTTTCGTCTTTGGCTTCCGAAGCCCGACGCGCCCTGACTTGCCCCCCGTGGCGACCGGCGGGCGCTATGACGCGCTCACCCGGCGTTTGGGGGGCGGGCGCGAAATTCCTGCGGTCGGCGGCGTGATGCGTCCCGGTGTGATGCTGGATCTGGAGGGGGGGCCATGACGCTCAAGCTTGGCGTGCCGTCCAAGGGGCGGCTGATGGAAAAGACGTTTGAATGGTTCGGTGCGCGGGGCATCCAGCTTGCGCGTAGCGGATCGGAGCGGGAGTATGCAGGCGTGGTCGAGGGGATCGAGGGCGTGTCCCTCGTTCTGCTGTCGGCCGGGGAAATCCCACGCGAACTGGCGTCGGGGCGCATTCATCTGGGCGTCACAGGCACCGATCTGGTGCAGGAAAAGCTCGCGCTTTGGCAAACCTCCGTTACGGCGCTGGCCGAATTGGGGTTTGGTCACGCCGACCTGATCCTCGCCGTGCCGCAAGGGTGGAGCGATGTGGACACGCTGCATGATCTGGATGCTGCCGCCGCGGCGTTTCGGCAGGTCCACGGTCACCGCCTGCGGATCGCCACGAAATATCACCGGTTGGTGCGCGAGTTTCTGCGCGAGGCGGGGGTGGCTGACTACGCGCTCGTAGATAGTCAGGGCGCGACCGAAGGCACAGTGGCCAATGAGACGGCAGAAGCGATAGCCGACATCACCTCAACAGGCGAGACATTGCGCGCGAACCATTTGAAAATACTCGGAGACGGGTTGATCCTGCGCTCGCAGGCCACCCTGTGGCAATCACAGGTCGCGGATCTCGGCGGCGCCGGCCGGGCGAGCCTCGAAGCCTTGGTCGCAAGACTTTAAAGCACGCCGATCTCGGCGAGGGCGCGATTCAGCTCGACCGGCAGTGCGTCTTCGGTGCCGCGCCCATGGGCGAGGTCGGCGGGTGCATCCTCAGGCTTGAGGTAGCGCCATCCCTGGAACGGGCGGCGCAGGGCTGTCGCGGTGGGGACCACCTCGTGGTTCAGCACGATGCCGCAACGTCGGATCCCGTCGGCACCTATCTTTTCGTCAAAGCGGATGATCCGTTGCCGTGCGCAGATTTCTCCTTTGATCACCCAATAGATCGAGCCATCGTTGAGGATTTCGTCCACACGCTTGGGCCACATACGGGTCTGGTGATAATATTGCCTACCGGGAGATTGCACGGCACGCTGCGCCTGCCACTGCATGAGCTGTTCGATGCTCTCGGTGCCGACCGAAAGCTTCATCATATGTACTGTCTTGTTGCTCACAGGCTTACCCACCGACTTACCCACAGACTCACGTCCGGACTACAACATAAGGTATAGGGTTTGGCGTGGCATGCAAACTGTGCTAGTTTGCCGCGATCCAAAACGGACCAAACGCGAAAAACACAGGTAGCGTTTCGTGCATCATCCGCTATGGTAAGCGTCCGCCCAATCCCAAGCCGAGGAATCAGACATGACCCGCTTTGCCGCCCCTATCGCCGAACAAATCTGGGACATGAAGTACCGCTTCAAGGCCGCTGACGGGACACCGCATGACGTCACCGTCGAGGACACATGGCGCCGCATCGCGCGCGACCTCGCGCAGGCGGAGGAGGACAAAGACGGCTGGGAAGAGACGTTCTTCGAGGCGCTCGAGGATTTCAAATACCTGCCCGCAGGCCGTATCACGGCAGGGGCCGGCACGGCACGCCGCGTCACCTTGTTCAACTGCTTCGTGATGGGCACCGTGCCCGACAGCATGAGCGGGATCTTCGACATGCTCAAGGAAGCGGCCCTGACCATGCAGCAGGGCGGCGGGATTGGCTATGACTTCTCCACGATCCGGCCCAAGGGCGCGGATGTGCTGGGCGTATCGGCGGATGCTTCGGGGCCGCTGTCGTTCATGGATGTCTGGGACGCGATGTGCCGCACGATCATGTCTGCAGGCAGTCGCCGAGGCGCGATGATGGCGACCATGCGCTGCGATCACCCTGATGTGGAGGATTTCATCACTGCCAAGGCGGATGCGGCGCGGCTGCGCATGTTCAACATGTCCGTGCTGATCACCGACCCGTTCATGGAGGCGGTGAAGGCCGACACCTCGTGGGACCTCACTTTTGACGGTAAGGTCTACAAAACGGTTCAGGCACTGGACCTGTGGAACGCCATCATGAAGGCGACCTACGACTTTGCCGAACCCGGTGTGATATTCATCGACCGCATCAATTCCGCCAACAACCTCAGCTACTGCGAAACCATCGCGGCGACCAACCCCTGCGGGGAGCAACCCTTGCCGCCCTACGGCGCGTGCCTGCTGGGCTCGATCAACCTTGCACGCCTTGTCAGCGATCCATTCGAGGAGGCGGCAGCCCTTGAGTTGGCCACCCTCAACGAGTTGGTCTCGACGTCGGTGCGGATGATGGACAACGTCGTCGACGTGTCCAAATTTCCGCTGGACGCGCAACAGCAGGAGGCGAAGAACAAGCGGCGGATCGGGCTGGGCGTGACAGGCTTAGCCGATGCCCTGCTGATGCTGGGCCTGCGCTATGGCTCCGACGAGGCGGCGCGTCAGACGGAAGACTGGCTGCACGCGATCGCCCGCGCCGCATATCTGGCGTCGGTGGATTTGGCGAAGGAGAAGGGCGCGTTTCCGCTGTTTGACGCAGAGGAGTATTTGGCGTCCGGCACGATGCGCACCATGGACGAAGACGTCCGCGACGCCATCCGCACCCACGGCATCCGCAACGCTCTGCTCACCTCGATCGCGCCCACGGGCACCATCAGCCTCTATGCGGGCAACGTAAGCTCCGGGATCGAGCCGGTCTTTGCTTACGCCTACACCCGCAAGGTGCTGCAGAAAGATGGCAGCCGCACAGAAGAAGAGGTCGTCGATTATGCGGTGCAGATGTGGCGCGACAAGTTCGGTGATCGCGAATTGCCGGAGTACTTCGTCAACGCCCAGACGCTAGCCCCGCTGGACCACGTCAAAATGCAGGCTGCCGCACAAAAATGGGTGGACAGCAGCATCTCCAAAACCATCAATTGCCCCGAAGACATCTCCTTCGAGAGCTTCAAGGACGTGTATATGGAGGCTTGGGATACGGGCTGTAAAGGGTGTACCACGTACCGCCCCAATGAGGTGACAGGTAGTGTTCTCAGCGTGTCCGAGGCGGAAAAGCCCGCCGAAGTCGTCAGCCACGATGGCGAGGAGCCGCAGCAGCCCCATGGCGACGTGATCTACATGTCCGAGCCGCTCGACCGACCCCAGGAGCTTGAGGGTGCGACCTATAAAATCAAATGGCCCGACAGCGAGCATGCGCTCTATATCACAGTAAACGACCTCGTGGTCGGTGGCCATCGACGGCCTTTCGAAGTGTTTATTAATTCCAAGAACATGGAAAATTTCGCTTGGACGGTAGCGCTCACGCGGATGATCTCCGCGGTGTTCAGACGTGGCGGGGACGTGTCCTTCGTGGTCGAAGAGCTGAAAGCGGTGTTTGACCCACGTGGCGGCGCGTGGATGGGAGGCAAGTACATCCCCTCGATCCTTGCCGCTATCGGTGCAGTGATTGAGCAGCATATGGTGGCGACCGGCTTTATCGAAGGTGAGGGCATGGGGCTCAAGACCGACCCACAGGCCAAGGTAGTCGGCTTGGAACAACCGCGCGGCAAAGCGTGCTTGAGCTGCGGTCAGTACGACTTGCGCATGGTCGAAGGCTGCATGACATGCGGCAGCTGCGGCCACAGCAAGTGTGGATGACAGTGTGAAACGACGTTTATTGTCAGAGCGGGCATAGTTATGCCTAAACCCTTGGTTTGGTTTGCCATGCGACGGGGGTAGTTATGCCTGACCTTGATAAGCTAATGTAATTTATAAGTTTTGGCCGAGTGCGATCTCTCGGCCAAGACTTGACATTTTTGCGGCTGTTGGAAATGGCAGTTGTGCACTGAACTGCGGAAGCAGATTTAGCTCTCTTTAGAAAAGTGGCTGCCGCTAAGATGTAGCCGACGCTTTGCTGTTTTGTGAAGTGGAACGAGGTTTTCACTTACCAGACCTTTCAGATCTGCACGGGCCCTCTTTTGAGGCCGCGCAGATCTGGAAACTCAGGTGAAGCGAGCTCAGATATTTTTTACCAAGGCCAGAACCATAGACCCAGCTGCTGCTTTAGCGGTGCTGGCCAGATTGCCTTCTGAAAGGAGGAGACATGCTTCTTGACGCTGCCGCATTGGAGCAGTGCTACCACGGGAAGAAACCCATGACTTACTACCACAAGATCACCCCTGCAACTTGCATGAATTTGGATCATGTCCGAGCATTCATGCACGATCATAATTCAGCGATAGCCAAGGCTGCGTACCAACTTGTTGGCCCAGCTGCCAGCGCGCGCGTATTTCTTCTTTGCGAAGCGGTGGGCTACACATTGCGCCTGACCCGCGCACAACGGAGCCAGCTGGTCGATCTGCATCGCCTGCTGACGCTTGAGCATGTCGGCGACCCAGATCGCATCGAGAGCGGTTTGTTTGCGAAAGTCGGCCGATCCTCCGATTTTGTCGAGGAATGCTGTATTCTGTCAGACAAACTTGGCGTGTTGCTGGCTTTGATCGATGAAGGCGGGCCTGCCAACGGAGTCCGAGACCAATCAGTCGGTGCAATCCGGCAGGTTGCGTGAACCCCCCTTAAATAAACCTACAAAGGTCGGCCTTGTCAGGGCCGACCGTCTTGAAGGATTGTCACAATGGCGGATCCATCGATGGGGAGTCCCGATCATGAACATAACTTACAACCAGAAAGACTTGGATAATTTAGCGGCGGAGGCAGTAGGGCTGGGTCGTCAGGCTGCAATCAGGGCCGAAACCTTGCGTCTTGGCAAAAACTCCAAAGAGGTGGCTTTTGTCTTGCGTTGCCTTGCATGCCTTCCAGGAGACGATGTAGCGACTGTAGTCGTCGAGCACCATACTGACATAGAACCAACCCCAGCCCAATACCTTGATGTAGGTAAAGTCGGTCTGCCAAAGCTGATTGATCGCAGTCGTTTTGTCTTTGAACTCATTCGCTGCCTTGATTACGATGAACGCAGGGCTGGTGATCAGATCATGCGCCTTCAATACGCGATACACAGTGGATTCCGGCACAAAGTAGCGCTCTTGATCCGTGAACGTGACGGCCAACTCCCGCGGCGACAGTTCCGTTTCTGGACCTGTCGCGGTTTGATGCCGCTCCTTTGATAGCATTTACTGCAACAAAGGAGATTGACTATGGGACTGAAACGGACGGACGATTCCGCCAGGATGCGGCGCGTATAGCGCTGACAAGTGGGCTGACGCGTAGGCAGGTGGCTGATGATCTGGGCGTCGGCATGTCGACGCTTAACAAATTTATCACAGCGCACCGAGACACGGACGTGGTTTCGAAGGAAGATTTGGACCTCGCCAAAGAGAATGACCGGCTTCGACGCGAGAACCGTCTTCTCAAGGAGGAGAGGGAAATCTTAAAAAAGGTCACCCAGTTCTTCGCGGGCCTAAAGCAATGAGATTTAGGTTTGTCGAAGAACATCGGACCCACTTCCCGGCCAACCGACTGTGTGACGTTGTCGGTGTCAGCGCACGCGGTCTACGTGCTTTCCGCAGCCGACCAGCCAGTCGCAGACAGCGGTCTGAGCTGGTCACGCTGGCCCACATCAAAGAACAATCACGTCTCAGTTTGGGCAGTTACGGACGGCCACGGATGACTGAAGAACTGATGGAGATCGGCTTGGACGTTGGGCACCGCCGTGTGGGTCGATTGATGCGTCAGAACGGCATATCTGTTGTGAGAACACGCAAACACAAGGTGACAACCGACAGCGACCACAAGTTCAATATCGCGCCAAACATGCTGGATCGTGACTTTGGTGCAGATACGCCAAACCAGAAATGGGCTGGTGACATCAGCTATGTTTGGACCCGCGAAGGCTGGTTGTATTTGGCCGTGATCTTGGACCTGCATTCACGCCGTATCATTGGCTGGGCGGTCAGCAATCGCATGAAGCGTGACCTTGCGATCAGGGCTTTGAAACCTCTCGGGATCATGCTGCGCATAACCCTGCCGGTCAGTGGATGGCAATCGCGTTCCGACAACCGCCCAAAGGCTGCATTCATCACACGGATCGCGGATCACAATATTGCTCACACGATTATCAGGGCGCCTCAAAAAATTGCCCTGACCTTTGCCCTGCGATATGATGACGGGGTAAACCGGCAGTTTGGATGCAACGATGGCACAGATGGGTTTCTTCGATCTTTCAGACCGTTATGCGAGCCTGGAC
>Ga0307978_1000253_pt1 | contig 46070 bp, 31 predicted proteins | sample OrgLakmetage1056_FD_203151 | JGI IMG/M metagenome (GOLD analysis project Ga0307978, IMG submission 203151) | Saline water microbial communities from Organic Lake, Antarctica - #1056 | ecosystem: Environmental > Aquatic > Non-marine Saline and Alkaline > Saline | place: Antarctica: Organic Lake... | reverse complement strand
TTCCAGATAGGGAATTACCTCTCCGTGAATTTTATCAGTTGCGCCACCGTAAAACTCAAAGTAACGAGCTAGCGCTTCAATATCTTTGCGAGCAAGAGCTATCGGTTTTCCAGTGTCGTCAGCCTCACCTTTAGCTAGCACCTCGAGGCTTGATCTGGTTAACAAACCTATTTGAGTAAGTATTCTACCTCTTTCCAGTGCGCTTTTGTGTCCCCATGTATTTAAAAGCGCATATTTGGCAGAATTGATAGCATGTTGAATGTCAGCATGATTTCCTCTTGCTACTTCAGCGAGAACCGTACCGTCAATAGGCGAATACACTCGAATATATTGACCATTTGCTGGCGCACTCGTTTTGCCATTAATAAAATGATTTTCCATAAAATTTCCATTGTAAGTTGACTTGCGTTAAGGATGAGGATTTTGCTACTAACAATATCAAGACTTTACTTAAGCAATGTATCAGTAAAAAAGAACATATTGCTCAGATTAAAGATTAACAGCGCTTTTTGGAATTGTGCTTTGATAATGCAGCGTTAACGGATAGTTAAGGCACAATATCTAAAGTAAACTGTTACACGGATCGATTTGTTAATATTATTTACAATGAAGATACTTAATTCTTAATATTTGGTTTCCCATTGTCCGAGAGTAATTTGTTAATCAGTTTAATAGCACATCCCGGCAGTGCGCTAATATCTCTTACTAACAAAGAACGTTGGCGAGTCGACCATTCCTCAGCTAGATCCAATTTCTTTACATTATAAATGGTATTTAATTTGGCATAAATCGAATGCGGCACAATGGCAACACCTACACCTGCCTGTACCATTCTAAAAATAGATTCAAAACTACTAACCTGAATTCGTAAATTCAAAAGTTCGTTTAATTGATTTGCTTTTTCCTTTAAAAATTGGATGATTGTTGCACCATCATGGAGACCAATATGATGATAATTCAGTGTATCTTGAAATGTTGCTGACTTTCTTCTTGCCATAGGGTGTTTTTGGGGGCAGACAATGACCAGCTCATCTGTACTAAAATCTATCTTACGTAGGTTTCTTACTTCTGTCACTCCGGCTACGATTCCAATGTCTGTGGTTCCATCTATTACTGAACGAATAATTTCGTTGTTCTGCCTTTCTTGCAAATCTACGGTCACCCCCGGACTGTTAGCTAAAAAGTATGCTAACAGATCAGGCAAGAACTCTGATGTTGCGGTGGTGTTCGCATAAATCCTAATATGACCAAACTCACTTCCCGAATATGAGCTAAATTCTGTTTTTAAGTGTTCTACCTGTCGTAAGATAATTTTAGCGTGACGAAGTAACCTAATTCCCGCTGGTGTTAATTCAATTCCTTTGCTGTTTCGATATAGCAGCTTCGTGCTCAACTGCACCTCCATTTCTTTGATTCGCACACTAGCTGCCGCTGCCGAAATAAATGCTTTTTTAGCTCCTTTCGTAATGCTAGTTGATTCCGCGATATGGACAAAAATCTTTAGATCTGTAAGATCGAAATGCATGACTTACTCATTAGATAAACGATGATTATAGAAACTAGCATTAATCTTTGATTAATGCTCCTCAATTAATTGTGACTTCTCTCTAAGTCATATTAATGCAAACTTATAATTCTAAATATTCTCACAGCAAATTTAAAAATACTGGAACTAGTATGTTAAAAACCCTTCCATTAGATGGGATAACGGTGGTTAGCCTAGAACACGCAATAGCAGCTCCTTTTTGCACCCGCCAGTTGGCCGAACAAGGTGCAAGAGTAATAAAAATAGAACGCCCTGACGGCGGTGACTTTGCCAGACACTATGACGATCGAGCTAACGGATTGTCTTCTCATTTCGTTTGGGTGAATCGCTCTAAAGAAAGTTTAACTTTAGATATAAAATCCGCAGAAGGTAAAAAAGTTTTATTTCAGATACTCAAAAAAAGTGATGTACTCATTCAAAATCTCGGACCGAGCTCCACAGATCGCTTGGGGTTATCTCACGAAGCATTAAAAGATACATTCCCTACTTTGATTGTTTGCGGCATCAGTGGCTATGGTCGAGGTGGTAGTTATGCTGATAAAAAAGCCTATGATTTGCTGATTCAAAGCGAGTCAGGATTTTTGTCAATCACTGGTGACCCCTCACATGTGGGAATGGCAAAGGCAGGGTGTTCAATAGCAGACATAGCAGCAGGAATGTATGCCTATACCAATATACTCAGTGCCCTGATACAAAGACACAAAACCGGTGTCGGTTGTGACATAGATATATCCATGCTTGAAGCAATGATTGAGTGGATGGGCTACCCTCTTTACTATACTTTTGATGGCGCCTCACCACCACAAAGAAGCGGCGCTTCTCATGCCTCAATATCGCCTTATGGCCCTTACATTGCAAGTGATAATAAAGTCATAATATTGGGTGTTCAAAACAAACGGGAATGGGAACGATTTTGCGTACTAGTGCTAAGGAGTCCAGATTTATTAACCGATAAACGATTTGTATCTAATGCAGTTCGAAATAAGAATAAAGACAGTCTAAATCTAATCATCACAGATATATTTTCTACTCAACAATCAGGTGAGCTTATAAAACGACTTGACCAAGCTCAAATTGCAAACGCAACCATAAATCAGATGTCAGATGTTTGGGAACACCAACAACTCAAAGACAGGGGCCGATGGATTAGCGTTGAATCATCTGTGGGTCCTATTCCTGCTTTGTTGCCTCCTGGAGTTAATGACAAAGATAGTTGTTCCATTCTAAAAATACCTGCATTAGGTGAACATTCTCAACGCATACTATCCGAGTTAGGTTATTCTATTTCAGAGATAGATAGCTTAAAGCAAAAAAGAGTGATTTAGGTGAAACTATGAACGGTCATTTTTTTATAAATCCAATTTTTGTGCCTGCGACAAATCTTAATTGGATTGATTCCCCCAAAAATGTGTCATCGGACATAATTATAGTGGATCTTGAGGACTCTGTGTCTCCTGAGCTAAAACAAAGCGCCAGGGAGTCCTTAGCTAATCGGTGCAACGAACGCAAGAATTTAAATATTGTCGTAAGAATTAATAAAATTCAAAATCAGTATTGCACAGAAGATATTCAACTATGTGCAGCTCACCCTCAAATTGTTGCCGTATTATTACCAAAGGTTGAAACTACCGACGATATTGAGTTTTTTAACAAACTGGACAAACCGATTTGGTTATTAATCGAAACAGCACTGGGGTTAATCAATTTATCGGCACTAGCACAGCACAAAAAGACGAATCGGTTAGTACTTGGAACACTCGATCTATCAGCAAATTGCGGGCTAATGCCCGAATCACCAGAAGAGCTTATTAGTCACAATAATGCGCGTATTGAGATTATAAAAAATTCAATCGCATTCAATTTAGAACCACCACTAGACGGTGTTTGTTCTGCTATTCATGACAACGCAAAACAAAAAAAGCATGCATTTCGAGCGAGAAACTTTGGATTCGGGGGTGTGCTTTGCATTCATCCCAGTCAACTACTTGTAGTAAAAGAATGTTTTAAATATTCAAGCGAACAAATAGCGTGGGCAGATGAGGTCGTAAGCACAATTAGAAAAAGCAGCGGTGCCGCTAGTCTGAACGGTCAGATGATTGATGCTCCTGTTCTAAAGCAAGCAAAAAGAATTCTCGCTTTATCAAATTAATAGTTTAGGAAATCGCGCTCTAAGATAAAAGAACTCTTGATTACCCATGAGCCTCAACAATATTAATTGGTCTACATGGCATTGGCAGTCTTTTCAACGGAGCATACATAAGTTGGGAAAGTAACTCACCAAGCTCGAAGCGGCGATTAAAACGATAACAAACCTCAGCCAGATAACGCGGCAAATGCTTCGGGTTAATTGAATGATACGCCCCATGAATAGAGCTTTTAATATTCCCAATTATTGTGTTTATCCATTTGAAAGCTTCAATATCAACACAGTCTAGGCCTCCGCCAGTTACCAATTTTAGATGCTCACACTGAGCATCCTTTACTGCACTAAAACAGGCTCAACCGTCAGTTTCCTCCTCGCTGCTCACCGCCCTGATAATGGTGTTTGATGATCACGCTCTTTCATTGTCTACATGACTTTATGTTTTACTGACAATACAGTGGAATACGAGTGGCATAACAGCCGTTTTAAAGAAGATGAAGTATTTATAAAGATAAGTGGTGTCCAGAATTCGCCATGATCTACTGAGAATTTGTTTTATCATCTTAATTCGATAAGTTGATAATGCCGGTGTTCCTTTTAAAGGCTAAAAGTGAACACCGAAGCTTGCGTAATAATGTACACGGGCGGGTACTTTCAGTTTCCCTTTATTTTTTTGCTTTTAAACTGTTTGCATAGTCTTGCGCTTGTTGCAACACGCGTAAAGCATTACCCCACCAAATGTCAGCTAAGTCGTCTTTACTATAGCCTTCTTCTAGCAAGCGCTGAGTGATCATAGGCAGATTGACCACATCCATCATGCCGCTAACACCGCCGCCACCATCCCAGTCAGCGCCGACACCTACATGCTTCGGGCCCACTACCTTCAACGCATGCAAAAAGTGCGTCATGTATGCATCAAACGATGCCTTAACCGCCGGATGTTTCCGCTCAATCTCTCGACGCTTTTCGAGAAGAACGTCGCGGTCGCTTCCCTTCGCACGCATCGCAAGCAAAACTTTAACAGCTTCTTGACGTTCTAGATCAACAGGCAGCTCTTCTAGGTAATCACTGTAGGCATTCATCTGGATCACGCCTCCAGATGCAGCAAGCTTATTAAGCAGCGCATCATCAACATTGCGCGGGTGGTCGTAAATGGCCTTACTCCCTGTATGCGATAATATAACCGGTGTTTTAGACAGCAAGATCATGTCTTTTAGGGTTTCATCATGAGCATGTGAACCGTCTAATACGATGCCTAATCGATTGGCCTCAGCTACTAGCGTTTCACCCAAGGGAGATAAACCACCCCACTTAGCGCCATCAGGGTCAGTTGAACTATCGCCAAACTGATTATTCTTAAAATGTAATGGCCCAACCATACGTAGGCCAAACTTATAAAAAGTATCGAGCAAACTGACATCCGTACCCAAAGGATAGGCGTTCTCCATACTCAAATAAACGATGTGTTTGGCGCTCTTTTTTATTTCGCTGGCGTCATCGGCTTCGATAGCTAATTCAAATATATCCGGGTTCGCTGTAACCATGCTACGAATGGCTAATGCGCGCAACAACGCGGTATCTCGGCTTTTCTCATAGCCTGTTTTGGTCAGCTCACCTTGGGGTGAATATATTACCCAAAAACCACCATCTAATGCACCTTCTCGCATTCTGGGTACATCAACTTGAGTGAAGTCATGTGCATAAGAATGGCGGTCCAGAATATTAAAGCCGGGTACCACTAGATTAGCGGGAGTATCAAGATGCGAATCCAACGTGATCAGTTCACGCTGTATGGCAGCTGCCTCTTCTAAAGTTGTGGCACTAGCCGAATGCCAAACCGCTAAACTAAGAACAATGGAGACGAATTTAGTGTTCAATTTATACATATATTTTTCCATATTATTTAAAATGTTACCGTTGACGATGCTTGAAAGTTACGCAGGCTCAACGGACGATAAAACAACAACCTAGTAAAGGCGAATGACAAATCCTTAGTCCAAGCAATAAACGCACCAATCTCAAAAAACCAAGTTCAAAAAGTGTCCTGGCGCATTTCCTTCATATTGTCACGCTGTTAGTCACACACTTAGTCACACACTAGACTGATAGAAACAAACAAAATCATGATGTTTTACAGCGTACTTCACTTTGCATAACCCCAGTGACATTGCACCAATAAGTATAAATGCGCACCAAACATGGGATGGCATTGCACCAATAAGTACAAATACGCACCAAACATGGGATGACAAAAGAATAGCAAATTCATATGACTTATACCGCTCGCTCACGTGAAATTGATTATGAAAGGCTTAATAAACAAAAAACTTAATTGCATTTAATAACTAACCGGACGGGGGGCTTCATTAAATAAAGATATAAAGCTTATGGACGATTAAGCATACTTCAAATAGCGGTTATATATGTGCCACTGTCAACGTAAAACTAACTCGATGAGAGTGCGGCCAAAATATTGGCCTGATTTATGCTTTCCTCCTTGGTAGCTTGACTGAAGGTAAAGAAATAATAGATAGTTGGTTGGTTGGTTGGTGGTTATAATTATTGATGATTACTTAAATCATCAAGCGATTTACCGCTTAATGTATATAGGCGGCTAAATCAGAACAACTCTCTTGAAAAATTATAGAAAATAAGCGATTGTTATACAATCGGCAGCAAGGATTAGAAATGCAAAAAGAATTATTAAGTAAACAATCTATCCTTTCAGTTTTTTCAGAGTGTAAAGCCTCTTTAGCAAGCGTGGCACGTCGCTACATCAAAAAAGATTACGAGTTAGAAGATATTCTTCAAGAAGCATTCGTAAAAACCTTCGTGGCTAATAAAAAAAACCAAATCGAATTTCCTAAATCTTATTTATTCGAAACCACTAAAAATTTGGCTATCCGAGAAAACACCAAAATTTCAACGCGGTTAACTGAATATATAGAGGATACTTCGGAGTCATTGCTCATTTGCAAGGAACAAGATGCGTTTGCGTGCTTATCCAAGCAACAAGAAAAAGAACTATTGCTTGCTGCTTTAAATACGTTGCCCAAACGATGTCAAGAAGTGACAAAGCTAAGATTACTGAATGGTGTTAGAATTAAAGACGTGGCGCAACAGTTAAATATTACCGTTAGTACTGCCGAAAAACATATAGCTAAAGGTTTGGAGCGCTGTGACGAATATATAACGAAACAGCAACAGACAGACGAAATTTGTCGAAATGATATTGAACCAGTGATGAATCACAGAAAGAGTAATTACAGATGACTCGAGTAGTTAATTTTCCGAGCGATATCGAAAAAATCAAACGTGAAGCCACCGAATGGATTGCTCGAATAGAGCGAGCTGAACTCACGTCCGTTGAAAAGACTGAACTGAATGTATGGTTAGCGACGAGCCCTGCACATGAAAAACAGTTAACGCGGTTAGGTCAACTGTGGGACAAAATGTCAGAGATAGGAAGCAGCACTTCGGAGCAAGTTCAACAAAAACCGGTCGAAGAGAAGAAGAGAGTTGGATATTTGGGTTATTTTACCTACAAAGTAGCGGCCGTTTTAGCACTAACAATTGTTTTTCCACTGGCTTTATATTTGCAGAACTTATCAGCGATAACCTCAACAAACGGCCAATATTTTACGAAAATAGGTGAACAAAAAAACATCATGCTTGCAGACGGTTCAGAGATCCTGCTAAACACTAACAGCATTGTTGAAGTGATTTACAGCCGCGACAAGCGCAACATTGACCTTTCTCAAGGTGAAGCAAACTTTGATGTTGCACCCGACAAAAGTCGACCTTTTACTGTCAAAGCGGGTAAGGGGGATGTGCGAGCGTTGGGAACGAATTTTTCGGTGCGGCTTGATGGCGATTTAGTCAACGTCTTGGTATCTCATGGGACGGTGAGAGTGAGAGCGCAAGAAAAGATAGATGCTGTTTATCCCGCCGGTCAAGCTGAGCGTCGAGGTAGAAATGAAGTCATAGTCGGCGCAGGTAATAATGTCGTATTTGATGATGTTCAAGTTGAATCGGTCGCACAGGAGAGTGAACAAGTTCTTGCAAAAAAACTCTACTGGAGAAAAGGCTATCTTGCTTTTGATGATGAGCTTCTATCTGATGTGGTAGCGGAGTTGTCGAGGTATACTAGCTTAAACATCATTATTGCTGATGAAGCAATTCAATCTATGAGGGTGGGTGGATTTTATCCGATAAATAATCTGGAAACTGTTTTTACAACCTTGGAGATAAATCTGGGGTTAAAAGTAGAAAAAGTCAGTGGTAACTACTATATTACGAATCCACATACCTAAAAATGCCCTCAAAAACCGTTATCCCCAAATATATTAAAAAAAGTGGTGGATTTTTCTTTTTCATTTCTCTGTATAAGTAGGTTGACTAACAGCCAGTAATTGGCCAACAAATGTTGTGTTAATTATTGTGCAGCTCAACCCAAAGTTGGAAAAACGTTGATCCTAAGGTTATTAAATATTGTTGTCGTTACATTGCTGCTCAGCAAATCCGTTTTTGCTTTAGAAGCCACCACTGCGACTGAACAAAAAACAACAACGATACACTTTAATATACCGGAACAATCTGCGGGTGATGGGCTACGAAGTTTTGCAGAAGCAACTGGCTTAGCCTTAATTTTTCCTCAAATACTGGTGACCTCAATCACGACTAATGCATTAAGAGGTCACTTTTCAGTTGAAGCCAGTCTTACTGCATTGCTTGCCGAAACAGGTCTGAAAGGGACTTTGCAATCAAACTCAACAATTTTAGTTGAGTCAAGCAGTAATGAATTAAGCGCTTCTGCAGACTACCAGAGAGCAGATAACATGAAAAAGACAAGATTAGAGGGAAAAATGAAAACGGGTGCCGCTGGTGTTATTGCCTCAATTATGGCTGTCACATCAGTAGCCGCGCAAGAAAGTGACGCGCTTTCGAGAGAGCAAAGTGACGCCAGTGACGTTGAAAGTATCATTGTCACCGGGGTTCGCGGAAATCCAAGAACAGTCATTGAAAGTCCAATACCCATTGATGTTTTCACCAGTGAGCAACTCGAACAACAAGGTCAGACCGGACTTTTTGAGTCCTTAAGGTACTTGGTTCCATCTCTTAACTTGCCTCAGCGGTCCGGTGGTGGCACAGGTACCTTCATTGCGTCAGCTGGATTGCGTGGATTAAATCCCGATCAGACACTCGTGTTAGTCAATGGTAAAAGACGACATAAAACCGCGCTGATCAACACCAGTACCGGCCTATTTAGCGGCTCCGCTGGCGTCGACCTTAACATGATACCCTCATCTGCAATTGAACGTATCGAGGTGTTGCGCGATGGCGCATCGGCGCAATATGGCTCAGATGCGATTGCCGGAGTCGTTAACATTATTCTTAAAGACGCTACCGAAGGCGGACGGATAGTTGTTACCAATGGCAAGAATTTTGATGCTGGGGATGGTAAGTCCTCCAGTGTCGGTATAAACAATGGATTTGCGCTAGGTGACAATGGTTTCCTTAATTTATCTTATGATTTTAAAGAAAGTAAATTATCTAACCGTGCCGTCCCAGTCGCCTTGCCACAAGATGGCGGACTTAACTTATTTTCACGATTAGAAGACGGAAGTTTTGACCCCGCAGAGTCAAGAGTAGATCGTCAAGTGACAAAGAACTTCGGTAACTTCCCCCAACAAACCAGTGTCTTTGGTTTAAATGCAGGTATTAGCCTAGGCAACGTTGAACTGTATACTTTTGCGACATATGCAAACCGGGTTTCTGATCTCACATTTACTTACCGACGCAGCTACGATACTGCGCGTAATGTATTTGAAATATTTCCACGTGGCTTCCGTCCAGAAGAACGCATTAAAGAAAACGATTTTGAAGTGGTAGCGGGGTTCAAAGCAACCGGCTTTAAATTCGATTGGGATTTCTCTGTCAGCTATGGCAGCGATGAAAGCGACTGGAGCAACACTAACGGTTTGAACGTTGATTTAGGGTCAGCGAGTCCAACCTCATTTTTCCTCGGTGAAATGAATACCGATGAAATGATTGCTCAGTTTGATGCAACGCGTGCTGTTGAGCTAGATAACAGTGAACTACAAGTGTCCTTTGGTATGCAATACCGAAAAGAGAGCTTCGACATAGTGAGAGGCGAGCCGCTGAGTTATTTTGGCGCGGGTGCTCAGGGTTTTCCTGGCTTTGCACCTGAAGCTGAAAACGATATATCTCGCAACAATGTCAATGCATATATCGACTTGGCATGGGATGTATCTGATACGCTTTTCTTAGCAGGGGCATTACGTTATGAAGACTTTAATGATTCAGCTGGCGAAGAAGTGTTGGCAAAGTTGAATGCCCGTTACGAAATCAGCGACACAGTCGCCTTGAGAACGTCGTTGAACACAGGATTTAGGGCGCCGAGCATTCAGCAATTAGGCTTCCGTGGTAGTCGCGGGCAGTTTGTCGACTTAGACAATGACGGTGTTGCTGAGACAATCGTGTTACGTCAAACACTCCCTCCTACTGACGCTGGCGCGCTTGCTTTAGGCTCAGCGCCACTAACCCCTGAAACGTCCACAAATTATAGCGTGGGTATCGCTTTTACGCCGGCTAAAAACATGTCAATTACGGTTGACGTCTATCAAATTGATGTTGAGGATAGAATTGCGTTATCTACTCAATTTAATCGAGGAGACTCCAGAGAAGCGTTGTCTGGGGGCACTATCGGTGGTGAAATTTCTGCTTTGCTTAACAGTGCCGGATTTGATGATTCATTAGGGGGGCTAAATTACTTTACTAATGCGATTGATACGCGCAGTAAAGGCGGGGATATAGTGGCCACTTGGACGCCAGAATTCAGTGTCGGCTCCTTAACACTGAGCGGCGCTTACAACTACAACAAGGTTGAGGTTGTTAACATTGACGATAACCCAGACGAGTTATCTGAGTTGATATTAGCTGATGGTTCGCAAATAGATCAATTCGATCGCAAGCGTTTGGGTACTTATACTGATGGAGTTCCTGACTCTAAAGCCAGCTTTTCAGCTAACTATCGTTTGAATGGATGGGTGGTAAATGCCAGAGCAACTCGCTTTGGAGATTGGACAGTGGTCGGCAATTCAGAAGCGCTTGATAGAGAAAACGAAGCTAAATGGATTGTTAATATGGAAGCTGGTTATCAAATGGAAAATGGTCTTGAATTCTTCGCCGGTGCGAACAACATTTTCAATACATACCCAGAGGAGCGTCCATTCAACATATTTGGCGGAAACCAATACGATACCTTCTCACCGTATGGATTTACCGGTGGCAGTTGGTATGTGCGTACTTCTTACGGATGGTAGTATTTTTACCCCGTTGATTTTCTATGCTTTAAAGGCCGCAGCGCAGCTGCGGCTTTAATAGATAAGGTTAATTATAATGAAAACTGACAGACCAGTTAGACAATAGAGAAATTATATAATGATGAAACATAAGTATTTTAAGAGGCGATCAATTGTTGCGTCAATCGTTGCGTCAATCGTTACGTCAGTTGTAAGTGCAGGTGCAATAGCGTCGACGCCCGAGTTTACTTCAATTCAAACAGAGACATTTAATACTGCGGGATCTCTTTCCAACGCTTGGGGTGATTTTGATAATGATGGTGATTTAGATTTGCTGGTTTCGATCAAGGGTGGCGAAGTCCGCCTTTATCGAAACGATGACGGTTTCTTTGTGAGTATTGGAGAGCAGTTAGGTCTGCCTCTTAAAGGGGACCAAATTCGTGGCTTGTCTTGGGGAGATTATGATAATGATGGCGACCTAGACATTTTGGCTGGCTCCAATGTTCGCCCTACCCCAAGTCGGACATACGTGTATAGGAATGATGAAGGGAAAAAATTTGTTGAGGTGGCAGAATCAATTGGCTTAGAGATCCTCGGACGGACCAGTCGCCAATCTAACTGGATCGATTACGACAACGATGGTGATTCCGACTTATATGCTGCCAATCGATCAGGTTCTAACCAATTGCTAAACAACGAAAATGGTGTCTTTACATCTCTTGAGTATGCGTCGGGGGTTTATGATCCAAGAAGAACTGTCGGTGCGTGCTGGTTTGACATCGACAACGATGGGGATCTCGATTTATTTTTGGCTAATCAATCAGGCGACAGTGATACGGTTGCCAGAAATGATATCAGTAAATTTGTCGATATTGCCCCTGAATTGGGAATGGATCAGACACTCCGGACTCAAGCCGAAGGCGGGGTTGGTTGTGCAGTCGGAGACTACAATAATGACGGTTATTTAGACCTTTACGTAGCGACTTACGGTGAGAATCTTCTGTATAAAAACAACACTGATGGCAGCTTTACCGAAGTCGCCAAATCTTTAGGGGTAGTTAATCCTGACTACACGGTTGGCGCAGCTTGGGGAGATTATGATAATGATGGTTTTCTTGATTTGTTAGCTGTGGGATATCACACGATTGATGGGCAATATGAGCCTTACGGTGTTTTATATCATAATACTGGGACTGGCTTTGAAGTAGACAGCGCTCATCCTGAAATCACAGCAGCTGGTGATCACGGCGTTGAGTGGATTGATTTTGATAATGATGGCGATCTGGATCTGTCTGTTACCGATGGGTACGGTAAGACAGGTGGTCATTTTGTCTTTAGAAACGAGCTAGATGAGGCCGCGCGCGCAAAATCTATATCGGTGCTTGTGTTAGATAGTCAGGGCAACTATAACCAGCAAGGCGCTGTGGTTAAGTTCTTTGATACTAAGGGTAAGGTGCTTGGCTCACGGATCGTTTCTACAGGCGGTGGATACAATGCTCAAAGTGCCAGACCTGTTTATTTTGCTTTACCAAGTTTGCAGCCTGTTACGGTAGAAGTTACCTTCATGGGAAGTGATAAGCAAAAAGTTGAAGGGATTGACATCAAAAAGTTAGCTGGGAAATCGTTGGTGGTGAAAAGAGCTGTTACCCTCAAGTGATTTTAAAGCAAACTTCATATTACTTTTGTGAAGTTTGCTATCCTATCTACGGGTTTATTTGAGTTTGTTACACAAAGGGTTTGGTCGCCGATAATAGCGGCGCTCTTCATTATTGATATGCAGCGTAACATGCGCTTGCATGCAGTTGATCACTTAGCATTAGATGAACAACCACTGTTCTTTGTCTCTTAGCCATAAGAGACATACCCAATTATATTATGCGCAGACTCCACCACTTGCCTCATCAGATTAACGCTTTACCCAATTCCCCGGTCGGCTTCTAGTTATTCTAGCCACGGTCAGTTAGATAAAGCTAAAAAAATGAGCTGCAATTATCCTAAACACGGCGTGAATAACTGCATGTATAACTGCATGTATAACTGCATAAATAACCGCATAAATAACTGCAGCGGGGAATATTTCTAAGGACCACGCTGCAGAAAATCGGTTTTACAATCGTTTAAGGAACTATTGGCAATACTATTTTCGAAGGGTATTTCTCACTCATATGGATCGTCTGATTTGCTATTTTCATTTCAGATGTTTTTGCGAAATCAGCTCCTGTGTTCAGGTTTCTTGCCAACCTTGGAAAATTGCTACTAGTAATATCAATTCGTATACGATCGCCCGGTGATAGCTTATAACTGGTTGCCCACATATCGATTTCATACTTATAAACTTTGCCAGGCTCAATTAACTTTGGCTCATCGAACCCTTCCCGATAACGAGCGCGAATGACGCCATCAACAAGATTAAACGCTCTTCCGTTAGGTTTAACAATAATCAATTTAGCCATAAAGTCTGTATCTGGAGCACTACTTGAAGCATAAAACTGCGCATTAATTGGACCGGTAATTTCGATTGCTTCTGCAAATGGTTCGGTTACAAATCGTAGTATATCTTCTCGTCCATCTAGTGGTTTCTGATCATAAGGACCTCGTAACTTTGAGGACATAATGTTCCCACCTAATGTTGGCACTGGATCAGCGGGGTCATAATCATATTTGACGCTTGCTGCCTTAACGACGGGCGCCGTTTCTGAGAGTGTGCGATCTGCATGAATATAGAATGGGCGATACTCCGTTCTTGCCAAAGGCCACTCTTGTTCATCTCGCCAAACGTTTTCACCCATTACATAAATTCTTACGGGAGCATCTCCCAGTTTCAGGCCACTTGGCTTAGAGTCGCTTTTCATCCAATAGTCAAACCAGTCGAGTAAAATTCCAGGCGCATCTATTAGCGAGTTTTCACCGAATTCCATATCTCCAGTTGTTGTAGAACGGTTCCAACCATGGGGCCAAGGTCCAATAATAAGACGCTGTCCATTTCTTGCTGTTTCCGTTGCCGCCTCTTCAGTCATTGTTTTATAGCTACCAATAGTACTGCGTAAAAAAGCATCATACCATCCACCAATATTCAACGCTGGCACTGCCATTTCTTTAGCGCGAGCTTCTAAATTCAGAGGTTTCCAAAAAGCATCATCCGACGGGTGATCAAGCCAGTCCTGAAAATGCTTAACGTTGAACCCGACACTTTCTGCCAGAGTATTAAGCGGTAGATGATTAATCCCAGTGATCCAATCGACTGGAAACGACATGTTTGTTCTACTACCAACCAAGCCAATCCCCCAACTAGCACGAGATAGCAAAGAAAAAGCGCCTCCAGGATAAGCGACGTCGCGATAATAGTTTCCCGGGCTTACAGCTGGCGCAATTGCTACCAACGCGGGATTGCGATTCACTGCAGCGAGCCATTGAACAGAAGCAAGATATGACGAACCGAACATGCCCACTTTACCGTCAGACCAACTTTGCTCAGCGATCCAGCTAAGTGTGTCATCACCGTCATTTATTTCCTGAAAATAGGGGTACCATTCCCCTTCAGAATCATATCGCCCACGGGCAGACTGAAAAACAAGTGCATAACCATTGGATGTGGCGAATTTTGCATACTTTTGCCGCCCCGGTGAAGAGCCGTTGGTATATATATCGCGTATTAACAATGTCGGGTATGTTCCCGTTTTATCAGGCAGATAAACATCGGTTGCTAGCTTGACTCCATCTCGCATCGACACAGGAATGTGGTACATCGCTTTAACGGTCTCGGGGAAGTCTTCGTTATATTTAGCAAAGCTTTGAGCATGTACTGTTGGCGATAAAACTACCGCTAGTAAAAGGCCAAAAATCAAGTCACGATATGTCATAAAATCCTCAGAGGTTAAATATTTTTAAGATAGTATAACTAAAGAGTAATAACTACCGTTTTTCCACTATTGCTTTGGACAAATAGTACTAACTATCTTGATAATAGCGTTATCCCCAAATATATTAAAAAAAGTGGTGGATTTTTCTTTTTCATTTCTCTGTACAAGTAGGTTGGCTAACAGCCGGTAATTGGCCAACAAATGTTGTGTTAATTATTGTGCAGTTCAACTCAAAGTTGGAAAAACGTTGATCCTACGGTTATTTAATATACCGGAACAATCTGCGGGTGATGGGCTACGAAGTTTTGCAGAAGCAACTGGCTTAGCCTTAATTTTTCCTCAAATACTGGTGACCTCAATCACGACTAATGCATTAAGAGGTCACTTTTCAGTTGAAGCCAGTCTTACTGCATTGCTTGCCGAAACAGGTCTGAAAGGGACTTTGCAATCAAACTCAACAATTTTAGTTGAGTCAAGCAGTAATGAATTAAGCGCTTCTGCAGACTACCAGAGAGCAGATAACATGAAAAAGACAAGATTAGAGGGAAAAATGAAAACGGGTGCCGCTGGTGTTATTGCCTCAATTATGGCTGTCACATCAGTAGCCGCGCAAGAAAGTGACGCGCTTTCGAGAGAGCAAAGTGACGCCAGTGACGTTGAAAGTATCATTGTCACCGGGGTTCGCGGAAATCCAAGAACAGTCATTGAAAGTCCAATACCCATTGATGTTTTCACCAGTGAGCAACTCGAACAACAAGGTCAGACCGGACTTTTTGAGTCCTTAAGGTACTTGGTTCCATCTCTTAACTTGCCTCAGCGGTCCGGTGGTGGCACAGGTACCTTCATTGCGTCAGCTGGATTGCGTGGATTAAATCCCGATCAGACACTCGTGTTAGTCAATGGTAAAAGACGACATAAAACCGCGCTGATCAACACCAGTACCGGCCTATTTAGCGGCTCCGCTGGCGTCGACCTTAACATGATACCCTCATCTGCAATTGAACGTATCGAGGTGTTGCGCGATGGCGCATCGGCGCAATATGGCTCAGATGCGATTGCCGGAGTCGTTAACATTATTCTTAAAGACGCTACCGAAGGCGGACGGATAGTTGTTACCAATGGCAAGAATTTTGATGCTGGGGATGGTAAGTCCTCCAGTGTCGGTATAAACAATGGATTTGCGCTAGGTGACAATGGTTTCCTTAATTTATCTTATGATTTTAAAGAAAGTAAATTATCTAACCGTGCCGTCCCAGTCGCCTTGCCACAAGATGGCGGACTTAACTTATTTTCACGATTAGAAGACGGAAGTTTTGACCCCGCAGAGTCAAGAGTAGATCGTCAAGTGACAAAGAACTTCGGTAACTTCCCCCAACAAACCAGTGTCTTTGGTTTAAATGCAGGTATTAGCCTAGGCAACGTTGAACTGTATACTTTTGCGACATATGCAAACCGGGTTTCTGATCTCACATTTACTTACCGACGCAGCTACGATACTGCGCGTAATGTATTTGAAATATTTCCACGTGGCTTCCGTCCAGAAGAACGCATTAAAGAAAACGATTTTGAAGTGGTAGCGGGGTTCAAAGCAACCGGCTTTAAATTCGATTGGGATTTCTCTGTCAGCTATGGCAGCGATGAAAGCGACTGGAGCAACACTAACGGTTTGAACGTTGATTTAGGGTCAGCGAGTCCAACCTCATTTTTCCTCGGTGAAATGAATACCGATGAAATGATTGCTCAGTTTGATGCAACGCGTGCTGTTGAGCTAGATAACAGTGAACTACAAGTGTCCTTTGGTATGCAATACCGAAAAGAGAGCTTCGACATAGTGAGAGGCGAGCCGCTGAGTTATTTTGGCGCGGGTGCTCAGGGTTTTCCTGGCTTTGCACCTGAAGCTGAAAACGATATATCTCGCAACAATGTCAATGCATATATCGACTTGGCATGGGATGTATCTGATACGCTTTTCTTAGCAGGGGCATTACGTTATGAAGACTTTAATGATTCAGCTGGCGAAGAAGTGTTGGCAAAGTTGAATGCCCGTTACGAAATCAGCGACACAGTCGCCTTGAGAACGTCGTTGAACACAGGATTTAGGGCGCCGAGCATTCAGCAATTAGGCTTCCGTGGTAGTCGCGGGCAGTTTGTCGACTTAGACAATGACGGTGTTGCTGAGACAATCGTGTTACGTCAAACACTCCCTCCTACTGACGCTGGCGCGCTTGCTTTAGGCTCAGCGCCACTAACCCCTGAAACGTCCACAAATTATAGCGTGGGTATCGCTTTTACGCCGGCTAAAAACATGTCAATTACGGTTGACGTCTATCAAATTGATGTTGAGGATAGAATTGCGTTATCTACTCAATTTAATCGAGGAGACTCCAGAGAAGCGTTGTCTGGGGGCACTATCGGTGGTGAAATTTCTGCTTTGCTTAACAGTGCCGGATTTGATGATTCATTAGGGGGGCTAAATTACTTTACTAATGCGATTGATACGCGCAGTAAAGGCGGGGATATAGTGGCCACTTGGACGCCAGAATTCAGTGTCGGCTCCTTAACACTGAGCGGCGCTTACAACTACAACAAGGTTGAGGTTGTTAACATTGACGATAACCCAGACGAGTTATCTGAGTTGATATTAGCTGATGGTTCGCAAATAGATCAATTCGATCGCAAGCGTTTGGGTACTTATACTGATGGAGTTCCTGACTCTAAAGCCAGCTTTTCAGCTAACTATCGTTTGAATGGATGGGTGGTAAATGCCAGAGCAACTCGCTTTGGAGATTGGACAGTGGTCGGCAATTCAGAAGCGCTTGATAGAGAAAACGAAGCTAAATGGATTGTTAATATGGAAGCTGGTTATCAAATGGAAAATGGTCTTGAATTCTTCGCCGGTGCGAACAACATTTTCAATACATACCCAGAGGAGCGTCCATTCAACATATTTGGCGGAAACCAATACGATACCTTCTCACCGTATGGATTTACCGGTGGCAGTTGGTATGTGCGTACTTCTTACGGATGGTAGTATTTTTACCCCGTTGATTTTCTATGCTTTAAAGGCCGCAGCGCAGCTGCGGCTTTAATAGATAAGGTTAATTATAATGAAAACTGACAGACCAGTTAGACAATAGAGAAATTATATAATGATGAAACATAAGTATTTTAAGAGGCGGTCAATTGTTACGTCAATTGTTACGTCTATTGGTAGGTCTATTGGTATACTATGCGCAATTATAAATGCAGGCACAACTGTAAGTGCAGGATCTCTTTCCAACGCGTGGGGTTAATACAATGAAAAATGTTTTAAAAAATGGAATACTCGGATTGGTGTGTATATTTTCATTTAATGCATCGGCTGAAAATTACACTATTGGTACTGGTAGTCAAAGTGGAACTTATTATCCGCTTGGTGGCATTTTAGCTAACATTTGGAGCGAAAATATCGATGACTTCAATATGCGAGCAGAAGTAACAGCTGCATCAGTTGAAAATATCATTAAAGTGTCGACCAGGGATCAACTTGCAGGTATCGCCATGGGCAATGTCGTATTGCAAGCGCATCAAGGTATTAAACCATTTCGTCAAAAAATGGATATATCTGTTTTATTTGCATTATATCCAAATGTGGTGCAGTTCATTGTATCAGCAGACTCAGATATACAATCTATCAAAGACTTAAAAGGTAAACGTATTTCACTAGGTGCGCCGGGGTCTGGTACTCGCGTTAGTGCAGCTAATATTCTTGCTGCTTTAGGTATCACTGACAAAGACATTGATGCACAATCTTTAAACTACACGGCAACAACCAATGCCATTTCTGCTGGTCAGATTGACGCGGGAGTCATCGTAGGTAGCATAGGTGTTGGTGCAATAACTGAACTAGCGTTTACCCACAATATTCGAATCTTATCGTTCACACCAGAAGAGCTCAAAGCGATTTCTGATGATAATGCTTCTTACCAAACAATTGAAGTTCCCGCGGATAGCTACAAAGGTGTTAACGCTTTTAATGCACCAGCGGTTTGGAACATTCTTATTGTTAATAAAAATCTTGATACAGACCTTGCGTATCAAATGACAAAAGTTGCTTTTGAAAATATGAGTAAAATCAATCAGGTTATTAAAGTTACTAAATTCACAACTCTTGATAATATGAACAAATTAAATGGGATTGATTTACATTCGGGTTCATTAAAATATTTAAAAGAACAGATGTAAGTTTTGTTCCACTCTACCGCTAGGCTAGTGAGTTGTAACTAACGTGGTTGTCAAATCTTGATTGCAGTAGATGCGTCTTTCAAATCACGGCAATTAAGCACCAGCCTGCAGTTGAAATGATAATAATTAGTGAGATGGTAGCAAGCAAGACTATCTTCAGAGGATCACATGTCTAAATCGACAACTACCTGTAAATCGACAACTACCTGTAAATGGATAACGGACAAAATCGTTTTAGTTGCGGCACTTGCGGCAATAACATTATCTATATTTCAAATCTGGCAGGGTATCACCGCTGATTTATCTGCACCAGTGTTTAGACCTATCCATTTAAGTTGGGTACTAATTTTAGTTTTTTTTACAATGCCTTTGATCAAATCACAGCAATCCCCCTCCATATATCTAATTGGGCGTTGTATCGACATCGTCTTTATCGCTTCTATTGCATGGGCTTCATATCATATTATTTCCTTCGATTATGATGACATTTCTTTTCTACTCGATGGATTGACTGAGTACGATCTGTTGTCTGGTTTAATCATTTTAGTACTTCTTCTTGAAGCAACACGCCGCACTGTTGGTATGGTCATGGTGTTTATTGCAGCGCTATTTTTATTTTATGCAATCTTCGGCAATATCTTACCTTCAGCGTTTGCTAGTAAAGGTTTTTCGATAGAAGAAATTGTTCGATTCCATATCTTTTCAACCAATGGTGTCTACGGTGCTCCGCTCGCAATTGCAGCAGGAGTGGTATTTATTTTTGTGTTATTTGGCGCCTTTTTACAGGTTACTGGTGCAGGAAAGTTCTTTATTGATGCTTCTTTCTCCGTTGCCGGCAAATACAGAGGGGGTCCAGCTAAAGCGAGCGTTATCGCCTCGGCCGCATTAGGCTCTATTTCGGGCTCTGCCATTGCAAATACGGTAACAACTGGCGCACTAACGATCCCGATGATGAATAAGCTTGGTTATAAACCAGAGCAATCCGCGGGTATTGAAGCGGCTGCATCGACAGGTGGTCAAATTATGCCGCCTGTGATGGGAGCCGGTGCATTTGTAATGGCTCAATTTACCGGTATTCCGTATAGTGAAATATTATTAGTTTCTATAGTACCTGCTATTTTATATTTTGCCTGTACGTTGCTTTACGTGCATTTAATGGCCTGTAAGTTAGGTTTGAAAGGCATGGAAGTGACTGAAAAAATATCGACGGTATTAAAAAATGGGTGGCACTTTTTAGCTCCATTAATATTAATAACCAGTATGTTATTGATGAGTTATTCTCCTATTTTGGTTGGAATTTCTGGCTGTCTCTCAATCTTAGTAGCCGCAATGTGTAGAAAACACAGCCGAATTAATATCAGCGTATTTTTTGAAGGGCTGAAAAAAGGAGCGTTACTTGCACTCCCTATTTCAGTTGCTTGTGGAACGGCAGGCATTGTTGTAGGTGTGGTAGGTCAAACAGGTATTGGCCTACAGTTTACTCAATTTTTAATGGCACTTTCTGGCGGTTATTTGTGGTCTGTATTAGGTCTTACCGCAATCGCTTCCGTTATTTTAGGTATGGGTCTACCAGTAACTGCTGCGTATATCGTGTTATCAATTATAGCTGTGCCAAGTTTAACTGAGTTGGGTGTGGGTTTATTAGCAGCACACATGATTGTATTTTGGTTATCACAAACATCGAATGTAACACCCCCAATTGCCTTAGCTGCATTTGCAGCGGCGGGCATTGCCAATACATCTCCTATGAGGTCAGCAGTTCAGGCTTTTAAACTTGCTCAGGGGTTTTTTATTATTCCCATCATGATGGCATTTTCCGGTTTGATTTGGATAAAAGGTCATACCGTTGATTTTATTATTGCGGTTATTTTAACGATTGGTTTAATCATCGCTTTTGCAGGCACCATTGAAGGACGTTTAGCCACAAAACTTCCATTAGCCACTCGTGGTTTATTGTTGGTAGCTGGATTTATGACGTTGATGCCTTATCCTTATGTCAACCTTGTGGGTATTGTCATCATTATTTTGACCACATTAGTAAATTACAGATTATCTAAGATGGAAGAATCAAAACCAGCAAACGTGAGTTAACATAAACTAGCGGTGATAAACTAACGGCGACAAACTAACGGTGATAATCTCATTGTGAAATACATTAACTCGAATGACGCCCTAATACTTACCGCTCCTATACCTTTGACTCGAGCTTGTGTTTTAATTTCTACACGGAGCTTAACTCTGTTATTCCGCGCTGCTATTTAGATTTAGATTTAGATTTGGATTTGGATTTGGATTTGGATTTGGATTTGGATTTATTTATTAAATAAGCACTTTTTCTATTGCTGTCAAAAATAGCTTGACGCCGAGCACCAAGTTTTATCAATTACTCCCTTTTGAGAGAGCAACAAACGTGACTTCCCACTCAACAGGGCACATCGACCATCGTGGCTCTTGCATTGTGACGGGCAAGAAAAGCTGAATGAGCATGGCACAAACATCATCAGCATCACGAAGGGCTATTCGCGTGACCATCGCCCTGAACTAAATCAGGCTATTCTCAATCTCATTTGTAAAAATCAGGCCGACATTGGTGGGTGTATGAAACCGGTCAGTAGCAAAAATAAGAACATAGAAGGCTATAAATAACCCACCTGAGTGATATTTTCGATATCTTCATGTCGAGAGCAAAAACCAGGCTTTTTAATCAACTGATTTTTGCAGCAAGGGCGTTATTTAATTAAAGTTAGTATTGATGTAAAGCGTATCCACCTTTTAAATGCCCGACATGTTCAAAGCCTAAGCGACCCAATGCTTGTGCAGCCAGCTGAGAACGGCTGCCACTGCGACAGGCAAGCACGAACTGCGCCTGTTTATCTTGTTGATGTTCTCGGGCAAATTGAACTAATCTATTTAAAGGGACATTCTTTGTGAATTTTTCATCATGTTGTAACGCATATTCGTGTGCTTCACGAACATCAATTAATTGAATTTTATCCGATTTTTTTATTGCATCGACTAAGCTGTCGCTATCATATTCAACTACTAATGCCTTATGACAACGGTCAAGTAAAGCGCCACACATAATTTCGCCTCCTGTTTCATCGAGAATATGAGTATCCATAATTGACTTTTGGAGTGAAAACGCTTCACTATTAATTTCATTATTAAGCACCTGATTCAGCAGTGTATTGCGTGATTTTTCAGCTTCAATACTGGTGGCAAATTCGTTGTTGTAATCATGACTGGCGCAAATAAGGCTCTCGTTCCCTATAAGCATTTTTAATAATTGTAAGCTGGTATACATCGACTCGGAACTGCTCGTTGAAAAGTTGGTTCGGCCAAGACTATCCATTAAAATAAGGTCTCCACAAAACGCATAATGAACAACTAGTGTTTCAGTGGATGCGGTGATTGGCTCGCAAAGTAGCAGGCTAATACTGTCATTGGTATGCCCTGGTGTAGGCACTTTAATTAACCACTTAGTGCCAATAGTTATGTATTGGTAATCTTCGCCATGGATTGTTGCTACTTGGCTATTTGTTGGCCACCCGAGAGTGTTAGTCGTTTGATCAGCTAACAACCCTTCAGCGATTTCGCCACGACAGGACTCATGATCGGCGTGGCCGTGAGTGTCGAGTACTGCGGTTAACGTGAGTCCTCTGCAAGTAAGCAATGTTTGTAAACGTTCCGTAAATTCAGGTAGGGGATCGATATAAATGGCTGATTTTGTATTTTTGTCAACATACAGCCAACTGCAACTACCAGCGACTTTAAACTGCAGCAGGCCTTCTAGTTCACCTTTATCAGCCTCGATGCTTGAGTTCAGTGTTAAGCAACTTTGACCTAAGGCTTCAGCTGCAAAGGCTATTCGTGTGCAAGCATCGTGGATTTGTTCTTGCGTCATTGCTGGGCCAAATGACATTCTAATGGCTGACTCACTTTGCCAAGCAGGCACACCCATTGCGTCTAAAACGAAACTGCGCGTAACTTTGGAACTACATGCGGATCCTGAGCTAACGCGTATATTTGCTGCATCGAATAAATCCATGAGTTCTTTTGAAGTAAATCCAGGAATAGAAAAATTAATAGTGGTGGGCACTGAATTTTTAAAACTATGATTAAAAACAATTTGGGGAAATACTCGTGCTAACGTTGCCGCTAATTGCTGACGAAATAAGTAAAGTGTTTTTACTGGCGTAAATATTTGTTCGCTTTCGCCAACAAGCATGCTGAAGATAACATTTAAAGCCGCTAAACCGGGCAAGTTTTCAGTGCCTGAGCGCAACCCATTTTCTTGTCCACCTCCGGCAATAAAAGAAGTAAATGGCGAATTTTCTTTGATGTACATAAAACCGATGCCCTTGGGCGCATAAAGTTTATGACCACTAAAGGGCGCATAGTCGATACTCGTCTTTGCTAAGTCGAGGTTTTGTTTACCTAACGCTTGAACGCAATCTACCAACCATAAAGTATTCGGGTTGTGCGAACGTATGGTTTGGTCCAATAGATCGATGTCTTGATAAACGCCAGTTTCATTGTTCACCGCCATAGTACAAATCATTAATGCATTGGGGACCTCTTTGGCGATAAACTGCAAATCTAATCGACCCATTTTGTCCACAGGAATAGCTTTGATGTCGGCATTTATTTCAAGAATTTCATTCCAATGTTTGAGTGATTCGGGCACTGCTTTATGTTCAGTTGCACCGTATAGAAGGCAATATTTCTTGGTTTTATCTAGAGTACTTTTAGCGTGGTGCAAGGCTGACAAAATCGCAGTCTGAATTCCTTCAGTTGCGCCACTGGTGAATATGAGTTTACCGTTTCCTGCGCCAACAATTTTCTTAGCCTGTTCACGAGTCGTATCCACTATTTGCTTTGCTTGAAGCCCCGTGGTATGACTACTACTAGGATTACCAAATAGGGTTTCCATTACTAACAACGCCGCCGATGATGCTTGTGGTAAAACTTGAGTTGTAGCGTTGGCATCGAGGTAAATTACACTTGAATGCTGCTGTGGTCCTCTAGATAAATTAGTCATCAAATTCTCCTAAATTATTATCTTAACGGCTTTTGCTGAAAGACTGACCGTTGACAACGTTGAAATTACACTAATCATTTCACACATGACTTGGCATTTTTTTTCCTTCTTGTCCTTTTTCTTGCAATGTATTGATACTTTATCTGCAAAAATATGCATTACTTAGAAAATATTTCTATAGTCCCAAATAACTTCTTTTAAAAGTTAAAACAGATCGATGCGCTACAGCATTTTGCGCTTAGTTTTTCGAGTATTGAGTATTCGAGAGAAGCTTAGTAATTAACTAATATTGGGCAATAGGGAGATACGATCGAAAGAAGAAAGCCAGAGTGTCAGATTTCTCTGTGAAATGAAAATTGCTTAGCAACGTGAAGTTCATCATCAACGCAATCTATTAGATTATGTATCTGCTCAATCAAATCAGATACATAAACTTAGATTTATCTAACACTTTGATGAAAGTGGATGCAAACATATGCTAAGTTCTCGAAACGATTTTTTAAAAACGACTTTTTAAAAACATTAGCAGTTGCTTCATTAATGGCAAAATTCAATCAAGGTCGAGGTTTCGTATTATGATTTTAGTGTTATTAGGCGCATTAGCAATTGGCTTAAGTTTGGGAATGTTAGGTTCTGGATGTTCCATTTTAACAGTTCCAGTACTGATTTATTTTGTCGGGCAAGAAGAGAAAGTAGCCATCGCGGGATCACTTGCGATCGTAGGTACGATAGCATTAGTGGGTGCAATTCCAAATATATACAAGAAGTTAATTGATTGGCAAAATGTAGTCTGGTTTGGCATTCCAGGTATGATAGGAACTTACTTAGGCGCTTTTACTACTCAGTATATCCCCGGCATTGCTCAGTTAACGCTGTTCGCCATTATTATGCTTATCGCCTCATATAAAATGCTCAATGCAAAGGAAGTGGTTCAAACTTCCAACGTCGCTCGCTCCCGATTTAAAATTATCGTAGACGGGCTGGCCGTGGGTGTAATTACAGGTATTGTTGGTGTAGGCGGTGGCTTTTTAATTGTTCCAGCGCTCGTTATTATGGGCGGTTTAAGTATGCGCCGTGCCGTGGCAACCAGCTTGATGATAATCTCTTTAAAGTCATTTGCAGGATTTTATAAGTATGTAGATGTCTTAGCAGCGCAAAATTTATCTTTGGACTGGAATGTTATTTATCTAATTTCAGGTGTGGGGATAGCAGGTTCGTTTTTAGGTAACGCAGTTGCTGGTATACTTCCTCAACAAAAACTAAAACGTTTTTTCGGCTTCTTTTTAATTGTTATGGCTACTTTTATATTGATAAAAACGGTACCCAAGTTTCTAACGTAGTTTAGTACTGAACAATCATTATCGTTAGCTTATTTATGACTTAAACAGGTTTAAAATAAAGTTTACTCAAATCATTTTTTGCATAATGATTACGCCGAGCACACGCATATAAGTCACCTGTAGCCGTTGCTGGTTTTGGCGGTACTTTATAAGACATTGGTGAATTAAATTCTTAATTAATAATAGTAAACTTTTGGTTTTGCAAGAAGCGCATGCCTAATTCAAAACGCCTAGCCATACTTAACGAAGCAAAAGTTAAGGATTTATATGGCATTTTCGGTCTATTATTGAACGAAAAGCGTGTCAGTTTTGCACTACATAATCTGGAACAGGATGTTGTTAAACAGGGGTCACTTAGTGGCTCGTAAATTGAAACGTTGTTAGTCGAAATATTTGGTCTGAGAACCTCTATTTAGCTTCATTTCTTAAGTAGGATACAAGTTATCTGAACAGCAGTTTTACTGCGGCTACAGGCAGACAAAAAGTGCGTTCACTGACACTTCGCCGCGTTTATCTTTAAACGTCACCTAACTATCGGGTTTTTTTGACTGAATAAATGTAAATTTATTCAGTCTCGCTTCGCCGCTTCAATGCGTGCTCAAGGACCAACAAGCGGTCTTCATTACTTGCATTGCCCCATACCAGTATTTCATTTATTGAACGAAAACAACCCATACAAATGTCGTTTGCATCGAGCGCGCAGGCGCCAATACATGGAGAGTTAACTTCAGTGCTAATTTTCATGCATTAATATATCCCAATAACCCTACGTTTTCGTTAACTCACTTTATAAAGCGTGAAGAGGTGTAAATCAATCAGATTTTCATCCTCTGTGCTTTTTATCACCACCAAAAACCATCGAAGTTCTATTCCGATATTGCCCAACTACGCTACTTAACCGTTCGCATAGAGCGCAATGAAGCTTTTAATAATGATCTTGCGTTTTTAATTGTAGAATCTTTAATCATTAACCTTGCTCCAAGCCTGGCCTGTTCAGAAGCTGAAAAACCAGACCGTGATTGGGAGGTCATCCAATGCAGGTCCACCATGACCGAATATTTGGTGAGCGAGTGTCGAATGCTCAATACAATCAACGATGACCGCAGATATAGTGATGACAGAAATAATTGAAAGAAATAATTGAAAAATAGAGTTCACTTATCAAAGTCATCGTGGATGCAATTAATAGTAACAGTAATAATTATCATTTGCATTTGCTTGTTTCATTGTTTATCCTTGCGAGCGTTGGCCATGAGTGCATTTAGAGTAGTAGATAGAAGGGCAAGTTGCTGCTTAGAGGCAACTCACTTAAATGAGTAATTCTAGCTATAATCGCAATCCAGATAAACGTGCGCTACATAATTAACGGTTGGTAATTTCTGATGTTATTAAGCACCCCGCCAATACTCATTATTCAAAAAATCAGCGGCGGCAGCAGTAGCGAGTTGTCATAATTTAGCTTGGCTATACAGCGAGCAAAAATATCATGTGCTTTGCAAAAAAAAGCCTTAGGTTACGTAAAGGATAAGCATAAAGAGCGCTGCTCAGACATAACAGAGCCTATTCACAGTTCGGTCATATAAATAAAATCATGTTGATTAATAAAAAGGAAAGATAATGAAAAAAATTATAGCTATAGGAGCCTTGTGCTTAATGTCGTCCTTTGCCTCTCATGCAGATGACAAATATCAGCATTTTGCATCTGTTGATTCTCCTAATTTGTCCGCTGCACTTTGCAATCTGCAGCTGTACAACGACAAAATTAGCAGCTTGGTCAATCAGCCATCACCCACCGTTGTAGACATGGTAAAGATCCATGAGCTCACCTATACACTCGAAAATGCGTTAAAACAGATCAGTAACGATCTTACTGAAATAACAAAAGATTTAGAGAAGGTGCACCTCGCATCTGAACGCATCAATGCTGACGTAATTTTAACTAGCGGTGAAAAATACCTAGCAGCATCGAACGCTTTAGTCAGTGGCGCCTCGTGTGACTGATAAGCCCTAAGTATGTATTGTAACGTTTGAACCAGCATGAATAGCCATTTAGCAACTTGCAATATTAAGCGTTCAAGAACATTTAGTGAAACAAGATTAATAAAATGTGCATAGAGTATGTTTATCTTCTATGCACATTTTATATTCACTTTTTGTTTTATACTCAGTTTATACTCACTTCTCACTTTATACTCACTAGGAGATGCTATGAAATTTACTTTACCCGCTTTTGTTACTCTATTCATTACCCTATTCATTACCCTATTCATTTCAATAAGTTTAGCCGCCGAACCTCTGCGGTTGTCACAACCCGTAGCAACAAATGCGACCAGTGAAACCTTTGGCATTGAATTGAATACCGACTTGCCAATGGTCAGCTTGAGCACTTTAGCAAAAGAGTCAAAAGAGTATGTAGGCAAGTCATTTCAGCTTGAAACAAAGATATCAAAAGTGTGCCAAAAAAAGGGCTGTTTTTTTATTGCGCAGCAAAACGAACACATTATTCGTGTGTCGTTTAAAGATTATAGTTTTTTTGTTCCAACCGATAGCAGCGGTAAAACGGTGATCCTTGCTGGTCAGCTAATTCAAAAGAAGATGACGCAAAAGCAAGCTAAACACTTTAATTCAGACTTGCAGTCAAATAGCGACAGCATCAAACCCGGCGTGGTATATGAAATTGTTGCTAACAGTGTACAAATACCGCTGACGTGAGCACTTTGCTCGACTAATTCAAAGATTATGCAGTCGAATTGAGAGTGTAGGGCTTTTGTTGCTTGGCCAACGTCGCTGGATTTTCTTCATTCGCGGTGACAATAATGGTTGGTTTATTTAATGTAATGCGTTGGTTAAATTCATTGAGGCTGCTCAGCCGTTGTAAAATTTCTTGCAAATCGGCAGTATTCTCGTACTTTCCCTGCACTGCACTGTGATTATTGTCTTTATGATTATTATTGAGATTGCCTTCATTAAAATCAAGGGCGCTGTCGATTTGGGTGCGGGCGAATATTCTCTTCTTTATACCTTCCTACCTTCCTACCTTCGTAATTGCATCATTGTGCATGACCAAATGACGTTAGATGCGAATAGTTATCATTAATATTGTTGACTAGCGCAAGCATCATGCTATTCTAAATACGAATGATTACCATTACTTTATTGAAGGCACATGCACAAGGCAAAACACAAAGAACTCAATCCGATTTCCTTAAGACTATTCACTTTATTTGGCTACTTAACGACAGCATCTACTTGCTCTAGCCCACAGGTATTGACTCAATCTGCTGGCTCATCAGAAAACCACATGCAAGCGCTCGAAGTAGGCTACGAGTTTTAATTGTGCACCCAATGATTAAAATAGGCGCTCTGATTATTTTTTTGTTGGCGATTATATTGGTCGCTATTGCGAGTAGACCACAGCTGTCAATAGTTGACAGCTATCGTGGCTCACAAGACTATTGGCCAAAGCCAACAATTGATGTAGGCGTTGATTTCAAACCCTTAGGTGCGCTTCCCAAAGAAGCGCGCTTTCCTGAGCACAACCCATATTCAAAAGCCAAAGAAACATTGGGCCGGCAGCTGTTTTTTGATCGACGCATGTCACAGTCAGAGCAGGTGTCCTGCGCCAGTTGCCATGATCCAGATCTCGGCTGGGCCGATGGTAAGCGCAAAGCAATTGGACATGATCGCCTGCGCCACGATCTCAACACGCCCTCAATTATCAACAGCGCTTGGCTTGACAGCATATACTGGAACGGTCGCGCAGGATCGCTTGAGGCACAAATCATTGAAACTTGGCAAAATCCCGTAGAGATGGCAGCGCATATACCCAGCGCGGTTGCTCGAATTGCATCAATTAAAGGGTATGCGCCTATGTTTCAAGACGCTTTTGGAACTGAAGACGTGTCAGCAATGCTTATTAGCAGGGCGATAGCGACTTTTATGCGCCAAGTGACGTTAACCAATACCAAGTTTGATAAGTTCATGCGGGGTGAGAGAGCAACGCTCAAAGATGCTGAAATTGAAGGGCTGCATTTGTTTCGGACCAAAGCGCGCTGCATAAATTGTCACAGTGGTAGTTTATTGTCTGACGGCAAATTTCATCATTTAGGTTCTTCTTTTCACAATGTCGGTGAATTCCAAGGACGCTATCGGGTGACCAAGCACGCTGAAGATGTGGGGGCTTTTCGAACACCAGGCTTGCGCGGCATTGCTGAAACCTCTCCTTATTTACACAATGGCTTAATTAAAGACGTAGACACTTTACTTTTTTTATACAGTAGCGGTTGGTGGCAAAATGGCGAACTAGATAAAAAGGACAATAATATTCCTACTGCAACTCGGTCTAGGCATATCAAAACCTTAGATTTAAACGGGCAGGAGCGGATGCATTTAAAAGCCTTTTTAGGCACTCTGGAAGGTGAAGTGTATTGGGTAAAGCCGCCACCGGAGTTGAAATGATAATGTGTACGGCTTATCGCTACCCATCTCAGGTCATTAGTCACTGTATTTGGCTGTACCATCTATTCACACTCAGTTACTGAGATTTTGATGCACGAATGATAGTTTTAGGGTCGCTCAACCTCACTTCTGCTAGAAAAAACGCAGCTATCGACATAGGGCGATAGTGAGAGATTTTGGACTGGTCATTGAGTGATAAATCCAGTGAACAATCCGAGTGCGATTAGCAAACATACAGCTATTATAATATAAGAAAACCATTTACCAACGCCCATTTTTGAAAGCGCACTGCCCCACACTTTTCGTTTTGAAAAGACTTGTCTATGACTTATTCGAGCGGTTTTCATTGCGAACATATAGGTGCCGCTTACCGCTAACGTACTCAATAAAATGCCAAACACAAAGTATAATATCCTGCTTGATAAACCAGCAAAAGTACCGAAATGCAGTGGATCACCAGCCTCTGTTATTCGTGCGACAGCATTTAGCTGCTCACCTCTAAATTTGGTTAAAAACTCGCCTGTCATAGGGTCAAATGATATTAAATTAGCTCTGTCTCTAACCAATATTGCACTGGATTGACCTTGAACGATCATTGGGGAATTTTTTCTAGAAGGGAATCGCACGGTATTGATGTCTAAGTCAGGGAATTCAATATCAACCTTTTTGATTGCTTTTAAGAAAACCTCAGGTGATGGCATTACACGGTTATCTTTCGCTTGCTGAGACACTACCTGTCCTCTGTCTGGGTAGCTCGCTCTTACGCCCAAAACCTCCAGCAGATACCAGACCCCCGTAACACTAACAACCAGTATGAACCAGATATTCCATGCCCCTAACAACCGATGAATATCGCTCCAAAACAACTTCCTATGCTGTTTCCTAGGCCAACGAAGAAACCCCTTCCACCAGTGTCGATAGACCACAAAACTAGTAATAAGCGAGGTCAATAAAAGAAATGCACAGATACTAATAATGGGCACGCCATACTTTACAGGTAACATCAGATGACGGTGGGTCATTCTGAAGAACACTTGCCAATTGTACCAACGGCCCTCGCCCAAATACTCTCCAGTTGTTGGATGAAAAAACATTCTGTATCGGTCTTTATCTGCATCATACGCAATTACTTCAGCTGCAAACCAATCTTCCATTGGTCGTCTAATGCCTGAGAAATATGGTGATTGGGATTGCTGCGTGGCACTTATATATACAGCTTGCCAATTCATGTTAGTCACTGAATTTGGTGCAACACGCATCGCTTTATTTGTAACCCAATCTATTTCGTGTGACACCGTTGCAAGGGTACCAGTAATCAACACAAAACATAGCAATATTGAGAGCTGAACACCGACCCAACTGTGAACGCTAAACCATTTTGCTCTATTCAAAAGACGGCCCTGTATTTATGCGAATGATAATGATTATTATTTGCAATAATAGGTTATCTACACTAATATTTCCACAACAAATTAACTTGTTCACACCAAATATAAAGAAAACGGACTATTTCATGAATAAAAATAAAATTTCCCTAGCGCTTTTAGCTCTTGGGTTCAGTGGTAATATTGCAGCACAGCAAAGCGAGGAGCAGAAAATTGAGGTGATAGAAGTCAAGGGACGCGCAACACAGTTCTATTTCTTCCAAGAGTCTGCAATGGCGACAAAAACGCTAACCGATTACATGGACCTGCCTCAATCATTACAGGTGTTAACCCAAGAACTTCTTCAAGACCAAGCTGCTCGTCAAACCAGTGACGTTTACCGGTCTATTTCGGGCATGACACAATTTTCTTATTCCGGTGTAAACGCGAGAGGGTTTCGCCAAGATCAGGTTCGTTATGATGGTGTTCAAGGCGACCCATACGGCGGCTTTTCCATACCGCAGCTATTTAATATAGAAAGAATTGAAGTACTGAAAGGCCCTTCAGGCATGCTTTATGGTGGCGGCCAACCAGGTGGCTTATTAAATTATGTGACCAAAAAACCTAAATTTGAAACACAGCGAGAAGTCGCACTTTTTGCTGGAAACTACAACCTCAAAGGGATTTCTGCGGATTTCACAGGCTCGATGAATGGGAGTGATACGTTAGCATATCGTGTAGGGGGCTTCCATCAAAACGTAAAGCCTTTTAGAAATAATACTGATGAGACAAATTCCTTGCTCTCATTAGGAATGACTTGGCTGCCTAATGAACACAGTGAAGTTATATTCCAGTATGACTTTATCGATCAAGACCTCGGGGGACACCGATTAAGGGGTGTGCCAGTAGACGATAATGGTAACTTCCTAACCGATATTAGCTATAGCCCAAATGAAAAAACAGACTTTCAGCGTGTCAGAGCGGATGTCTTGCAAGCGATAATCAACACAGATATCAGTGAAAATTTATCAAACACGACTGTTGTGCGTTACCTGACTAATGAACGAACCCAAAACTATCATGAGAACAGGGGGTTGTTAGAAGATGGCCGCACTATGGTAAGAGAGTTCCGCAACCAATATCGCACTAACGATGAATATAGCGTGACCACTGATTTTATTTACACAACATCGATAGCGGATATGCAACATACACTCCTCGTGGGTGGTGATTATTTTGTAAATGATACTGAGTATTTGCCTATTGCAGGTCGTGGATTGCCATCTCTTATTCCTAATATAGATATTATTAATCCTGTGTATGGAGCCGATACTTCTACTTATCTGGTCAGAGAATTTCCTTTGAGAGAGGCAGGTAATACGCGTGCAGGGATTTACATTCAAGATCAGGTTGCACTGAGTGAGCAATGGCAGGCCATTGTTGGCATGCGTTACGACCGTTTTGAAGAAGAAGACAATAGCAATAGTTTGGGCTATTCTGATACAGATATATCGCCACGTTTTGGCGTAGTTTATAAACCCAATGCAGATATGTCGGTCTTTGCTTCAAAAAGCAGTGGCTTTAATCCGCAATCACTTGCTTCGGTATTAGATGATTTAGATGACGATGTACCTGGCAAGCTAAAGCCTGAAGAAAGCGAACAATGGGAGTTGGGGGTCAAAAATAAGTGGTTTGACGATGCAATATTAACCACACTGACATTTTATGACATCGTTAAAGACAATGTCACCGTTGGCAACCCGGACGACACCGGGAGAAACGACGGCCAACCTAGTGTGTTTCAAATCGGAGAGGTGACCAGTAAAGGCATCGAGTTTGATGTAGTCGGTGACATCACCGAGAGCTGGACAGGCACATTCAATTACGCATACAACGATGCAAAAATAACGGGTGGACTGCCTAACTCGATACGTAACTCTGTTGGTGATGAGTTCGTGAATGCACCGGATCATACACTCGGACTCTGGACACGTTACGACATGCTTTCTATCGACTCTGCATTTGCCATAGGTATGGACTACGTTAGTGAACGTATCAGCCTTAGTGGCCAAACAGTTAAATCATACGTTGTATGGGATGCTAGCTGGAGGTCAACATATAAAACAGTTGATATTCAGCTAAATATTCGTAATCTGTTTGACAAAGAATATGCATCTAGTGGGTTTAATGAACGCAATGGTCATTTCCCGGGTGAGCCAAGAACCTTGCTGTTACAGGTTAGTCATAACTTTTAGATAGCAGCGTCGGCATCATCTCAGATCCTTTGTTGATGCCGACGTACAGTTCCAGTAATTTTGAGTATAAAAATGACCATTCCTTATGACGAATGGTTTTTGGTTTTTTCCATAATAGACTAACTCTTGCGGTTTTCGTTAGTCATATGGGTATTAGCGTTAATGTATCCGAGCTGTCGTGATATCTTCAGCCACTAGATGCATAAATACCAATTCCTTGCAGCTGTTTTTTACTGCCACTAGACATTGTTGAATATGAACTTGCGTAGGCTGATTGCCTAAAGAATTGCGGGCGACCATTTGCAGTCTATGTTGGGCTTGTTTGAGAATCTCTTCGCCGTAACTAATTGCATTTAACTTAGCGAAACTAATAGCAAGCAACATGGCTAAATTGGTTAACCTAGATAACAAAAATGATTGTTCATTACCCCGCAGCTCTATTAATATTTCTGTGGTTTGAAATGCACAACCCAGAAACGTCATGGCTTCTTGCCATTCTTGTTTTTTCATAAGTGCCTCTCCCTTCTGCTGTGTCGCTTGCAACTGAGCTAATGCATCTTGAGGATGAAGATAAACCCAGTCGCGATGGACCGAGCAAAGAAAAGTAAGCGCCATAACGTTTCCTTAAATTTGAGAACACATAAAAGATAAACAAAATGGAATGTAATTGCAAATAATAATCATTATCATTTGTAATTAAAGTTCAACAGTATAACTTGTTCCTACGCCTATAACGTTTGCGTCACTTTGTTTAAACCCTCTGGGGCATCAGGATTCAAGCCCATTGCAGCAGAAATCTGCTCTACATCCAAATAAAAGCGCTGTAATATTGTCAGCGGTGCTAATCGTGGATGCACCTTTTGCGCAAGACCCGTAAGCTGAATAATAATGGCTCCGCGTTTTTTCATTTCCGCAACCTGCGCACGATGAGCTGCTGACGTTTCATCGTTAAGATCAATATCTATGATAGCAAGCTGTTTCGATACCAAGGTTGCTGGACCGTGCAAAAACTCCGCGCTGCTGAATGCTTCAGCATGTATGCCACAAACTTCTTTAAGCTTTAATGCAATTTCGCAGCTAATGGCATAGCCAAAACCTCTGCCTAAGACAACGCAGTTTCGAAGCGGTTGAACAAAATTAAGCGATAACTGTGCCGGTGCTTCAATAGCCTTTTGTAAGTGCTCAGGTAATTCATTTAACGCGCTCAAAATTTCGGTAGATTGTGCCCACGCTGCAACTAATTGCAAGATAGCCGAAAGGGTTGCTAAGTAACTTTTTGTCGCTGCAACCGCTTTTTCCTCTCCCGCACAAAGCGGAACCACTTCATCCGCTAGTATTGCTAAAGGAGATGATTCGTCATTAACTAATGCAATACAAGTGGCACCGGATTGTTGCGCGGCTTTTGCTTGAGCAAGAATATCGGGGCTTTTACCCGATTGTGAAATACATAACACCAAGGCGTTCTTGAGTGCAAGCTGCTGATTAAATAAGCTGCTAACAGACGGTGCTGCAGAACATACCGGTATACCTAGTTCAACCTCAATAAGGTACTTAGCAAATACGCCAGCATGATCGGATGAGCCGCGGCCAATGATGTAAACAAATTGAGGTGGATTAGCCCTGAGTGTTTGCCCAATCTGCTCGCACAACTTAGCGTTGTTAAGCAGTTGCTGTTGGATTACTTGGGGTGACTGGGCAGCTTCTTTAGCCATTATTGTTTGTTTCATGCAGATTTTTTCCTTAATACTTGCTGCTGGCGAGCGATCAATATAGCACCAACTTCGGGTGAATTTAATAGTGAACTCATGGCTGTTTGAATATGGCAAACAAAACTTACAAGCTGGTACCATTTAAGATGTTCGCCAACGTGTTTATATTAGCTACTTTTACAAATTAAAAATATGGAAAGAGTCGCCTTAGGAAGTCCCAGGTTGGCGCTTTTCTATAGATATTGCTAACGCCAAAATATCACTTGTTTCTCAGCCATCAATAAATAAAGTGCTAACACATGCAGAGTTACAACTGGGGTTTCAACCTTCGAACGTATCAAGGAAGGCTTCTTTGTAATTAACGGTTAACCCTAGGTTATGAAGAATTGAGGCGCTTGTTCTTTTAATAATTAGTCTTTTAATAATTAATCTTTTAATAATTAGTCTTTTAATAATGGGGCTTTTAATAATGGGGCTTTTAATAATGGGGCTTTTAATAATCGGTCTTTTAATAATTATTCTTTTAATAATTTTACTTTTAGTTAAGCTTATAAAAATTACTCAAATGACCTAAATTTTTACGTAAAGGAACATTATTTTGAAAATTAAATCTCCATATCTATTATTCATTGGTGATGCGACGGACAAACTCTCCATCAAAATGGCGCTAGGTGCGGCTAATTGGCGTCAAGAATTGTGTGTTGGCGAATACAGTGTCAAGGGTTGCAGTGTGACTACTGGCATTGAAAAAATGAACATAAAACAAGCGTCTGAAAAGGGTGCTAAGTCTTTTGTTTTAGGTTTTGCAAATAGTGGAGGGAGGTTAGATAAACAATGGCTACCTTACATTATTGAGGCGATGGAAGCTGGTCTGGATATCATTTCAGGATTACATGAAAAATTGTCCAGTTTTCCTGAACTCGTTGAAAAAGCGCAACAAACTCAAACAAAATTAGTTGATATTCGCCACCCATTACAAAAATTCTCAACTGGCAATGGTGTGAAACGCAGGGGAAAACGGTTACTTACTGTAGGTACAGATTGTTCAGTAGGCAAAATGTATACCTCCTTAAGTATTGAGCAGTCGATGAAGAAATCAAATTTTAATGTTGATTTCCGGGCAACAGGCCAATGCGGTATATTGATTGCGAGGCAAGGTATAGCGATAGACTGTGTTGTCGCCGATTTCATATCCGGTGCCACAGAATCACTCTCTCCAGATAATAGTGCCGAGCATTGGGATGTCATCGAAGGACAGGGTTCACTATCACATCCTTCTTTTGCCGGTGTAAGTTTGGGGTTATTGCATGGCTCGCAACCTGATGCTTTAGTGATATGTCACGATTTAAATCGCAGCCATATGCGAGGTCTGCCAATGACCCAATTTCCAAGTATCGAAACAACAATTGAGCTAAACCTTCAAGCTGCTAGGCTGACTAATCCTGCGGTTAGAGTCGTGGGCATTGCCGTCAACACATCAAGTGTAAGTGAAGAAAAAGGACAAGAGATCTGCGCTGAACTCAGTGCACAATTTTCGCTTCCATGTGTCGATCCATTGCGTGATGGTGCAGACGCTATAGTAAAAAAATTAGGATAGGTGATAAAGTGAAAAAGAATATTCCGTTAAATAGAGAGCAAAAAAAAGCGACGCCAGGTCAGCTTGTAATCCACGTATTTGATCAACAATTGCCACTAAAGCATATTTTTCGTATTTCACGCGGTGCTAAAACGCATGCGCACGTAATTATCGTTAAAATTGATGATGGTGAGAATATAGGCTGGGCTGAGGCAGTTCCCTATACTCACTATCAAGAGTCTATTGACAAAGTTAAACACCAGCTCAGTGTGTTCTGTGAACAGACACTCAATGATGAGAATTTTGAATACTTAGTAGCAGCATTGCCCTCGGGTGCAGCTCGTAATGCTCTCGATTGCGCTTGGTGGGATTTAAAAGCAAAACGACAGAATACGAGCGTTGCCCAACTGCTTCAGCTCGTTCCTGCAATTAGCTGTGTTACAGCACAAACCTTAAGTATTGATACCTCTGAGGCTATGGCTAACGCAGTTCGTGAACTTAATAATCCCCCCTTGGTTAAAGTGAAGTTGGATAATCAAGATATTGTAGAAAAAATGACGGCTATTCAGCGTGCAGCGCCCACTAGTAAATTTATTGTTGATGCTAACGAAGGTTGGTCCATAAGCGATTTATCTGACGTAGGTGGACAATTAAAGGCACTTAATGTGGTTTTAATCGAGCAACCACTGCCCGCGGGTCAAGATCACGATTTGATTAACTTTGTTTCACCTATACCTCTATGTGCTGATGAATCTTGTCATACTCGAGCTGATCTTGATTATTTAAAGGGTCGTTATCAAGTTGTAAACATAAAGCTAGATAAAACCGGTGGTCTTACTGAAGCCGTATTATTAATGAGACGAGCCAAAGCAGAAGGTTTTGAGATAATGTTAGGGTGTATGGTCGGCAGTTCGTTGGCAATGGCTCCTATCGCTTTATTGGTTAATGAAGCAAAGTTTGTAGATTTAGATGGTCCATTATTAATCAAAAAAGATTACGAAGACGGTTTCGAGTTTAATCAAGGTCTAATGATCCCACTTAAAGCAAAGCTTTGGGGTGGCGCCCGAAACTACATTGAAGCTGAAAAGTTAAATTATAGCTGAACACATTTTAGCCACGCGAATATTTAACCTAAGAAGTTGAACATTGGCATTTGCGGGAGTGAAATTTGCGGCCTAGTAACGTCTTGATCTAGGCCAAAAGCAGCAATATTTATTAACAGTTTGCCACTCTTCTTCTGCATAAATACGATCGCAGAACTATTTAAAATCAATTTTTATTTGTTATATACAAAATTCAACGAATAATATATTCTTTCTCACTTTGATCTTTAAACCTTGAATTTAACTTACATGCTAGCGTGATGGACTGACGTGAAGAAGGTGTTCTTTTACTTGGAAGTAACTATTGGTGTATTCTAATCAGCTCCAAGTTACTGCCTTTGGATGGCATTTTAAATGTTCAAAAGATGGCACAAAATCAATTAATGATCTGTTACGAATTAATATGTAGTCAGGCTAATTTGAGTGGGCAAAATGTACTATATGCAAGTCAAACAAATAAGACGTATCAAGAAAAGTGAAAGAGTTATAAATAAATATGAATGATAATCCACTTTTAAATGAGCTCAATACTATTTTATCGGAATCACGAAACCCCGAGACCTTAAACATTGACTTATTGTCGACTAAGGCCATTTTACAAAAAATAAATGAAGAAGACCAAAAAGTAGCACTCGCCATAAAGCCTGCTTTACATAATATAGGGATAGCCGTCGATAACATTGTTGAAGCCATTAAAAATAAGGGACGTTTGATTTATTTAGGTGCGGGTACCAGTGGTCGTTTAGGCATTTTAGATGCAGTGGAATGTATACCCACTTTTAGCATCGAAAAAAACGTTGTGATTGCCATTATTGCGGGGGGCGAAAAAGCCATAAAAGTTGCAGTGGAGGGTGCCGAAGACGATCAACAAGCTGCAATTGAAGATTTAAAAGCGATTAACTTTAATGCAAAGGATGTGCTGGTTGGCATCGCAGCTAGCGGCCGCACACCTTATGTAATTTCAGCATTAAAATATGCGCAACTGATTGGCGCAAAAACAGTGGCAGTAAGCTGTAATCCTAATTCAGCTATTAGCAAGGAAGCTGATGTAGATATTTGTGCCGCTGTTGGACCCGAAGTTTTGACCGGGTCTACGCGCATGAAATCAGGTACCGCACAAAAATTGATCCTTAATATGCTAAGCACCGCCAGTATGATAAAAATAGGGAAAACCTATCAAAATCTCATGGTCGATGTGAATGCCAGTAACAAAAATTTATATGCAAGAGCGCTCTTAATTGTCATGCAGGCAACCGACTGTGATGAACACACCGCCACAGATACATTACAGGCTGCGGGTAACGAGGCAAAGGTCGCTATTATGATGATACTAACTGGGGTAAGTGCCGCTGAGGCGATGTCGCTGCTTAAACAGAATGATGGATTTTTACGAAAAGCGGTCGAGTCCAAGGGTAAATTAGTTTGATCTGGATGCGCCTGCTCCAGAAATGTTGCATTGTACTGCTGGTTTTCGCGTTAGGGGCATGTGTTTCGCCGCCATCTCGTGAACCAATTCAGGTAGGGGCAACACAGGTTGAAGTTTACCTGCCATTGTTAAAAGACAAACGTGTTGCGTTAGTTGTCAATCAAACCTCACGGGTCGGTGACGTGCATCTCGTGGATTTTCTGTTGTCAAAACAGGTTAATGTGGTGCGCATTTTCGCCCCAGAACACGGTTTTCGTGGTGATCACGACGCCGGTGCGCCTGTCAGTAACGATATCGACAGAAAAACCGGTATCGTTATAACCTCAATTTATGGAAAGAATAAGAAGCCATCGTTAAATATCATGGATCAAGCGGATATCGTCATTTTTGATATTCAAGATGTCGGTGTTCGCTTTTACACTTATATCAGTTCCATGCATTACATGATGGAAGCAGCCGCAGAGTCCTCGACTCAGTTTATGGTTTTCGACAGACCCAATCCTAACGGCAGATTCACCGATGGACCTATTCTGCAAAGTGCCTATAAATCGTTTGTGGGCATGCATCCCATCCCTGTATTACATGGTATGACGGTTGCCGAACTTGCCCGTATGATTAAAGGTGAAAAATGGATAAAAAACGCCGATGAGCTGACACTCATCACTATTGCAAACAGCCATTACCGCCGGGATATGAACTATGACTTACCCGTTGCTCCCAGCCCTAACTTACCTAATAGCCAGTCAGTGCGACTGTATCCTTGGTTGTGTTTTTTTGAAGCCACACCGATTAGTGTGGGTCGCGGAACGGATTTTCCGTTTCAGGTAATCGGTCATAATACCGTGTCATTAGGAGATTTTCGCTTTAGCCCTGAATCTCGCCCTGGCGCTGCCTTAAAACCCAAATTAGAAGGACAAGCTTTAAAGGGGATCGACTTACGACACAGTGCACAGCAAGGATTAGATTTACAGCAGTTTATTAAGGCCTATCAGCAATTCACTGCGTCTGACCTCAACTTCTTTGAGCGCCCTGACTTTATGGACAAATTAGCTGGCAGCAACAAATTACGTTTGGCAATTGAACAAGGACAAAGCGCAGAACAGATTAAACGAAGCTGGAAACCGGGTATACGAGCCTTCAAAGTGCAGCGTAAACCTTTCTTGCTGTATCCAGACTAACCACAGTAGAGGCTATAGACATAAATAGTGCTGCCATACTTAAACGTGATAATAAGAAGTAATTTCACCTGATTTCTTTTCATCTCATCACATGTTCAAACCTACGGCAAACGCCTAAAGTCACTTACCACCGCATTGGTTTTTTCCAGGATCTGACGTCCTTGACGCGATGACTGGGTAATGGCAATAAACAAAATATCAATGATAAATTCTTGTGCAGTTCTGGATAGAATTGACGACAAACGAGCTGACTCATCGTCTGCCACAGAATAGAGTTTCACATTGGCCATATCAGAAATCGGAGTGCTTCCAAAACGCGTCACAGAAATTATTTTAGATTTATTGTGTTTAGCCTCAGATACGACATTAATTATTTCTTTAGTATTGCCTGATTCACTGATAACAAATACTAAATCATCTTCACTTAAGGTAGCAGCATACGCAAGTTGTGCATGGGTATCAGCTTCTTCGATAGCCAACATACCTAATTTTTGAAGCTTGTAAGAGAAGTCTTTACCTACTAATGCTGAACCACCTAGGCCACAAATTAAAATTCGTTTTGACGACTTAAGCAATTCTACAGCCTCAATAAATGCTTTTTCATCGTTCAGCCTCTGAGTCTCATTCAACACGGACACTTTACTGCTCAGTAATTTGTCCGACATCTGCCCAAAACTATCACTGATCGTGATTTTACCGTGCAAATTAGTATTAACGTTAGAAACGTTTAACGCATCAATAATCCCCAACTTAAAAGCTGGATATCCCTTATAGCCTAACTTCTGAGAAAATTTAACCACACTGGATTGACTAACGCCGACCACATCTGCCAACCCTTGTGAAGATAACTCTCGAATGGCATTGGATGAGTCCAATGCAAACTTTGCTAGCTTTAGTTCACTAATCGAGAAAGAGTCCTTAAGCGCTTTGATTTTAGTAAATGTTGACATTATCACTCATAAATATTTTATTTATAGATTAAGAATAATTATAACCCAAAGACATTTAATTGCTCATTATTTATTTCATAAAAATTAAATAAATAGCTGTATTTAAACTAAAAAAGCATGTTATTCCAAATTAATATTTTATTCTTAATTTTACACAATGCTGCCTAAGACAGTGCTATCTAAAACAGAACATCGCTTAAAAATATCGCAATAAAATGTCGAACATACTTTCCATAAAATTTGTTTATGATACATAACGAGACGTCCGCAACGCTTTGTTAATGGGCAACCACTTAGCCCCTACTTAGTCCCCACTTAGTCCCCACTTAGTCCCCACTTAGTCCCCACTTAGTCCCCACTCGCCCCATTACAGCGCGACCTAAACCGTTGTCACGCTGGCGTTGGCCCGACATAGACATAGACATAGACATAGACACCCAACAATAAAGATAAAAAGGGAAAGATTAAATCTGTTAGGGTCCAACCATGCCAATTTGCATGCGCTAAGGGAGAATATATATGTTGCCAGCCTCTAGGATTATTCACCAAGTTCATCGCGGTAATCGTCATTCCTTTAAATACATCTAAATATTGTAGAAAAACGCAATAATTTATATTTTAATGTGCGCCTATATACCCAACCAAAATAGTCAAAGCTACAGAGCTAACTTACCCAAAATGAGACGTAGATTCGTTTTTCAAAACAAAAGATATAGGCTCAAAATAACATATTATTAGGGCAGCAATATGTGTAGAATAATTACTTCGCGTTTTTTGAAAAGTAATAATTATTTATTCTATAAGATGGAGTTTGTTATGCCGCAATGTGTTAAATATCGATCAAAATGGCGGACAATTGGGTCATCATCGCGGCGATTTTGGGCTATTAGCCTACTGATAATATTCGTTGTTGGCTGCACGTCATTACCCTTAGATCGCATGCACTCTAAAAACTATAGCCAACGGATCAAGTTTTTGGTGATGCACTACACCGCTATCGACTATCAAAAATCAGTGACGGCTTTAGTTGAAGAAGGTGGCTTGAGCTCACATTATCTGATACCAGAGCGTAACGACCCGAGTTACCCAGACACTCAGTTACAAGTGATCCAATTGGTCGATGAATCTGACCGTGCTTGGCATGCTGGCAAAAGTAAGTGGCAGGGCAGAGAAAATTTAAATGATCAATCTATTGGTATTGAAATAGTCAATGTGCCGGTATGTATGCGTGATACTCAAAGTGTCGGTCTAAAAAAAAGCCAAAATGATCCGAGTCGGCTGTGCATTTTCCCGGATTATGACCCCAAACAAATTGAATTATTAATCACGCTATCGAAAGACATTTTAGCCCGGAATCCTGATATATCACCTACTGCAGTGATAGGCCATTCCGACATTGCCCCTACTCGCAAGAATGATCCCGGACCAAGATTCCCGTGGTATCAACTGTACCAACACGGCATTGGGGCTTGGTACGATAATGATACTCTGAGAACATACTGGGAAATGTTTAACGCCTACCCGCCCAGCATTAGTCTGATACAACACACATTAGGCGTTTATGGTTACGGTATTGTCGAAACCGGTATTGCCGACAGTGCCACTGTTGATACTGTATCGGCGTTTCAAATGCATTTTTTGCCCTGGTCGGTTAATGGCAAAATCGACAGTAAAACGGCAGGGGTTTTGTTTGCGTTAATAGACAAATATTTTCCACAACGTATAAATGCGCTGTTGGAGCGTTACGAACGGGAAAAACAACCTGTCAAACAACCCACTGACTTAGGTTATTACCAAATAAATGAGGTCTATCCGAATACAGATCCCAGTACCCGCGAATGGGTCAACGGTCGCAATGTTTTCAAAAGCTATGTAAATGAAGGCCACATAATAATCGATAATCTTGATGCCCACAGCGCGGACATTTATGTCAACGGCGAAAAGCTCAATATAGACGATGTTCTGCAGCCTTATCAGCGTTACAGTTATTCTTTAGCGCGGCGCACTAAAAATGGTGAAAACACCTTGCGGGTTGAAAATGTATTGCCCGAGGGCGGTACTATTCAGGTCATGATCCCCTTCCCTACTTTAAAACTGGAGGAGACTGTAAATAGCCAAAAATTTGCTAAGGTGGATAAACTTATAAATAGTGATGTTGATGCAGGGTTTCCGGGCGCTGTATTGCTGGTATTAAAAGACGGCGAAATCATTAAACGCAGTGCCTATGGTTATGCTCGAAAATTTGCCGACGGGGGTCAAGCACTGCAACATCCGATTAAGATGCATACCACGCAGTTATTTGATTTAGCATCGAATACTAAGATGTTTGCCACCAATTTTGCGCTAATGAAACTGGTGTCAGAAGGAAAGATTGACGTCACCCGACCTATTAATGACTACTTACCAGAATATCAGGGCCAGGGCCGTGAAGGTAGGCTAGTTCGTGACCTGCTGACACACACCGCAGGCTATTCTCCGCAAGTGCGTTTTTTCACTAAGGACAATAAATTGGGTCCACAGTTTTTCTCTCAAAATAAAAAGCAGACCGAACATTTACTGTTATCCCGCGTGCCTTTTGAAATGGGTCGACAAATCCAATCCATATACAGCGACACCGATTATATGTTGCTCAGTTTACTGATTGAGCGCGTGACGTTTACCCCCTTAGATTTATATGTAGAACAACAGATTTATCATCCTCTTGGCATCAATAACACCCTGTTTAATCCATTGCAAAAAGGCTTTACTAAAAGCCAATTCGCAGCCACAGAAATAAGGGGTAACACCCGCGGTGGCAGAGTAGACTTTGAAAATGTGCGTACTCATGTATTGCAAGGTGAAGTACATGATGAAAAAGCCTTTCATTCATTTGCAGGTGTAACTGGGCATGCGGGCTTGTTTTCCACGGTTGATGATTTAGCAGTACTAAGTCAAACCCTATTAAACGGCGGTGGTTATGGGAAAACTAAAGTCTTTGAACATGCGATACTCGATGAGTTCGTTAAACCAGAGGAGGGAAACAGTAGTATTGGTTTAGGGTGGCGCCGGGCTGGTCATGGCCAACTTAAGTGGCACTTTGGCCCTTATGCCAGCGCTTATGCTTATGGTCATACTGGCTGGACGGGAACAGTGACAGTCATCGATCCTGAGTACGACCTCGCCATCATATTACTTACCAATGCACGCCATAGTGAAATTGTTGAACGAGGACTTGATAAGGGCCCAGAGTTTAGTGGCAAACTATTTGAAACAGGCAAGTATGGCAGTATTATTAGTTTGGTATACGAAGCCGTTTTAGATAATTAATAGGAGCGCCATAATGCCAAGGCCACCAGCCACGTTTTTGGTGTCTACCGATATATTAACTCAACAGATAAAAATAATTTCATATCATGAATATACTTAACACTATATAGCTCAAAATAGTGACCGCTCCGGTTGCCAGTGCATAGGGCAATTGCGTTTTAACGTGGGTAAGTAAGTCGCATCCGGCGGCTAATGACGATACCGCTGTGGTGTCTGATATTGGTGAGCAATGGTCACCAAATACTCCACCACCTAAAATCGCGGCTAAAACGAGTTCAGGAGGCAAGCCTAGGGTTTGCACTAACGGCATGCCGATTGGGATTAAAATGGCGAAGGTGCCCCATGAGGTACCTGTAGTGAATGAAATAATACCCCCAGCTACAAATAACATAGGCACTACCAGTACCAGAGGTAAATAATCACCTACCAGACCGGATACAAATATACCCGTTCCTAATACTTTTAAACTAGCGCCCAAGCCAATCGACAACATCACAATAGTGACTAAGGGCAGTAATTCACTCATGCCTAAAAATCCAAGCTTAAATGCACCTTGATGTGAGGTCTGTTTACTTAACACAATAAGCGCATAACCAACGATACAGGCTAAAAAGGTGGCATAAAGCACTGACTTGCTGCCACTGCCTTGGGTTAAATCACCATTGCCCGTCCATAGCATAAAGCCCACCATGCCAAATATCATGACGGCCAAAGGTAAAAGCATAAACCGTGCTTTAGTGGGGGCGGCTATTTCTACTTTTGTGTCGATACGTTCAAGTTTTTGTTCGGCCTCTTTCATTGGACCGTGTACTTTGTCGGCAAATATAGTGTAGGCCACTACTACTAAAGTTAACCATGCATATATGTTGTAGGGCAGTGTGCTCCAAAGCATAATTAAAGGATTCCCCGGCAACTCATAGGCGCTTAACAGACCTAAAATATATGCACCCCAGCCATTCAGTAATATAAGGATACATATCGGTGCGCTGGTTGAATCAATCACATAGGCGAGCCTTGCTCGGCTCATTTTGAATTTATCAAACAACCCGCGAGCCATAATACCGGCGGTAAGCACGCTCAAATTAGATTCTATAAAAACGACTATACCTGTAAACATAGTTACGCCGCCTGCACGGCGTTTAGTTTTAGCAATACCCGAGGACACGAGTTTATTAACAAAAGCGGCTACACCGCCTGAATCTCGCATAAAGGCAAGTAGCGCACCTACGAGTAAGCTGAATAGAAGTATGCGCGCGTTGCCCTCGT
>Ga0307978_1000251_pt1 | contig 46424 bp, 47 predicted proteins | sample OrgLakmetage1056_FD_203151 | JGI IMG/M metagenome (GOLD analysis project Ga0307978, IMG submission 203151) | Saline water microbial communities from Organic Lake, Antarctica - #1056 | ecosystem: Environmental > Aquatic > Non-marine Saline and Alkaline > Saline | place: Antarctica: Organic Lake... | reverse complement strand
ATACAAATGATAACACAACTGCCAATAAAATAAAACCTAGTGATATATAAAATATTTTAGGAGATTTCTTATCACATTTTTTTATCAGAAATTCATTTAAATTAGGCTTGATTCTATAATATACACTTTTTAGCCTTATTAACTTTTTGTGTCTAATACAAGAATCACACATAGTATATTTGAAATCATAACCTATTGCTACAATATGTGTCATATAATCTTCATCTGTGTCGTGTATTCTTTTCTTACACGAATAACAATTCTTACCCATCATTATATCTGATAATATGCTTACTCTTCTTTTTTGGTATATAGAAAATATAAATGATAATATAAGAACCACAATGCTCAACAACAACGACATAATCATATTTTTTTCACAAATATAGTAATTTAATTAATACACAACACAGGGAAGGGTATATATTAATATATAATGTATGAATTATGTAGCAATAGACCCTAGTCTTATATCAACAGGTTTGGTAGTATCTAATAAAGACACATTTAAAATATACAATTATACTAGAGAAAAGGATGTATATGGTAAGAAGGGAATGAAAAAGTGGTTTAAGATGGCAGAAGAACATGTCATATATAGATTTGTTGAATACCGTGAATTTGGAGACTATTCTGAAGGTGAACTTACTAAATTAAAAGACTATGATAGAATAACAGATACTATAATAGATGATATTTTAGAAAATATAGACATAGACGAACCAACTGAAATAGGGATAGAAGGATTTAATTTTGGAGCAAAAGTTGGAGACCTAGTGGACTTAGTTACATTCTCCACACTTCTTAGGAAGAAGTTGTTTGATAAAGTTTCTAATAATATTTTTGTTATGTCACCTAGCACTTTAAAACTAGAGTCTTGTAAACTAACTTATGAGCCTATAGTAAGGGAAATTGGTGGTAAGAATCCTAGAACTGATTACAAATGGAGAAATAAAATAGGCATATCAGGTGGTAATTTTCAAAAACCAGATATGTACTTGGCAATAGTTGAGAATGAAAGGTTTGATGATTATTGGCACAAACACTGTAAATATGTAAAAGATGATTTAACATCTGTTAAATCTATAAACAAGCCATATGAGGATTGTAATGATGCTTACCTCATATATAAGGTACTAGAACAAAAAAACTCACATTAAATGTGAGTTTTTTATTTTAATATAGAGTTTCTACTCATACATATTTTTGGATATATATTCAAGAACTTCATCTGCTAACTCTGGTGTTATTCTCCCACCTTGTTCAAGCCATTTTTCATAGGTTTCTACTTGTTCGTTGGTTAATTTAGTAAATAAGCCTTTTCTTTTCATCAATTCTAATATACCAATTCTGCCATAATTAACTGCGTATTTAATCATAATATCTATTGTTCTCTTAACATTTTCTATTACCTCTGGTTGGTCTAATATTACCTTAGCAGATTCTACGTATGCATCGCCTAAGTTTTCTTTGCTCTTCCAGGTTCCTTTAATACATTCTCTTAATGGTCTTGAGTTAGACATATTAGGATCTAATCCAGCATCAAAACAGTATTGTAGAGCCTCTGGATTATTTATTATTCCTTTAAGTACATTAGTGGTTAAATCCGAACCATAGCTAACAAGTAACTTAACAGTATCAAAGTCTTTTGCTTTTGATATTGCTGCATTTGATCCAGATGCTAGATTAGGTGATGCACCATACTCTAAGCATAGTTTAATTTTCTTATAATCACCATCTTCAGTTGCATTAATTAAGGCTTGTGAGGAATTTTTATTAATGTCAGCACCATCTTCTGTTACAAGCCTTTTGATATCATCTATTGATAATCCCTTTTTTATTATTTCTCTATCTGCTTCTTTTGCTCTCTTTCTTTTATCTACTTCTTCTTCACTCATTGGTTGTAATATATCAAATAGCTTGTAATCTAAGTCATATTCATTCTCCCATGAGTTAAGAATAGCTCTAAATCTATTACGTATGGGATTATTTTGAACATCTTGACAAGCAGCAGAACTTATACCTTGATCGGGCTCAATACTAACACCTATTGTAGATAAATTTTCTACTTTGCTTATGTTGGTGTTATAGATATAATATTGTTTATTAAACTCACCAACATAGTGATTCCAGTGGTGTTGTGCACTAACTATACAGTGGTCTCCAGCATGTGCGTTTAACATATTATTAGCTGGGAATGAAAACACAATGACAATGATTATACCACTATCATCCAAAATCAATTCACATCCCATTTGTCCAAATCTATCATTTGTTTTTTTTATGATTTTAAGCCTAGATTCACGCTCATCAATATTAACTACTGATGTTTTGAGATGTTTTTTAGCATCTATTATAAAAGCTTTTAATGGATTTGGCTCTTTTTCAAACTTTTTAATACGACTTGAATATACCATTTTACCAAATGTAGGATTAATATCACCATCTGTTGTAAATTTATATGTGTCTTCTATCATACCCCCAAAGAAATTCCGCCAAACTTTAGCCCTAACTTTTTCATCATCACTAACAGTTTCAAGAAATCCCCTAGCAATTTCATCCATGTCATTCTTCAATAGTTTTGGTGCAGTATCATACTGATCTCTCATCTTTTTGGGCAAACTATCTAGTACAATCTTAACTCTTTTATACTTCCCAAGTTCTGTCATAGCATCAGTTATTGTCTCAAAATTTGTGAGTGGTCTTTCGGTATCTGGTGTGCTATTATCTATATAAGTATCATCGATAAAATTAGCATCAAAATTTCTACCAATTTCTGGCATTTTTGATAACCTAGGAAGCAAACTCTTGTATTCTTTTAACTTACCTGATAAATCTCTAAGATCCTCTAATGGTGCTTTTTCTATATAAAACATATATGCAAAGTTGTACATGAATCCAAGGTTCTTTTGCCCAACAATCTCTCTCAGTTCTTTAAAAGTAGGACTCTTTTCAAGTTGTTTAAGTTCATCTGGCTTCATCTTAACACCTTTCATCTTATAAGCTAAATCTCCTCTACTTTCTCTAGGGAAATCTTCTAACCTAAGTGTAATTATATCACCCTCTTCCATCTTATATTTTAAATCATCAGAAAGTAAGTTAAGTTCTTTTGCTGCTATTTTAATAGTCTCTCTTTCCTTTATAAGCTTTTTAGCCCTATCTAAGTTTTCGTTTATAGGTTCTAATACTTCGTGTTTGCTTTCATTTCTAAAACCTTTGTAATTATGTACTTTCATTTTTATTATTTTTTATTTCTATATTGGTGGTTTTCCTTAATCATATTTAATTCTTTTAAGTAAATCTGTGTAGTAATACTCTCGTTATAAAATTGTTTCAAAACAGAACCAATATCTTCCATTCTCTTAGTATTACCAGAATCCAAAGCATCGTCCATTAGTGCTAATAAATCTTTTTCTGACATAGAATCTAAATCTTCTCTGTCATAGTCAGACTGCTCACTTTCATCGGGCTTCGTCATCCCAAGTGCATCATAATCTAAACCTGAATCATCATCCTTGTCATCATGTCCTATAACTTCACCAGACTCATATTCTTTTAATTCAGAAACTATTTCATTAACAATCTGATCTACTTTTGTTCTAGCATCACTACTTCCGTTAAGAATACCTCTAAATAATTTAAGAAATTGCTCTTCTGTCATATAATTAGGATCTAACATTTTACCATAAACATAAAGTCTCATAACTCTACTATAACTAGCTCTAGGACTCTCGTTTATAAAATCTCTTAAAGCACTAGCAACCTCTGGTCCAGTTCTAAAATCCTCTGCTTCATCCTGAAAAGTAGACACGTTAAATTTCACAGTCCTAGCATCAGACATTTCCTTTTCACTAGCTCCTTCACCTGGTTGATAAATCGATGCTATAAGTTCTAATATACCCTTAACCGCTTCATGTAATAGCATTGGGAAGTCTATACCCCTAGCCTTTATAGTAGGTGTGTATTCAACATCCATATCTTCTTCCACTTCATCCTCATCACTACCTATAATTTTGTCTATATCTAATTCTTCTTCCTCTTCTTCTTCTTTCTTTTCCTTCTTTACCCAGTCAACCTTTACAGCACCAGCCATCCCACCAGGTTGGTTTTCCATCATATTAGCTTTCGCATCTACTGGTACTAACCAATCTAATCTCTCTGCTAGCTTAGTAATATCATTCCAAATTTTTAATATTATATCTGAATTATTGCCAAAAATAATATCTATTTCTTCTTTTACTTCTGGTAAATTAAGAATGTGTTTTGTATTCTTGGCTTCCCCTTGTATTAATACATTGGCAAGTTTAGCCTTATGTATCTTATTAATAAGGTCTTTGTCTTTTATCTCTTGCATTTTTTCTTCATCTTCCTCTTCTTCTTCTTCTTCACCCATAAATTTTGCAACATCATCACCAGATTCTGCAAATTTTATATCTAAATCAACACCATCTAGAATATCACCAAATTCATTTCTTATGACCTTTTCAGCCAATTGTTCTAATGCTTCTTTATGTGGTATAATGAGTCTAGACGACTGTTCAACTAATCCCATTATTCTTCCAATATGTGGTCCAGGATTTTCACCAGCACCAGCACCATACTTAGCTCTGGCATCTCGTTCCATATTTTTTAGATAATCTACATCTCCTTCTTGCTTACCACCTTCGCCTGGTATGCCAGGGTTTCCTTCAATACTAACTTCCTCTAGGAATTTATCAAATTTTTTAATCATTTTTTTTATTTTTTTTGGTTTGTTAATTCAACGAACTTATTTATAACGTCTTTCTCAGTTGCTTTAACTGGTTCTTTTTCACTAGCTTTAGGACTTGGTCTAACTCCTGGCTTATCTCTTCTAATTGGTCCTGGTTTAGATGGACTAATCCTTCTGCCTGGTTTTACACCTGGATCAACCTCTGGTTGTCTATTAGGACTACTTTGTTGTACAAATGCTTCAAACTTTTTTATATTTTTCATAATATTATGTAATTTTTTGTATAGCTTATATATTAAATAATTATTCTTGCTTTATTACAGAAAAAGGAACTATTTTTTTAATATATATGATATGAAGAAATTTACAAAAGTACTAGAAAGTAAAATTGATAAATCTTATAGAATAGATGCAACTATAGAATTAATGCTAAGTGCAGAAAATGAAGGAGAAGCTGGTTATCAAGCAGATTATATACTAGCAGCAGTTGATAATGTAGAAACCTATGAAATATTGTTAATAGATAGTGATGTTAAGAAGGTGGATAAGAAAGAGGTAGAAAAAGACCCAAATGATTTAATTGAAAAATGGAATAGTAAATTTTCAGAAAAAGAAGCTAATGAGTTTGATAAATACAAATGGTTTAGTGATATGAAAGAAGAAGGTTTTAAGTTAAGCGATATATATGAACTAATAAGAAAAAAATAATAAATTATGAAAAAATTTTCACAAATAAAAAAATCTAGGATAACTAAAATAGTTGAGGATTTAGAAAATAATGAGACTGATGAAGCTACACAAGTAGAAATTCAAGATGGTGATAGTGATGTCATAAAGTTTTTCTCAAAAATATTCGAATCTAGAGAGATGGCACATGTTTATCACTTACAAGTAAGGGGTGAGGAAGGTTCAAATGCTGCACATAAAGCACTTGGGCATTATTACGAAGATATATTAGACTTATTAGATGATACAATTGAAGTATATCAAGGACAGTACGGTGTTATTGGTTCATATGAGTCAATAGATACTGATGAAACAAGAACTAAGGATTTTGTAGTTTATTTTGAGGAAGTGGCAGACTATATAAAACATGCTAAACAATGTTTTTCAGAAGAAGATACACACATACATAGTTTAGTTGATGATATTGTATGCTTAGTATACAGAACACTTTATAAACTTAAATTCACTAAATAGTATTAGTTTTCTGAATATAAGAAATCCCTACCATTATCATTATAATTTAATAGGTTAGATATAATTGTATCAATCTTATCAATTGTGTCCTCGTTATTCTTTATTGAAATTTCTAAAGCTACTATAGAATCATCTATTTGGTCATTACTTGTTTTAGAAGAACTCTTATAGTTGGACAACTCATTAGTATATGACTGTAATGTTTTATTTTTATCATCTAGATTTGATAACATATTGTTCATATCTTCTATTATCTCACCAACTCTTTGTGTTGATATGTTTATATCTTCTTGTGATTCATTAAATCTCTTTATTTTCATAATTAAAGGTTTGATTTTTAATATATATTAAATATGGAAAGACGAAATAGGCTAATACTAGAATTTACAGAATTTAATATGCAAAGGTTCAATTCTGATTCTGTTAGACCAGCAGCACATGTGGATAATCCACAATTATCTACAAACGCTTTTGATAAGCATCAAGACGGATTAAGACAAGCGATGTCTAGAATTGATGATATTCTATTCACTCTAAAAGGAACTACTGCATACTCTAGTTTAAGAAGTAAGTTAGCATTAGAAGACCAAGATATAGTTAGTATGAAAATTCTTAGAATATTAAGGGCTAATAGCGTACACTATGATGCTTATGTTTCTTTTATAATAGACGAAGATGAGTATTGGGGGAAAATATCTAATGTTTTAGGTGCAGAACCTAATTTCAAGTCAGAAGTTTTTAATGACCTTGACCTTTATCAACCAAAAGAGTGGGTTATTAAAATAACTGGGATAATAATAAAAACAGTTAAAAAATGGTTAAAACCAGAACCAGGTATTTATAAACTAATTAATGATGAGGTTACTTGCTACTCGGTAGAAACAGGTAAGCAATTAATAATGTCAGAAGGGATAGAAATAGAACTAATACGTTCACACGATGATAAGATAATTATAAAGCACGATAATAATTACTATAACCTAGTCGATGATAACTATATTTACTTTAATTGGTGGTTTGAAAAAATAGACTAATTTAAGTTAACTATTCACCTACATATATTATATAAGCAAGTGTATAATAAGGTGGTCTGTTTTCGTGTGCTTGCCCACCACCTTCGTTTTGAACGTTAAGATCATGAGAGTGAGATCCAATTGGGCTGGTGTTAACATTTCGAGTCCTAAAATTGTTTCCCCCTCCGTCAAAACCACCGCCAATTGAAGTGCCCGTGTAAGGATCTGAGACGTTAACATTATGAGAGTGTCCCCCCGCATTTTGAGTAGTTCCATTGTGTTTGTGTATTGGCATTTGATTTTTATCCAAAGTCACTTCCTTATCACCACCTACTGCTCCAGTAAATGTATAACCAGAGCCTGTTCTAGTATCTTTACCAACAATAAACCTACCCCTAAGATCTGGTATTGATATCCCATTAACTGTTCTGCTAAGATCACATAGTTCCCACCCAATTGGAACTTGTGCATCACTACCAGAAAACATTACAATAGTTCTTAATGGCACTAATGACATCTTTGCATCTGAAGGTTTGTGGTTAATTGGTGATGATATTATTCTTTCTGTCCATGCTGTCTCTGGAATATTAGGTGATGTGCCTTCGAATGTTAGGTATTCTTCAACCGTTGCATCTATTTTACCCAATATTGTATAAGTACAAGCAGTAAATGTTGGGACGACTTTGTGGTATATGTATATCCTTCCTTGGTTAGTACCAGTTCCTTCCTTTATTATTTTAAAATCTTCTGTTGGTTTTATTTGTGTCTCTCCATAGTTGGATATATTAGCATATACTCTTGATTCGGAGTTTTGTCGCTTGAAACTTATATAAACATCTGTATTTATACTAGTATTATTACTATTACCACCACCATTTATTTTTAGTGTGAAATTAAAACTGCTAAAAGATGAGTAGCTGATGCTAAATACCTTTAACCAATCCCCTTGATTTGTATTACTAGTTGATGGTGATTTAAATGAATAATAGCCCTTATCTGAAATAAAGTTAGTAGATTTAATTGTTCCTACAACATGTACTTTCTCTTCAGGACTAGCTGTGCCTATACCATAACGATCACCATCACCACCATTTTCTGATAATGATGTTTTAGTTAGAGACCTTTCCCAATTCCCATCGATTAATTCATCTATCACAAATCTGCCAGAATTACCATATGTACTATTTGATACAGATCCTACTCTGTATTTATATCCAACATCAGAATCTCTACCTAGTATAACATAACTCTCTCTTCTCGTTGCAGTAGCATTATAAGGATATGTCAAATCTAATGTATTAGTTACTGGACTCCCATCATTATCATTACTAACCTTTATATTACCAACTATATGTACTTTTTCTTCTGGACTAGTTGTACCAAACCCAATATCACCATTTGGAATTACCCTCATTCTAGTGATATCAGATGTAACAAGATCTATTGTGTTATTAAATGGGAACATAAAATATGATGCTGAATTACCGACATGTCTCAAAGTTCTTCCTATGTATAAATCATCACCACTTATAGTTACACTACCGTTTACTGCTAATCCAAATCCAGATGCTGGTGTTCTGCCTATACCAATTGTATTACCATCTTGTGTTATAACCGAATCACTAACAGTATTTGTGGCTGTGAAAAGAGCTATCCTATTAATAGTTCCATTAACAATGCCAGTTGATTTATTTTCTTCTATCCATATTGACCCATTCCAGAAAAATGAAGAACTAACGTTAGTATCCCAGACTCTTAATCCCTCATATTTATTAGTTATTGAGTCTCTTGTGGTGTAAAAATTATTAGGACCAACAACAAATCTATTGTCTATTGGTTTATTTACTTTTAATTCAAAATTATCTATTAATGGTGTTGACATATAGTATATATATATTTTTTTATTCTATCTTTAACTAAATTGAATTAAATTTAAATTTAAATTCAGCGGGTTTTCCTAGGCTATAAGAATTTGTTGAGTAGTATATGTAATAATCTTTTGATGCCCAGTAACCTAGCGGTGATGAATAAGATATTATCTCAAACTCATAAGGTATAGAATTGTCATCAGAATCAGTAATATCAACCAACTCATCATATTCAACTGGATATAAAAAATAGATATTTCCTTCGCCAATTATGTTAATATTTTTATTACTCTTATCTTCTACTAATTTGTCTAAAAAAGATAGATTGGAATTTGTAATTGATGTAATTGTATCTATACCATAGAAAATTGGATATACACCCTTTATTGAAACATCATCTGTATTTTCTTGATTAGAATCACTTACTATTATCTTATAATTCTGTGTTGATGTATTGATTGGTGATATAACTATTGCACTTGCTACACCAATAATAGTCTTGTAAGGAATCCCTTTTATTGGTGGATAAAAACTAGGATTCATATTACTTAATATAGTTGTTATAGTAGGTGAGGTCTTTTTAACTATGGTATATTCTATCATTGGATTTGGAAATGTGCCAACCTCGGCAATTCCATTATCAAATGGTGGTAATAACACCAATGAACCAGTAGGTGCTTGGTTTGGATATATCATTCTTTTGAGCATTTCTGTTATGCTATTAGAACCAAAGGTTTCACCTTGGTTAAGTCCACCAAAATCAATAGGAAGCTTTCTACTATCAGTGAAATCTAGACTATAATCATTTATATTTACATCACCATATATGTTTAACTCAGAACCAGTCATACCAACATTGTCTAAAAACAATGTAAAATCTTCCCACATAAAGTTCCCATCTCTATAAACTAAGAGCTTATTATCTAGGTCTAAAGAATTACTATCAGAAGCTTTGGGAAATCCTAAGTTATTTATATATGTATTGTTTTCTGACACTAAGTTTATAACACCTTTATTTACTATATTAAATGTTAGTGATTCTATGCCACTTACGTACTGAGTAGATAGATAAGGTGCATTTATATGAAGTTCGCTATCAGTGCTAGCTAAAAATGATAGTTTAGTAGTGTTTTGATCACCCAAATCATCCTTTGTATTAAAAAAGAATATATCCGTATCACTTTCTAGTAAATCCTCTGTTAATATATCATTTGATTCAGAGTAAGATTCTCCATTCGGTGTATATGACCTCTTGCCTAATAATATCTTATACTTAGCATCTTTTCTATCACCAGTTGTTCTTGGGTCTAGTGTATCAATGCCTATATAAGTCATATCACCAACTTTTGTTTCCTTAAATGCAGTATTTGCCCAAATAGATAATATAGCATCCCTTAATGGTCTTGGCTTAATTTGATTGGTGGTATTATCAAAAAGTGTTGTGAGTAAATCTATCTTTTGGTCATAATTACTTAAATCATAAGTTGAACTCTCTGTTATAGTTGAATTATTTAAAGTATAAATTGGCATATTTAGTATATTATTTGTAGATTAAAAGTATAATTGCTAGTTACCATATAAATACTTTTATATACTCTAAACCCACCATAGTATGTAAATGGTGATGATGATGTTATAGTATTTACTTGAAATGAACTTAGTGCTAAATCATTTATATCATAAATAACAAATCCATTATCATCTTTTATTTGTCTAACAGGTGGATATATGACTGATTGTGCGAATATGATATAACCTTGTCCATCAAATGAAAGATTAAGACTACCACCGTTAGTCGGATAGCTATCCACTGTTTTAATTACATTTACGTTTTCTATAACTAATTTAAGTGTTTGTGGTGTTACACTATTAGGTGGTAATGAAGTAGATAATGAAGTAGATAAGCTAGATATTATTGCAGAATCATTAGTTATTATGTTAAAAAAGGGCTTTATTGATTCTAGTGTTATTCTTTTTTTATAATCATATCCAATTATACTGTTGCTAGGTGATAATGTTAAATCACTCCTTGTAGAAACCAATAGTTCATATTCAAATTCTCCAGTAAATTGTCTATTTATCTGTGTTGTGATAGAACTACTGAATGTGTCTCCTGGTATATCTGATAATGGTCCACCTTGTGTTATAATGTTCCACGCACGAGTATCACGAGTATTAGGTATATTTCTTATAAACCAACTTGAAACTCTTTCTGAAGGCTTTCTAGGAAATGATTTTATAGAAAATGTGAAAGACTTGGTATTAGTATCACCGATTTCTACATATTTATTATTACTTGGACTTAAATCAAACTCTAATTCTGGATCTATTTCTGGATATAATACTCTTCTAAGTATTTCTGATATTGGCCAGTCTTGTGGTGTAGCCAAATCCCCATTATCATCAAATGAATTAACTGGGAAACTCTCACCTTGTTTAATATCTCCTATATCCTCTGGGACTATATCATTTTCTATAAATTCTAATGAAAATCCGTTCAGATTAACTGGACTACCATATATGTTTGTTTCTGAACCAGGAGATCCAATTTGTACATCACCAGCCTCTAGTTCAGCCCATTCTAAACTACCAAATGGGTATATCCCAGAATATTTAAGTATCTTACCATTTTGTGCATCTGTGCTATTATCATCAATTGTAGGAAACGATATCCCATTAATATTAACTATATCAGATGATGATATATTTAAAGTACCAAGTGGATTAGGATTTACTATATTAAAGCTTAGGACATCAGAGCCTTCCTCTCTAACTGTTTCTAAATATGGTGAGTTTGGATATAATAATCTATTTGTTCCTGCTAATATAGATATTTTAGTTTTATCTTGACTGACACCGTCTTGTTTTGTATTAAAAAAGAATATATCAGTATCTGATTTATTTAAAAGAGCATCACTCATCACATCAAACGACCCAACACTTCTCTTCCCTAGTAATATTTTAGCCTTTACATCTCTATTTACTGGGTTTCCAGTATCTATACCTATGTACTGATTTTGTCCAGTAGTAGAGGTGAGTTTAAAAGTAGAATTAGCCCAAGTCGTAAGGAAAGCATCCCTAGCATCTCTTGGACTAATTAACTTTTGTGTATTATCTGGTAGAAGTTCTAACAATCCGAATAAATCTTCTTTGCTAGTACTCTCTATTACTTCTCCTATGAAAATACTATATGTATTTGGCATTATAAATATATTTTTTATTATATATTAAAAATGCCACTCCATATATATTTTATACAAATAAGAATTCAATTTTCATCAAATCTTTTATTTTAGCAGTCTTTAAATTTAGGTCTTCAAATTTTATTTTATCAAATCCTATTTCATTTTCCATAAGTGATAACTTCTCCATTTCCTCAGTAAATGATTTAGGGTCTTTTAGTTCTACTGATCCCTCTATCTCTTTACCATCTTGGTCTTTGCCTACTATAGGATTTTCTTCATCATCCCTTTTGGCCCATTTATCTAAAATCTTTTTCTCTAGCTTATTTTTATCCTCAACAATAGAAGATAATTCTTTGATTATTCTCATAAGTTTAAAAGCAACAGTTGCATTTATATCCTCATCAATAAGATGGTTTATAGATTCAATAGTTTCTTGTGTTAGTTGTGAGTTTCTTACGTTTATTGACATAGTTATATATTATTTTATTATTATATACAAAAAAAAATAAATGTTTAATACTAACAAAGATTTGTTTAAATAATATATAAGCCAAATTAAAATATTAATGGAATTAGCACAATTTTCACAAAAATTTTTTGGAAACGAAAAAGTAATTAAATTAAAAACATTGCCTTCATTGGGTCTGTTCTATCAAGATGACTTCAGTATGAAAATCAGAAAAGCTAGTATACAAGATATAGAAATGTATGAGAGTAATTTTATAAAAGATGATATATCTATGGTAATAGCTAAAATAAAAACTGTTGTTATAAACAATATAACTTTTCAAAAAGGATATAATTTTGGAGATATAAGAAGCATAGATATAGTTTTTATCTTCATTGAAATAGTTAGACTAACGATTGGTAAAAAAATAGGATTTGATTATATCGATGAAGATACAATAGAGAGTAAATATATTGAGTTTAGCCATAAGAATTTTAACTACATAAATTTAAGCAATGACACAATGTCTATGTACAACAATAAAGATAAATGTTTTGAAATCAACGACTATATCTATTCCCTGCCAACAATAGGTGTTGAAACATCTCTCAGTAAATTTTTACTCAAAAAAGAAATAAACGGAGAGAGTCATAAATATTCTGATTTATTCTATGACTTCACACATTTTCTCAAAGATAAAAAAAACTTATCATACGATGAGGTAGATAACTTAGTTAAGATATTTAATGAGGATATAGAACATAAAGAAATTATAAAAATGATGGAAATACTAAATGTTTTCAAAGATTTTAACAAATATTCTTTAATTAAAGATGGAAAAGAAGTAGGTGTTAATGCTAGGATAGATTTAGAAAACATATGGAAATAAAAAACTCTCAATATATTATATTGAGAGTTTTTGTCTTGCTTAGTAATTAAATGTTAAGAACCACACATTAAACAGTCATCATCATCTTGTGCATTTCTAGAATTTTCAACCATAGTTTGGAATTCTTTTGGTGACATTTCTGATTCATCAACTTTAACTTCTTCTGTTACTTGCTTAGTAGTAAATTTAACAGCATCAGCTGCTCCTTTATTCCTTAGATAATATATACCAGTTTTTAGACAAGATTTTTTATCTCTATAAAATCTAGGAGTACCATCTTCATTATAAATAATTTCTATATTATCACCACTTGGTATAACATCTTGACCTCTTTCGTCTTTTAAGAATTTTCTTCTACCCCATCCATAAAAGTGCATAGCAGTTAGCTTAGCAAAGTTTGGAGAATCCATAAAAATATTCATAGATTGTGTTTGGTCAACAAAAGCCCCCCTATCAGCACACATGTCAATAACATCCTTCTGCTTAACCTCATAAACTGTCTTAAATATCTCTTTAAGATTTGTAGGTATCTCTGGTATGTTTTGAACAGAACCATTTTCTGTTATAATTTTCTTTCTTATATTATCATCCCATATACCTTGTTTAACTAGCTCTTTTACAAGATACTTATTAACCATAATAAATGTACCTGATAATGTTCCTCTAGAGTACATATTAGAGGTCTGTGCTTCATAAGATGCCTCATTACCTAGTATTTGTGCAGTCGAAGCTGTCGGCATAACACACGTAGTTAAAGAGTTTCTAACACCATGCTCTAATATTTTAACTCTTAGCTTTTCCCAATCCCATCTTTTTGTTGGTGTAGCACCCCATAAGTCAAACTGAAATTTACCCTCTGATAAAGGAGAACCTTTATAAGTCTCATATGTTCCTTGTTCCTTAGCCAAATCATTCGATGCAGATAAAGCTCCGTAATAAATAGTTTCGAATATTTCTTTATTAAGTGCTTTAGCATCATCACAGTCATAAGGAATTCCGATTAGGAAAAATACATCTGCTAATCCTTGTACACCCAAACCAATCGGTCTGTGTAATATATTAGAAAATTTAGCATTTTCAGAAGGATAATAATTATAATCAATTACATTATTTAGATTTACAGTTGCAGTATAAGCAGTTTCGTATAGCTTTTTATGATTATATGTTTTATTCTTATTCACAAACTTAGGTAGTGCAATAGATGCCAAATTACAAACAGCAGTCTCATTAACACTTTCTTTGCCATAAAACTCTCCTAGATTTAATTTTTCTAAAAGTTCCTTGTTTTCCAATATAGGCTTTTGTGCTTTTGTAATTCCAGTGGCTTCTACTATCTCAGCACAAAGATTGGAACTTTTGATAACACCAATATTCTTTTGATTAGACCTCTCATTAATAGTATCTTTATAGAGTATATAAGGTGTACCAGTTTCTATTTGAGACTCTAGGATTTTATTCCAAACTTCTCTAGCCTTAACAACCTTTTTATATTTTCCCTCACTTTCATATTTAAGGTATAACTCACGAAATTCATCACCATAAGTGTCACCCAATCCTTTACATTCGTTAGGACACATCAAAGACCAATCTTTGTCCAAATCAACTCTTTCCATAAATAGGTCATTCATCCACATAGCTAGGAATAAATCTCTAGCCCTGATTTCTTCCTTACCTTGGTTTTTTCTTAAATCTAAGAACTCCATAATATCAGCATGCCATGGTTCCATATAAATGGCTATACTTCCTTTGCGTTTCATTTACTTTGTTATCATTAGGGTCTTTATCCTAATTTCTTATACTTTCATACAAGATCAGACTATATCTTCACATTTCTGTGTTTGGTGCTCGTGTTGATTTCTTGTGGTCTACATTACTCTCATTAGTCGTTGAACCTTTTTCTTATCCCTAAGAAAGGCGGCTGCTGATTGTCCAATTTATCATTTTTTTAACTTTCACACTTAAGATTACTCTTTATGTTGTAGTAATGATAACTCTAAGAATTTCCCAGCAATTCTCCAAATTTTTTAAAGTGGAAGCATACGCTTATTTACCTCCACCGTTATGAACTATTCCTAGCCCATCAACAATATAATTATGTTGATTTTCTATCTCTAGATCATGAACATTTTGATTCTCTATTTTATTAATTGATATATCCTCTATACCTTCAAAATCTAAATTGTCTATAATTAGATTTAAATCAACAGGATCTTCAATCCATTCTGTTCCACTTTCAATGTTTTCTTTCATACTTTCCGTTTTTATTTTTATTTTTATTATAATCATTTTCCCAAATATATATTATCTTATATCCATTTGAGATAATAATGTTTTCTTTATCTTTTGTTTTTTTATAAAGTTTTCCATATTCTTCTTTAAGAAGTGGATTTATATCTGTTTTTTTATAAACTTCAGGATTTCCGTGGAAAAAGTCACCATAAAATTCGTATATTATTTTTCTTTTCTTATCTATACCATCTACACAGAAAACCTTCTTACCAAAATTAATATACACATTTCTATTGATGTTATCTATCCCCATATCATCTAACCATTCGCCTTCTTTAATAGACTTATTATATGTTTTACATAATTTACAACCTCTTCCTTTATGATAAAAATTGGCAGCTTTAATACTGAAATCCCCATGCTTTTTACAAGTTATTATAACATCACTATACATACCTTTGTAGTTTACTTTACTATATAAATAGTCTTTATACTTTTTCTCACATTTTTCTACGAAATTACAATATTGGCTTTCATTAGCACATTTTTTACAGCCTTGTCCAGATAAATGCTTTCTAGCTTGTTGGTAAAAGTCGCCATGTTTTTTACAAGTTATTGTAACATTGTCTAAATTTGTTATATAGGTACATCTATTATAATTATATTTATGAGAATGTACTCTATTAGCAGATTTTATAAACAAGGATGTATCAGACTTTTTGCTCTCACTAGTTCTTTCTCTACCACATAAACTACAACCAGAACCATTTAAATGACTATTTGGCGTTATCTCAAATATTCCATGCTTACTACATATTATACTAACCTTAGATATTGCTGATTTATATTTAACTAACTCATAACTATATTTATTACTATGCTTTTTTTTAAATTTTTTAATTGTTTCTTCCGTATTACACTTTACCATACTATAGTTTAATATATTTTTTACAAACCCTAGAGGATTGTTACTATATATATTAAACTACAAATATTAGTATTTTACTATTTTATCGCTTTCCATTAATTCATTAGCAGAAATCCATTCTACATTATATACACCTTGCTTAATTCCTTCTTTAATGGCTTCTTTAGATATGTCTTTATCCAAACCTCTAATAACTAATATTTGGTGTCCTTTCGTAACCCTATTAGCACCACTCTTTGTTGTAATTGTTATAAAGTCATCTGATTTATTAAAATCTTTTCTCTTTATAACAGAATTATAAACACCATCACTAGTCAAGACTTTGTCACCTTTTTCTACTTCATTTATGTTTATAACACCTCTCTCTGTTATTACTTTACTCTCTGGTGTAAAGCACTGGTCAACTGCTCTAGCAGTTTCATTATAAATCTTTAAGAAAGGAATTATACCATTCGAAGTACCGTTAGTACCTGCTATATAACTACCCTTTGCTCTTACATTATTGAAATTAATACCTATCCCACCTGCGTTTTTAGATATTTGAGCAGATTCTTTAAGAGTGTTAAATATCCCTTCAATAGAATCATCTTCCGTGTCTAATAAGAAGCAAGAAGATAATTGTGGTCTCCTAGTACCAGAATTGAATAAAGTTGGTGTAGCGTGTGTGTAATACCCATCAGACATCGTATTATATGTCTCAATAACTTTATCAATATTATCTTGCCATATTTGTATGGCAGTTCTCATATACATATATTGAGGACGTTCTGCAACTTCACCATTTATTTTTAACAAATAAGACTTCTCTAATGTTTTGAAACCAAAGAAATCAAAATGATGGTCTCTAGTATGTATTATAGCAGAGTCTAGCTTATCTGCATTTTTCTTAACAATCTCATAGAAACTTTTAGACACAATTGGTGATTTCTCATTTGTCTTTGGATTTATATATTTGTATAAATCTTTAACCGTTTCAGAAAATGATTTTTTCGTATCTTTATGCAATGCAGTTATAGCTAATCTTGATGCTAATATTGAATAATCTGGGTGCTTAGTAGCTAATGCGGCAGCTGTCTCGGTTGCTAGTTTATCTAGGACTGAGGTCTTTATATCTGGTGCAACACCACCAATTACTTTTTGTGCAACATCAAATGGACTTACCCATTTTCTATCTAATCCATAAGTTTGTTGCTCTATTCTATCTAGAATTTTATCTAGCATTACTGGTTCTTTCTTACCATTTCTTTTTACTACCTTTATCATACTTTATTATTTATTTTTTGTTATTAATGTATTTTATATATCAATATTTTATATTCCCCAAACATATAATGTTTAAAATTAAACTAGTTTTTATTACTAATAATTTAGACTATAAAAAATCTATATGATCTAATTTATTTAAATTATATTTGTACTTTGTATTATTCAAAATCTTAGTGATATCCTCTAAGTCAACATCATATTTATTCTCATAAGAGTCAACTCTGTAAATAGAATCTTCATAGTTAGTTTCTAGAACAACACCAGTTATTAATTTAGATATTGAATTTTCAACTACAAGAAACTCTATTTCAGTTCCTTCATATATATTTCTGTTTGTAACATCTTTAGAGTTTGAACCCTTTCCAATATGCTCTTGTAATTCATCAATAATTGATGTACGCCACTTATTATCTAATAGTTTAAACATATTAAATAAATTATCAGAAAAGTATACAGATAGTTCATTAAATAATTCTACATTGGTAAAATTCTCGTCATTTAGTTCTTTTTTAATAAGCCTATAGTACTTATTAAAGTCTATACGTGAAGGCTTTCTTCTATTTGATGTAAAGCTAAGACTAGTCTTATTTTTAAGAACATCATATACTTTTTCCTTTACTTTTTTTTCTCTAATATAAGCTTCATAGTCCACTGATTGCTTGTAATAGGATGATGTTTTGTCTATTTCTATATTATCTTTAACAAATGTTGAGATATTATCTGGACCATCTTCACTTACAGGTTCTTCTTTTTTCCCCTTGAAAATGGAATCATATTTTAAAGAATGCTTACCCTCACTTTTATGTTTAGATATTTCAACACTTTTGTCATTCTCAACATCATCAGAATCTACACTTTCATCATTGTCAGAGATGTTAAAATCATCTTCATTTATCTCTATGGATATTTCTAGACTGTCGTCATCGTCAATAAAGTCATATTCGTGGTTTTCTAACTGTTCTTTCTGTCCCTTAATCTCTTTAATTTTTCTAGTCATTTTTTATCTTTTTTTTTAATTTATTGATCAACAAACATATCACCCTCTAATGTTAGATATGTCGTGTTTAATGTTAGTCTAACCTGTGATTTAAGAAAATCTCCATCTCTTTGTTTAAGAAGTTTAAATCTGAATAGGTTTTGCCTTTTCATTTCTTCCGTTCTTATTATTGCAAAAAATGTGTCGGCAGTTTCTGCGATAGCCTTAGATTCTGGTACACTTTCTAGTGTTATATCAGATGAATTCCAAGCATCTTTAGCTACTTGTACACCAGTTACAACTGGGCATGAATATTTAGCCCCTAATGCCCTTAAACCTTCGGCAAGTTGTTTACCCTTAGTATAGAGACTATCAACACCTGGTGCTTTTAATGGTGCTATGAGTGTTATATAATCTACTATAATCATATCTATTTTTATATCTCTCTTATCTTTTAACTTTTGGATATAATAATCAAAGTCATCAATATTTGCAGTACCAGCTGCCCAAAACTTAGTCATTATCTTACCTACCTTCTTATCAAATAAATCATTTTCTGATATACTAGATAATCCCTTTATCTTCCTTCTTATGAGTTCAGTATCTTTTGATATTGTATCATAATCATTTATAGGTATTTTCAAACGCATAGAACCCAACCTCTTCATAACTTTTCTTTCACTCATCTCTAGTGTAATGTATAGTACGTTATGTCCACTATTGGCACTCTTTACTGCAAAGTTCTGCATCCAAAGTGAGTTGTGACTTAATATACCATTAGTGTAGTATTTTTTATCAGAACCTACACCAAGTTGTAAGTCATACATATGTGATTCTTTTCCAGTCTTATCAAAATCCATTATCATCTCAGGGCCTTCTTTGGTCATTATAAAATCACCTAATTCTAAGTTCTTACAAAATAGTTCTGTTATGTCACACTTCCTACTAATAAAGTTCAGATTATCACATCTGTATAGTATATGGTCATCTGCACATATCAATTCACACCCATTAGCAAGGATTAGTTTATATTCTTCATATTTAATAGTTTTTCCAATTCCTTCAATATCAATCCACCCTTGTGGTGTTTCAACTTCTAAATTATTAACCCCATAAGCTTCTACGAACTTATCATATAATGGTTTGTCGTACTCACCTTCTAAGAGAGAATCGGCTTCTATTATTTTAAAATTACTATTCATTAATATTTTATATTTATGTGTGATTATTATACTTGTAAAATTTGTTAAGTTTAGATATCTCTCTTTATTTTACACAATTTAGCTATTACTATTTTGATTACTAATATCATTAAATAGTTCTCCGATTTCTATCTCTTTAATAATATTAGTGTCCTTGACTCTAGTGTTTACAAGTGTTTTAGTAGAAAAACATTTACCACCATTAGTTTGAGCCATAATTACGTTCAAAGTTGAGATATCCCAACCACCACCTAGCATATGGTCTATTGTTTCGAATCCACATTTTACTTTAAACCTTGAGGAATCTTGAACATGGTTTTCTGGTTCATCAAAATCAGATCCCATATCTTCATCTTGTACAAAATTTACAGATGACATCTCATTGATAATACTTTTTATTTTATTAGCAGATTCAACAGCATGTGCAAAGTCTGATATGTTATCCAAATTTCTAGTTTCCTCTATGACATCAACTGTTCCAGTTTTGATTCTATTAGACAGCACCCATCCATTAAACTTTGGAAGTATAAAATTAACTTCATTGTATTCACTTAGGTTAACATCTAATATAGATTTGAGCATAGGCTTTGTTATGATACCTTCTTTATCTTCTAATGATACCATATCTAGTATTTGCCTATTACTAGGGGGCTTTGTTTCAGTGGATGTAAGCATGTAATTTCTCATAACCTCATATACAAACTGAATTGTTGAATTTTTAAAGAAAAATGGTTTAACTATTTCATAGTATTTTTTTCTATTTGAAAGAATATAGCTGAAGAATACTTTTTCTAATTGTGGTGTCATATATTTCTATTTTAATATTATACGTGATAAGATATTTAAGTTTACCTATCTTTGTGTTTTTAAGATTTATTTGTATTATCATACATGTAATCAAGGTAGAATATGCTTCCAGAAGGGTGTGTTGAAATCGGTAATATACCCGATTTCATAAGTTCTTTGTATGAACTATTATCCTCTATTTGTTTTTCTACATACTGGCTATCCTCTAGTATTGATTTTATTTTAGATGTTCTGTTTTCTGTCTTTACAATATTTCTAATTTTGTCTAATTCTTCATCATCAATAGTAGCAAAATCCGTGCTAACTGTTTTAGCAGCAACTTTTAAGATAGTTGGAAATAATAAATTTATATTTTTCATCATTGTGCTTTCCCTTTATAGTTTTAGGAAAGCCGTTTGTTTAGTACTACTGCTCTTTAATCATTTCTGAATCATTATATTCAGTGCCTATACCATTTGGAGAATCTATATCAAACTTATTTATTTTCTTTGGTTTAGTGTTTTTTATTATTTGTTCTTTATTCACATCATCGGAGTCTATAGACTTTAATAATTTATTCATATCTTCCCTTGACACACTAGACTCAATACCCCCTATTATGCTTAGAAGTTCTTTTGGACAGTTGTTATAATCAAATTTATTTGAGCTAATAACACTAAGTGTTGCTTTGAGTAGATTTGATAATCCTTTTATTTTAAGTAAATCAGAGAATTCATCTATATCAGTATCAGTATCTTTATACACAAATGAGAATAAGTCCTTTATGCTATATAATGACTTAATTATTTTTTTAATGACACCATTTCCAACGCCTCTTAATTTCAATTCCTCCAATAGTGTTTTTGAAGTAGTTGTCAGTATATTCTCATCTTTATTTGGATATGTCTCATATTCTAAGCAAATAACATAAAAAGTACAAATTGATGCTATAACAGACACTTCTTCTTCTAATTCTATTCTATCACAGTTAGATAGTAGTTCATTTATTATGGGCATAAACATAGATACTTTATCAGAAAACATCCCCAAATCTTTTAATTCTATATTAAATTTAGATATTATACTATCTTTGTGTTTATTGTATATGTCATCACTTATAGAATTTTTTTCAGATATTTGGTATAATGAATGCATAAAGCAATCGACCATCGAGGCAATGTTTGAATATTCGTTAAATTTCTTTATTTTATTCATATACTATATATTAACTATATTAACCTTTAAAATATTTTACTATATTAGCACAAAATGACAAAAATGGTTATTAGACATTAATATATATGTTATATAAAAAAATAGATAAAAAGCAATGAAGCACCTAAAAACATTTGAAAGTTTTGACCTTGGAAGATTTTCAGAAGAAGATGAAAACGAATGGATGGAAGATAGTGAAAATAACGAAGAGGGTGAAGAATCAGAACTAGAGGATGAACTTATGGATGATCAGTACTCAGATGAAGGTGAGGAAGATTTAAATGACGAGAAAAGAGAAGAAATTAAAAAGAAGTTAAGTGATAAAGTAGTTGAATCTTTAACAGATAAACAAAAGAAGTTACCCAAGAAATTAAAGGCAGAAATCATTAAAAAAGATGAAGATGAGTATTTAACTGCTAAACAAAAAAAATTACCAATACATTTGAAAGATTCTATAATCAAGAAAGCTAAGAAAAATAAAAAAGATAAAAGATAAAAAATAAAAAATGCCCTCTAAGGGCATTTTTTATTTAACATTTATTGTTTTTATCGCATTTTGAAACCAATGTGGTAAGAATTTGCTAGAATATCTAATCACGTCTCCAAAAGAGGAATCTATTATTATAGTATCTCCATAATCTAACTTAGACCTAACTATTCTACCACAAGCTTGTTGTAGAAGTGCTGATGTCATCCATGAATACCAATCAGAGTTTTGCTTTTGTCTTAGTTTATTCTTTTTAGATGCCAATGATGGGTATGGTATTTTAGCAATTATCTGAAACCTAGCATCATCATTATCAAACGAAACACCAGTACCAACAGATGGTGAAACTAATACAGTTGGTTCTTTTGATTCTTTGTGCATTTTAAGCATTTCATCCTTATTTGACGAGTCATGGAATATAAGTCTTGGATTTTCAATACTTTCTTGTATCCATCTTTGTAATTCAAAAGAATTTGTATGTATTATTCCTTTCTTACCTTTATATTTATTAAGTATTTTTTTAATATAAGGTATGTAATTTTTAAAAGTTTGTTCTTTATTTTTAAATGACATTTTACCAAGTGGCATATAAAATATTGGCCTTGATTTAACATTGAATGGTGAAGGTATATTATAGTATGTAGCTCTTTTAACATCCAATCCATTTAGGTTGCAAAACAGTTCTTTATTTAAAATTGTCCCTGACATCAAAAACACCATATCATATTGACTAAATATGTATTTATCAAGGTAATCGTAAGCCCAGACAGGCTCTAATGATAATTCTCTCTTTTTAGTCTTCTCATTAAAAATTGCTTCAAGTACCCAGTTATCAGGATTTATTTTATATTCTTTTAAAAAAAGTTCTGTCTTTATAGCCAATTGTTTAAGATCTGTTATTAAGTTCATTAATTTAACATCTGGGTTTTTATTACTGTTAAGAACTTTATCTAGTCTAAGATTTCTTTTTTCTTTTTTCTGGTCTCTTTTAACAGATGATAAGTTCATTTCCATTCCCTCAATAGTATCTACTATTTCATTACTTAGGTATTGTAGAAAATCAACATATTTTTCAATACCTTTAACATATTCTAGTTCTCTTAATAGCTCTTTTTCTCGTGAAAACTTATATCGCTTGATCATAGCATGTGTCACTTTTACAGAGATAAAACTAGACATCACATCGTCAAACTGATGGCTTTCGTCAACAATCAAAACTTTAGAATTTCTCCTTTCCATTACTTTTGTGTTGTTCATAGCATAAAGAATATAAAGGTAAAAATTACTTAAAGATATGCCACCATTTATAAAGTTTTCTCTTGCAGATGTATAAGGACATTCTTCACACTTGGTCTTGTTAAGTTTATTAAATTCAGATCCCTGTGCACATGAACAGGCATAACTGGCACACTCATAATTATCTTTTCCTTTTAAGTTTGCTATTGATTCGTAAGTGTCTGAATACTGATCTTGTAGTATTTTAGTATTTGTTATGACATCTACTCTAGTTGCTTTATTTACATTTTTCCTATACCAGTCAGTAATCATAAATGTTAGGTGTGATTTACCAGTACCAACTGGTAAATCTAATAGGAAAAACTTCTTCAATGGATTAGACTTATACTCCGAATCTATAAACTCCATAGTTTCTCGTTGCTCTTTCCTTGGTTTAAATTTGGTTAAGTCTTTTTTAAATGACATATTTTTTATTATTTATATTTATAGTTATGTAAATTATTTAGTTTATTATTTTATCTATTATTTTAAACTTAAATCTATATCTCTTGGTATGTCAAGTAAGTCTCTAAAATAGTTATTGTCTAGTTCTTTCCCATCTTTTATTATTTCTTTAATATTTATATCTGGGACCCACATAAAAACCTTTGAGTTTATGTGTTGCTTTATTTTACGAAGTCTTACTAAGTAAGAGAATATATCTGATTCTAAGTATTTCTTAAAAACCAATAATTCTTCTTCTGTATCAAAATCAAAGAATGTAAATGATTGACTACAAATTTCTCCTGGTTTAGCTATCACGCTTCGGTTATAAAATTCTTGATCCATTCCTCCTTTTTTACTAGTTGCAGGTAGAAGTAACTTCCATCTACCAATCTTCTTTAAACGAACATCAACACCTGATATATATTTAATATTACCCTTATACCTAGAAACGTGGCATTTGTACTGCCCTACGTGATACAACCTCTTATCATTAGTTATTATTCCAAAATGTATTTCAGAATTTAACCTATATGTTATATTTTTTTTATTTATTACTTTTTCTATTATTAAGAATGAATTCTTAGAAGTATCATTTGGTATTATATCATATTTAGACAAATCAACATACTCACCATTTACAAGCACATCATCTTTTGGATTACTTTCACTATCAATCATAGAAATAATTGCACCCCCTTTTAAATCAAAGTCTTCAAATACCTTGTTATCATCTACTTTGTATATTTCTCTAAGACCAAGCTTATTTATCATTCTATTTCTAAAATCACTTCTACCAACTTTACCAAGCCACTTACCAGGTGATGTACTAGTAGATAGTTTTGATATAGTGGTTGCTTTTTCTATAAAGTTATGATAAACATCTTTAAATGAGTCTGTCTTTTCGTTTACTTTTTTAAACGGTGGGTCTTGTATTATAAGATCAAACCTTTTTATTCCCCAAACTTCTTCCATATGGTATTCGAAGTTATCATCTATAAAATCTCCCCAATAAATATTTAGTCTATATTCACTTTTTATATCAACACAACAGAGCCAGACAAAACATGTTTTTAAATCTTTATCCCCAAAATATATACAGTTTTCAATAATCCATTTAAACCTATCTCTCTCGTTTGTAATAATATTTTTTAGACCTTCCATAAATTTCTTTATAGCTAGTATAAGCAGACTACCACTACCACCACATGGATCTAGTATTTTATGATATGGATTTTCCCAAAATGAATTATTGTATCTGCTTACCATATCAATCATAGGTATACCTAGCTTATCTAAAGGTGTTACTACTTTTGTATCTATCCTTTTCTCTAGGTCTGAAATATGAATATAAGAAGATAATATATTATATATTTTATCTAGCTTTTCTATTATTGATGTTTTCTCATACGAGATATTATTTATTAATGACCATTTATATCTATCATCGCCTAGAGTGCTTAGAATACCATGTCTTTTATCTACAACGTCTTGTGTCTTTATATAGTCATTTAATTCTATATCATCAGAAAATCTATCTAATGCAACATCTTCTATACATGTAATAAATAAAGATGATTGTCTAGAAAGTAAGTAACTTTGGTAAACATCTGAGGAACATCTAAAATCTTCACTATGTGTGTTTTTAATATCTAATATCATTTGTTTATTTGTTTTTATAGTTAGATATCCTATTTTGTTTAAGTAATTCTATTGGCGATAGAGAATTTAATAAAGCACGTTTCTTAGATTCGTTAGTTTGTTTGTCAATAATTTCTATCTTATGTAAAATGGATTCTATAAAATAGGCTTTTTTATTTTTCCTATCAAGTCGGTTTAGTCCATCGTCTTGGTAGACTAGTTCTGACTCTGCCATATCTTCTCCTATTGAAACTTCAAATCTAGGATCAAATCCCCACCTATCTCTCATATCTTGTATAGTAAAAGCAAGTTGGTCTTTAGTAAATTCACTTCTACTATCCCAATATGGTAGAATTACTGCACAGTATGGCTTTACCCATTTAGACAAATCATTATTATTTATCAAGCCTTTTCTGATATTACTTCTATCCATTTTATGAAGTCTAGTAGAACGACCAACGTTTTGTATTATTTTTGCCCTAGTTGGCATTTTGCCTTGTAAAAACATAACACCAGTTATACCTGGTACATTTATACCTTCGCTAAATATATCATACTGTAGTATAATTACTTTTTCATCATCTTTTATCTTTTGTATCTTATCCACAAATTCATCTCTACTCTTAATCCATTCATTATTTATAGCATGGTTGCATTCTTTATCTTTGTTGTATGATGCACCAGCACATATAGTGACATCAGGCATAACTTCAGTTAGTACTTTATGCATATCCCACATTCTGGGTACAGACTCACACCTAATTAATATTTTGGGTGATATGGTTTTTGGTTCGTTAGAATTCTTCTTTAACCATTCTTTATGTGATTTGAATGTATCTTTTACAAACTTAGATTTATTTTCAATAGAGTCGTAGTTTTTATCCTCCAATATCTCGGAAGGTAGTGATATATGTATAATTGGCGTTGATATATATGATTTCTGAATACATTTTTTGAAAGGAACTTGGTAGATGTCGCCAAATATGTCCTTGTTGTTCATTAGGAATATTTCTGATGACTCATCCTCTTTTATAAGTTCCTTGTCAACATCTTTTGGAGTGGCAGTGAAGAAGAAACGCCTCTTAGTATTTATTATTTCATAGGACTTTTTAAAATCAGAGTCTTCTTTTTCAGATGCTAATATATGAGCCTCGTCACAATATATAATATCTAGGTCTATGTCTTTTAATTTATTAAGGCTATTATAGGTTGATATAATAACTGTTTTAAAGCCATTATAGTCATTATCTCTAACTATCTGATTTATCTCTCCTGTGCTTAAAGATGATCTAAATATTCTATCTACTGTAAGCCTAGAACTTATATCTTGTGTTGTATTATAATCGAATAGTGAGTTATTAAAATTTCTAGCTAGTACTTTATCTTTTTGTAAGACTTTATTAATATCAAGCGACATAGATCCAACTGTTAGAAACTTTACTTTGCCTATTAGTTTTAACTCACAAAAAAAGTCTATCAAATCCTTTAGGTGTTGGTTATTTAAACTAAGACGATGGCTTGCTATTGCAACTTTTGTATCTCTTGTCTTTATCAACCTCCAAAGTATGTGCAAAATCATAACATAACCCTTTCCAACACCAGTAGGTACTCTGAATTGGTGTCTTGTATTATTCTGTAAGAGTTTAAACATTTCCCTTTGGTCATCATTAAGTGTTAATAGTATTTCTTTTATATCTCTCATATTTTATAGCTATAATTCTTTTTGGAATACATCTCAGTTAGTCTATCAGTTTCCATACTTTTTATGCTTTCATAAACAACCTCTTCATATGAATCCCAAAATGCTTGGTTGTTATCAATTAGCTTACATATAGATTCTTGATTTATTATTCGGTAAAGACCATTGAATACTTGTGAGTTTGTATACCAGTGGAGACCTGCACAGTTTGTAAATATAACCATAGAGTCTTTCCTAGCATAGTCAACATTGAAATCTGTTATGCTTTTAAGACCAAATTGTTTTACATCTCTCTCTTTGAGTTCATACGTTGGATTATTTCTAAACTTTACTTGTACAGTACATGGACCACCTTCAATATTCTTACCATATCCGTCTACCCCATTATCATCTTCTGCTGGTACTGGTAAGTAGTCATATACACCTATTCTATTGTCTTTGCCGTAAATTATGAAGAACACCTCTGCAAATATTTCAAATAAATCCCCTGCAAACTTCATAGTACCTAGTTTTAGAGCTTCTTCTATTTCTAAATCACTATATCCATACTCTAATGAAGATTTACTAATTAAGCTTATTTGTTTACAAATATTTGAAAAATTACCAGCAGATGCCATCATTGAGAAGTATTGTCCAAAATCTTTCTGAACAATATTGTAAAAAGCTTCATGTTTTATTATATTATCTTTCATAAGTAAATTTTAGTGATCCTATATCCCATATTCTATAATGGTGTTGTTCGTGCATTATGTCAACTTCAGTTTTATTTATATCATATCCATTCGAAACTAATATGTCTTTTCTAAAGTTGAACCTATTCTTTCTATTATAATCTATTATATAGAAGTAATTTGATATTGTTTTGTTTAAATACTTGAAATTTAACTTTTTGTATAAATTACCCTCGCTCCAACGATAGTCAGCATAGCTTAGAATATACTTGGGATTGTATTTTTTTAAAAAATACTTAAATAATTTTGATGCACCACCCATTATAGAAAATCCTCTTTTGTTACAGAACCTAAGAAGTTCATAATAGTCTTTTTTGCTCTTCTGTCCTAAATTCTTTCTAAGAGAACCAAATGTTATAAGCGATACTAATTCACCCTCATAGAATAATCCTATCTTTACTTTAGATCCAACAAATCCTTGTAGATGGTTATCGTTTAAAAATGTTCTAATTAGACTATTGTCCTTTATTTCTCGTATATCACATTTCCTTGCACCAATTTTTTTAGACTTCCCATACAAGTTAATTAATCTATATTTTATTATTTCTTTTTTATCTTTCCACTCATCGCTGAATATTATAACATCAAAGTCTTCCTTGGTCATTTTATCTGAGCTAAATATTTCGCTATATTTTATGATATCACAATATTTTATCTTTAATTTTTTAGATGTTATGACATCATTTAATAATATTGCAGTATTGTCCATGCTTCTAATAAACATAAATAGCTCGGTTATATTTGAGTTGTTTTCTGCCTTTTCGAATATATATTTAAAATCTTTTATATGTATAACTATCTCTTGGTTATCACTATCAAGGCAGATACATGTTTTTTTGTTTCTTTTTACAAGCTTATACTTTTCTTTTTTATAGTAGAAATACTCATTTTTATTTATCAGAAACTTGTTTTGTTTAATATTGTCAGAATCATTCTTATATTTAAAATAATACCTAGTGGGGTCTTTGATATCGCCTCTGCAACACTTAGATATTATAGACTCATTTATGTTAGTTTCTAGTGATGCAGATTTGACTGATTCAAATAGATTTATATAATTCATATCTAGGTCAAACATTTCAACTTCTTTATTAAATACTTGACAAGCCTTTCTTATACTCTCATTTGAAACCTTATTTGCTCTGTGTTTTTTAAGTTTAGCTTTTACATCATCACTATGTGTCTTTCCATACATAGGGTGGTTATTTCCACTTATTAAATTAGAATGGTTGTCTTTGGTTTCTTCACTATGTTTCTTGCCATAAAAACCATTTCCCTTTCCTTTTTGCATGTCTGACATTTTGTTTAAAATTTCTTTTTTATGATTCCACTTTAGATTCTTAGCTAAATAGGTTTTTGATATTTTATTTTTTGTTATTTGAGAAGGTTTACTACTAAGCCTACCATCACCACCATCAGTTAAATTTATTAATGTACCAGCTGATTTGTCTCTTCTTCCAATAACCTTAATATATTCCTTTTCATACAGAATAGCATCTTCGTTAGATAATTCTATTTTTATTTTAAAACTTATAATCTCAATACCTTCTTCTCTGAGCTTTGATATCTTGTTTCTTTTAAAGGGGGATTTATCATGTAGTGTTTCTTTTATTCTATTACCAATCCCCTTACCTATGTAAAAGGGTTCATAATTGAAAGTTATATTTTTATAAGCATAGTCACCAGGTTTAGACGAATCTAATAGTGCATAAACATAGTAATTATCTTTCATCATCTGAATTATTTACTTATATATTATATGACTTCGCCTACCTATATTTCAGATTCTAGCCTAGATATCTTATTAGTAAGGCGTTTAAGTTCTTCTTTTTTCTGCATCATAATTTTTTTATTCTTCTTTCTATCGGCATATACATCTTCTAACATTCTAAGTGTTGGTGATAAACGCTTGTTAAACACTGTTCCATTGGCACACACGACATGATTTACACTATCTATTGGTTTTTCGTTGGTACATCTTGTTTTATCATTTGGTTTTTGGATACCAACGAAGTTTTCTGGTGATATGAAAAATTGCCTTTGTGTTGTTGGATATAGAGAAGCAAAATCATAACAAACAACCCACTGATTAAGCCCCACAACAGGATCTCTAACCCATCCACCTTTTATTGTAGACTGTACAGGTCCTCTATCTTCTTTAAACAAAACAGTATTATCCTGTTCCCTAAATCTGTTTCTAAGGACACCTTCTGTAATTGCTAATGATGCTAACGAGTTGTTCATATGAGATATAACATCCACAATTCTTATTCTTGATAATGATGATATAGCAAATATTATTGATATGTAATTTCTAGATTCGTGTATTTTTTGTACTAAGACTGAATCAACTGCATTATAATACATAAAAGTTTCGAAGTCATCTTCATATAGCTTTTGTAAAGAACCATTGTATTTTATTTTCTCTACATCAACTAGCTTACTAGCTACAAAATCTAGAGAAGAACTTTCTTTAACTTTGATAGATGTGTCTGCTATTTCATATAGTTGCATATAGTCAAATACCATTCTATGTGCAGGTAGTTCAAATTCAGCACCCCATTGTTTAGTTATTTTATTAGTAAGTGACGATACTTTAGGATCTATGACATATTCTTTTCCGTTAATTGTTTTAGAAAGTTTTCTAGATCTATTTACTAGGTATAACCAGTCATACTTTAAAAAGTTCCAACCAGTTAAGACTGGCATTTTTGGAATCATTTTATGAAAGAAGTTATACATCATATCAAACTCGTCATCGTATTTAACATATCTTAATTTGTATTCAACACCAAATTTTTCAAAATACTTGTTAGTGTTGTTTCTTATACGATCTTGCATGGCTTTAGGCATATCTTTAAGACCTAATAGGATAATTTTATCATCGTATACAATTGATATTGATAAGACTTTTGTTGCTGCTCCTTCTTTTACTAGATTTTCGTCATTATCATATACATCTGCTGCTTCTGGAAATCCATCTACAATTTCTGTCTCAATGTCAATAAAGAATATTTTAGGAGTATTGAATGCAAATATTTCATCCTTTTCTTCTTCTGGGAGATCATCTAAAAATTCATATACAGTGTATCTATCGGGATATGATACCTCTACTTGTTTAACTCTCTTATCATCCCACGATTTGTACTTTGGGTGTTGGTACGGGTCATCATCTTGACAAGTCTCATACTTCATTGGATTATCCCAATTATAGTATTTTAATTTTATATCACCTGATTTATCAACATAACTAACAACTAATTTCTTTTTGTGTTTCAGATATTGTGTTTCTACTAGCATAACTAAATTTTTTATATATCTCTTATAGTAGAAGTAAACCAAAAAGTTATAAATTATTTTAAAAATAAAAAATCACTCCATTTACATAGAGTGATTTCTTATTTAATTTAATGGATACTATGTGTCTGTTTTACCTTTTTGCACTAGCAGCATCACTTGCTAGTTTTTCAAATCCTGTTGTTCCTTTGTCATATACAACATAAGTAACTTTCTTACCACGGGCACTCTTTCTCATATCTAATTTTCCTAGATAGTCATTCTCTTTAGCTTGCTTTAGTAAGCCTTTCTTATCAAAAGAAAAAGAATCTTCATCTTTTTTGACTTTAGTTTCAGCATCAGATAGTTCTTTCATAAAAGCTTTTTCTGCTTTAGTAAAAGCTTCCTTACTTTCATGACCTTTAAAGAATTTTTTAACAGCTTTTTTACCTTTGTTAAAACTATCTTTCATACCTTCATTAGTAGAGAAGCTTTCAAATGTTTTTAAATTTTTCATACAATATTTTATTTTGTTTTGTTTTTATAATGTATATATTAAATAAAAAAACTCTTTTTTTATATTTTCTAGAAATCTATATCATAATAATCAATTAGTATATCTTCCTCATCTTTGTAGAAGATGAGTTCGTCCCTTTTTATAAGTTGGTCTTCATAGTGATACCCAGTTCTAAATAAAGTTCTTATGAATGGGATATCTTTGCTATAATTAATCTTTTCACTATCGACCATTAGACACAGTATTCTATTATCATCTTCTTTACTTTCTGTTATACCATCTTCATCTTTCTCCAATCCTTTTTTACCATAGGCAGTAAATATAGTATCTAGGCTTTCGCCACTTCTTAACCACTTTATATTGATTTTATTACCAATCTTTATATCATTATTTTCTTCTTTCATGTAGAGGCGTATCCAAAAATATACTTTTTGTTTATTTACTATCTCTACTTTTGTATCTTGATTAACATCGTCATCTAAATCTTCTGTGTCAATTTTTCTAATACTTTCAACTAGAGTTGTTTTATAATCCCTTTCTTCTATGTTATTATCCATATTGTTGTTATTATTTTTAGATTGCAATTTCTAGATTACTCTTTATTTTCTTAGTACCTGTTGTGTTTAATACTTTGAAGTGTTGTAATGAAAAGCTATAAAAATCTGTGTTTTCTTCTGTATTAAGTTCTAGGATTGGATGGTTATCTAGGGGAGTTCTATCTAGTATTTCTTTTAAAGCATCCATATGTCTATCATATACATGTAAATTTTGAACCAAATGACAGAATTTGCCCACTCTATATCCACAATGTTTAGCAACCATCATTTGAAAGGCTACATATTGTATCTTATTTATATACCCAGCCATTATGTAATCATTAGAACGTTGGTTTAGTGTCATATCTAAGTAATAAAATCCTTGATAATTTCTTACTGACCAAGAGGTTGAATAGGCACAAGGAAATAATCCCTCTGTTTCGTTCAAGTCTTGATATTGGAACATATCTATTATGTGCCTTCTTGAAAATGGATTATTTTTTAGGTTATAGAGTAGATTATCCATTAAATTATACTTTTTAATAGTAGCACCATATCTCTGGCCTATAGTGCCATCGCCAACATCCCATTCGTCCCACCATTTTATACCCAATTCTCTAGCTACTTCTAATGAACTAGTCTGTTTTTGGTATATCCATAATATTTCTTTAATACCAGTTTTTGTTGCAGTATTTCTTAATGTTGTTATCGGAAATTCATTCTTAGATAGGTCATATTCTTCGAATACTCCTGTAATAAATTTACAATAGGCAGGTGTACTATCTTTATATCTAGGTCTAGGATTTTCATCCCAAGTCCCTTCGTTAATTATTTTATTTAAATTGTCTAAATAATATTTATCTGCTTTTATCATATTAACATCTTATTTGGATATTATATATGATTTAGCAGAAAAGTTGATGTTGTATATTTTTAAATCGACAAAAACATGCAACATCATGATATATAAATAAATAATATATAATTTTTTTTAATTTAGGATAAAAATACTAGATATTATGCCTCATAATTACCTTTCTTATATAGTTAGAGTGTTCTAATTGTAAATGTGTTGCTCTACCCAAAGTCAGATGTAATCCAAAATAAGGTTTTCCTAACCCCATTGCACTTCTTATGTTATCAATATCATTTGAATAAACTTTTATCCACCAATGACCCTTATCATTGCATCTTATGAATGTGGGATCATACTCTATACTTATTTCTTTCTTATGGAATATAGACCTAGACTGCTCATATATGCTACTATCTATAACATCATTAATAACGGTAACATGTGAACCTCTAAGGGGTTTGTTGAGTTGTAAATTAAACCTATTCTTCAGAAACCAAGAATAATACTCTGGTAAGTCATCATCTATCTTCATAACAGCCACACTCTTCCACGAAGATTGTTTTAAATGTTTTTTAGTAACATTTATTGGATTAAAATATAATATACCTTTTGATTTAAACATTTACAAAGGTACAAAAATATTTTAATATATAGATTAACAATAAAAAATAATATGAACTACTTGTTAATCATACTTTTAGCTAATATATTTTGGCTCGCTTACTGCTTTTTTGAAGGAGTAAGGGAAGGTATGGTTCAAGTTTACGAAGAAAACACAAGGAGAGAGATATCAATTGATTATCGAAAAATATTCAAAATACAAGCTATATTATTTCTCACTCTAATGGCTTATATTACATTTAAATACATAGATTTTTATGCTATACCACTTATCATATCATACATTCTATTGTTCAGGTATTTAACAACGTTATCTTCTGATTGTGCTGTTAAAAATATAAAGTACTCAACTACAAAATATACTCAAAAAAAATATATTAATAGTATGGTAATCGGAATCTCAGTTCAAATCTTATTAATAGTAATAATAATATTTACAAAATTATGAAAAATATAAATATATACAAGAAAGAAGTAGCAATAAATAAAATTTGCAAAGAGAAGAATTGGAATCCCAACAACCTAACACCACAACAGAGGCTATTCATAGTCAAATCGACAGAATTTAAATAGTTATCCTAATATATTTTTAATTTTAACACCCCTTTTATAGGCTTTTAAATATTCATCAAACGAATAACTATTTTTGTTAATAAGATCTGTCACAACGTATGTAGTATCTGTATTATAATCAATATTATTCGACTTTATATACACCCTTCTAGATATATTATACACGTTTATATTATCATTATGGGAGTAAGAGTAATCCCTTGATAGTATTACAAACTTAATATTTGTACTAGTAAGACATTCCTTTATGTATAAAATTTGGTCAATAGAGTAATTAAATAGATTTATAACAATTAAATCTATTCTAAATAAGTTTGATTCATCACTTAAAACTTTACATACGTCATCTTCTGATTTAAAATCTATTTGAGAAATTTTATATACTTGCTTAGAAGATGAATTAATATCATTCATATACAAGCAATTGAGTCCAGATAACTCAAAAAAGTCAAATATTTTGTAGAATGACATTTCTATATCGAAACGGAATCCAGTTATAAAGTTCTTTTGATTTAATTGTACCATAAGTATCAAGTCTTAATATAATTTGTAGTTATAGATTTTATATATTTAAATGTTTGAAAGTAAATATAAATAATGTTAGTTTCAGCACCAATACCAATACCATTTAATATATGATATGAATAGTTAATCAAAGAAAGGACAAGCATCAGCAAGTTTTTCCAAATCTATATTAACAGAATAAGGTATATATTTATTTAAAACTTGCTTTATGGTTGTATCTCTCTTAACAACTAAAGGTTGTTTAATCCCTTGACCAATCGACAAAAAATAATCATTAAATTTAAAGCTACCACCTTCTATATCATTAGATATTTTTATCCATATACTTTTAACACCATATGTATCTGCACATATTATACCATGTAGAGAACTAGTTATTATATAATCACATGATTTAACTTGGTTAATAACTTTTTCTAAACCACCTTTTATATCAATAAATAAAACATCTTTCTCAGTTTTATTTTTAACTACCCAATATGACTCCTTGTCCACATAGTGTGGTAAAATACCGACTTTGAATTTTTTATCTATATCAACGTCATAAAAATGTGACATAAGAAGTGCTGGATCTCCATAAACTTCTGGGCATTTATATCCTTGTTTTAGTATTAAATCTCTAGTCAATGGTCCTCTTACTGCTCTTATATCAGGCTGAGATATAATATTACTATTGCTAGATATCAATCCTGATCCCCACACGATTGTTTTATCATTTGAATGTGATAATATACTTCCTATACAACTATATTTATCTTCGTACTTATTAGGAGCAGAGTATACAACATTTTTACCACTTATGAACCTAACCATGTGTGGACTCAATGCATCTCCCCAGTTATCACTAGGAAACCACAATAATTTTATATTATTCATGTACAATAGCTTTATTTATTATATAATTTTAAACATTTAAGTTTAATTTAATACAAACATAAATATATCAACATGAAAAACAATTACAAATTTTCGTTTATAATATGCTACAGACACAGAACTGATAGGTTAAACCCATTAAAAAAGGTTATTGATTGGATTAATTCATTTGCGGGTGCAGAAATTATTCTAGTCGAACAAGACACTAATTCAAAAATATCAGAATTAAACTTAGATGCTAAGCATATCTTTATAGAATCTAGTGAATTATTTAATAAATCATGGGGATTTAACGTTGGTCTTAAATATTCTACTACCAATAAAATTATATTTTCTGATACTGATATAGTTATGAATCCCAATAAGTTTATAGAAAGTATAAACCTATTGGATAAATATGATATGGTTAGTCCATACAATAAAGTCATAGACTTAAACGAGTGGGAATCAAATTTACCAATGAAAAACATTATGAGTATAAACAGACTAGGTAGAGGTGATGAAGATATACAGAAAATAAATATATGCGGTGGGATAGCTATGTTTACTAGAAGTGCTATTGAAAAAATACATGGATGGAATGAACTATTTGTTGGATGGGGTGCAGAAGATGACTTCCAATCGATAAAAAGTAAACACTTCTTAAACCATATTGAACTAACAGGGAATTGCTATCACTTATATCATACAAGGGGTCTTACAGATGTTGATGCTTATAAGAGGAATCTAAATCTATTCAACAAATACAGATTAATGAGTAAAGGTGAATTAAGTGTAAATATTAAACATTTAAATAATAAAGGTTTAAAAAACAAATACCAATTATGATAGAAAAAGCAAAATTATTAACAATGTATAAAGAAGTTAATAATGAAGGTAGAGACTTAAGAATAAGTTATGTTCAACATAAAAAACTATCAAGAGAAGAAAGCATTAATAAAGCAAAAAAAGAATTAAGAGAAATCAGTATTTTCTATATAAATGATGAGTGTTGTGAAGAGGTTTATAAAGCAAAAAAAAGGGAAGTAGATATGTTATACACAGATACAAGATTTTGGACAGAAACTTCTTACTTTGAAACTATTGAAAAAGTGATTAGACCTAATAGGATAATAAATGATTTAGTTACTTACGAAGATATTGTAAGCACTATAGATAACAAGACTAAATATAAAAAAACTATAGGGAAAACACAGCTCAATGATATTTCTTTGAAGAATGATATAAGAAACACAAACTATGATAATATGATAGATAATGCTAACAAAATATATTTTTCAATACAAAATTATGATATGCAAATGAGTTATGATATTGATTGGTCATCAATTGGGGACAATGAACACTTTACTGGTAAAAAAACTTTATTAGTAGGAACACGTGTTATGGATATATTATCCCTTCTAAACTTAGGATATCCTATAGATAAAAATTATAATTTTATTTGTGACCAAAGAATTAATCCCAATAAAATAATAATAGTTAATAATAGTAATAATGGTTTGAAGTTAATGATTGACAAAACTAATAATTGCTACTATTTAGATGAAGGGTTATCTTTAGAGAACAATCTTTGTTGGTTTAATATTATTTAAGGTGTTGATTTCACTCTGACCTTATCATATTTCATAAGAAGCTTAAAAAAGTTATCATAATCCTCATTTACATTAGTTATTTTCTTCTCATACCAAATACTATTGTTCATATATTCAACTATCATACCATCTCTTAAATCATCCTTATTAACAGGATTCCAGTATCTATCTATATCTACAAAAGAAAATGAGACACCGTTTAGTAAATAACATGTTCTGTCGTTATCAGTATTAAACATAGATACTTCTAATAGGCTCTCTGAGCCATCAAATCTTATTTGTTTTACAACTTCCTCCCCCAAGTATTTAATAACCATTGAAGGCTCTTTAAAGTGGTCTAGTATAAAAATAGCATCATCTCTAAGGCAGTCATTACCAGTGTTGCTATATGCAATAATACTAGGCTTATGATGGCCCCTATAATATTGCTTCAATTCTATTATTTTATACTCCTTAGCGTATAAAACAGATATTATATCTTCTATTTTATCACATGTTATAAGTATAAAAGACGATTTCTTGTTTTCTAAGTCCATTTTACTATATATTAAAAAGAGAACTCTGATAATAAGATTTTTTGGAAGATATCATTAACATAGTCATAATGCTCTATTGGAACAATGATACTATCGTGTACTGTTATCATTTTGATACTAGGATTACGCTCCATTACTGTTTTAACTATTCTATTAAATATAACATTAGATTCCATTCTCTGTAAGTCACATGATAATTTTTTATAATTACCACAATCCCTTTTATATAGATTTATAAAATTAAATATAGTTGGAAATAATTTTTGAAACATTTTATCACTTTTTGACTTATAAATATGATTTCCAAATAAAACACTATATGTCATAGTTTTTGCTTTTTTTCTATCTCTAATATCTAGTTTAGTCATAAGGTATTTATAGAAATTACCATTTTTTGTCAACGCCTTAAAAATATCAAATTCTTCTTTATTAACCCATTTAGTCCCAGACTCTTCAATAAGCTTAGTCAAAAATAAAGGTTGGGAATTTGATATATCAATCTCTCTAACATCACTACCATTAATTTTCAAGCAGTTTTTTCTTATAAATGACTTAAGTATTGTAAAGTTAGTATGCATCCTACCATACTTATCAAAGTGGTAGAATATATGATTATTTCTAACACACTCAACTGCATAGCTATTCTTGTTATAAGACTCCGTTCCATCCCCTTTGATCGTGTTTAGGAAAGACATAGACCTTTGTTCATCTATTTCAACTGAAAATAAGTCTTCTATAAGTTTTTCCCTAACAAAAAACTCTATAAGGTTTCCATCTTTTTTACATATTTCATAATCTTCTAAAACACGTTTTGTATACTTTTTTAATACAAAACTGTCTTTGTTCTCATAACGTGTCATCTTCTTACTGAACACAATAGGCTTTAAAGAATATATCCTAGAAGATACAGATTTTAGATAGTCCTTATCTAAGTTAATAACTTTTATACAAAGTAAGTAATCGATATAATAATTATAATTCATACCATATCTCTCCTTTAAAACACTCGAATTTAATGGAAATCCATTACGTTTATTTATATAATGTTTAAGTATAAGGTTATTAATTATATCAATCAGGTAATCTACTTTTAAATTCTTTTCTTTATGACGTATCTTTTTCTGATCTATCATATCATTAAAGAAATGAGGTAGGAATTGATATACGAATTTCTTATTATTTAAGTTCTTGTGTAATCCAGATAGCTTCTTCTCGCTTTTAGCATAAATACTAGATTCTTTTTTTACCATAGCTATATAATGTGGTTGATTTTTTAAATTTGTATATTTCTATTTAAGATCGTCTTTAGAAGGTATATCAAACTTACCACCTTTACCTTTCTTACCTTTCTTACTATTATCTTGACCCTTCTCGAATTCATCATAAACATCTGGGTATACTTGACCTTCTGCATCTGTATCATATTTTATATCAAAGAAATCCCCAAAATCTAGAAGTCCTGACTTATTCAATTCAACTTCATGTATCTTACCAAGGTGTCTCTCTATTATCTTGCTAATATCGTTAACAAATTTATTGAATAATATGACAGTATTCTCAGTAAATATACCAATTGGTTTTTTTCGCTTTGATTTAAAAGATCCAAGTACAACTTTGAATATATACTCTAACTTACGGTCTTGGCTTATATAATCTTTAGTCAATTTGTTGCTAATTAATTCAGTGTTTATCTTGAATTTATCTTTATCAAAGAATTCTGGAACAATAAAATCGAATTTTAATAAATCTTCTTTAACTTGGGAAACATATATGTTAAATAGTTTGGACATAAGATATATGTAAGCTTCATCCTTACTATCTTCCTTAATTTTAATTTCCTCAATATTTACAGACTGACAAAAATTGAGGAAATTAACAAGTATAAGTGTGTACACCTCAACAAATTCTGTATTATTAGTATTATCAACCTTTGAATATAATGGATTTAAAAGTTCAAATGATATATCATTATTTATTGTATTTATTATAAGCTTTTCTATATTATCTTGGAAGTAATTGCTATCCATTAGAAAAGAATTATTCAAAGAAGGATTTAATATCTTATAAAAAAAGTATGCAAAAGATTTCTCACCAAATATATACTCTAAATCATCCTCACTTGTATTTAAAAAGTATTTTATTGCTTCCTTCATGCTCTCTGTTAACTTACCTTGAAATATAACAGGTATTACATCAACATTAAATAGTCTAGCATATTCTTCTAATTCTTCAATATTAAAGTCATATTTACCAGATTTATTAATTGAAGTAAGAACCATATTATTTCTAGGTACATCATTATACTCAATATTAGCTGGTTGGTTATCTGGGAAATATTCAAAACAAAACCACCATTTTTTATTAAGAAGAGATTTAACTCTTTTATCTAGCGTATTAAAATAATCAATAGCAGCATTATAATAATTTTGCATTGCTAAATCTATAAGATTTATAGGTTCGTTAGATATAGATTTTGGTTTTGTGATAAATTCTTTACCATCCCAATTAACCCATATTTTACTACCTTGTACATCTTCATATACTAGTATTTCTGTGCTAAGCATATCGCTTATTAAATCAGCCTCGTCCAATCCATTTAGTGTTATTAATTTACTCATTTATTCTTGATTTTTGTTTTTATCAATGTTATTCACTTTCTAAAAATGAAATTATAGTATGTATATTTTCTAAGTTAAATCCATACAATGGACTTCCACCTTCTTTTAAATAATCTGCATACATATTGTTATATTCATCAATAGTGTAAAAGTTATTATTTATATCACAAAATACCACATTAGTATCATGTGAATTAACTGTTTTGTTCTGCAATCCAGTTTCTCCATAAGCTGGCCCTATTGGTCCAACTAATTCTGTACCAGATATTTCTTCATTGAATTGTTTAAACTTTTTAATCATTATTTATTTTTATTTTTTCAAAATACTCACCATGCTCTTCTAAGGAATAATATTTCTTCTTCTCATTATATTTTATATTATAAAGAAAACGGTCTTCTAATTTACAAGGCGTATTTTTTGATAATAATAAATCATAACTAGTATCTTCATTAGATATTATATTCAAAATTCTTTCACCTATCTTACCATTTCTATCTTTTAAGTTACAAACTATCTTAACTTTCTTATCAAGTATATCTTTTAACCTATAAAACGTAATGTCCTTAGACAACATCATATAGTTCTTTTCATTACTATATATTGTACTATATAACTCACTCTTCCCATTTCTAGATATTTTGTCCTTTATTTTATTTAATCTGACTAAACCTTTTAATATCTCTTTGTTTATAATAGTTTTCATATGGTATATATTTAATAAGAATACTTACATTTTATATATCTATGTAACAATGAAGTTTGTTTTACTAACTTTTAAATTATGCAATTCTTTTAATAGATAAGATTGAAGTATTGACTATTAAAGAAACAATACCAAGTTGAGCTAATTGTATAAAAGAGACACCTATTTTTTGACCACTTATCAACTGAAGTGTTTGTCTTAAATTTACTGAGGACTGATTATGATTACCAAGATTCCTTATATATCCCATACCACCTCTAATATTTTGTTTAACACCATCAATTGTAAATTCTATACCAACGTTTGGTCTTTGTGCTTGTGATATCATATAGAAGCTACCATAAACTTCATAGACACCACCCCCCATTCACCACAACACCATCACTTGATACTGTGTAAAGGTTTGTAGATGTGTCTATCAAAGGTGTTGTATTAATTGTGTCAAATTGAGTACCAGAAGTTGAATCGTTTATATTAGATTGTTCAGATATATTATTTGTAACCTCTATCATTTTTATGCTAGTTGCATTAGATGTAAATGTTTGTTGAAATGTCCAACTTAAACCACCTTTTCGATATATATCCCCATTATCATTGTCAAAATATATATCCCCATTTTCACCCAATAAATTTGAAGGTGCACCATTTCCGAATAGTTGATCATTGAAATTAGTACCATTTTCACCCTTTACTCCTTGTAAAAATCCGTTAGGTATCACATACTTGAACCAACGTACAATTCTTACACCAGCACTCCCACCACTACCATCAATGGTGTACATATTAACTATATCACCACTACTAAATGTAACTGGTGTTGGTAGTTCATATAACCAATTTAAACCATCAGGTTGTAATCCTGTTGATGTAACTGGTATTGAATTCCTAACAACACCTATATTCGAACCTCTTACTGCATCTTCTGATGATAATCCTATAGATACTAACTCACAGTCTGTAAATAGATTAATACCAGTATTTTGACTAGTCTCATCACCATTACCATATGAAAACTGAAATCCACCGTTAGCACTAGAGTTTATACACCCACCACTTTCTTCTGCCCATATTGGGAAATATGAAAATCCATCCTCAAGAACTAAATATTCCCATCTTTGAGTTGCTGAATTATATTGCTGAATAGCACCATTTGCTGGTATAGAATCATTGTCTAGAACAACATTATTAATCCTTTTTAACAAATCGGTTTCTAGCTTATTACCAGGTATGCTACCAAGCTTTATCTGTTTTCCATTTACCAACATACGTATAAATAAACATTCATTTACCTATATATTAAATACATATCTTCTATTATCTTGTAAGTGTCTGTCTCATAGACAATAAAAGAATTATAATAGCAATAATTAATAAATCAATAAGAATATTTATTAATAAAATCAATAAGAATATTTGTAATTTTATATATAGTATAATTAAAAGTTTTATATGGATAAGAGATTATTAGATGCACTAGATAATATAAGTTACGGCTTAGAGGAATTAGCAAGATCCTTAGAAAGTAAGGAGACTCCTAAATCTGCTACTGCACAAGCCATACAAAGTGGTGATTTTGGTAAACAATTACAAACCATATCTATTAGTATAAATGAGATAAAGGCTAATACACAAGACATACTAAAAAATCAAGAGACTATTATAGAACTCTCTAAACAAAAAGAGGGTGAAAAAACAGAAGGTATTCAAGTTGGTGAAGATAAAAAGGAAAAAATAGAGAGGGGTGTTGGGACAATCCTTATGATTGCAGTTGCTGTCTTAGCCATTGGATCAGCATTTAATTTAGTTGGTTCAGTAGATGTTATGTCAGTTATTGGACTTTCTCTAGCAATCACAATATTATCTATTGCCTTTGAAAAGGTCGCAAGTTTAAATCTAAGTCTAGAAAGTGCCGCAATAGCATCTGGTGCGTTAGTACTAGCATCTATTGCACTTACTATATCTAGCTATTTTTTATCACAGTCTAAGCCAATATCAGGCGAACAGTTCGCAAGCCTTATAGTAATGTCATCAGCATTTGCAATACTGTCATATGGTGTTAAGAATATGATAGATGCGTTTAGAGGTGCATCATTTACAGATATAATAACTGCATCTTTATTCATACCAATTATATTACCAGTAATATCTTGGGCAGTATCAAAATCCTCGGAATATTTAGCAAATACTCAACCGTTAGGCTTAGTGTCATTCTTTGGTGCTATAATGACTATGGGAATATTTGTAGTAATGTCATATGGTCTTAGGAATATAATATCAGCATTTAAAGGAATGGACTTAGGAACTGCTGCTTTGGCAGCTGGTTTGTCATCAGTTATCTTCATTGGGTTTTCCATGGCTATTATGGCTTCCTCTCACTTTTTAAAAGATGTGCAACCTCTAGGTCTAACACAATTTTTTTCAGCAGCTATGGTAAGTGGTATATTTGTTTTACTATCATTTGGTTTAAGACAAATAATCACATCGTTTAAAGGAATGGACTTTAAGACTGCCATTGTTGCATCATTGGCAGCACCTGCTATATTTACTGGACTATCCCTAGCTATTATGGCTTCTTCGCATTTTTTGAAAGAAACTGCTGATATAGATTCTTCTAAAATGCTTAATATATTATTATTAGGATCAACAATGGCTATAGTTGTCTCTCTTATGGTATTACCTATAAAATTGATTGATAAATTAAAACTATCACCTGGTGCTATTGCAAAAGGTGGCTTGTCTATTATAGCACTTGCTGGTGTGATTGCGGCATCTTCTCAATTACTTAACCTAGGTAATTATGAAGATTTCCCAGATATGGATTGGATAACTGGTGTTGGTTTGTCACTCTTGGGTTTTGGCGCTGCCGCAATTGGACTAGGATTGTTTGTTGCTGGTCCACAAGCACTTGTTTTTGCAGCAGGTTTAGTTGCTATACTTGGTGTGGCTGGAACTATAGTGGCTACATCTAAAATACTTAGAGAGGGTAATTATAACATTCCCAATATGACAGAATGGGCAAAATCAACTGCATTGTTATTCTCCACGTTTGCACCAATAATGGTTGCATTAGGTGCAGTTGGATTAGCATCATCTGTTGTTAAGTTTTTTGGTGCAGAAAGCCCTTGGGATAAAGCTAAAGCAATGATGTTAAGCATTGGAGATACAATTGTTGCATTGTCTTTTAAATTACAAAAAGGGAGTTATGCTGGTGGACCAGATGAAAGTTGGGCAAAGGGAACTGCATTGGCAATTGGTGCATTCTCAGTAGTTTATGAGGCTATCTCTAAGAATAACAGTTTTTTTGGTGGAGGTGTTTCTCTTTCTGATATGAATGATGCTATTACTACCATTTCTAAGAGTATAGTCAGTTCTGCTGATTTTTTTGCTAGCAACGCATCTAAATTTACTGGATCTTATCCTAGTGAGCAATGGTCAGCTGGTGTTGGGGCGGCAATTGGTGCATTTGCACCAGTCTATGATTTATTAATGGAAAAGTCTGGATTTTGGAAATCAGGGAAGTCTGTTATAAACGATATAAAAGCTGGTATAAGTGGCATAGCAGAAACCATTGTTAGTGTTGCTAAGATATTTTCAAGTGATGGTGTAACATGGGAAAGCTACCCAGATAAAAAGTGGAGTAGTAGTATTGAGAACGTTGTAAAGGATTTTACAATGTTAGCAAATTATATAGACGAAGAAGATGTTAATTATAAAAAAGTATTATACACTGCTAATAAAATATCATCGGTTGCAAAAATATTACATGATAAAGATGGTATGTTCACAACTAGCATAAGTCCAGACTATATGCAGAGTTTATCTAAAAACATGATAGATTTTAACGAAATGGTCAAAGAACTAACAGCAGATGATGAAGGTGGGGTGTTTAGTGGGTTAAGAGATAGTGCTAGTGCTATATTTGAAACCGATCCTATTGTACAGATAGCTAAGAGAATATCTGTATTGTCAGAAAGTTATGATAAATTAGCATCTTCACTTACAAATCTTAGTTCATCAATGAAATCATTAAACATAACTGATTTCAGAGATATGGTTAGATTTACTGGACAAATGAGTAATCCAGAGTCTTTTCAATTGCAAAATGAACAAACTGTTGGTGGTGATTCAACTAACCAATCGGGTATTATCGAGACAAGAACACAAATCCAATCAGTTGATAATAGCCAACTAGAGGAAAAATTAGATAGAGTTATAGAATTACTCACTAATATAGATAGGTCTACATCTTCTTTGAATAGTGTTTTAATGGAATTTTCAGGTGATTCAGAGGATGATCCAGAGGGAACTTATAATAAAATGATAAATAAAGCAAAATAATTTAAAACATTTTACTTTATAACAGTATAATGTTTATGAGTAATGTATTTAAAAATATAAAGTTATTTAATTTCTATAAAAAGAGAATTAAGACTGTACAAGATAACTTAAAGCTAAAATATAATGTACGCATTGATAAAGCTGATAGAATGTATACTGTTCTAAATATACCAGAAAATTTAATTGGTGAAGCATATTCTTTAAAGAGGTCTGATATTGAAAGAATATCACAGACTTATCTTAAAGAGTATGTTACAGAATTAGGCATTTATCTAGATTCAATAGAATTAAAAGAATTACACAAGACATACACAGTAGAAAAGGTTGGTAAATATTCTTTCTTATTAGTATTTGGATTTTCTTTGTTCAAAAGCCACAAGTACTATAACTTCATGTATTATGTGTTCACACCTTTAGTTATTTTAGGAACAGCTACATTATTTTACATTTATATTTAAACTTTTACAGAATTAATAATACAAATAAAAACAAAAATTATGGACAGATACACAGAATTATCAGAAGACACTATTAAAGACTTTTATGACGTTTTTAATAAGAAATCATTTCCTATTGACATCAAATTTCAATTCATAGGAGATTACAAACAGAAAACAATTATCAAAATCTCTAGAATCCCCGAAGATATTTCTTTTATAT
>Ga0307978_1000245_pt1 | contig 46589 bp, 51 predicted proteins | sample OrgLakmetage1056_FD_203151 | JGI IMG/M metagenome (GOLD analysis project Ga0307978, IMG submission 203151) | Saline water microbial communities from Organic Lake, Antarctica - #1056 | ecosystem: Environmental > Aquatic > Non-marine Saline and Alkaline > Saline | place: Antarctica: Organic Lake... | reverse complement strand
TCCCCATAACAACAAACGGCAAACCAAGCCCAACCCCACGATTTCCCGCTTGAGCGCTTCTCCGACGCCAGGCAACGTTCCGCGTCACCCAAACGTCGCGCGGGGCGTCCGAGAAACCTACACCAAATGCGACGTCTTTCCGGCCCAATTGTCCGGCGGCCAACAGCAACGCGCCGCCATCGCCCGTGCGCTGTGCATGGAGCCTGAGGCGCTGCTGTTCGACGAGCCGACCAGCGCGCTCGACCCCGAACTTGAGCAGGAGGTGATCAGGGTGATCAAGGATCTGGCCGCCGAAGGGCGCACCATGATGATCGTAACCCATGATATGAAGCTGGCCGCAGACGTTTCGGATACGGTCGTATTCCTGCACCAGGGCCTCATTGAAGAACACGGGCCGCCCGAAACGCTTTTCGGCGCGCCCAAATCAGAGCGACTGCGCGGGTTCCTATCAGCGACCCACGCCGCATAAACCGTAAACGGTATCACTTGGGAGAGACTACATGAAAAACCTTATTCTCGCCACATCGGCCATGGCGCTGATGACTGGCATGGCCTTCTCGGACACGGTCCGCATGGGCACCGAGGGCGCCTACCCCCCCTATAACTTCATCAATGACGCGGGCGAAGTCGATGGGTACGAGCGGGAAGTGGGCGACGAGATGTGCCTGCGCGCCGAACTGACCTGTGAGTGGGTCACCAATGAATGGGACAGCATCATCCCCAACCTCACCTCCGGCAACTACGACACCATCATCGCCGGGATGAGCATCACGGACGAGCGCGAAGAAGTCATCGACTTCACGCAAAACTACATCCCGCCCGCAGCATCCGCCTATGTGGCCCTCTCCGCCGATGCGGATCTCACCGGCGGCGTGATCGCAGCCCAAACGAGCACGATCCAGGCAGGTTATGTTGCCGAGAGCGGCGCGACGCTGCTCGAGTTCGCGACATACGATGAGACCGTCGCCGCCGTGCGCAATGGTGAGGCCGATGCGGTCTTCGCAGACAAGGACGCGCTGGCACCGGCCGTCGAGGAATCCGGCGGCGAGCTGGTCTTCGCAGGCGAAGACGTGCCCTTGGGCGGCGGCGTCGGTATGGGCCTGCGCGAAAGCGACACCGAGCTGAAAGCCAAATTCGATGCGGCGATCCAGTCCATGAAGGATGACGGCACCCTGAACACCGCCATCAAAAAGTGGTTCGGCGACGACGCGAAAATCTTCGAATAAATCAACCGCATCGGGGCAGGCCACACTGCCCGCCCCGATGCCCCTTCTTTCATTTTTCCCTTTAAACTCAAATCCCGCACCTTCCCCTATGCGCGGCCGTGCTGAAAGAGAGCCGACATCTTCAGTTATTGCACCGATCCAAGCCTGCTTGACGGGTTGACGTGGCTCAGCTGCTACCTGACCACGGGAAAGCATATGAACCTCTATTGGTCCGTTCTGACCGTGTTGATCTTGCTCGCGATCACGGCGCCCACGGCGCTGGCCTTCGGTTTTGGCGGTGCAACCGCGTCGCGGTCACGCTTTGCGCCGCTGCGTTGGGTCGGCAATATCTACATCGCACTCGTGCGCGGGATCCCAGATATCGTGTTTTTCCTGTTCTTCGTCATCGCCCTCGATCAGGGGATCGAGTATCTGCGCCATCAGGCCGTCTGTCCCGATTGGGACCAGCCGATCCGCCAAGGCAACGATTTTCTGGTCTGTCAGGCGGCGAAGATGCCACTGGGCACCTCGCCGCAATGGGTGCATGAGGTCTACGGTTTCGGACTTGCGGTCCTCACTTTCGCCATCGTGTTCGGGGCGTTCGCCGCCAATGTGCTTTCGGGTGCCATGCGCGCCGTGCCGCGCGCGCAACTGGAAACGGCAGAAGCATACGGCATGTCGCCGCGCCAGACGTTTTGGCGGGTAATGGTGCCGCAAATGTGGGTCTATGCGCTGCCGGGGTTGGGCAATCTTTGGATGGTTCTCATCAAGGCGACACCGCTGCTGTTCCTGCTCGGCGTCGAGGATATTATTTATTGGGCGCGGGAATTGGGCGGCTCAAAGACCGCGCGCTTCACGGATTATCCGCATCCCGACTGGCGCATGTGGTATTTTCTCGGCCTGCTGGTGTTTTACCTGCTGTTCACCCGCATCTCGGAAATCGTGATCGACCGGCTGATGCAGCGCTTCACCAAGGGGCAGGCCACGACCGGCGGTGAAGCGCAGAGGAAGCTGGCATGACAGAGCTGCGATTTAACAGCAGGGAGGCCGAATGGGCGTCGATTGGACACCATGCCTCGGCCTGTTTACTCCGATGGAAGCATCCTGGATGAGCTGCATCCAGACCATCCAGGACTACGGCCTGCGCGCCATCGGGATCGGGGAGCGGTTGCTGCCGCGCGAAGATTTCACCCTGTGCCAACAGTTCACTCTCATCGGCTCCGGCATGATCTGGAACATCTATTTCGGCCTCACCGCACTTGTCCTGGGCTTTTTATTCGCGACCGTGCTGGCACTGGGCAAGGCCAGCCCGCGCCGCGTGCTGCGCAAACCGTCCGAGTGGTTCATCTTCATCTTCCGCGGCTCACCGCTGTTCATCCAGTTCTTCTTCGCCTATTTCGTCTTTCTGAGCCTCAAGGCGCAATTCCCGATCTTCGATCTGTTCACCTCCGCGTGGCTTGGCGCACTGGTGGTGCTTTTCTTCAATACCTCCGCCTATTCAGCCGAGATTTTCTACGGCGCGCTCCAAGCGATTCCCAAGGGGGATGTGGAGGCCGCGGATGCCTACGGGCTGACCGGATGGACACGGTTCAAACGGGTGGTGTGGCCCACCATGTTGCGGCTCGCCTGGCCCGCCTACACCAACGAGGCCATCTTTCTTTTTCACGCCACGACGCTGGTCTATATTTCCAGTTTTCCCGCGTGGCAACAGCGCGGCGATGCGCTTTATTACGCCAGCTATTTCGCCGACAAGACCTTTAACCCCTTCGTCCCCTACCCGATTCTGGCAGGCTATTTTATCGTGCTGACCCTGATCGTGATCACCGTTTTCGGGCTGATCAATACGCGGCTGAACCGTCACCTGCCGGAAGCAGGACGACAAAAGATTAGATTCCGCCCCAGAATGCTTCGCTGAGCGGCTTGAATGTTTGGATAAATTCGCAAAGGCCTTGAACTGGCTTGCGGCTAGAAACAGTGAGTTTCCTAGCCAAAACGCCGAATGCCTTTATTTCGGCTTATTCTGTCTGTAGCAAACGCCGAAGTATAAATTGATTGGGAGTAAACCATGAAAAAGATCATAAGACTGGCCGCAGCCGCATTGGCTTTTGGTCTTTCATTCAGTGTCGCGTCTGCGGCCACATTCAACGGTGAGTTCTGGGACGCGGACGTAAACCTCGGGAACCTTGGTAGCGCAGACGCCATCATTGCCGCCGGTCCCGCGACCGCGACATTCCAATCTACCGGCATCAACTACACAAGCAGCACCGGCGGGTCGGTCAGCTCCGGCTCAACGCTCAACACCTTCCTTGGCGCGGATGCAGCCAGCCTGTCGGGCAGCGGCACTTCAACGCTCACAAGATCGGTTTTCCGGTTCACCGGTCTGTTGAACCTCGCGGCAGGGCCACAGCAGTTTTCGGTCGGATCCGACGACGGCTTCCGCCTGACCATCGGTGGTGTCGAGATCGCCACCGCGGGCAACCGGGGGTTCGCAACAACCTCCGCAACGCGCGATCTGGGCGCCGGTCTCTCGGCATTCGAGCTGATCTTCTATGAGAATGGCGGCTCCACCGGCGTCAATTTCTCGATCAATGGAGCGCTGGCTGCACCTGCCGCCATTCCGCTGCCTGCATCGCTGCCTCTGATGCTGTTGGGATTGGGCGCTTTGGGTGCTGCCATGCGCCGCCGCAAGACAGCCGCGTAAAGACAGGGCAACTTGGCTAAAAACGGGCGTACCGCTGTTTGCGGTGCGCCCTTTTTGCTGCTCTACATGTAAACGGTGTCGAATCGGGCTGGCCGTCTCACTCAGACGCGAGCATCTGGAGGTGCTACTCTCCGCCGGACTTTTCGCCGCCGGATTCAAATGGTGAAATATGCACAACTGGCTTCGTAAAAACCCTTCCGTCCGCACCATTCGTGTGGCCGCCGCCGACCTCAATGGCGTCCCGCGCGGCAAGCGGATTCCGACCCGCTTCGCCGACAAAGTGACCGTGGAGGGCACCCGGTTTCCCTTCTCCGTGCTCAACCTCGACATCTGGGGCGAGGATATTGACGACAGCCCGCTGGTGTTCGAGAGCGGCGACCGAGATGGCGTGCTCAAACCGACCGAGCGTGGGTTCATGCCCATGCCCTGGCTCGATGCGCCCAGCGCGCTGTTGCCAATCTGGATGTTTCACGAGGATGGCCGCCCCTACGAGGGCGATCCGCGCCATGCCCTGCGCGCCGTGCTAGACCGGTTTTCCGCACGCGGGCTGACGCCGGTGTGCGCGGTCGAATTGGAGTTTTTCCTGATCGACGACAGCGGCCGCAAGCTTCAGGTACCTGAATCGCCCCTCTCCGGCAAACGCCGCAAAGGCGCCGAGACGCTGAGCATCCGTGCGCTCGACCAGTTCGACCAGTTCTTCACCGATCTCTACGACGCCTGCGAGGATATGGACATCCCCGCCGACACCGCCATTTCCGAGGCCGGGTTGGGCCAGTTCGAGATCAACCTGATGCATTGCGACGATGCCCTACGCGCCGCCGACGATGCATGGCTGTTCAAGATGCTGGTGCGTGGCCTTGCCCGCCGTCACGGCTTTGCCGCAAGCTTTATGGCGAAACCTTACGCCGAATACCCCGGCTCCGGCCTGCACATGCATTTTTCGGTGCTGGACGTGGAGGGCAACAACGTCTTCGACAACGGCGGCCCGGAAGGCACGGATATGATGCGCCACGCGGTCGCCGGGTGCCTTGAGGCGATGCCGGGCTCCGCGCTGATCTTCGCGCCGCACGCCAACAGCTTTGACCGGATGGTGCCGGGCAGCCATGCGCCTACCGGTGTCAGCTGGGCCTACGAGAACCGTACCGCCTCCATCCGCATCCCGTCGGGATCGCACAAGGCCCGCCGGATCGAGCATCGCGTGTCAGGCGGCGATGTGAACCCCTACCTCATGCTGGCTGCGGTGCTGGGGGCCGCGATCAATGGCATTGAGGACGGCAAGGAGCCTGTGGCGCCGATCACCGGCAACGCCTATGCCGCCGATCTACCGCAAATCCCGCACACCTGGGCAAGCGCCATCGACACCTTTGAGAGCGACCCTGCCATCGCGCGCATCTATGCGCCCGAGCTGATCCGTAATCTTGTCCTGACCAAGCGCCAGGAGCTACACTACATGGAAGAGCTGAGCCCGGCCGAGCAGGTCGAAATCTATTTGGACACGGTGTAACCTATGAAAATTGGCATTCTGCGCACGGGCCATTCCCCCGATGGGATGATTGATAGCCACGGCAATTACGACACCATGTTCGAGCGGTTGCTGGAGGGGCATGATTTCACCTTTGAGACCTTTTCCGTGGTCGATGGAGAGTTTCCAGCAGGTCCGCAAGACGCGGATGGCTGGCTCATTACCGGTTCCAAACACGGCGCCTATGAGGATCACGCGTGGATCTCCCCGCTGGAGGATCTGATCCGCGCGATCCACGCGGCGGACAAACCGCTGATCGGCGTCTGCTTCGGCCACCAGATCATCGCACAGGCTCTGGGCGGCAAAGTGGAGAAGTTCGCCGGCGGCTGGTCCGTCGGGCGCACCGATTATACCCTCGACGGCGCGCCCATCGCACTCAATGCCTGGCATCAGGATCAGGTCGTCGTGCTCCCGCAGAGCGCGCGCGTGGTCGGACAATCTGATTTCTGCGACAACGCCATGCTCGCGTACGGCGACAGCATCTGGACCGTTCAGCCGCATCCCGAGTTCGACGCGGATTTCATCGACGGGCTGATCAAGACGCGCGGCAAGGGTGTCGTGCCAGATGCGCAACTGGCCGCCGCCACCGCCTCCCTGACACAGCCCACTCACAGCGACGTGATCGCCACCCACATGGCGCAATTTTTCAAGAGAAAAGCGAGGCCCTGATGGCCGATTGGACAGACAGCCTGCCGCAAGCGGCGCAAGACTACCTCAAGGACCGCCGTCTCGACGAGGTGGAATGCATCATCCCCGACCTGCCCGGCATCGCGCGCGGGAAGGCCGTGCCCGCCTCCAAATTCGCGCGACAGCAAAATTTTCACCTGCCCGACAGCATCTTTTACCAGACCATCACCGGCGAATGGGGCGAGGCTGCGGGCGCAGACGGATTCATCGAGCGCGACATGATCTTGCGCCCCGACATGTCCACAGCCACCGCCGCCCCCTGGACCGCCGACTGGACGCTGCAAGTCATCCACGATGCCTATGACCGCGATGGCAACGAGGTTGAGTTCAGCCCGCGCAACGTGCTCAAACGCGTGGTGGCCCTTTATCATAAGGAAGGCTGGAACCCCATCGTCGCCCCGGAAATGGAGTTCTTCCTGACTGCGCGCAATCTCGACCCCGCGCAGGAGATCAAGCCGATGATGGGCCGCTCCGGCCGCCCTGCCGCCGCGCGGCAGGCCTATTCGATGACGGCGGTGGATGAGTTCGGGCCCGTGATCGACGACATCTATGATTTCGCCGAGGCTCAGGGCTTCGAGATCGACGGCATCACCCAGGAAGGCGGCGCCGGTCAGCTCGAGATCAATCTGCTGCACGGCGATCCGGTCAAGCTCGCCGACGAAGTGTTCTACTTCAAGCGGCTCATTCGCGAGGCGGCGATGCGGCATGACTGCTACGCCACCTTTATGGCCAAACCCATCGCGGATGAGCCGGGATCGGCGATGCACATCCACCATTCGGTGCTAGACGCCAAAACCGGGCAAAACATCTTTTCCGCCGAAGACGGCAGCGAGACGGACGCCTTCATGCACTTCATCGCGGGGTTGCAAAACCACATGCCTGCCGCCCTCGCCGTGATCGCCCCCTACGTGAACAGCTATCGTCGCTACGTGAAGGATCACGCCGCGCCGATCAACCTCGAATGGGGCCGCGACAATCGCACCACCGGCATCCGCGTGCCGCTGTCCTCCAGCACAGCACGCCGGGTCGAAAACCGGCTGGCGGGCATGGACTGCAATCCCTATCTCGGCATCGCCGCTTCATTGGCCTGCGGTTATCTCGGCCTGATGGCCCGCAAACAGCCAGCGCCTGAATTCACCGGCGATGCCTATGACGGCGACGGCGACATCCCCCGCACCATGGGCGAGGCGCTGCGCATCTTCGGCGAGGCGGAGGATCTGCACGCGGTGCTCGGCCCCGAATTCGCCCGCGTCTACGCCATCGTGAAAGAGGCGGAGTATGAGGAATTTCTGCAAGTCATCTCGCCCTGGGAGCGTGAACATCTGTTGCTCAACGTTTGAGGCCCGCCATGAATCTGCTCTATGCCAATGACACCCAAGGGGAATATCCGCGCAGTTGGTACGCCGCGACCACCCCACCGCTACCGCCCTTCGCTCCGCTCGATGGTGCCCATAAGGCGGATGTCTGCGTCATCGGCGCGGGCTACACCGGCCTGTCGGCAGCGCTTCATCTGGCGCAAGCCGGGCGCAAGGTCATCGTTCTGGAGGCGCAGCGCGTAGGCTTCGGCGCGTCCGGACGCAACGGCGGGCAGCTGGGCTCCGGCCAGCGGATGGAACAGGATGACCTCGAAACGCTGGTGGGCCAGTCTGACGCGGCAAAGCTCTGGACGCTGGCCGAGGAGGCCAAGGACCTCGTCAAATCGCTGATCACAGAGCATGATATCGACTGCCACCTGAAACCCGGTGTGGCCCATACCGCCTCAAGCGACGCAGATGTGCGCGCGCTGCACCGCTATGCGGCGCATCTCGAAAAGACATACAATTACAAAGAGATCGCGTGCCTAGACCGCAGGGCACTGCAAGAGGTCTGCCCCTCGCCCGACTACCGTGGCGGGGTCCTCGATATGGGGGCGGCTCACCTGCATCCGCTTGCCTACGTGTTGGGTCTTGCACGCGCGGCGGCCGCTGCCGGTGCCCAGATCCACGAGCGCAGCGCGGTTCACATCGTCGAGGAGGGTAATAGCGCGGTAGTGCGCACCGATGCGGGCAACGTGACGGCCGACCACGTCATCCTCGCCTGCAATGGCTACCTGGGCGCGCTCGACCGCCGGGTGGCCGCGCGTGTGATGCCGATCAACAATTTCATCGCCGCCACCGCACCCTTGGGCGACGGCGTCAAAGACGTGCTGCCCCGCGACGTCGCCGTGGCCGACAGCCGCTTTGTGGTCAACTACTTCAGCCTCAGCCACGACGGCAGGCTCCTGTTCGGCGGGGGCGAAAGCTATGGCTACCGCTTCCCGTCCGACATCGCCGCCAAAGTGCGCAAGCCGATGTCAGTAATTTTCCCGCACCTCAAAGATGTGCAGATCGACTATGCTTGGGGCGGCACATTGGGTATCACAATGAAGCGGCTGCCGTATCTGATGCGCAGCTCGAAGAACATCCTGTCAGCCTCCGGCTACTCCGGCCACGGGGTCGGCACTGCGACACACGCGGGATACCTGATGGCGCGCGCCGTCCAAGGCGATGGTGACGGCTTCGACACGATGGCGGCCCTGCCCTCTACCCCGTTCCCCGGCGGCCCTTCGGCCCGCACCCCACTGCTGATCCTCGCAATGACATGGTACGCCCTGCGGGATCGCCTCGGACTGTAGCTTACAGCTTTTTTTATTGGCTGGAAATACTCCGGGGGAGCCCGAAGGGCGGGGGCAGCGCCCCCATCCGCCCCCACAAAACCCAACGCTTACTTCAGCTTAGAGAGTTTTTCCTGCAATTCCGCCAACTGACGCTTGATCGCGTCAAGATCCTCGTTGCTTTTTACAGGCTGCTCGGGCGTCGCGTCAGCAGTCCCGGTGTTGCGTGTCCAACCACCCGTCATCGCCTTCATAAAGGCCTCCTGCTGTGCCTGCATCGCCTCGAAACCCGGCATTTTCGCCAGCGGGTTCATGGAGGTCATGTTTTCCACCGCCTTGGCCTGTCCGTCGCGCAACATCGCAAACGACTGTTGCAAGAACTCCGGCACGACGCTGACCCGACCAGTCATATAGCTGCGCACCAGATCGTTGAGCACATCTACCGGCAGCACACTCTCGCCCCGGCTTTCATGCTCGGCGATGATCTGGAGCAGGTATTGCCGTGTCAGATCGTCCCCGGATTTCAGATCAATGATCTGCACCTCACGTCCATCACGGATGAACCCCGCAATATCTTCGAGGGTGACATAGTCGCTTGTCTCGGTGTTATAGAGCCGCCTGCTGGCGTATCTCTTGATCAAAAGGGGTTTGCCCGGTGTACTCACGTAAGTTTCTCTCCGATCATGCGCTGCACTGCAGCTTAGACCCAGGCTGCACAAAAAGAAAGGGCACGCTGTCGCCAGCGTGCCCCTCTTGTCTCGTGCTCTGCGCTCAAAAATAAGCGGTCAGATCACAAACTTACTTTGCGGTCGATTTTTTCGCGGCCTCTTTCACGTCGTCGGTCGCTTTTGCGACAGCTGCCGTGGCTTCGTCGGACATGTCTTTGCCCGCCGCCATCATCAGCTCGACAGTCTCCATCTGCACTTTTTTCGCAACTTCCGCGAAGGCTGCCATGTGCTCGGCCGCCGCTTCGGAATAGGCGGTTGCGAAGTCGGTCATCGCTTTGGAGTAGTCGGCAGGCTCAGCTTTCGCTTTGGACATCTCGGTCAGTTTTGCGACCGTGTCTTTGGTCCACTTCGACGAGATTTCGGTGGATTTCTCGACCGCTGTCAGCGCCACACCGGAGAGTTTCTCGTTCAGTGTCGCAGTGGTTTTGAAAGATGCTTCCATGGAGGCGGTGTCCACGGGGAATGCTCCCATCATGTCTTTGAGCATTGCGGTCATGTCGGGTGTTGTTGCTTTGGCCATTGGTATCATCCTTTGTTTGCATCATCAGGGCACAGTGCCCTGACTGAATTATTCATCGCGTTCCTAGCTCTCGTCCAAGGTTCGCGTATGCCGAATGTATAGATGCTGCGGTGCGGCATTGCAAGCTTTTTCTGCAGTGCAGCATAGTTGGCAAAGATGCCTCAAATTTATTTTTAAATCAGCCCCTTGCCTTCACCGCAACGTAGGCGCCGGGCGCATCGCTCAGAATGTCGCGCCCGTCCGCACCGGGAACGAGGGCGGGAATCATCTTGCCGGAGCGCTTCTTGAGCCACTCTTCCCAGCGCGGCCACCACGACCCTTCAGTGAACGAGGCACCGGCCAGCCAGTCTTCATGCTCCAGCGTCATGTCGGGATTTGTATAGTGGCCGTATTTGCCCTTGCTGGGCGGATTGACGATGCCCGCGATATGCCCCGACTGGGTCATGATGAAGGTACGGTCCTTCGAGCCCATCTGTCGGACACCTCGATAGCTGTCTTTCCACGGCGCGATGTGGTCGGTCTCGCAGGCGATGGCGCAGAGCGGGACATCGACCTCGTCGAGGACCAGATGATGCCCGCACAGGTCATAGCCGCCATCGGCAAGCTCGTTGCCCTGACACAAGCCGCGCAGATATTGCATCGCCATCTTGGCAGGCAGGTTTGCACCGTCGCCGTTCCAATACAGCAGATCGAATGCCGGCGGCGTCTCCCCCATCATGTAACTTTTGACAGCGGGCCCGTAGACCAGGTCGTTCGAGCGCAGGAAGGAGAATGTCCGCGCCATGACGATGGAGGGCAGGATACCCTTGTCCTCCGTCTCCGCCTCGATCCCGTCGATGAAATCATCGGTCAGGAACGGCTGAAATTCCCCCTGATCGGAGAAGTCAGTGAGCGCGGTAAAGAAGGTCGCGGATTTGACCGTATCATCACCGCGCTGTTTGAGCAGCGACAGCGTGAGGCTGAGCGTCGTGCCAGCAATGCAATAGCCCACCGCATTGATCCGCTTCTGCCCGGTGATCGCCTTCACCTCCCGGAAGGCGGCGACATAGCCATCCTCGACGTAATCCTCCATACCGACATCGCGGTAGGTTTTATCGGGGTTTACCCATGACACCATGAACAGGGTGTAGCCCTGATCCACGACCCATTTTACAAATGAATTTTGCGCCTTGAGGTCAAGAATATAGTATTTGTTGATCCAGGGCGGGAAGACCACCAGCGGTGTCTCGTGCACTTTCTCGGTCGTGGGCGTGTATTGTATCAGCTCGAACATGCGGTTGCGAAAGACGACTTTGCCGGGTGTGGTGGCGATGTTGCCGCCGAGCTCGAAGGCCTCCTCATCGGCCAGCCGCACGATCATTTCGCCGTTGTTGGCCTCAAGATCGGAGATCAGGTTTTCGAGGCCTTTGATCAGGCTCTCGCCTTCGGTATCGACCGCACGTTGCAGCGCATCGGGGTTGGTGGCCAGAAAATTTGTGGGGCTCATCATGTCGATAATCTGGCGCGAGAAGTAATGCAGACGCTGTTTTTCGCGCGGCTCCATATCCTCCACGTCTTGCACCGCCTGCGTGATCGCCTCCGCGTTCATGAGATACTGCTGCTTGACGAAGTTGAAGTAGGGATGCTGCTGCCACATGGGATTCGAAAAGCGCCGGTCGGTGCCGGTGCGGTCCGCAGGCGCGCTCAGCGTACCTTTCGCCAGCGCCTGTTGCGCCTCTACGAAGTGAGTGACCGATTTACTCCAGAACGCCAGCTGATGCTCGATCAGCTTCGCTGGATTCGAGACCGCCTCCTGCATGTAAGCCTTTGCCGCTTTGGCGAAAAGCTCTTGATTCGGGGCGTCGAGTGCCGCCTGATGGGTGTTACGGGTTGCCAGAACGTGGGTAAGACGCTTGCGCAGAGTGTCTACTTTACTGAGGTTTTCGGTCATCCGTACCATGGATGCCTCAGTTGGTTCACCATCGTTCGAGCTATCAGTTGTCATTTTAACACTTTCGTCCTATGTTTGCATCTGCAGCATTTCCGACTGAGCGACCCTGAACCCGGGCCTAAGGCGGCAGTGAGCCCGACTATGGGCATTGGTACAGGAGTTCCGCAATGCGCTTTATGGCAACGTACGACATAATGGAGACAATCCGAAACACAAATGAGTGGCTCGGCGCATCCGCCAAGGCGATGGCCGCCTACCCCGCGTTTGCGATGGTGCCCAATCCCGCGCTCGAAATGCTCGGGGCATGGGGCCAGGTCACGGAGCGGACGTTCAGCCGCATGGCGGTCAAGCCAGATTGGAACATCCCCTCCTTCGTAGGCGCCGAAGGCACCGACCGTCTCGTCTCCGAAGAAATCGTCATCAAAGGCGATTTCGCCGATTTGATCCATTTCCGCGTTCAAGGTCGGACCAAGCGTAAGCGGCGTGTGCTGCTCGTCGCCCCTATGTCAGGCCATTATGCCACGCTGCTGCGCTCCACTGTCATCAGCCTACTGCCCGATTGTGAACTGTATATTACAGATTGGCACAATGCGCGCGACATCCCTGTGAGCGCCGGCAAATTCGACGTCGAAGATTACACCATGCATCTGGTGGATTACATGCGCCACCTCGGCCCAGACACCCATGTCATCGCCGTGTGCCAGCCTGCGCCGCTCGCCCTCGCGGCCACGGCCTATCTGGCCGAGGAAGACCCGAAGGCACAGCCAAGTTCGCTCACCCTCATCGGCGGGCCAATCGATCCCGGTGCGGCCCCCACGGAAGTGACGGACTTCGGCCATTCCGTCACCATGGGCCAGCTTGAGCAATCGATGATCCAGCAGGTCGGCTTCAAATACAAAGGCGTGGGCCGCATGGTCTATCCCGGCCTGTTGCAGCTCAGCTCCTTCATCTCAATGAACGTCGACACGCATAAAGAAGCGTTCACCAACCAGATTCAGCGTGTGGCAAAGGGCCAAGCCCATGACCACGACAAGCACAACAAATTCTATGATGAGTACCTCTCCGTTATGGACATGCCGGCGGAGTTCTATCTGTCGACGGTCGACCGCATCTTCAAACGCCACGAGATCGCCAACAACGACTTCATCGTGCGCGGCAAGAAGGTCGACATGAGCAAGATCACGACTGTGGCCGTCATCACCGTCGAGGGCACGAAGGACGATATCACCGCCCCCGGCCAATGTGTGGCCGCGCTGAAGCTGCTCACCGGACTGCCCGACGAAAAGAAGGCAAGCCATGTGGAGGAAGGCGCGGGACACTACGGTATCTTCGCCGGCAAAAGTTGGCGCAACAATATCCGCCCGCTCGTTCTTGATTTCATTGACGATCATGAGAAAGCGACCCCTCCCGGCTTCCGTCGCAAGAAGGCAGCTGAGCGGAAAGTTGGCGACAAAAAACCGGCGAACAAGAACGCCGCGGCGTAACCGATGGCAGACGTGCCCTTTTCCTGCCCCTGCGGCGGGATCAAGGGCACGTTGCACGGGGCCACGCCAAGCTCTGGCACCCATGTGCGCTGCTATTGTTCAGCTTGCCGCGCGGCGGTGATCTACACCGGCGGCGCGGACCCGGAGAAGCGCGGCGTGGAAATCTTCCAGACGACACCGGACAAAATCAGCTTGCAACAGGGGCGCGGCAGTCTTGGCGCCTTCTCTTTCTCCCCGAAAAAACTGATCCGCTTTCGCGCGACATGCTGCGGTGTTCAGATGTTCACCGTATTGGCCACGCCGAAAATCCCGCTTGCAGGGGTCATGACCCACCTGCTGGAAGACAAAAGCGTCATTGGCCCCGTGGCGTGTGAGGCGTTCATCCCGCAACCGGACGGCACGTCAAAACATCGCGGGGTGATACGGCTTTATGGCGGCGTGCTGTGGCGGGGTTTTGTGGCGCGCATCACGGGGCGGTGGAAGCAGACATCGTTTTTCGACATCCAGACGGCAAAGCCCGTGGCGCGAGTCTATGTCCCCGGCGCCGAGGAGCGCGCCAATCTGCCCTTCTGATTATTGCAGCACGAACGGCTGCGTGAGCCAAGCGCGCAGGGCGGCAGTCGTCTCGTCGGGCTGCTCCAACGTGGGCAGATGACCTGAATCCGCGAGCACGCACAGCTTGGCATAGGGAATCAACTCCGCCATGAATTCATGACGTTTGACAGGGCACAGCGCGTCGTGGGCACCGCATAGGATAAGCGTCGGCACTTTGATGCGGCGCAGCGTGGCCTGCTGGTCCTTGCGCCGTTGCAGCGCGCGGGACTGGCGAATGAACACCTCCGGTCCCAGGGTGCGCGCCATTTCCATCACCAGCTCCATCACCTCGCCCCGGTAGGGACCGGGCGCGAGATAGTTGATCTTCATCTCTTCGCGCATCACTTCCAACATCCGGCCGGCGCGTGCCTTGACGATCTGCGGCTCGCGGTTGGCGGCAATCACGGGTGTCTCCGCCAGCGGATTGGTGTCTATCAGGGCGATGCGCGCCACACGGTCGGGCGCGCGGCGCAAAATCTCCATGGCGACAATGCCGCCCATGGACAGTCCCGCCAGCGCAAAGCGTTTGGGGAGCAGATCCAGCAGGTTCGAGGCGATCTCTTCGATCCGCTCACCTTGGGTCACGGGGGCCACCATCACGGCTGTATCCGCCGACAATTCCGCGATCTGCGGGCCGAATAGGCGCGCGTCGCACATCATCCCGGGCAGTAGAACCAGCGGTTCTTTCATGGCGCCTCTCGCAATGGTTTCCCTGTCATCGTGCATGCCGTGCTGTGCGCGCAGGCGCAAGCCCTCAGGGATATGCAATGCCACGGAATGGGGGGAAATCCGCGTACCGTGCAGCGCGTGTGGCCTTGTCCTCATCGGGCCGCTCGCCTGCGCGCAGCAACATACCGCGCGGGGCGATATAGCTGCTGATGGTGCACAAAGGCTCTGGTCGCCAGACCAGATTGAAGGCGGCGAGCTTGGGGAAAAACCACATCTCCGAGTATGGTAAATGATCATGCACCCACCACGCCAGATCACGCCAGTCGCGCCCCTTGTCGTAGCGATCGGCGAACCACGGGATCACCAGCGAGGTGCCGGCGATGGGTCGGCGCGGGTCGTCCCAGATGTGACACTCGGCCGGGTTGTCGCTGCGCGCGCAATTGAGCTTGTTCTCGTTGCCGTAGGTGTTGAGCGTGTCCGAGCGGTAGCCGGAGCGGATTGCGATGCGCCCGAACGTCTCCTCCAGCGGATCGAGCAGGTTCTGGCACAGACGCTCCCCGTGACGGATCGCCAGATCAGGTTCATTCGGAACATTAGGTACGCCATGAAATGCGCTGATTTCAATCATTAAAAATTCACACATATAGAAATATTTGGATAGACGCACGCGCCCGAATGTCTCAAGGCTCCACATGCTGGCCGGTTTGCGCATCAATGCCCGTTCCAGCGAAACGCGCCGTCCTCGGCCAGGTTTGAGTAGGGATTATATGCGACTTCCCAGATGGTGCCTTCGGGATCGGCGAAATACCCGTGGTGCCCGCCCCAGAACACGTCCGCCGCAGGGCGCAAGATGCGTCCGCCCGCAACATCTGCCCGCGCCAGAAGCGGCGTCACCTCCTCTTTGGTGCGGGCGTTGTAGCCAAGGGTGACAGCGCCGCGCCCCATCTGCGCCACCTCGATGCCAATGTCCCCAGCCAGTTTCTCGAGCGGGTAAAGGCCCAGCGTCTGGCCGATGAGATCGAAGGCGATCACACCGTCCTGCGACTCCACCCGCAGCCAGCCGAGCGCCTCGTAGAAGAGGGCGATCTTCTCCATGTCGCGCACCCCAAGCGTGATCAGGCTGATCCGTTGGTCCATCTACAGATCTGCAGCACTGAAGGCCGCAATTACCTCTTCCACCGCCCGCTCGATCAGCGGGAGGCACGGTCCGTCGGAGAAGCGGTGATCGGCATCTTTGACCAGCAGAAGTTGCATGTCTGGGCTGCTCGCGTGCGCCAGCAGCCGGGTGGCCGCTGCCACACTCACGGCAGTATCCGCGGTGCCCTGCAACAGGCGCACGGAGCACGGCAGTTCGAGGTCGGAGCGCAGGACCAGATGCGCACGGCCGTCCTCGATCATACGCTTGGTCACGATATAGGGCTCCATATAATCTGAGGGTAGTGCGACGCGCCCCTCGCGGTCCAACAGGGACTTCTGCGCATCGTCAAAGCTCGCCCACCAGCCGTCCTCGGTGAAATCCGGTGCCGCCGCGATGCCGACCACCCCCGCCAGCTGCGCAGGCCTCGCGCGCGCCAGCAACAGCGCCTGCCAACCGCCCATCGACGAGCCCACCGGCACGATCGGCCCCTCCGTCAGCGCATCCACCGCCGCAAGCGTGTCTTCGTGCCAGTCGCCGATGCTACCGTCCTCGAAGCGACCTGACGACTGTCCATGCCCGGAATAGTCGAGGCGCATAAACGCCCGGCCCGCAGCACGCGCCCAATCCTCCAGATGCACGGCCTTGGTGCCTTCCATGTCGGACTTGAGCCCCCCGAGAAACACAACACAAGGGCCTGCGCCTTCCGTCAGATGATACGCGATCCTGCGTCCCTGGGGGGTGTCGAGATATGTGGGCTCTGCCATAAGGGCTCCGTTGCTGTTTGGCCGGGTCAGGCGCTGGAGGGACAGTGCTTCATCCCGCACGCGTGCCCGCCCCCCTAGACATGTTCGCTCTTTTTCGATGGCCAAGCGCGACGCCGCGCAATTTACGTTTGGCGCGCGATGGTCAACATCGGTGGGCTAGCCGCTGACATAGGGCTCGTCACTGGGGCGGTAGAAGATTTTTTGGTTGTGTAGACGGCCCAGCAAGTCGTTGATCTCGCGCGCATGGTCATCATCCGCCACATAAGGCAAATGCGCGCGCACCCCTTCCCGGCCCAGCAACAGGTCGCGCTTGACCACCCGCAATGCGGCCTCGATCATTTCGATGTCACTAAGGGTCAGGTCAAAATTCCGGTTGTATTTGGGCATACCACCACCTTTCGGGTTTTGCACTATCGTGAACGAGTTCCGGAGCCTTATCAACCACTGCGTGCTTCTGGCAGGCCTTTGGCGACCCAAGCGGCGGCGAGGGCCATGACCGCAAACAGCACCAACACGGCCTGTGGTCCGAACAGGGCGGCCCCACCGCCTGCCACACCGGCCAGCAGCAGCAGCGCGCCGATCACGGTGTTGGCCACGGCAGCATAAGCCGCACGGCGGTCCTCCGGGGCTACGTCCACCAGATAGGTCGAGCGGCCCTGTCGCACGCCGTGATAGGCGAGCATGAGCGCAAAGAGGGCGACAGGCATGGCCCAAATCCGCTGCGCGAGTTCCGCCTGCGCCAATCCGACGGCAATCAACATGGACGCGGCCCCCGCGATGCCCGTGAGGATGAGCACCCAGCGGCTGGATTTGTCCGATAAGCGGCCCCAGACATAAGAGCTGAGCAGGGAGGCCAGAGCCGAGGCGAGAAGCAATGCACCCAGTGCGCCAAGCGTGCCCCCCTCCTGCCCGCCGAGCACGACGAAATAGGGGGGTGCCAGCGCGGTGGAAACGAGGAGGCCGCGCACGGTGATAAATCGCCACAGCACCGGATTGTCGCGCAGCACCTCGAAGGACGCCGCCAAGCTGCCGCGCGCGTCGCTCGGTTGCTCCTCCAGCGTGGAGAACAGGAGCGATGCAGACATCCAGAGCACCGCGGCCAGTACAACAGCGCCGATCACGGCGCCCGTCGACTGCACCAGGCCCGACATCAGCAGCACCGCAAAGAGAACCACGCCCACCGCAGAGACGGACCCCGCCGTGCCGGTAACTGCGCCGCGCCGCGCCTCACCCACGGTTTTGCCGAGGATTTCCTTGTAGGAGACCGAGCAGAGCGCGCGGAAAACGGCCAGCGCGGTAAGTGCCGCGCAAACCGCAAGCCCCGCTTGCGCCCCCTCCAGCGTGACGGCGGCAGCGGCGATCAGGGCCGCGCAGAGCGCTTGCCCCGCAGAGCCGATGACCCAAGCCCATTTGCGCCGGGCCATGCCCTGCACCCATCCCGCCAGAGCGATCTGGGGCAACAGCGCACCCGCCTCTCGCAGAGGCACCAGCGCGCCGGCATAGACCGCAGGCGCCCCCAGCGCCGTCAACAGCCAACTCAGCACCAACTTGGGATCGATCAAGCCGTCCGCCACTTTCGTCATGCTCAGCGATGCGGCGTGGCGCAGACCGTTCGCACCCTCCGCGCGCTGTGCGGCCTCACTCAGCCCGGGAGCCGCTCCCTCTGCTCCGGAGAGGGCACGAAAGGCTTTATCGGTCGTGGGTGTTTTCATTTGTGTCTGCCTTTTTTTGTCTACTTCTCATATCGTATCACGGGCAAGTGCACTCTTGCGCAGTGGGATGCCGATGCTAACTATGCTCCATGAGCCCAACGCCTCCTCCTCGCTTTTTGATCCCTGCACTTTCAATGTGCAACTTCATCATCGGCATCGGTGCCTTCGTGATCATCGGTCTGCTGGAGCCTTTGGGCGCCGACATGGGCCGCACACCCGCCAGTGCGGGCGTCCTGCTCACCGTATATGCAATCGCCTATGCGGTACTGTCGCCAATCCTTGTCTCGCTCACGGGGAGCGTGGGGCGCAGGCGCGTCATGGCGGCAGGTATGGCACTTTTCGCGCTCTCGGCGGCGGTGTCCGCGCTGGCCCCGAATTTTGCCGTGCTCAATGGTGCGCGGGTGATCGCTGCGGCGGGTGCGGGGCTGTTCACACCTGTCGCCGCCGCCGTGGCCGCATCGCTGTTCCCAGAAGCACAGCGGGCGCGCGTGCTGGCCGCCGTGTTCTTTGGCTTGACGCTCGCACAGGTGCTCGGCGTTCCCGCAGGCAGCTGGATCGCTTATACCTTCGGCTGGCGGTGGGCGATGTGGCTGGTACTGGCCATGGCCCTGCCCGCGATCTGGCTGGTCTGGACGCGCGTGCCTGCGGGGCTGAAGTTCGAGCCCGTTTCGCTGCGCGATCTGGGCGGGTTGCTGGTGCAGGGGCGCATGATGCTCGCGATCATGTTCACCGGCAGCTTTCTCGGCTCGATCTACGTTCTTTATACCTACATGGCGCCATTGCTGAGCGAGACGATGGGCTTTGGCCGCGATGGCATCACCCTCACGCTGATGATATTTGGTGCGGGTGCAGTGGTGGGCAATATCCTGGGCGGCTTTCTCGCCGACCGCTTTGGCTGGCGTGCGACGCTGACGGGTCTGTGCCTGTGTCAGGCGGCGCTGATGCCGCTCTTCTCGGCGCTGCCGATGCAGGCGGGGCTTTTGCTCACGCTGGCGTTCGTCTGGTCGGTCTGCGGCTGGTCGTTCATGGCGGGCCAACAGCTGCGTCTGATCAAACTGGCAGGCCCACGCGCGCCGGTCGTCCTGGCCCTGAACGCAGCCTCGATCTACGTCGGCGCGGCCCTCGGCTCCTCCCTCGGCGGGCTGGTGATCGCGGGGTTCGGCATCGGCGCATTGGGCGTGGCGGCAGGGCTCTGCGCCTTTGGCGCGCTGGTACATTTGACACTATCGGCGCGGCTCACTCCGCGCAGCTTCGTCACCCCTTGACGCCATGCGTGCCATTGCGCAAAAGCGGCCCCATAAAAACCCGCAACCGGGCGTCTCGTAGGCGCCAAACCGACGAGGACGCCCAATGGCCCAGATCGCACTCACCCTTCCCGACGGATCCGCCCGACACTACGCGTCCGGCATCACCGCAGGCGAAGTTGCCGCCGACATCTCCAAATCACTGGGCAAGAAAGCCATCAGCGCCACGGTAGACGGCCGGCATTTCGACCTTGCATGGCCCATCGCCGCAGACGCGCATGTCGCCATCCACACCATGGCGGATGACGAGCAGGCCAATGAGCTGATCCGCCACGACCTCGCACACATCATGGCGCGCGCAGTGCAGGAGATCTGGCCCGAGACGAAAGTCACCATCGGCCCGGTGATCAAGGATGGCTGGTACTATGACTTTGACCGCAAGGAGAGTTTTACGCCCGAAGATCTCGGCCTCATCGAGAAGAAGATGAAGGAGATCATCAATAAGCGTGACCCTGTGCGCACCGAAGTCTGGGAGCGTGCCCGTGCGATCAAGCACTACGAGGATCTGGGTGAGCCCTATAAGGTCGAACTGATCGAGGCCATTCCGGGCGACGAACCCTTGCGCATGTACTGGCACGGAGACTGGCAGGATCTGTGCCGTGGTCCGCACCTGCAACACACCGGCCAAGTGCCCGGCGATGCCTTCAAGCTGATGTCCATCGCCGGTGCCTATTGGCGCGGCGATTCGGACCGCGCGATGCTGCAACGCATCTACGGCGTGGCGTTTACCGGCAAGGAGAAGCTCAAGGCACATCTCAACATGCTGGAGGAAGCGGCCAAGCGCGACCACCGCAAATTGGGCCGGGAGATGAACCTCTATCACATGCAGGAAGAGGCTCCCGGACAGGTGTTCTGGCATCCCAACGGCTGGATGATCTACACGCAGCTGCAAGACTACATGCGCCGCAAACAACGCGCTGACGGCTATGTGGAGGTGAACACACCGCAGGTCGTGAACCGCAAGCTGTGGGAGGATTCCGGGCACTGGCAGAACTATCAGGACCATATGTTCATCGTCGAGGTGGATGAGGAACACGCCCGGGAAAAGTCCGTCAACGCGCTCAAACCCATGAACTGTCCCTGTCATGTGCAGATCTTCAACACCGGCATGAAAAGCTATCGCGATCTGCCGCTGCGCATGGCTGAGTTCGGATCGTGCAACCGCTATGAGCCCTCGGGCGCGCTGCACGGGATCATGCGGGTGCGCGGGTTTACCCAAGACGACGGGCATATCTTTTGCACCGAAGACCAGATCGTGGGCGAGACCGAGAAGTTCATCACCTTCCTCGCCTCCGTCTATGACGACCTGGGCTTCAACGACTGGCACATCAAGCTGTCCACCCGCCCCGAAAAGCGGATCGGCAGCGATGAAAGCTGGGACCGTGTGGAGAAGGCCTTAGGCGATGCCTGCAACGCGGCGGGGCATGAGTATGAGCTGTTGGAAGGCGAAGGCGCCTTCTACGGCCCCAAGCTGGAGTTCACCCTCACCGATGCCATAGGGCGCGAATGGCAATGCGGCACGCTACAAGTGGACCCGAACCTGCCCGAACGCCTCGATGCGACCTATGTGGGCGCGGATGGGGGCAAGCACCGGCCCGTCATGCTGCACCGCGCGACACTGGGCAGTTTCGAGCGCTTCATCGGCATCCTGATCGAGGAGCACGCGGGCAAACTGCCGTTCTGGCTGGCCCCGCGTCAGGTCGTCGTGGCCTCCATCACCTCGGACGCGGATGATTACGTGGGCGAGGCCGTGGCGGAGCTGCGCGCGGCGGGTGTGCGCGCCGAAACGGATATGCGCAACGAAAAGATCAACTACAAGGTGCGCGAACACTCCGTCGGCAAAGTGCCGGTGATCCTCGCTGTAGGCAACCGCGAGGTGGAGGATCGGACCGTCTCCGTGCGCCGTCTGGGCGAAAAGCAGACCTCCGTGCAGGCCCTCAGCGATGTTACAGCCGCGCTACGCCGCGAGGCGACAGCACCGGATCTGTTGTAACAATTGTCGTGATCGGGAGGCTTTAGGCCTCCCGATTTGTTACAAAAGCGCAGATAAAGCAAAGAAAAACCGATATTTTTCAGATATTCAGTGCCGCACGCGTGACACACTGCCTCGTGAGTGGATTTTGTGCAGCCGCCCTGATTAACTGAACTCATCGCTATAAACGATGACTTCAACAAGGAGAGACCTGATGTCCACAACCATGAAAACCCTCGCCATCGCCGGTGTCGTCGCCGCCTCCATGAGTGGCGTCGCCACAACAGCCGAAGCCGCCTCAAAGGAAAAATGCTATGGCGTGTCCGTCGCAGGCGCGAATGATTGCGCCGCTGGCCCCGGCACCACATGCGCGGGCACATCCGTGACCGACTATCAGGGCAACGCCTGGACGCTGGTGGATGCTGGCACCTGCGCAGAGATCGAATTGCCCGCCATGGCGGATGGCACCGCGCGTGCAGGCTCGCTCGAAGAGCTGGAACGCGATCTGCCCGCATAAGGTTTATCCACAGGGCGCAAATATTCCGATCCATGTGGATAACTGCGCCCTGCGAACTTCAAGACATCGATGGAGGGTACTGATATGTTTGACACTTCCTCCCCTGCCGCGCGATTGCCCGATGGCATCGGTGTAGGATACAAACCCCAACATTTTACCGATATCCTGGCAGCGCCCGGCGCGGTCGAATGGGTAGAGGTGCACGCCGAAAACTACATGGGCGACGGGGGTCGCCCCCATGCCCAGCTCCGTGCCCTGTCTGAGAAATTTGTCCTGTCCGTTCATGGCGTGGGCCTGTCCATCGGCGGGGAGCATCCGCTTGACCGTGACCACCTTGCGCGCCTGCGCAAGCTGATAGACCTCGCAAATCCCGCCAGTTTTTCCGAGCATCTTGCATGGTCCACCCATGGGTCGGAGTTCCTGAACGATCTGCTGCCTCTGCCCTACACCGAAGCCACCTTGACCCGCGTCGCAGACCACATTGCGCAGGTTCAAGAAACGCTCGGCCGTCAGATGCTCTTGGAAAACCCCTCCAGCTACCTCAGTTTCGCCGAAAGCACCTATACAGAAACCAACTTTCTGGCCGCACTTGTCCACAAGACCGGCTGCGGTCTGTTGCTGGATGTGAACAATGTTTTCATCTCATCCACAAACCTCGCCGTCAGCCCCGAGGACTACATCGACGCATACCCGCTGGATGCCGTGGGGGAGATCCATGTTGGCGGTCATGCGGTTGATCAGGACGACAACGGCGCGCCGCTGCTCATCGACAGCCACGATGCCCCTGTAGTCGATCCGGTTTGGGCGCTTTTGGAGTATACGCTCAAGCGGACGGGGCCCAAACCGGTGCTGGTGGAATGGGACAGCGATGTGCCGGACTGGCCAATTTTGTGCGCCGAGGCCGACCGGGCTGCAGCAGTCCTCGCGCCCGTATTGTCACGCTGATGCGCGTCACACAGGCGCAGTTTCGCGCGGCTCTGATGGATGCGGAGCGGCCCGTGCCGCAGGGTCTGCTCGACGGGCGTGGCGCCCCTGCCGGCCGCCGCTATGCCGTGTACCGCAACAACGTAGCCGTCTCGCTCATCGAGGCGATGAAAGTGGCTTTTCCCACGGTGCGCGGCCTGCTGGGCGCGCAGAATTTCGACACGCTAGTGCCGCTTTTTGTACGTGCACACCCCCCGACGTCTCCGCTGATGATGTATTACGGCGCTGATTTTCCGGCATTTATTGAAGAGTTCCCGCCGCTTGCGCATCTGGGGTATCTGGCCGACATGGCACGCCTCGATCTGGCCGTGCGGGAGTCCTATCACGCAAAGGATGCAGAGGCTTTCGACGCGAATATCCTGTCTCAACCCCCCGAAGTTCTTGCCCATCTGCGTCTGGAGATCGCACCGGCGACACGGCTGATCCGCTCCCGCTGGCCCATCCATGACCTGTGGCGCAAAGCGACGGACGCGGCCGCCCCCGCGCCCCGGGCTGTGGGCCAGGCTGTGCTTATCACGCGGGCGCAGTTCGACCCCACCGTGCATCTACTGCCGCCCGGCGCCGCTACGTGGCTGCGTGCGCTCGAGAGCCACCCGCTCGGTGTTGCCGTCGATGCCGCGCAGGCCGCCGCGCCCGATTTCGACTTTGCCGCTAGTCTCACGCTTGCCCTGCAATCCCACGCATTTTCTATGACCAAAAAGGACACCACATGACGGCGCTTTTGAGTTTTTATGCCACGCTGACCACCCGGCTTGAGCAGGCCGATTGGCTACTGCCCACCCTCGCGCGTCTGTTGTTTGCGGCTATTTTGCTGATGTACTTCTGGGTCTCCGGCCTCACAAAGCTCGGCGACGGTCCGCTGGGCTTTTTCAGCCCATCTACAGGGGCTTACGTGCAAATCTTCCCACGAATGATGGAGGCCGTGGGCTATGATACCAGCCAGTTTTCGCTCTTTCACAAGCTTTTTGTGATGGCCGGTACATGGGCCGAGTTCATTTTGCCCGCACTCATCGTGCTGGGCCTGTTCACACGCCTCACCGCTCTGGGGATGATCGGTTTCGTGGTTGTCCAGTCGCTGACGGACCTCTATGGCCACAATGCTTGGGAAGATGCAAAAGTGTTGGGCGCGTGGTTCGACCGTTTCCCGGATGGGATCATAATGGATCTGCGTGCGCTTTGGATCTTTGCCCTGCTGGTGCTCGTGATCAAGGGTGCCGGGCCACTTTCCTTTGACCGCGCCATACGCCCGCGCAGCTAAAGTGCGGCGCGCACGTCTGCCTCCGTCTCAGCACTCCAGCCCAGAAACAGCGCATCGCCCGCGTGGATAAGCGGGCGCTTCATCAGCGCTGGATGCTCCGCGATTAACTCCAGCGGCGCACCACTCCGCGCGCCCGCCTCCAGCCCCCGCCATGTTGCAGAGCGCGTGTTGAGCAGTGCATTCCCGAATTGTGCAAAGGCGCGTTCCAAAATATCGGGCGGGACGCTCTCCGCGCGCACATCCTTCAAACGCGCCTCAGGCAATACTTTCGAAGCCTTGCGGCATGTATCGCAGGATTTCAGACCATAAACGTCAATCATCGCCTAAATTCTCCTCAGTTGCACAAAGACACTGCCTGAATGCAGAAAATCTGCAACCGGCTCATTGAATTTTTCAGGAATTGACCAATTCTTTTAAGGGCGCACTTTTAGCGCTGTGCGCTAAGCCCCCTATATGTCGGGGGTCGATCAATATCAAGGAGGCAATAAGACAATGCCAACCGGAACCGTGAAGTGGTTTAACACAACGAAAGGATACGGTTTTATCGCGCCCGAAGGCGGCGGCAATGATGTATTCGTTCACATATCGGCGATCGAGCGTTCCGGATTGACCGGCCTCGCGGATGATCAGAAGGTTAGTTTCGAGATGACAGAGGGGCGCGACGGCCGCCAGATGGCCTCCGACATCAGTCTGTTGTAATTACCGAACCCGTCGGCGCGGCGCGCCACAGCGGGTCAATGCCTAGTCGAAAGTGCACCCTTTCGTGCCGATCTCGCACTGCGCGCTGTGAGAGGTGTGGCGCGGGAGGTGATGCTTTTTCCTGGCGGCAGGATGCGCCATAACCGATTGATATGTCGCATGTTGGTTGGGCGTACCGCAGCCGACCGTGCCGTTGATGGACACAGGTCGCAAACCTGCCGGGCAAAAGTTTTCTGTAGTGGCATAGGGATATATTTTCGCTTCTGCCTGCGCTGTATGGGGCACCGCGACGGTAAAGCCAAAGGCCGCGGCGACGACTAATGAGTTGAATTTCATCATTTTATCCTCTTCTCACATATCTGCTTCCGAGTACTGTTGCGCAAGGAGCGTGTTCAAGTCCAGCTTTTTCAGCGCGTGCTTGCGGGAAGGGCGGCATATCCTCGGAAGCGGATGCGGCCGCCGGGATGCCGACTGGTCGAGATTTGGTAGCTTGGGAAGCGGGCGAGAAAGCGTTGGATTGCGATGCGCCCTTCCATCCTCGCGAGGGTGAGGCCGACGCAGATGTGGGGGCCACCGGCGAAGGCGAGATGGCGGTTGGGGCTACGGGTGATGTCGAATTTGATCGGCTTATCAAAGACTTCGGGGTCGCGGTTCGCGGCGCCGATGCAAAGGTGCAAATTGGTGCCTGCCGGGATTTTGTGACCGCGAACGGTGACATCGGTGGTGGTTTCCCGGTTGCCGAATTGGTTGGGTGAAGCCATGCGCAGGACCTCTTCAACGGTTGAATTTATGAGGGCTGGGTCGGTGATTAGCTTAGTCTTTTCAAGGGGATGATCATTCAGCAGGGCAAGGCCATTGCCGATGAGATTGGTCGTGGTCTCGTGACCTGCATTGAGGATGAAGATGCAGTTTTGGATCAGCTCAATTTCCGTGAGGTTGCCGCTGGTGTCTCCTTGGATCAGGCGGGTGAGGACGTCGGTTTCGGGGTCGCCGGGACGGGCGGTGCGGCGGGCGATAAGGTCTTGTAAATAATATTTAAATTCCTGTACGGCGGTGTGGCCTCGGGTGAGTTGGTGCTCCGTTAACGTAGGCTCGAGGGCGCCAAGGATGGCGAGGGACCAATCGCGGAGCGGAGTACGCTCGGACATCGGGATATTGAGGAGGTTTCCGATGATCTGGATGGGGATGCTGGCGGCAAAATCTTCAATCAGATCAGCGGATTGCGGCATTTCGTCGAGAAGATGATCGACGGTTTTGATCAGGCCCGGCTCCATGAGCGCAATTGCCTTGGGGGTGAGGGCCGAGGACATGATGCGGCGGACGCGCGTGTGTAGGGGGGGGTCGTTGAAAACGAGGCTGGTGGTGTGATGCTCATAGAGCGGGGAGCCTACGCCAAATTTAGGCGCAAAGGCCTGTTTTTTATCGGAAATATAGGTGGTGGTGTCGCGGTAGATCGCGTTTAGATCGGCGTGTTTTGAGATAATGAAGGAACCATCGGGCTGGGGGCAGACGGGGGCATTTTGCAGCAGGGAATCGTAGTGCGGAAAGGGGTTTTCGGTGAAATCCGGTGGGGGGCTGGCGAGGGTGAACATCTGATCAGTTTGGCGGATTTGGGCGTGGCGTCAATGGAGTCACACACTGTGCACAGAGTGTACACCGGGCGTGCATATGATTTTGAGGTGCAATAGAGTTAGACGTACGACCATTTCAACCTTTGTTAACCTTGTCGCGGCTATCGTTTCGGAATGCCGAGTTATATCCGACCGCGTCATACCGGCGCTTGTGTTTTTCTGACGATCACTCTTGCACAGCGTGGGTCATCGACCCTTGTGGAGCGGATAGAGATATTGCGCCAAGCGGTGCGTGCAACGATGGACAAACGACCTTTCAGAATTGATGCTTGGGTCATCCTGCCTGACCACATGCATTGCGTCTGGACCTTGCCCGAGGGGGACGCGGAATACGGGCAGCGGGTGCAGTCGATCAAGGCCCGCTTTTCGCGTCAGTTGCCGATGGGGCCGCGCAGGGCGAGCCATGTTGCGCGACGCGAGAAGGGTATTTGGCAGCGCAGGTTTTGGGAACACCACATCCGCGATGCCGCCGATTACAAAACCCACATCGCGTATTGTTGGCACAATCCGATCAAGCACGGGTACGTCGATGATGTCCGCGATTGGCCATATTCATCATGGCACCGCGATCATGGTCGGTGATGGGATGAAACACGGCAACGCAACCAAACGGAGAGCGGTTCGTAGTTCGTAGGGTGTGCATTTATGCGCACCGATGGGGCGGTGGTTGCGGGGGATGGTGTGGAGGTTGGCGCGGGGTGGTGGTGCGCGTCATGTAAGGTTGCGAATGGGATTGATGATGGAGGGCGGTGCGCAGTGAATGCGCACCCTACGGCTCCTGTCCCAAAACCAAAGCCTTTGTAAACCGTGTAAGCTTCGCATCCTTAAGCGGTCTCATTTTGCTGTAATGAGATTGGGCTTCTTCTGCAATCCAGTCGAGGTAGGCCATCGAATTGTTTACTCCATGCTCAAGTCGGAGTCTTTGTGTAAGAAACGATGCATTCTCAGACTGAAAAAAGTAGAGAAATTCTAGATACTTTCGCAAATTATCGGCACCTAGCAGCATATGAAAATGCCCAGAGTTTGAAAGCGGCCCGATAGTCGAGTAGTCAAATTTGTGCATCGGCAAAAATATTTTATCTTCTTCGATTTGCCCGGCGGCTATTCTGCCTTTCAGCCACTCTACGTGCCTGAGGAACGCGTCTACTTCATCGAGATTATAGGTGATTTCAACTTGCATCACTCTAAGCGCATTACTGGCCTGCCTTCTTGTCGTGAGAAAATTAAGAAAATGCTGAACGAATGCACCAGCTACAATACCCAAAAACAACCAAAATGCGTTGGCAAATATCGTAGTCATTGGGCTTCACTCACTTCAAAACCCCCTCAAACTCCCGCCATTCCCCCTTACTCATCCCCGAATTCTCCTGCGTCACCTCTTCCCCCTTCAGCATCCGCCGCACGCAGTCCAGCGCCTTGCCCGACATCGTAGCCCCGCCCAAACGGTAGTCCTCGAAGGCTCCATACGCAGCCGGCACCCAATCCGCGACGACCTTGCAGATGGCGTCCGCATAGACGCGGATCTCGTATTGCGCATGCTCGTCGGCACGGAGCCGCAGGAAGTGGAAGAGGTTGTGCAGGTCCACTTTCCAATACCATTGGGTGTAGATGTTGGCGGGCAGGTTCATGCGGGCCAACTCGCGGGCGAGGCCGTCCTGGGGTTCTCCGTCCGGGCCCTCGGTGCTGATCATGGATTCGTAGTGGTCATAGGCGCGGTTGGAATCGGATTTGAGAATCTCCAGTACGCGCGCGGCCTCGGCCCCTTCGAGCAGGCCACCGCGGCCCTGGTTGTTCACCACGGATTGCGCGTTGATGTGGCCCGCCTCGGGGATGTAGAATTCGCGATCGAGGATGGAGTAGCGGGCCGAGTATTCGTTGACGTTGGCGGTGCGGTGGCGGATCCACTGGCGCGCCACGAAGACGGGCAGTTTGACGTGCAGCTTGATCTCGCACATCTCGAAGGGGGTGGAGTGCCAGTGGCGCATGAGGTAGCGGATCAGCCCTTCGTCGTTTTGCACGGATTTGGTGCCTTTGCCGTAGCTCACGCGAGCGGCCTGACAGATGGCGGCATCATCGCCCATATAGTCGATGACGCGGATGAAGCCGTGATCAAGGACGGGATAGGCGGTGTAGAGATGCGCCTCCATCCCCTCGGAGACGGCACGCAGGGTGGGTTTGGGGCTGCTGCGCTGGGCGTCGATTTCGGCTTGTTGGTCTGGGCTGATGGGCATGATGGGTCCTCTCGCTTGGATTCGTTTCTGACTATATCTTGTGGATCGGGCGGCGGATACGCGATATGCGGTATTGCTTTTTCGCCATGGTGCGGGGGTTTATCGCAGCGGGGGGTTGCGCGGCGTTGACAAACGGCGCGGAGGGCGGCGATTGTCGGTCAAAACAGCATACGATGCGCATCCGAGGGCAGAATAGTGAAAAAGCAGATTATCAGCCTCGCTCTGATTGCGGGATTGTCCGCGTGCAGCGGCGGGAACCCGTTTGACGAGCCTGTGACGGAGGCCGAAGAGCCGGAAGTGCCCGACGGTGAAGTGATCGGCGATGGCGAGGGGACCGGGATAAACCGCGACGGTATACCGCCCGGCACGGCCTCGCCCAACCCGTCCGATTCGCTGTTCCGGTCGGAGCCGCGTGTGGAGGGGGACGGCGCGGATCTCGGCAACGGTTTTGCCACGGGCATCGCTTACGACAGTGCGACAGATACGTTTTCTGTGGATAACCTCGCCTTTGACGGCGACCGGCCCTATTCGCGTGTTGATGACGAAGGCAATCCGAACCTCGTGACCAGCCTGAACAGAAATGCGGCCAACCAGGGCGAATTCGCGGTCTACGAAGGGCCGAGTACGGCAATCGATCCGGTGACGGGCGCGGAAATCAATCAATTCGTCTACCGCGCTGTCTATGGCGTGAGCCGCAACCGGATTGCGAACCCGGACGGCAGCGCCACTACAATTCCCACGACGCAATTCGCGATCGTGCGCACGGGCAGCTATGTGAATTACGGGTTCGGCGGTTTCATCTACCAGCGCGATACGACCCTCGTTCTACCGGACTCGCTACAGGCGTCTTTCCGGGGCAAATCGGCGGGGTTGCGTGATTTTCAGAACGCGAGCGGGTTGCAGTATACAACGGCAGATGTCACGCTCGATATCGATTTTCAGGACTTTAACGACGGCGAAACCATTCGGGGTGACGGGGTCAAGGGGCGTATCTTCAACCGGCGCGTGATCGACCTTCAGGGCAATGATATTACTTCGGCCGTGGCGAACACCCTGGGCGAAAACGTCACGGAAATACCGACCGCGCAGTTTGTGGTGGGGCCGGATGTGCTTGACGACAACGGCGATATCATCACTGAGGTTCGGAGTCAGCTGCCTGCCGGGCCAGATGGCGCGGGCGGGATATATGAGACCGGGACCTTTTACGCCATCGTCTCGGGCGATGATCCCGATGAGGTGGTGGGCGTCTTCGTGCTCGAATCTCAGGGGACCGAGATCATCAGCCGCGATACCAGCGGATTTATCGTCTACCGGAATCCCGCCGTTCAACCATGAATCCATTGTCCCGGTTTGTGACAGCATTCGTTTTCGGGGTTGCAGCGCATGCTGCGGCCCCGATTGCCTTTGCCCAACAGACATCATCGCAGACGGTAGAGCTGGACGTGGAGCAGATGCAGCTGGCCGCAGAGCTTAATCTGCGCAATGGCGACATGGCGCGTGCACTGGCCTTTGCCGATGCGCTATTGGCGCGTGATGCTGAAGATGTGACCGGCTTGCTGGTGCGGGCGCATGCGTTGCGCGCGACCGGCCAATTCTCGCCCGCGCAGCAGGCTGCGCGCAAGGCGTGGCGCGTCGCGCAGAGCGATACGCATAGGTTCGCGGCCGCCACGGTCATGGCACAGGCCCTTTCATCGGACGGCAAGCGTACCCGCGCGCAACTGTGGCTGCGCCGCGCGGGCCAGATCGCCCCCTCCCCCGCCCACGCGCAGCGGGTCAGACGCGACTTCAAATACGTGCAACAACGCAACCCATGGCAGACGAACCTCTCGTTCACCTTTGCGCCTAATTCCAACATCAACAACGGGTCTGCGCGCGAAACCTCCGCCCTGCTGTACCAGCTGCTCAATCCGTTCAACGTCGATGGCGCGGGTGAGGTTTTGCTCGGCGCGTCCAGTCAGGCGCTGTCGGGGTTCGAGACCAGCGCTGAGGTGCAGTCCCGCTTTCGGTTTCACCAGACGGAGCGCACGGCACATGATCTGCGGTTCGGCCTGTCCTATCGTACCTACCGGCTGTCGGGCTCAGCCAAGGACGATTTAGCCGCGGAAGACGAGGCACGCGCCGCGCGCGGCGAAGCGCCGCGAGGCATCACCGGCAGCGATTTTGCCTATGGGACCGTCCAAATCGGCTATGGTTTCAGGCAGTTGCGTGCCGACAATCGCGGAGAGTTCAGCCTGAGCGCGGACATCGGCCAAAGCTTTTACGGCGGCTCGCGCTATAACCGATATCTGCGCGGCACGCTGGGGCAGTCCTATTTTGCCTCACGGACGCTTAAATACGATCTTGGACTGGCTGCCGAGGCCCGCCATTCTGATGCGGGGGCGGAGCAGCAGCATCTGAGCGTCTCGGCAGGGATGAGCAGGCAGCTTGTCAGCGGCAATGGTCTATATCTCGGCGTATCGGTGGCGGCCATGCGCTCGGATACGGCGCGGCTTGAATACGATGAGCTGCGGCTGCGCAGCGGCTATGTGCTGGGCCGAGAGGTCATGGGGACGGCCCTGCAATTCGGTCTGTCCAGCAGCTTTCGCGACTATGACGTTTCGCCGCACGATCCGTCGGGGCGGCGTGAATTGCAGGTCTCCGCGGAGGTCACGGCGACGTTTCGGCAGATCGACTATTTCGGGTTCAACCCCACCCTCAGCCTCAGCGCCTCGACCACCGACAGCAATATCGGTCTGTACGATGTGAACCGTGTGGGCGTGAGCATCGGGATTGCCTCCTCGTTTTGAGCGCTCATGCCTCGACAAGGGGCACCGCAGTGCTAAAGTGCTTTGAAAGCAAGTTACTGCCCAAGGAGACCCGCAATGCCGATCAAATACCTGCACACGATGGTGCGTGTGAAAGACCTCGACGCCACGCTTGCGTTCTACAAACTTCTCGGCCTCGTCGAGCGGCGGCGCATGGAGAACGAGGGGGGACGCTTCACGCTGGTGTTTTTGTGCCCGCCCGGCATGGACGACGGCCATGCAGATGTTGAACTGACGTATAATTGGGACGGAGACGAGGGGCTGCCCTCCGACAGCCGTCATTTTGGGCATCTCGCCTATACGGTTGAGAATATTTACGATACATGTCAGCACCTTATGGACAACGGCGTCACGATCAACCGCCCCCCGCACGACGGTCGCATGGCCTTCGTCCGCTCGCCCGACAACATCTCCGTCGAGCTGTTGCAGGAAGGCGACGCGCTTGAACCTGCTGAGCCGTGGACCTCGCTCGGCAATACCGGTCATTGGTGATCCGCGCAGGCCTCTTGGCGCTGGGGCTGACGGGGCTGGCCCTGCCCGCGGATGCGGTGGAGTGTCGATTGGCGCTGGCGCTGGCGATTGACGTGTCAAGTTCCGTCGATGCGGCAGAGGATGCGTTGCAGCGCGGCGGGGTGGTGGCGGCACTGACCGCACCGGAAGTGCAGGAGCAGTTTTTCGCCGCCGATCTGCCTGTGGCATTGGCGGTCTATGAGTGGTCGGGGCGGTACAATCAGGAAATGATCCTCGATTGGACCATGATCGACAGCCGTGGCGCCCTCATCCGCGCCGCCGAAGTCGTGGCGCGCTCCGAGCGCAGTCACAATGATTTTCCTACCGCGATGGGCTATGCGCTGGGATACGGCGCGCAGCTTCTCGCGCGCGGTCCTGCATGCCTGCGCAAGATCATCGACATGGCCGGTGACGGGCAAAGCAATGAAGGTTTTCCGCCTGCAAATGCCTACATGGAGTTTCCCTTTCAGGGCGTGACCGTGAACGGTCTGGTCGTGAATGGCGCAGATTTTGAGGGAGAAACCGGTCTGATTGCGTCCTATCAAGGGGAAGTGATCTACGGGCCGGGCGCCTTCGTGATCGTCGCCAACGGGTTTGAGGATTATGAGCGCGCGATGCGCCGTAAGCTGGAGCGCGAGCTTGCGCCGCCCTCGATCGGGGGAGTGTACGCGCCTGAGGATGCAGGATGAAGCACGTGCTCCTCGGCGCGCTCCTTGCGATTACCGCCGCACTTCCCGCCGCGGCGCAAGAGCCGTGCCGACAGGCTTTGGCCCTTGGTCTTGATGTATCAGGATCTGTGGATGCGCGCGAATACAGGCTTCAGCTTGACGGGCTGGCCACCGCATTGGACAGCGCCGCGGTGCGCGCGTCGCTGCTGGAGCGGACGGAAACGCCGGTGGAGCTCATGGTGTTCGAGTGGAGCGGGCCAAAAGACCAAATGACGCTCGTCCCCTGGACGCGGATCACTGATGGCACCCGTATCGAGACCATCCTAGAACAGCTACGCATGACACAGCGCCGAGTGGAGGCCACACCGGGGACAGCGCTAGGCGTGGCCATGATGCAAGGGGCGCGCCATCTCGCGGAGCGGGGTCACTGTTGGCGCAAAACACTCGACCTCTCCGGTGACGGCAAAAGCAACCTCGGCCCCCGCCCGCGTAGCGTAAAACCCGCTCTGGCAGCACAAGGGTTGACAATCAACGCCTTGGTGATCGGCGCAGATGACCCCAGCAGCGGCGATGCCCGGCAGGCCGAGATTGCGGAACTCAGCGCCTATTTCCGCGCCGAAGTCATCACAGGTCCGGACGCCTTCGTTGAAACAGCCCTTGGCTTTGAGGATTACGCCCGCGCGATGGAGCGAAAACTGCTGCGCGAACTCGACGGCCTCGTCTTGTCGTCCAGATAACCACCGCGCCCATTTTCATTGGCCATAAATACTCCGGGGGAGGCGAAGCCAGGGGCAGCGCCCCCAATCGACACCTGCATCATGCACGGCGCTGAATGGCGCGCCTCCGCGCTGAGATTTCCGGCGCTCAGTAAATATACCTGATCTGGTCGGTCCAATAGCGCTCCACCCGCTTGAGCGAGGCGGTGATCTCAACAATCCCCTCCGGTCCCAGAACGCCCTTATCCTCCAGCCCCCCTGCGTGGCGCGAGAACAGATCGGCCACCACATCGCGGATGTAGCGGCCTTTTTCGGTCAGGCGCACGCGCACAGAGCGGCGGTCGATCTCGCAGCGTTGGTGGTGCATATAGCCCATCTCGACCAGCTTTTTCAGATTATAACTCACGTTGCTGCCCTGATAATACCCACGGCTTTTCAGCTCGCCTGCGGTGACTTCGTTGTCGCCGATGTTGAACAGCAAAAGCGCCTGCACCGCGTTGATCTCCAACACACCGACGCGCTCGAATTCATCCTTGATCACATCCAGCAACAGGCGGTGCAAACGCTCGACCAGCGAAAGCGCCTCCAGATAGCCGGTCATAAAACTTTTTTCGGGCGGGGGCGTCTTTTCATTGGCTGGCAGGCCAATGGGATCCTGAAGGCTCATACTACTCTCCGACTCTTTATATCTCTGACGGTGAGGATGGGGATTAAAGCAGAATATTTCGTTAAAAAATTGCGCCCAGATTATCCTTTGGAAATATGATCTTGGATATCCACGACCAGCGCTTCAAAGCCCGCTTTGGGGGCAAATTGTCCTGTCACCCATTGATAAAGGTCGTGATCGCTCTCATCGAGGAAATCATCGTAGAGGGTCAGGGCGTCGTCATCCATGCCTCTCAGCCGGTCCGTGGCATAGGCGTGCAGGATCAGATCCATTTCCTTGATGCCGCGCCGCATGGAGCGCATGGCGAGACGTTTGATGCGGACGTCGCGGGGCTCGCCTTCGGGCCGCTCGGGGCGGGGCATTTCAAACATCAGGGACCTCTCTCAACACTGCCCGGAGCCGTTTTTCAAGGCATCCAAAGCGTTTTGCGCTCTGGGTAATTTCGACGCGCAGGGCGCGCATTTCGTCCAAGATCTCCGCCGCGTCGGAGGGCAGCATCACGCCCGTCTCACTACCGTCGAGGCCCTCGCCTTCACCGTTCATGAGCCACATCATGGAGACGTTCAACATCCCCGCAAGCATGGACAGGCGGTTCGCCCGCGGCTCGGACAGATCATTCTCCCAGCCGCGCAGGGTGACCACACGCACCCCTAAGCGGCGTGCCAGCACGGGCTGCGTCATGCCTGCCGCCTCGCGGGCGGCGGCTACACGGTCCCCGAAGGTCGCTACGTCTGGGCCATACCAATCGGTCTGCTGTCCCGGCATTTCGGCGTCGGTCATTAAGGTCTCCTGTCGCTTCAAAGTCGCTTGCAAATTTGGGGGGGCACCCCCTATGAGTAGATGATCATACATATAATGCAATGAGGCCGAAATGGAACTGCTCTCTCGTACACTTGCCCGCGTCAAGCCCTCCCCGACGATCGCGGTGACGACGAAGGCGCAAGAGCTGAAGGCGGCAGGGCGCGATGTGATCGGTCTTGGCGCGGGCGAGCCCGATTTCGACACGCCGCAAAACATCAAGGATGCCGCGGTCGCCGCCATCGGGGCGGGCAAGACGAAATACACCGCCGTGGACGGCGTTGCAGAGCTGAAGCAGGCGATCTGCGCCAAGTTCAAGCGCGACAACGACCTCGATTACACCCCAGCGCAGGTCAGCGTATCAGGCGGTGGCAAGCAGGTGCTCTATAACGCGTTGATGGCGACGATGAACCCCGGCGAGGAGGTGATCATCCCGGCCCCCTATTGGGTGAGCTACCCCGATATGGTGTTGTTGGCCGGAGGCACGCCCGTGATCGTGGAATGCCAGATCGAGCAGGGGTTCAAGCTGACGCCCGAGCAGCTTGAGGCCGCGATCACGCCCAACACGAAATGGCTGATCTTCAATTCGCCGTCAAATCCGACGGGTGCGGGGTATTCCTGGGATGAGCTGAAAGCCTTGACGGACGTGCTTTTGCGCCACCCCCATGTCTGGATCATGACGGATGATATGTACGAGCATCTGGCCTATGATGATTTCAAATTCTGCACGCCCGCGCAGGTGGAGCCGCAGCTTTACGACCGCACGCTGACGGTGAATGGCGTGTCAAAAGCCTATGCCATGACAGGCTGGCGCATCGGCTATGCGGCAGGGCCGCAGGCGCTCATCGGGGCGATGCGCAAGGTGCAGTCGCAATCGACGTCCAACCCGTGTTCCGTCAGCCAGTGGGCCGCCGTCGAGGCGCTGAACGGGACGCAGGATTACATCGCGCCGCATAACGAAATCTTCGTGCGCCGCCGCAATCTGGTCGTCGAGGCGCTGAATGCGATCGAGGGGGTCACCTGCCCAAATCCGGAAGGGGCGTTTTATGTCTATCCCTCCATTGCCGGGCTGATCGGCAAGACGAGCGCCGCCGGGACGCTCATTGAGAATGACGAAGTCTTCGCCACAGCGCTGCTGGAAGAAACTGGCGTGGCGGTGGTGTTTGGTGCAGCTTTCGGGCTGAGCCCAAACTTCCGCATCAGTTATGCAACCTCGGACGAGAATCTGGTCGAGGCCTGCAAGCGGATCACGGCATTCTGCGCGGGCCTCAGCTGAGCTGCGACGGGAGAGAGCCTGTGACGGACAAACTGCCGGACTACTATTTTCGCGTGCGCGAAAACGGAGCGTTCGTGTTCCGGCTGGAGACGGAAAACCGTCAGCGGCGCATCGAGATGGATCAGATCGCCGTCATCAATATGCGGAGTGGCGAGATCAAGCCGCACGGTGAGCGCAGCCTGTCGGAGGCGGATGTGGAGGCGATCGGGACGTGGATGGAGGAGCGCGCCCAGACGCTCGCCCACCGCGAGACCGACGATATTTTCCGCGCCATCGACTCCCTCAACTCGACCACGCATTGGGTGCAGTCGCGCGCGACCGACGCGCAGCTGGAGGCGGTGACCGATCAGCTGCTGTTGGCGATGCATGATCTGCGCAGCACGCTGGTGCGCAAGAAGGCGGACCGGCTGACCAAGGGTTAGGGTGCGGGCGCCTCGGCGGTGGTGTCAGGCTCCAGCGTGCCGCGGGTGATTTTGGGCAACACCGTGCGCCAGAACCGCCAGCTCAGCAGCACCGAGGCGAGAGCGAGGCCGATGGCCAGCCCGGCCCAGACGCCGATCCCTTCCCAGCCGAGCATGAAGCCGAGAACGTAGGACGAAGTAACGCCGACCGCCCAATAGCTGAAAGCTGCGTAGACCATGGGCAGGCGCGTGTCCTGCACGCCGCGCAACGTGCCAAGGGCGATGGCTTGCGTCCCGTCGACAAGCTGGAACAGCCCCGCCATGAACATGAAGCCGATACCGATGGCGAGGATCTGGGGGCGATCGGGATCGTCCTCGAGGATGAAAATGCCGATCAGCGCTTCGGGGAAGGTGACGAAGACCGCGACGGTGACGATGGAGAAGCCCAGCGACATGCAGGTCACGATCCACGCACCCCGCGCCAGATGGGCTGCGTCGCTGCGGCCAAAGGCGTTGCCCGCGCGCACGGTCGCTGCATTGCTCAGCCCCAGATGCACCATGAACGTGAGCGAGGCGAGCTGCATCGCGATGCCGTTGGCGGCCAGCGGAATGGTGCCGAGCCAGCCCATCATCACCGACGACGCCGCGAAAAGACCCGTCTCGCTCACCGAGGTGATCGAAATGGGCCAGCCGAGGCGGAACACCTGCCCCAGCATGTCGCGGTCTACCACCCACAAGCGGCGAAACAGATCGTGATGCGGCACGAAGATGCGCACATAAAGCACCACGCCGATGAGCGAGACGATCTGCGTGCTGAGCGACGCAATGGCGGCGCCGACCACGCCTAGCTCCGGCGCGCCCCAATTGCCGAAAATGAGCGCGTAATTGACCAGCGCGTTGACCACCGCCGCGAGCACGGTGATCCACAGCACCACCTGCGTCCGCTCGATCGCAGCCAGATAGCTTTTGAGGACCATGACGAAGAGCGCGGGGATGATGCCCCAGCCCATCACCGCGAGATATTGCGAGCCGAGCCGGACGACCGTCTCCTCCTGGCCCATGGCGCGCAGGATGGGGGCGGAAAAGATCAGAAGCGGCATGACCAGCAGCGAGAACCCGAAGCTGAGCCACAGCCCCATCCGCGTGGCCCGGCGGATCGACGTCTCGTCGCCCTGCGCGTGATAGCCCGCCACCATGGGCATTACCGCCCAGGCGAAGCCGCAGCCGAAGATGAAGATCACGAAGAAATACATCGACGACAGCGAAACGGCGGCCAGCGCCTCCACCCCATACCAGCCCAGCATGACCGTATCGGTCATGCCGATGGCCACCTGCGCCAGATGACCGCCGATCAGCGGCAGGCCCAGGACGGCGATGGCGCGCATGTGCGCGGTGGTTGACATCGTCTGCTGCATGGCCTGTGTTTAGGGAGAACGGCGTGCACAATAAAGACGCAAATCATCGTGCGATCCGGAGTGGGGGACGCGGTGCGTGTACTCGGGAAGCACTTTGGGGAGGACAGGGCGATGACAGAGAGTTGGGTCGAGACGCGCGTGGTGGCGGGCGAGCCGTTCTTTCTGCGCCACTGGGGCAAGCAGGACGCGCCCAAGCTGCTGATGCTGCACGGCTTTCCGGAGTATTCCGGCGCCTGGGCCGAGCTGGCGCCGCTGCTGGCGGAGCGGTTTCACTGCATCGCACCGGATCAGCGGGGCTACGGGCAAAGCTGGCGACCGGAAGATCCCGCGCTTTATAAAACCGCGCTGCTGGTGTCGGATATGGTAGCGCTCATCGGGGAGGCGCCCGTGACGCTGCTGGGCCATGACTGGGGCGCGTCGGTGGCCTATGCGCTGAGCATCTCGCGGCCCGATCTGGTGTCGAAGCTCATCATACTCAACGGCGTGCACCCCGCGCCGTTTCAGCGGGAACTGGCCAAGGGTGGCGCTCAGACGGATGCCTCGCAATACATCCACTTCCTGCGCCGCGCTGGATCGGAAGATATTCTGGCGGCGGATGATTTTGCCAAGCTGATGGGGCTGTTTTCGGCGCATATGGACATGGCGTGGCTCAGTGGCGAGACGCTGGCTGGGTATAAGGGCGCGTGGCGCGACGCGGCGGGCTTGCGCGGCATGATAAACTGGTATCGCGCCTCGCCGTTGAAACTTGGCGGGCCGGGTGAGGCCATCGAGGGTCTCACGTTCGACCCTACCCGCCTTCAAATCCGCTGCCCGCATCTGCTGATCTGGGGCATGGCGGATACAGCGCTGCTGCCCGAAACCACCGAAGCGCTGGAGGACTACGCCCCCGACATCACCCGCGTGCAGATCGAAGGCGCGGACCACTGGCTGCACCACCAAAAGCCGCGCGAGGTGGCGGCGGCGATACTGGACTGGGTCGGGCAATAGCCGCGCGGCTGCGAGAAAACACTATCCGCCCGGCATTTGAATGGTAGGCTGCTATGGTGAAACAGGGAGACTTTGCAATGAACAAACCAACACCGGCAAAGCGGCTGACCGCTGCCGATTTCGATCAGGATCTGCTCGATCTCTATGACGACTATGCGCATGGTAAAATCTCCAAGCGCGAGTTTTTGGACCGGGCGGGGAAATGGGCCGTCGGCGGCCTGACGGCGGCGGCGATCCTTGGCACCCTCTCGCCGAATTACGCGCTGGCCCAACAGGTGGCAGAGGACGACCCGGATATCACCGGGGAGGACATCGTCTATGCCAGCCCGGACGGCACTGGCGACATCACCGCCTATATCGCGCGGCCCGCGCAGAGCGATCCCGATCGCCCCCCAGCCGCAATCCTCGTCGTGCATGAGAACCGCGGGCTCAACCCCTATATTCGCGATGTCGTCCGTCGCCTCGCAAAGGCCGGTTTCATCGCGATGGGACCCGATGGCCTGTCCTCTCTGGGCGGATATCCCGGCACCGATGACGAAGGTCGCGTGATGCAGCGCAGCCTCGATCAGGGCGCGTTGCTCAATGATTTCTTTGCGGGATTTGAGTATCTTCAAGCGCTTGACGGCACAAACGGCAAGGTCGGTGCGACCGGGTTTTGCTATGGCGGCGGCGTGGTGAGCCGTCTGGCGGTGGCCTATCCCGAAATGGCGGCGGGCGTGCCCTTCTACGGCTCCTTCCCCGACACTAACCAGGTTGCCGCGATTGAGGCACCGCTCATGATCCAGCTTGCCGCCCTCGACCAGCGCATCAATGCGATGTGGCCCCCGTTCCAGAAGGCGATGGAGGAGGCCGACAATCCTTACGAGGCTCATATCTATCCCGGCGTGAACCACGGCTTTCACAATGACACGACGCCGCGATACGATGAAGCGGCTGCCACGTTGGCTGAGACGCGCATGATCGCGTGGTTCCGGACCTACCTAGCGGGGTGAGCGCAATTGCGCCCCCCCTCCCGCGTGATGCGCGGGCACAACGCTGTGCGGCGGTCCTGACGCGCCGCGCAAGCGTTGTGCGGCAGGGCGGTGGTGCGCGTTACCTGCCGCTGCTGCCTTTGTTGCGCTGGATCAGGGCCAGCCGGAAAATCTGGCGGTACTCTGCTTCGGAGATGACCGGATCGGCGCGCAGGTTGAAGGCGGCAACGGAAACGCTCACCCGGGCCTGCATATTTACACGGGTCAGATCATCCGAAAATTCCAGGCATTTGTTGATGGCGCAGAAATAGCCGGGCTGGACACGGATGTTTGCTGTGTTCGACTGAGCGACAGCGCTGCTCGTTGAGAGGGCGATTGCCAGTGTTGCGAAGAGGGTCAGGTTTTTCATGGGAAGACCTTTTTTCAAGTTGCGATACCTCAAAATTGGAGCGTCCGGGCGGAACATCAATGGCGCTTACACCGACGTGAGCAAAGGTGATGCGACCGGAGAACACTAGCGGCGCGGCGCGCGGGCCGCCTCCTTCATTTGCGGCTGCGGGTAAACACCATCTTTTGCTGATGCAAATCTTCCCTGGCGCCGATCCATGCATAGGCTAGCAGCGCCGGTTCACGGTCCCCCACGGTGATGCGGTGCAGGTGGTCGGGCGGGTTGAAGATCATGGAGCCGGGAACATAGACGCCCTGATGATTTTCGCTCACGGCACCCGACAGGATCACATAGCTTTCGGTGATGCCCTGATGGGCATGAGCGGGATAGGTGCATCCGGGGGCGAAAAGGACTACGCCCAGGATGATCTCGTCACTCACCACGGGGCCGTTCATCCCGGCAAGCTCGGCGTAGGCATATGAATTCGCGAGGCCCTTGGGGACTTTTTCATAGCCGTATTGCCAGCTCAGGTGACTGTCGAGTGCATCGAGGGCGCGGACCGCAGGAGCGAGCACGCCATCGCGTCCCTGATCGAGCGCGCGGCGCAGATGAGCGGTGACGGGCTTTTCCGCGCGCGGCTGGAGCCGCACGGCTGCGTTTTTTTTGATCAGACGGTTGATCGCCTCCCGCACCTTTCGCTGGTGCCCACGGATGCGGTCACTACCGCCCGCGGGCAGGTAGCGATACAGCTCGTCGTACTCCTGCAATAGGTAGCGCCAATCAGGCAAATCGCGCAGGGTTTGGTCAGATGGGGTCAGGTCCATGGCGGAACTCCGTCAGCTTTTTGACGGCAGCTAGCGCGGCAGGGCCGCCGAGAGAAGAGCAAATACGCCTCATGCAGACCCCTGCCGGTCATTTGCCTGTGGATTAAGCGCTCGGAGCGATTGCCCCGCCCCGCGCGGCCTGTCAAAATGAGGTCGAGCATACATAACAGCAGGCGCATCCCATGTCCGATCTCCTCTCCGGCTCTGATCACGAGTCTACCGACTATGACGCCTCTTCCATCGAGGTGTTGGAGGGGCTGGAGCCCGTGCGCAAGCGTCCCGGCATGTACATCGGCGGCACGGACGAGCGCGCGTTGCACCATCTGGTGGCCGAAGTGCTCGACAACTCAATGGATGAGGCTGTGGCGGGGCACGCCAACCGGATCGAGGTTGAGCTACACGAAGATAACTCATTTACCGTGCGCGACAACGGGCGCGGGATCCCGATTGATCCGCACCCCAAGTTTCCGGACAAATCCGCGCTTGAGGTGATCCTGTGCACGCTACACGCGGGCGGCAAATTCTCGGGCAAGGCGTATCAGACGAGCGGCGGTTTGCACGGGGTTGGTGCCTCGGTCGTGAACGCGTTGTCGGATTCGATGGTGGTACAGGTGGCGCGCAACAAGGTGCTGTACGAGCAGCGTTTTTCGCGCGGAATCCCCCTGGGCCCGATCGAGAAGATCGGCGCGGCGCCGAACCGGCGCGGCACAACCGTGACGTTCCACCCGGATGCGGAGATTTTCGGGGCGCTCAAATTTAAGCCGTCTCGCCTCTTCGCCTCCATCCGCTCCAAGGCCTATCTGTTCTCCGGTGTCGAGATCCGCTGGAAATCGGCGATAGCGGACGGCGAGACACCGCAGGAGGCAACCTTCCACTTCCCCGGCGGACTGTCGGATTACCTTACGGAGACTCTGGGAAAATCGACGACCTACGCCGAGGCGGCCTTCGCGGGCACCGTGGATTTTGGCGAGAAGTTCGGGGCGGCGGGCAAGGTCGAATGGGCCATCAACTGGACGCCCGCGCGCGACGGCTTCATCCAGAGCTATTGCAACACCGTGCCCACGCCCGAAGGCGGCACGCATGTCGCGGGCTTCTGGGCGGCGATCCTGAAGGGGATCAAGGCGTATGGCGAACTCTCGAACAACAAAAAGGCCGCGCAGATCACCCGCGAGGATTTGATGTCGGGCGGCTGCGCGCTGGTGTCGTGCTTCATCGCAGAGCCTGCCTTTGTGGGGCAGACGAAAGATCGTCTCTCGAGTGAGATCGCCCATAAGATGACCGAGGGCGCCGTGCGTGACCATTTCGACAACTGGCTTGCGGCGGATACGAAATCAGCCGGTGCGATCCTTGATTTCCTCGTTCTGCGCGCGGAGGAGCGTTTGCGCAGGCGGCAGGAGAAGGAGACCGCGCGCAAGTCGGCGACGAAGAAGCTGCGCCTGCCCGGTAAGCTCACCGATTGTACGTCCAAGACCCGCGAAGGCACTGAGCTCTTCATTGTGGAGGGTGATTCCGCCGGCGGCTCCGGCAAGGGCGCGCGCAACCGCGTCAATCAGGCGCTGCTGCCGCTCAAGGGCAAGATTTTGAACGTGCTGGGAGCGGCCTCGAGCAAATTGAACACCAACGCGGAGATCAGCGACCTGTGCGAAGCGCTCGGCGTCGGCATGGGCACGAAGTTCAACCTCGACGATCTGCGCTATGACAAGATCATCATCATGACCGATGCGGACGTCGACGGCGCGCATATCGCGGCGCTGCTGATGACGTTTTTCTACACCCAGATGCGGCCGATGATCGACCACGGGCATTTGTATCTTGCCTGCCCGCCTTTGTACCGTCTGACGCAGGGGGCGAAGCGGGTCTATGTGGCGGATGAAGCGGAGAAGGATTTTTACCTCGAAAAGGGCCTTGGCGGGAAGGGCAAGATCGACCTGCAACGCTTCAAGGGCTTGGGGGAGATGGACGCGAAGGATTTGAAAGAGACCACGATGGACCCCGCGACGCGCAAGCTGATCAAAGTGTCGGTGCAGGAGGATGTGCCCGGCGAGACGGCCGATCTGGTGGAGCGGTTGATGGGGAAAAAGCCGGAGCTGCGGTTCCAGTATATTCAGGAGAACGCGCGGTTTGTGGAGGAGTTGGATGTTTGAATAGCCGTACCTTAAAGACAATAGAGCCGAAACGAATACTACGTTCACATCAAAGTCCAACCTATTCATTCATTGATGCAGACAACGTGTGGATGACCTACTGTTCAGAACTTGATCGTTATGAAGTTTTTGAAGAGGAGAGACATAAATTCCTATTTCATAAACTCTTTGAAATATGGCCCAGCGATCGCTGCTATGCTTACTCAGCAACAAATCAGACCACCGATATACCAGAATGGCTCACTCAGTTGGCTGGGAGTGATGGCTTTGCTGTCAAATTTGGTGAGCTTGTTGAAAAACCGAGAGGTCGCAAACAAGAGGGTGTCGATGTAAAGCTCGCGATAGAAGCAACAAAACTTGCGTATTCCCAAGTAATAAAATCATGCACACTTTATGGTGCGGATGGTGATTTTCTACCATTACTGGAAGCAGTTTCTGATGCTGGAGTGCTAATTAATGTGATCTCATTTTCTGATCCAGAGCAAGGAAGAGTAGCGCCCCGCTTGCGCGCAGCAGCAGATACGTACACCAAAATGAACTCTGCTTGGCTTTATGAGACAGTAAAATCTGAATTTAAAACTGTTATCCAATTCCCACAACTCTACCACGATTTTAGAGAAGCTGATAACGTTGAATTTCATCAAGTCTTGGGTAATGAATATGAAGTAAGGAAACTGCATGGCAGTTACTACGTCAGCCTGAATGAAAACTCTCCAATGAAGCTATATGGCTCTCCTAAACTGGACGATCTGCTGCTTTGGCTAAGGTTAATGGTAAATACCTGATGGCTATCATTGCCATTTCGCAACAAGTGTCCTCAAATCATGACACCGCGTAGAACCTTAAATTGGCAAATAGTGGTCGTTTCGATTCTTAAAGAATTTATATGTAGTTTCGGATTGAACCATCGAAAGAGTTGAAGCCAACCTCTCTATATTTTCACTTGCGCTCCCTCCCCCCACTCCCCCTAATACCTTTCATGCGCACCCTCCTGATCCTCCTCCTCTTCCTCGCCGCCTGTGGCCGTCCGCTTACCGAGACCGAGCGGGCGTTTGCTCTGGGGATTCATGGCAATACGCTCGACTACAGCGCTGTCCGCCTGCATGACGGCGCGCCCCTGCGCGCGGTGACGTTTAGGCGCGAGCCGCGGCCGCGCACGACCTGCCGAGAGTTGATCTTTCCACCGCTGCCTGACGAGCAGCGGATCGTGACCTCCAAACCCGCCGCCGTGGCGCTCTATAACCGGGTGTTGTTCGATAAGGACTGGTTTCTGGACGACTATCTGCCCGCCTACCCTGACCGCATCGGGCTGGTCGCGACGATGTTGTTTGCGCATGAGCTCACGCATGTCTGGCAGTGGCAGAACCGCAAGCTTACGGGGTATTCGCCGCTCCGGGCCGCGCGGGAGCATGCGGTGAGTGATGATCCATATTTGTTTGCGCTGGAAGACCGGACGTTCCTTGAGTTCGGCTACGAGCAGCAGGGATCGATCGTGGAGGAATTGGTGTGTTGCCGCGCGTTGCAACCGCAGGGGGCGCGGACGCAGCGGCTGCATGCGCTGGTCAGCCAGGTGATGCCGGTCGCACCGCTGCCGCAGAGCCCGGCCTACGACGTGGGTCTGCCGTGGGACGGGGTGGATTTGCAGCGGATTTGCACGTGAGAGGTGGGACAGTACGGGCGTAGAGGGCACGAAATTCTCGAAAATTCCGGTCGGTTTTTCGGAAAATCCGCTCCACGTTCAGGCGCTCGCGAGACTGTTGATGCGCGCCCACGTCTCTGCGCCGACCTCTACGGGGTCCATGATCTGCTTGCCGCGACCCGGCATGCGCGCGCCCTCGTCTTGACCGATGTGATCGGCGAGAGCTTGTACCGTATCGCCGAAAGCGGAGGCCACGCCGGGATCGATGAGCAGGTAATATTGACCCAGATCATGGGGCACGCCTTCAGCCGCTTTGAGCGGCTTCACGTCGCGCGACAGCACGGAGCCGGTCATCGCGGCAGCCAACACTTCGGCCATCAGCCCAAAGCCCCAGCCCTTGTAGCCGCCCATCGAGACCAGCGACCCTGCGAGTGCTGCGTCGGGATCGGTGGTGGGCGTGCCCTGCGCATCCAGTGCCCAGCCCAGCGGGATCGCCTCACCGGCCGCTTTGGCCATGGTGATCTTGCCCAAGGCGACGGTGGTGGTGGATTGGTCGAACTGCATCGCGATGCCACCCTGCCCGTCCGGCACGGAAAAGGCGATGGGATTGGTCCCGATGGCGCGCGTCTTGCCGCCCGGTGCGGCGACGATGGGCGAAGCGTTGGTGAAGCCGATGCCCATCATGCCCGCGCGCGCGATCTGTTCGGTGAAATAGCCCAGCGATGTGCAGGTATGGGCATGGGCGACCGCCAGCGAGGCCACGCCTGCGCGCCGCGCCGCATCGAGTGCCACGGGCAGCCCATGGGCAAAGGCCGGCTGCGCAAAGCCAAAGCCCGCGTCCACCACTATGGCAGCGCTCCGCGGGGTGGTGACCTTGGGCTTGGCGGTCCCGTTGACCCGGCCTGAGCGGAGCTGTTGGCAATAGCTCTCGACGTAGTAGAGGCCGCAAATCTTGTTGCCCACGCTCTCGGCGGCACGGACGGCGCGGGCCACTTCGGCAGCGGCGAAAGCACCGGCACCATGGGCCGCCAGCGCGCGGCGCACGGTTTGTTCAATGTCGTCGAGGGATATCCGGGGCATGGCAAGCTCGTTCAGTTGAGACCCGTCCAGAAAGACCAGCCCACCTGGCCCGCGTCAAGCAGCCAAGTCGCGCTAGAGCATGTCGGTCCTGATTGGATTCGGGATTCCCATGGGTTGCGTTCTGTGATTCCCTTCTGGTGTGGCAGATATGGGGGTCTGAGATGGGCAAACCGCATCCTATTGAGGTACGGCAACGTGCTGTTGCGCTCGTTGAGCAGGGAAACTCGCATACCGAAACGGCCCGGTGGCTCTGCGTTTCGATCAAGTTCGTCAACGACATGGTGCGGCTCAAGCGCGAGACCGGGTCGCTTCAGCCGAAGCCGCAAGGCAACCCGGGTCGCGGCAAGCTGACCGGTGTCCGGGACTGGGTGAAGAGCCGGATCGACGCGCAACCTGATCTGACGATTGACGAATTGACG
>Ga0307978_1000235_pt1 | contig 47584 bp, 50 predicted proteins | sample OrgLakmetage1056_FD_203151 | JGI IMG/M metagenome (GOLD analysis project Ga0307978, IMG submission 203151) | Saline water microbial communities from Organic Lake, Antarctica - #1056 | ecosystem: Environmental > Aquatic > Non-marine Saline and Alkaline > Saline | place: Antarctica: Organic Lake... | reverse complement strand
GTCCTGCACGGGCGTTTTTTATAGAGGAGGCTGAGCCCGGTGCGTGTGGGCCTGACCGCCTGTTGTCTGGTGCACATCCTTTGGGTTTTGTCATGGACGCCGGGGCGTTCAATGCTTGAATTTGCACACCGCAACGCGGAGCGTTTTGTGCTTATCATCAACGATATTCTAGATTTGCAAAAGACCAAAGAGGGCGGCATGGAGATTGAGCCGAGCACCGTGGATGCAGCCGCCCTGATGCACGAGGCGATCGCCGCATCATCGCTGCATTTTCAGCGGTTTGATCTGGAGATTGACGTGGTCGGCACTGATACGCCGGTTGTGTCGCGCAGCGATCCCAACCGCTTCATTCGAGTGCTTGGCACTCTGCTGGGAAATGCGTCGAAGTTCTATCGGCAGCAAGGTACCGTCAACGTCCTTTCCGACGCGTCAGATGAGGCTGTCGCGGTGCGCGTGCGCAATGAGGGCGCAGGCATCGCGCCCGATGACCACGAAAAGATTTTCATGCGCGTTGCGAATTTGTCCAATTCGGACCTACGTAGTAAGGGCGGTTCCGGCCTTGGGCAAAGTATCTGTTAGGGACTTGTTGAGGCGTTGGGGGGTAGCATCGGCTTTGACAGTACCGAAGGACTCGGAACGACGTTTTACTTCACACTCCCGCGTGGCGATTTTGCAAAAGGCGATGCACAGTGGGAGAGAAAAATGCGCGATGCCGGATGAGGTCGGCCACCAAAGGAGCGAAAATGATCAAACTGCTGCATGTTGAGGATGATGCCGATATCCGTGAAATCGCCAAAATGTCGCTTGAGCTGTCGGGTGATTTCGAGGTGATGCAATGCCCCTGCGGCGCTGACGCAATGACAGCCTTGGGCGACTTTACTCCGGACGTTATTTTACTCGATATGATGATGCCGGGCATGTCAGGAACCGAAGTGCTCGCGCGGATCCGTCAAATTCCCGCGCTGGCGCGCACGCCTGCGATCTTCATGACGGCACGGGCCCAGAAATCAGAACTCGATGAATTGCGCGCAGCGGGGGCGGCGGACGTGATCAGCAAACCATTCGATCCCATGACCTTGGGCGATCAGATAAAACGAGCGATGGGTTGAGCACCTGAGCCGCATCACTCTTCCGTTGAAAGTGTGCCGCATGCTTCGACGAATCTGTCGATCCGCCAGATGATCTCGTCGGGGCAGACTGCAAGATCGGCATAGGAGCCTTCGAGGTGGTCAATAATCTTTGCTTCGCAACTCTGCGCGATGATGCCAAGCTCAGGGTAGCCGACTGTGCCCGCCGTCCCCGCAATCTGGTGCAACAGGCTGCGTGCCTCTTCCAAGTGGCCGTTGATCTGATCGGCGGTTTGAGCATCCCACGCAGCGAGGGCATGTTGCGCGATTAAGGTTTTACGGTCTTCAAGCAGTTCGACGAAACGGCAGCGAATTCGGTCGAGTCCGGGCAATTGATCGGCGAGGGCGCTCATGCCGACTTTCCGATATGAAAGAAGTCCGTTTTGAGCCGCTCGTGCTCGGCGGCGGCATGCTCAGCGGTGCCCTGTGCCTTGCTGAGCGCATCGAGCAGTTGATCCCCAGATTTCCAGACCAGGCGGATTGCGGCCCCTGAGCTAACCCTTGGATGCAATTCATCCCCACTGTTCGACATGATCTGCGCGCGGTTGAGATGCAGGTTCAGTTGATCCGTCAGCTTGAGCAAATCCGGTCGCCAGCCGCTTTCCGTAATGCACAAAAACGTGCCGTTTCCGCCGTAGGTCATCAGGAACTGTTGGCCGGAAAACGTGTCGGAAATCACTTCGGCGACATCTTCGATGAGGTATTTGAATTCAGCTCCGCTGAGGTTCTCGTGATGTATCTCGGACTTGCGCAGGCAAAACCCAAAGACGGTCGACCCAAACAAAGAGCTTCGGGACAGCTGCGCGACATAGTTTTCCATCGCGGTGCAGGCGATCACGTTGTCGATGTCGTGCAATGCAATCGGTTCGTGCAGATCGACCGAATCCACTGGCAGATAGCTTTGCAGCAATGCATTCGTGTTGTAGCGCGCATCAGACGCGACATGTTTAGTCTGGATCAACTGCTCTACCACGCCGATGCGGGTTTTCAGCTCCGTCAGATCGAAAGGTTTCGTGACATAGTCGGTCGCACCTGCGGCGAAGGCGTTGTCGATGTATCTTTTTTCGGACATCGCCGTGAGCATGACGATTGGTGCCGTCTGGTACTGACCCATTTTGCGGATGTGGCGCGCAAGGTCGATACCGTCCATGCGGGGCATTTGAATGTCGAGCATAAAACAGTCAAACGCCTGGTCCGGATCCTCGCCCAACAGCTCAATCGCCTCAAGTGCCGACCCCACCGTCGTGAGTCTGTGTGACCCGACGGTGGATAGAAACTGGGACAGCAGTTCCAATATGATGGGGTCGTCATCTGCCGCGAGAATTCTCATTTTTGCACTCCAGACATTAAGCTACTCGTTCAAACTTGAGGCTGAAAATGCTTTGAGATAATGGCGAAAATAGGACGATTCCACAGCCAAGTCGGGAAGGGCTGGACGGGGTCTGCGCGGATATCCATAAGACTAAGGGCTTCGCGCAGGTTGCCAATTTTTTATGGCAAATACGCTCGATTTGGCACGGGAGGGAAGCCCTTCATGCCGTGCTTTTCGAGGTAGTCGTTCACGGGCCGCGCGATGTGCCTTTCGTGCAGCGAAATCAACGCGGCTATGTCTCCGCGAACGAGGGCGTCGATGATCTGCCGATGCTCCTGTTGTGCCTGCATCAGATAGCCCTCGCGGTGAAAGCTGTTCGTTCCGATCGGATACATCCGGTGTGCGTGCACGTCGATCGCATCGGCGAGCGCGCGATTAGGGCAACACAGGAAGACAGCCGCATGGAACAAGTTGTTGAGGTGGAAAACGTCTTGCAGGTCGGAGCGCGCCACTGCGGCGACATGGGCGGTGTTAAGCGCCTCGAGGCGCGCGATGATCTGCGGCTCGACAGGAAAGATGATGAGGCTCAGGGCCGCTTCGTGCAGGATATTGCGCAGCTGATAGAGTGCAATCACATCGTCATGCGTGAAATCGCAGACATAGGCGCCCTTGTTTATTTCCCGCACGGCAAGGCCATGCTGCACTACGGTGTCGATAGCGCTTCTGACATAATGGCGGGATTTGGCAAAACGCGCCATCAGTTCGTCTTCTATCAGGCGCTCTCGCGGGGGAAGGCGGCCAAAGATGATGTCCATCTCAAGCGTGTTGGCCAATGAATCTCTTGCGCGGGGGCTGGCCGCTTTCTGTAGGCGGGTGTGCGTGTTCAAATCGTGACTCTACTTGTCGAATGGATACGCTAAACCGTGAACCGTCAGCGGCCCCATGTAAATGCTAAAGGCTGTATTGAGGGCAGTCGCCCCCGATTATCACGCGCGGGATGCTGTTTTAAGTAGTAGTTCCGCGTCAATCTGGTGCGGCGTAGCATGAACTGGGTCGGCATTCAGGCGGGCAAGTTCGATAAAGAAAATCGTTCCGCCCCCTGGGTTCGCCGCAAAATCGATAAGGCCCTCATGGGCCTCCATGATGCGTTTTGAAATATTGAGACCGAGGCCCGTCCCGCCATGCTTGCGTATGTCCGTAGTGTCGAGTTGGCTGAAACTGTCGAAGATGCGCTCGCGTGCGTTCGGGTCCACGCCGGGGCCATTGTCAGCCACGCTGATGCGCACTTGCTCGGGCGTGGCACTTGCGCTCAGCGTCACTTCATTACCGCGTTCTGAGAATTTGGCCGCGTTCGACAGCAAATTCGTGATCACTTGTTCAAGGCGCATGGGGTCTGCGGAGACGGTCAAATCCGTATCAATCGGGATCATCGTGAGGCTGATGCCCAGGTTGTCGGCGTAGGCCGTGTTGTCCGTGATGGCATCCTCGACGAGCGCTGCAATCTGCACATCGCAAAAATCGAACTTCATCATGCCCGCTTCGAGTTTTTGAAGATCGAGTAGCTCATCGATGAGTTTGCTCAGCCGGGTCGCGTTGCGTTGGGCGATGCCGAGTACTTGGGAAGATTTATCGGGTAATGGCCCAAGAGCGCCTGCCAGAGACATATCGAGCGCGGCCCGGATCGAGGTGAGGGGCGTGCGCAACTCATGGCTTACCGTAGAGAGAAACTCCGTCTTGGCGGCCAGTGCGGCATTGGCCCGGTCATTCTCAACGCGCAGCTGCGCCAGTTGCAATCTGTTGGTGCGGTAATATCTCAGCCCGATGATAGAGCAATCGATCACGAAGTAGAGGACGAGCAGGCTCGCAAAGAAATTGAGCCACATCTCCGGCGTGGCGACACGGCCGGCCGCAATCAGGGCGGTGAGCGGGATTGCGAGAAATGTGGCGCAATAGAAGGTCAGCCGGATCACGAGAACACTGACAAGCTGGTGGCAGCTCATCGCGACGAATACCGAAGCGGCCAGTAGAAAGAGCATCGGCATAAAGGTGGTGCCTCCCGCGGGGGCAAAGGCGACTGAAAGAGTGAAGAAACTCACTACAGCTGACCCGTAGAGCGCGCTGAAATGGATGCGGCGCAGTGTCTTTTGCAAGATTTTCGGGTTATTGGCGTGGGCATGTTTGGCCAGCGCGAAAGTACGCCCGTCAAAGATCTCCACGATGATAATCAAGACAAGCAGGATCGCGGCAAAGACGACGCCGATGTAGAACACCTGCAACACAAGTGCTGCAGCGAAGATCAACAACCGTTTGGAGCCCAGCACGAGCCCGCGCTCCGCATAGTCGCGCACATAGGCGGCTAATGTCTCGGGCGCCTCACCGGTCTGACCGATCAGGGTGTTATTGAAGTGAAATCTCATGCTTCTGTTCCGTCTGTTCGCACCGCGATCCTACCGGTATATTGGTACTAAAGTATGGCAGTGATCTCGTTATTTAAATTGAATTTTATTCGCTTTTCCGCCTGTCGACCGGTTACCGAGCAGGATGCGATGCCGCTATAATCCGGGTTGACCGGCCCGTTGCATGCAAGGATGCTCGCGCAGAGCAAAACCGATCGGGATGGGGGGTGATATGGCTGTTGAGAATTGGGTCGCGAAACAAAGCGATGGCCGCGCGGCGCAGGTCGTGGCGGGCCGGGATTTCTCCTTCAGGCGCGACGCGGTGCCGGGGGCGATGATCAACATCTTTAGCGGCCCCTCCACAGGGCTCTTCCATCCAGCCTGTGACGGGAAGGAGGGGGTGATGATCAGCGACCGTTCGTATCGGACGACCCATGCATGCCACGGTCGGTCGCGGGCATGAGGGTGCGCATCGTCTTCGATCTGGATGGCACGTTGATCGACAGTGCGCCTGATATTCAAGGCGTCGCAAACCGCCTCATCGCGCCACACGGGCCGCAGATCACCCTGGCGCAGACCCATTCGTTCATCGGTAACGGTGTGGCGGTATTTATTGCCCGCATGCTTGAGGCCACGGGCCTTCCCGATAGCTTACATGAGGAGCTGTTGCCGCAGTTCAAGCACGCCTATCTCACGGCGGTGGAGAAAACCGAGCTTTATCCGGGCGTGCGGGAGGCGCTTGCGCGTCTGCGCGAAGGGGGGCACACCCTTGGCATCTGCTCCAACAAGCCGCTTGCGCCTTGCATGGCGGTGCTGGACCATTTGGCGCTGACGCCGTTCTTCGACACATTCTGGGGCGGTGACAGCCTCGCGGTGCATAAACCAGATCCCGCACCACTGCATGCGGCATTCGGCGCGCTGGGCGCGGGTAAGTGTATCTATGTCGGCGATAGCGAGGTTGACGCCCTGACCGCACAGAATGCCGGAATACCCTTCGTCCTCTATACCAAAGGCTACAGAAAAACGGCGGTGGATGAGATCCCACACGCCGCCGCTTTCGATGATTTTGAAGTGCTCGACGGGCTCGTCAGCCAATACGCTGAATAGCGGTGAACCCTTCGAAAACCGGTGTGCCCTCATAGAGCTTTGCCGTGTCCTTGGCCCCCTTGTGCGACGCGCGGAACGCGTCGCTTTTGGTCCAGCCGCGAAAGGCGTCCTCGGACGCCCATACTGTGTGCGAGGCATAGGTGATCCGCCCCTCCACCTCAGGCCCCTTGAGCATGTGAAACTCCACGAAGCCTTCCATCTCTTTGAGGTTGCTCTCGCGGTTGAGCCACAGCGCCTCGAACGCCTGCGCGTTTTCAGTCGTGACGGTAAAGCGATTCATGGCGAGGTACATGGCGGTCTCCTTGGTGACGTGTTTGATCTAGATAGCACTCACGGCGCGCAGAGACAGCCCCGCCGCACGATTGCGCACGGCGGAACATGTTTGGCTTATTTCCAGCCCACGGTATCGAAGATTTTCTGGGCCGTCGGCAGGTTCAGCGCAACGGAGGAGAGGTTCACGTCATCCGCCTTGAACTCACCCAAGCTTGCCACGCTCTCGCTCATCGCCACACCCTCGACGGCGGGATACTCGTCATTGCCGGCCGAGAAATACTGTTGCGCCTGATCCGACGCAAGGTATTCGAGGAAGGCGATGGCGTTGTCACCATTAGGTGCGTTCGCGGCAACACCGGCGCCCGACAGGTTCATATGCGCACCCTCGGCCTCTTGCGCAGGGAACACCCAGCCGATCTGATCGATGCTCTCGCTCAGGCCCGAGACATCGGTGCGCAGGGCGCGGGCAAAGTAATAGGTGTTGGCGATGGCGATGTTACACTCTCCCGACACGATCGCGCGCAACTGGTCTGTGTCGCCGCCTTGCGGCTCACGGGCGAAATTGCGCACGAGGCCCTGCGCCCATGAGGTCGCAGCACCCTCGCCGTGGTTCTCGATGACGGAGGCGAGCAGCGTCTGGGAGTAGACGTTTGTCGAGGAGCGGTGACAGACCATGCCCTCGTAGGCCGGATCGGCGAGGGAGAGGTAATCCATCGGTGGATTGGCGACATCATTTTTGTCGTAGAAGATGATCCGCGCGCGCTGGGAAAAGCCGAACCACTGGTTGTCGGTATCCTGGAGGTGGGCGGGGATGCGCGCTTCGAGCATATCGCTGTCGACGCTTTGCAGGATACCGGCATCCGCAGCGCGCTTGAGCCGGGACGTATCCACGGTGATCAGCACGTCGGCGGGGGAGTTCATCCCCTCGGCCTGCATCCGCGCGATCAACTCGTCCGCGTTGCCCTCGATCCGGTTCACGGTGATGCCGGTCGCCTCGGTAAAGTCGCTGTAGAGCCGCTCATCGGTATCGTAGTGGCGCGATGAATACAGGTTCACTTCGCCCTCGGCCGAAGCGGTGAATGTGCTGGCGACGATCGCCACTACAGCGAGAACGAAAGGAGAGGAGGAGACGTAAGCCATGAAGTATCCTTTGTAGTTTTAATTCCGACTGTTTTTATCAATTACTGATTCCAAAAGGGAACGCAAGATACTTGATAAATTTTATCAGGATAGGGCAAAGCTATGCCCAATCGAGGATTCCACCGGCGCGATGCTCGACGAACAGGCGTGGCTCAGGGGCCATAGGGCTGGGCTTCAGGGTCGCGCCCGCTTGGGCGATGGATTGGAGTGCGGCGAAGCTATGCAGCGGCAGCCCAGCACGGTGCAAATCCTTTGCGATGTCCGAGCGTGCGGGGTTCACGGCGATCCCGTGGTTGGTAATCAGGACATCCACGTCCGCGCCCGGTGTGGTGACACAGCGCACATGATCCACCAGCTTGGCATACCCGCCTGCGGTCACCCCCGTGGTCACAATGGTAAGGGCTGCCCCATGCGCCGCGTCCGGATGCCCTCCTGGCCCCCCGATGAGACGACCGTCGCCACCGATGGTCACATTGACGTTGAACGTGGCATCGATCTCGACGGCGCCCAGCACCATGACCGAAAGACGGTTCACGGTGGCATCGCGGTTGAGCGGATTGGCATAAGCGCAGGCACTCATGGCGTGGTGGTCGGGGTTGGTGACGCTCGACGCAACCGCTGCCGCGTCAAAACACTGCACATCGTGCAAGACACCAAACAGTCCCGCGCGCTGCAGCGCCACATGCGCACCGGTAATCCCGCCGGAGACAAAGCTGCCGCGCACGCCCGCCTGCGCCATGGCCGCGCCGATGGGCGGCACAGCTGCGAGCGAATACCCCCCCGCGCCCGTTTGCAGCGAAAGACCGTCGCGCATCAGACCTGTCGCCGCGATCACCTGTGCGACCCGATCGCCGATATGACGCGCCTGGGGTGTCTGTGCGGGCACCGTCGTATCGGATGCGATGCCATTCACATCGCCGGGGTGGGGAAAGGGAAGGACCGCATCCACCTGGACTGCGGGAATGTCGGTGTGGGGCAGCGGCCCACCCGTGATCTCATTAGCGCAGACGACCGTGCGCCGTGCATGGTCCGCATCGACCATCGCATAGCCCAGCGGCCCACAGGCCAGCACGCCGCCGCGTCCCGTACAGGCACCGTCTGGTCGCGCCAGCGACGCACCCACAAATGCCACATCGACAAGCAATGCCCCGGTGCGCAAGGCACGTGCGCGGCCACCGTGGCTTTGCAGAAGGGCGGGCGTATCCAGCACGCCCGACAGCATCGCATCCGCCGCAGCCCCCTTGGCGTAATCCGTCACGATGCGGGCGACCACACCGCTTTGCATGTGCGCGCCCAGAGGCGCGTGCACGGGAAAAAGCGCGCTTGGCGCGATGGTCAGACCGCGCAAACCGCGCCGTGCGGCCTCGGCGAGGACCGCATTCAAAAGCCTGTCGCCGTTGCGGTAGTGATGGTGAAACGACAGCGTCGCGCCATCGGTGATGCGACAGGCATCGAAGGCGGCGGCGAGTGAGCCGATGCGTTTATCGGCCTGAGGCGCGTCCGCGCGTGCGGGACGCATGGACGGCGCCATGAGTGGCGCGGGTTCCATACCGCCAAGCGGTGTACGCTGAGGCCAAGTGAGGGCCGCCATGCGCGACTGTCTGTCCTCTCCCATCACCACCCCCTTGCATCCGCCACTCGCCCCGCTACCCTTTTGCCACAAAGGAGCCTGCGCAGATGACTGTCAACACCACACCCGTTTCCGCCGGTGCCGCGCTGGATGCCTTGCGTGCAGGCCTAATGGCGCAGCGGGCCGGGCAAATGACGGCATCGTGGATGCTGCACGGGCGTCCCGGCATCGGCAAGACGGACATCGTGCAGCAGCTGGGCAGGGAGACGGGCAGCCGCCTGTACGATTTGCGTCTGACGACGATCGAGCCGCAGGATCTGCGCGGCTTGCCCTTCTATGACCACGAGACGCGGCGCACCGTGTGGTATCCACCCGAAGATTTGCCGAGCGATCCTGACCGTCCCGCGATTCTGTTTCTTGATGAGCTAACGGCTGCGGCCCCCTCGCTTCAGCCGACTGTCTACGGCCTGTTGCAGGAGCGGCGTGTGGGCCAGCACGGCTTGCCCGCCTCCACCTTCATCGTCGCGGCGGGCAATATGGTGGAGGATGGTGCGGTCGCCTATGAGATGGGCACGGCGCTGTCTGACAGGCTCATTCATCTGAGCTTGCGCGCCGAGGCAGGCGACTGGCTGGCCTCCTATGCGGTGCCGCGAAAGCTGCATCCGGCGGTAACTGCGTTTATCCGCACGCGGCCGGATCTGCTGGATACGACTGAAGAAGCGCTCAGGCGCGGTTTTATGATCGCCTGCACACCGCGTTCCTGGGCGCGGGTGAGTGCGATCCTCTATGCGACCAATGACAAAGCGTTGCGCGATATCCTGCTTGCGGGCACGCTGGGCGAGGCAGCGGCGGCGGAATTCATTCTGATCGTCGACGACATCGCCGCAACGGTTCAGGCGCAGGCGATGCTGGAGGAGACGGGCCGCGCGCGTCTCGCACTCTACCCGGGCAGTTTGCACGGGCTCACGGCACTGGTCTATGCGCTGGTGACACTGGCGCATAAAGAGACGCTGCCCGCCGCGATCGATGTGATGGCGGGGATCGGCAGGTTGGCGGATGACCGAATTGAGCCCGTCTTTGGCCAGCTGCCTTTGGGGGAATTGACGACCTACGGCTTCGAGTTGTTGATCGACAAGGCACTCGCAGAAGGCTGGCAGGAGGCATTCCGCACCTCCGCGTCCTACGCGGCGTATATGGCTGACCGTGACGGCTGAGCTGCGGCACAGCGTACGGGCAGGGTCTGCCCTGCGCGCGCTGGCCGAAGCGGATCCGGCGATTGCTGCGCTCTCGCTGTGGTGCACGCACCGCGACGGGGCACAGACGGCGACACGGGGCGAGACGATCACCTACGGCCCCGACTTTCAACAAATGCCAATGCACGAGCAGATGGGACTGGCCGCGCACCATATCCTGCATGTGGCGTTACGCCACTCGGCCCGTGCGGCAGCACTTGAAACGCGCTTGGGCGGTGGGTTTGACGGGGCCCTTTTCAACCTTGCCGCTGACGCGCTCATCAACGAGGCGGTGCTGGCGGGAGATCACGCGCTGCCGCGCCCTGCGGTGCTGGCCACGGATCTGATCAAGCAGTTACTCAGCAAGGAGACTACCGGGCCGGAAGCCCTCGCAGACTGGGATGCCGAGCGGCTTTACTTCGCGCTGGGCGGTCAGGGGGGCGATGGCAAGGGGCAATTGGGTGAGGCGCAGGCCTACGCGCAGGAGCAGGGTTTCGACGCCGATCTTGAGCAGGATGCTGGTACGCTGGAAGACGGAAGCAAGATGCAGGATGCCGCCCGCTGGCGCCAGCATATCACACGCGCGATGGACGCAGGCCGGGCCGCCGGGCGCGGCATCGGGCGGGTCGGTCACCGCCTTGCCGATGTCGCGCCGCCGCGCGTGCCGTGGGAACAAATGCTGCGCCGATTACTTAGCCAAGCCGTCATGCAAGCGCCCCAGCCCAGCCCGCAGCGCCCTGCGCGCCGCTGGATCGCGGGCACGGCGCAGGCCTTGAGGGCGGGCACGCCGCAGCCGGGGTTCGAGCCGGGCCGCCGCCCGTGCACCGACGTGCCGCGCATCGCCATCGCGATGGACGCCTCGAGCAGCATCGACGACGCGCGGCTTGCGCTGTTCTGGGCGGAAGTCACCGGCATCGCGCGGCGCATGCGCGCAGAGCTGCATCTGATGGTCTTTGACGACGCGATCCGCCACCGTGCCATCGTGGACCCAACGACCCAGAATATTGTCTTGCCGGAGTTGCCGCGCGGTGGGGGGACGGCCTTTATCCCGGTGATTGCCGAGGCTCAAGGGTTGGGTGCGGCGGCGCTGGTGATCTGTACCGATCTCGAAGGAGACGTCGGCCCGCCCCCGCACGGCCTGCCGGTGATCTGGGCTCTGCCGGAAGCGGGTGCGACGCTGCCGCCCTTCGGCAAGCTGATTGATCTGTCACGCTAGGGCTGCTGCGAGCCGTGCATGGGCCGAGACACCGCGCGCGTCGAACGTCACGTCGCGCAGAAATGTCCCCTGCGACTGGTTCACACGCTGCAACAGCGCTTCGCTCAGCGGGTCTTGAAACAGCGTATCTTTGAGGATCTGCTGCTCCGCTGCGCTCAGGTTCACTACTTCCGGCCCGTCCTCGGATTGCACGCTGACATAGGTGAGCGGGGTCAGCAGCCACAGCTCCGATTGCTCGACCACCAGATGGAGCTCTCCGCGCTTCATCTCGCGCCCGGCCGCTATTTTGGTGAGGGCCGCGCGCGACTGGACGCGCAACAGATCCAGCGCGCGCTCCGCCTGCGCCCCTTCGATCAGGCGCGGACGGCGGGAATTGGGGACGCGCAAGAGGCGCATCTCGACCAGCCAGATCATGAAGATCATCAGGATGGGCGCTTGTGCCATCGGCAACGCAAGTGCGTTCCAGCTTAGCCCGATGAAGATAAATGGGCTGAGCGTGAGAATATAGCGGACCGCCTGAAATTCGATGATCAGGCGCATCAACCCGGCAAATCGCAGCTGCCCCAGCGGCCAGACCGCGACCCGTCCGAAAAATTTGCGCGGCAGCTGTCGCACCTTGAGGACGGCGGGATTGCGCAGGGTACTATGGGTTAGGATCAGCATGAGGCCTATGGTAGCAAGCGCTTTGCCTCCGCGCAGCCGATAATGCACAACTGTGTGATTATGGCGCAGGATGCTTGGGGTGGGTCGCCCGGTGGTGTAGCGTTCGGAAAACCGATGAAGGATTGCACCATGAAGGGATTTCCCGATCTGCCGCCGTTGTGGTGGTTGGGCAGTATTGCCTTGATTTATCTCGGCAAATGGTTGTTCCCTGCGCTGCATGTCACTGCGGACGTTCTAACGGCGACATCATGGATCCTGTTGCTTGCCGCGATTGGGATCATCGGGTGGTCCGGCCTGTGGTTTTTCCGCAAGAAAACCCCGATCGAGCCGCATCACACCCCGCGAGCCCTGATCGTGGAGGGTCCTTACCGGCTGTCGCGCAATCCGATCTATCTGGGACTCGTCCTGCTGACATCGTCGTCGGCCATGGGCCATGGCTCCGTGATCGGACTGGCGGCGGCGGTGGGGTTGTGGTGGGTGCTGGACCGGCGGTTCGCCGCGCCGGAGGAGGCGACAATGCGCGCGACGTTCGGCGCACAGGCGCAGGACTATTTCAGCGAGACAAGGCGCTGGCTCTAATCCTGCTTCAAAACACTGCAATGGCCTGCATGGCAAGACGCCCCTCGGGTGTGGCGGCGGCGAGGGTCGTCGTGTCACCGTCCTGTGAAGCGTGCAATGTGAAGGGAGCAGTATCGAACAGCGGGCTTGCCGCGCGAAACTCGAACGTCTTGGGCAGCGCATGGTCGCGCGACCGCTGGGCCAGATCCATCAGCAGCATCGCAATGAGAGGCCCGTGGACCACCAGCCCCGCGTGCCCCTCCACGTCGCGTGCATAATCGCGGTCGTAATGGATACGGTGCCCGTTGAAGGTCAGTGCGGAATAGCGAAATAGCATGACTTCCGACGGGGTAACGCGCTCCGTCTGGTGCCACGCATCGCCGACAAAGTCGGTCAGGCGCGGTGCAGCGTCTGGTGCCGGGTCCTCACGGTAGACGATGTCGTGCTCTTCCCAAAATGCGGTCTCGCCGTCGGCGGCGTCGACCTCATGGCGCACGGTGACGAAACACAGCGCGCCGGAGCGGCCTTGCTTGAGGCGCACATCGCGGATGGTCGAGCGTTTCTCGACGTCTTCCCCGATTTTCAGCGGTGAGTGAAAGCCAAACCGCCCCCCCGCCCACATCCGCCGGGGCAGTGATACGGGCGGTAAAAATCCACCTTTGGCCGGATGTCCGTCGCGCCCCAAGGCGCCGAGGGGGGCCGAGCGCAGGAAATAAAGCCAATGCCACAACGGTGGCAGCAAGTCGCCTTGCGCCAATGTGGCGGGGCGGTCCAGTGTCATCTGCATAAGCTGTGCGGGAGCGGCATGCAGAGTGTTCACAAGCCGCTCTTCGCGCCCAATCCATTGGCGTAGAACGTCGGGATCCTGGGTTGGCTGCATGAGGGCTCCTTACGTACGTTAGTGTTGAATGTCCGGCGCACAGTCGGAGACGTCAAGCCATAGCGTGCGCTCCATTGCGCTTTCATGCCTGCCCTTTGTGCCGATAAGGCCTATATAGCGTGACTGAGCAGTGCGAAGGACAATCAGCAAGGTCATGAAAACGGACGAAAACGAACCCATTGATGCGGTCATCACCTGGGTGGATGGTGCGGCACCGGAACACCGGACGCGCCGCGCGCAGTTTATGGCCCGACAGGCAGGCGTATTGAGCGAGAACGCCCGCAATCCCCACCGCTGGGAGGCCAGCGACGAGATCACGTACTGCCTGTGGTCGATCCATCACCACGCCCCATGGCTGCGCTGGATCTGGATCGTGGCGGAACAGGGCGCGCCGGAATTGGGAAACCTGCCGGAGACGTTGCGCAAGCGCATCCGCATCGTGCGCCATGAGGAGATCTTTGCGGAATATGAACATCTGCTGCCAACGTTCAATTCCCTTTCCCTTGAGAGCATGCTTTGGCGGATCGAGGGGCTGTCGGAGCGGTATTTATACTTCAACGACGATGTGTTTTTGACGGCCCCCTTGGGACCAGATGATATGTTTGAGGGTGCGGTGCCGGTGTTGCGGGGGGAATGGCGCGATTACAGCGCTTTGGCCTCGGACACGCAGGCCCGGCAGGATCCGGCGCGCTTCGGCCATGTGATGCAGATCAACGCAGCCGCGCTCGATGGCCTCGACCCACGGGCCGTTTTCTCCGCCGCGCATGTGGTGCACCCGATGAGGCGTGAGGTAATGGCGCTGTTGTTTGACCGCCACCGCGCCGCGTTCGAGCGTAACATCGCCTTCCGGTTTCGCGATTTGACACAGTTTTTGCCGCAAGCCCTGCACAACCAATATTGCATGGCCCACGGCAGGGCACGCTTTGCCGAGCCGGTCGATCATCTGCACATCCGCAGCGGGCAGGGCACAGATGCGCCGCCGGACCTGACGCGGGCGCTGTTGCTGGGCAATGCGTTGGAGGGGGTGCGGTTTTTATGCGTAAACGATCTGCCGCAGTTGGAAACGCTGGTGCCGGATGCGCGCGCGCTGATCGCGCAAGCGGTGGGCGGTGTGGCGCTGAGCGGATAATCTATGGACGGCAGGCATACTCTGCGCTCCTCGGGATCAAGCCTGCGGCTTGGATCCCTCCTCGCTGCTGCCGTGTGCGCCGGTCAAGTGCCGGAAAACTCGTCAAAGGCCTCGAGCGCTTTTGCGCCGTACGCAATTGAGGGGCCGCCGCCCATGTAGCCGATCATCTCCAACGCCTCGCACAGCTCCGCGCGGGTAGTGCCGAGGCGCACGAGCGATTTGACGTGAAACCCGATGCAGCTGTCGCAGCGGGTCGAGATGGCGATGCCGAGCGCGATAAACTCTTTGGTCTTCTCGTCGAGCGCGCCGGATGTCTTGGCCGCCTTGCCCATGGTGTTGAACCCCTCGAACATCTTTGGCGTCTGCGCCTGCAAGGTGCCGATACGGTCCATCGTCTCGTTCAGAAATTTGCTCCAGCTCATGATCTGCTCCTTGTCAGCGGCTCTCGTCAGAGCCCATTTTACGTTCAAGCCTGCGCACGAAGTAGCTGATGATCAGCACAAGCACGAGGTATTCGAGAATGAGCAGACTATAGATTTCCAGCGGGCGATACTCCGTCACCACCAGCTCGTTCGCGCGGCGGGTCAGCTCCTGCATCCCGATGACGGAGGCGAAGGCGCTCATTTTCACAATATAGATAAACTGGTTGGCCAACGGCGGCAGGATGCGCCGGATCGCCTGGGGCAGGACGACGTAGCGCATGGTCTGGGAATAGGTGAGGCCGATGGTCTTGGCCGCCTCCGTCTGGCCGCGTGCGATGCTCTGGATGCCGGAGCGGTATATCTCGGCTGTAAAGGCGGAATCGGAGATCGCCAGCGTGATCACAGCGCCCCAGAAGGCATCGATGCGCACGGAGATGCCCATGGATTGCAGCACCACCGGCAGACCGTAAAACACCCAGAAAAGCATCGGCAGGAGGGGGATCGCGCGTACAAATTCGATGTAGACGCGGCTGGGCATTCTGATCCAGCGGTTGTCTGACATACCCGGAAGTGCCACGAGCAGACCGATCGCCATCGACAGAGCGGCGGCGATCACGGACAACAGGATCGTTGCCCCAAAGCCGTCGATCAGAAACGTGATGTTGTTCCAGCCTTGTGTCGTCGTGGGGTTGATCACGTACCAGCCCCAATTTCCGGAGGCGCCACACCCGGCGAGGAGGCAAAGCGAAGAGAGCAGGAGGAGGTTTTTCATGAGCGCTCTCAATGCTTGAGAATTTGGTTGAGGAACGTCCGGCATCGCTCGGTCTTTGGGCTTTCGAAGAATTCACTCGGCGTGCCTGTCTCGACGATCGCGCCGTGATCCATGAACACCATGCGGTCGGCGGCGCGGCGGGCAAATCCCATCTCATGGGTGACGACGATCATCGTCATCCCGCTGGTGGCGAGGTCCACGATCACGTCGAGCACTTCGGAAATCATTTCAGGGTCGAGCGCCGATGTCGGCTCGTCGAACAGCATGATTTTAGGCTCCATGCACAACGACCGCGCGATGGCCACGCGTTGCTGCTGCCCGCCCGAAAGGGTGCCGGGCATCTTGTCTGCCTGCTCCGGGATTTGTACGCGCTCCAGATATTTCATCGCGCGCGCCTCAGCGTCCTTGCGCGACAGCCCGCGCGCCTTCATCGGGCCAAGGGTGAGGTTTTGCAGGATCGTGAGGTGCGGGAAGAGATTGAACTGTTGAAAGACCATACCGACCTCCGAGCGGATCGCCTCGATGGAGGCGGCGTCGCCCATCTGCGTGCCATCTACGGTGATTGTGCCCGTGTTATGCGCTTCAAGTGAATTAATGCACCGGATCAAGGTGGATTTGCCCGAACCGGAGGGCCCGCAGACTACGATCCGCTCACCGTGCGCTACCGTCAGATCCACATCCTTGAGCGCGTGATACGTGGCATACCACTTGTTAAGACCCCTGATCTCAATCGCTTTTGCGTGATTGACGCCCCGTAGTTCTGTCATGGACCTCTCCCTATCGGAGTGTATAGTAATGGGGACAGTTGTCCGATGCGCAACAAGCGTTAAGCTATTGCGTAGAATAACAAAGCCGCTTTGTCGGTTCTTAATCCAATCCACAGAGGAAGACACATGAAAATTCTGAAATTCATCGGCCTTGCGGTCGGTTTTGCCGCCAGCGTGCTTGGCGCACCGGCCATGGCGCAGTCCGCGCTCAACGAAATACTGAGTGAGGGAGTGCTCAAGGTCGGCACCACGGGCGACTGGAACCCGATGAGTGTGCGCGACCCTGCGACAAATTCATTCGTGGGCTATGACATTGACATCATGACACAGCTTGCCACCGATCTCGGCGTCGAGCTTGAGATGGTGCCGACGGATTGGAAAACGCTGGTCAACGGTGTGGTTGCGGGAAATTACCACATGACCGGCTCCGCCTCCATCAGCCCCGCGCGCCTCAAGGCGGCGGGATATTCCGACAGCTATACCGCGGTCGAGATGTTCCCCTTCACCACCGAAGACAAGCTTGCGAATTTCGACGGCTGGGAGAGCATCAACAAAGAGGGCGTGAAAGTGGCGACCACGCTGGGCACCTCTTTTGAAAAGATGGTCAAGGAATGGTTCCCAGACGCGGAGATCGTCGTGGTCGAGGCGCCCGCGCGCGGATTTCAGGAGGTGCTGTCGGGCCGTGCGGATGTGTTCGTGACCTCCAACATAGAAGGCTCCGAGCTGTTGGGTAAATTCTCCAACGTGCGCCAGATCGAAGTGAGCGAGGCCCGTGCGCCCACGCCCATCGCGATGCTGCTGCCGCAGACAGATCAGGTCTGGATCAACTATATCAACAGCTGGATCGAGCTGAAAAAGACGCAAGGTTTCTTTGAGGAAACCGCCGCGAAATGGGGCCTCTGAGCTGCATCTGATACCAAATGAAAGGGCGCCCCGTGGCGCCCTTTTTCATTGAAGGCAGAAATACAAAATGATTGACGAAGACCTCACCAAAGGCTCTCTGGGCGGCCATTTTCGCAGGCTCGCCATTCCCGCGGCAGTCGGCATGCTGTTCAGCACGCTCTATAACGTGGTCGATACGTTCTACGCGGGTTTCTTCGGCACGCAGGCCCAGGCGGGGCTTGCGGTGGGGTTTCAGGCGTTTTTCGTCCTCGTGGCGATAGGCTTCGGCCTAAGTTCCGCGATGAGCGCGCTGGTCGGCAATGCAAAAGGGCGCAAAGACGACGCCGAGGCGCGGCATCTGGCGGCCCAGGGCATTGGCCTTGCCGCCTGTGCGACGCTGTTGATGATCGCGGTCGCCGCTTTTGCCGGTCCCTCGCTCATCGCTGTCGTGTCGGAGCCGGGGGGCTACCGCGATGCCGGTCTGGGATATTTCACCTGGCTTATTTTCGCGCTGCCCGGTTTCATCATGGGGCCTGCCGCCAACGGAATCTTGCAGGCGCGCGGCGACACGCGCACCATGCAGCGCGCACTGGTGGTCGCATTTTTCGTCAACATCGGGCTCAATCCGCTGTTGATGTTCGGCATCCCTGGCGTGATCGGCGGTCTGGGCTTCAACGGCATCGCCCTCGCCACGGTTCTGAGCCAGACAGGCGTGGCCGCCTTCATCCTGTGGCGCGTTTTCGGCCGCGCGATGATGAAGGACCTCAAGGCGGTCGAATTCGTGCCTGTGCTGGGTAAATACTACGAGATTATCGCCCAAGCCTTCCCGGCAGGTTTTGCCCTGCTGGTCACCTTTTCCAGCGGGTTCATCGTGCAATACGCGCTCAAGGACCACGGCGAGGCCGCACTTGCCGCCTACGGTATCACGATGAGGGTCGAGCAATTGTTCCTGCTGCCCGCGCTGGGCATCACAATCTCGCTGGTGCCGATCGCGGCGCAGAATTACGGCGCGGGGGATCATGCGCGGGTGCGCGAGGCGTTTCACCGGTGCTGGATTTTGGGCGTGATCGGCACCACGCTCGCCTTTCCGTTCCTGTGGTTCGGGGGAGGCATCGCCGCACGGGTGTTCTCGAGTGATCCCGAAGTCATCCGCGTTTCGGCACTGTTCCTCAAGGTAGAAGCGGCAATCCTGCCGATATATGTGATCCTCTTCTCGATCAATTCGCTGTTGCAGGCGCTGAAAAAGGCGGCGTGGACGATGTGGATCGGCATCTATCGCCAATGGATAGGGATTGCCCTGTTTATCTGGCTGTTTGCCTATGTGATCGACGGTGGCCTGACGGGCGTGCGTCTGGGCATCGCCGCCGGGGTGGGCACGGGTCTGCTGCTCGCGCTTTGGATCGGGATGCGCGTCGCGAACGAGCGGATCGGTGGTTTGGGTCGGCCCGCGTTCCTGTCCGCGGCCTAAAGGGCGGCCTGCATCGCGGTGAGCAGGGCATGATGCAAACTGCCCGCGGAGGCGCGGGACCCCAGGATGCTCAGATGTGTCGGCGGGTCCCGCCGCAGCACGTAACAGCCTAGATGGTGGATCGCCGTGCGCGTGGCATCCCCGGTTTGCATCGCACGGATATTGACGTTGCAGCACAGCTCCATCACTGCTTCCACGCCGTCGCCGCGCATGTCGAAGCAAGCCCAGGCGTCCGTCTGCTCTGTAACAGAAGCGGTCTCACCGAACCGCACTTTGAGCTGCTGCGCCAAATCCTCATGAGTGTCAAAGGGCGCGCCGACCATCCAATGGTCGAGTCCCATCCAAAACGCCGCTTCGGGGTCGTGCAGGCGGCTGCTGCCCGGTGCGGGCGCCGGTCCTTCGAGGAGGGCTTCAAGATGCGCGCGGCAGGCATCCTCATGCCCGCGCCGTGCGGCGACCGAGGCGAGGGCGAGGTCGGGATTTTCCGTGAGCGTGACACCGCCGTGCGCATCCTCGCGCGGGGCGGCGCCACCGAGGGCGGTGAGGGGGGCCAGATCATGCACGGACGCGCGCTCCTTCGGGGTCGACAAAATGATGCGAAACGACTTCGACTTCGACCGTCAGATCGGTGAGCGGTGAGACCAGGCGCATCCGCTCCCCCAATCTGTTTTCACCGTTCTTGAGAAACGCCAACCCTATCATGGAGCCGACATTGGGCGAATAGCAGGCGGAGGTGACATAGCCTTGGTCGTGCGCCGCATCGACCGGGCCGCTCGCCGCCATCAGGTGCCCGCCTGCCGTGATCTTGGCTCCTGCATCCAGCGGCTTGAGACCGACTTGCCTCAGCCCGTCCGCCTCATTCAGGCCGGGGCGCTGGGACAAGCGGCTGCCGATGCTGTCCTTGGCGGTGCTGACCATGCGGCCCATCCCGAGGTTCAGCGCAGTCGTTGTGCCGTTCAACTCATTGCCCGCCGCATGCCCCTTTTCGATCCGCATCACGCCGAGCGCTTCGGTCCCGTAGGGTGTCACGTCAAATTCCGCACCCTCCGCCATCAGCCGCCGCATGAGCGCGTCGCCATAACGCGCGGGCACGGCGAGCTCGAAGGCAAGCTCTCCAGAAAACGAAATGCGGAACAGCCGCGCGCGCAGGCCGCCGCAGACGGTGATCTCGCCACAGGCCATGAAGGGGAAGGCCTCGTTGCTGACGTCATGGGCGGGATCGACTATCTTTTGCAAAAGTTTGCGGGAGTTTGGCCCGGCGACCGCATATTGCGCCCAGCCTTCGGTCGTCGAGATGAGCTGCACGTCGGCGTTGGGGATGAGGCACTGGCGCACGAATTCCATATGCTGGAACACCTTTGCCGCATTGGCGGTGGTGGTGGTGACGGCGAAATGATCATCCGCCATGCGCGCGGCGGTGCCGTCGTCCATCGCGATCCCATCCTCGCGCAGCATGAGGCCATAGCGCACGCGGCCCACCGCCAGCTTGGCAAAGCCGTTGCAGTAGATTTTATTGAGGAAGGCGGCAGCATCAGTGCCTTGTACGTCGATCTTGCCCAATGTCGTGCAATCGCAGACGCCCACGCTGGTACGGGTCGCACGCACCTCGCGATCGACGCTTTGGCGCCAATGCGTCTCGCCTGCGATGGGGAACCACTGTGCCCGCAGCCAATTGCCGACCTCCACAAAGACTGCGCCGCGTTCTTTTGCCCAATGGTGCGAGGGTGTCAGGCGAGTTGGATGAAACTCCTGTCCGCGCATCCGTCCGCCAAAAGCCCCGATAGCGGTGGGGGTGTAGGGTGGGCGGAAGATGGTCGTGCCCACGTCGGGGATCGCCTTGCCCGCGATCTCCGCCATAATGGCGAGGCCGAGAACGTTGGACGTCTTGCCCTGATCCGTTGCCATACCAAGCGTGGTATAGCGCTTGAGGTGCTCGACGGATCGGAAGCCCTCTTGGTGGCTGAGCTTCACATCCTTGACGGTCACATCGTTTTGCTGATCAAGCCACGCGCGCTCGGACCCCTCCACGACCCAAAAGGGCGTTTGTGCGATGGCTGCGTCTTCGGCGAGCGGTATGCCGGCGGGCGTGAGGCCCAGCATCTCGGCTGCCCTCAGCGCACCTGAGGTAAGCGCCGCGTGGGTCGAGAGGGCGCCTGTGGCGGAGCCTGCCACGCTCATGCCCGGAGGAAGGGTCCCGCCGGGAACGAAGGCAGAGACCGTGTCGTCCCAGGTAGGGCGCCCGCGCTGATGACAGGTCAGATGGACATTGGGGTTCCAGCCGCCCGAGACCCCCAGCGCGCCGCATTCAACCTTGCGCAGTGTTCCATCTGCGAGCTTCACGTCGATGAAAGTAAGGCCGAGGCGGCCGTGACTATCTACGACCTGCGCGCCGCGCAACACCTGGTAATCGGCACTCAGCGGCGCGTCAGCGCGCGCGTCGATCACGGCGGCGATGGTGATGCCGCGCGCATGTAGATCGGCGGCGGTGCGGTGACCATCGGCGTTGTTGGTGAAGACGGCTACACGTTGCGCGGGCGTGGCGGCATAGCGGTTGACATAGGTGCGCAGCGCTGACGCCAGCATGATGCCGGGCCGGTCGTTGTTGTCAAAGGCGATGGGCCGCTCCGTCGCACCGGCACAAAGCAGGGTCTGCTGCGCATAGATGCGCCACAGAATCTGGCGCGGCTTTCCTGGGTCCGGAGTGTGGAGGTGATCGCTTACCCGCTCGACGGCGCCATAAATACCATGGTCAAACGCGCCGATCACGGTGGTGCGCGGCATGAGGCGCACGTTTGGCAGGCTGCCAAGCTCAGCCAGCACGGTCTCAAGCCATCTGCCTGCGGGGCCATCGTCCAAGCTAAATGTCTCTGCATTCAGGCGCCCGCCCAAGGCGAAGTCTTCATCCGCCAGGATAACTTGCTTGCCGCTGCGCCCTGCCGTGAGTGTCGCCATGAGGCCTGCAGGACCCGCTCCCACGATCAGCAGGTCGCAGTGACGAAAGCCCTTGTCGTAGCTGTCTGGATCTTGGCGTTTGGACAGCGCCCCAAGACCTGCGGCTTGGCGGATCACCGGCTCATAAAGCTTTTCCCAGAAGGCGGCGGGCCACATGAATGTTTTGTAGTAAAAACCGGCCGTAAGGAAATTGGACAAGCGGTCGTTCACCGCCATCGCGTCGAATTTGAGCGACGGCCAGCAGTTTTGGGAATGGGCGAGCAAACCGTCGTAAAGCTCGGATGTGGTGGCGCGCGTGTTCGGCTCGCGCCGCGCGCCGCCGCGCAACTCGACAAGCGCGTTGGGCTCCTCCGAGCCTGCGGTGAGCGGGCCGCGCGGGCGGTGGTATTTGAACGAGCGGCCCATCAGGCGCACGCCGTTGGCCAACAGCGCCGAGGCGAGCGTGTCGCCCGCGTGGCCCTGATAGCGTTTGCCGTCGAACATGAAATTGAGGGTCTTGCCGCGGTCGATGAGGCCGCCGGAGACGCGGTTTATCTGGGTCATGCCTGCACCGCTTTCGCGACGTCGCGGGCCATCTCGACGTCCGTGATTTCATGGGTCAGTGTATTGCGGGTGACGACCAGCCACGAGCGGTCGCCCCCCTCATGCCACCACAGCTCACGCGTGGCGCCCGCAGGATTATCGCGCAGGTATGCATAGGCGTGCCAGTCGGCGTCGGACGCATCGGGGGCGGGGCGCAGCAGAAGGGACGCATCCCCCATATAGGTGAATTCCGCGCTGTCACGGGGGCCGAGGAGCGGGTGGTCGATGATCATCTGTTTGGTGCTCGGGGTTGGGGTTGATTGAGTTTAGAGGGCAAAATGAAGAGGGCGTCAGTGCAGATTTGGTTGGTTGCCCTGACCTTTTTCGTCGATCATGTGGCCGGTCTCGAACCGGTTGAAGCGGTAAGCTATGGCGGTCTCGTGGGGCGCGTCGCGCGCCAGCAGGTGGGCGAAGGCGTAGCCGGAGGCGGGGGTTGCCTTGAACCCGCCGTAGCACCAGCCGCCGTTGAAATAGAGGCCATCGATTGGCGTGCGGTCGATGATGGGCGAGCCGTCCATGGACATATCCATGATGCCGCCCCACATGCGCAGAAGGCGTGCGCGGCCGATCATTGGCATGAGCGCCATGCCGCCCTCGCAGACGTCCTCGACGACCGGAAGGTTGCCGCGTTGCGCATAGGAGTTGTAGCCGTCGATGTCGCCGCCGAAGACGAGGCCGCCCTTGTCGGACTGGCTGACGTAGAAGTGACCCGCGCCGAATGTGATGACGCCGGGGATAACCGGTTTGAGGCCCTCGGAGACAAAGGCCTGGAGCACATGGCTCTCGATGGGCAGGCGCAGGCCAGCCTTTGCCATGACGTGGGAAGAGGAGCCTGCGACGGCACAGCCGATTTTACCAGCCGCGATATACCCGCGCGTGGTCTCGACGCCGAGTGCCTTGCCGTTCTCGATGCGAAAGCCGGTGACTTCGCAGTTCTGGAGGATGTCGACGCCGTGGTTGTCGGCGGAGCGGGCGTAGCCCCATGCGACGGCGTCGTGGCGTACGGTGCCGCCGCGTCGCTGGGCGAGTGCTCCTTTTATAGGAAAGCGGGCGTTGTCGAAATCGAGAAAAGGCGCCTCGCGGCGGACTTGGGCGGCATCCAGCAGCTCCGCATCGACGCCATTGAGGCGCATGGCGTTGCCGCGGCGTGTGGCGGCGTCCCGCTGGGCATCAGAGTGAATGAGGTTCATCACGCCGCGCTGGCTTACCATGGCATTGTAGTTGAGATCCTGCTCCAGCCCCTCCCAGAGTTTGAGGGAAAACTCATAGAACGGCTCGTTCCCGTCGAGCAGGTAGTTGGAGCGGATGATGGTGGTGTTGCGGCCCACATTGCCGCCGCCGATCCAGCCCTTTTCCAACACGGCGATGCGTTTTTGGCCAAACACCTTTGCAAGGTAATGCGCCGTGGCCAAACCATGCCCACCGCCGCCGATGATGATGATATCGTAGGCAGGCTGCGGATCAGGCTCACGCCAGGCAGCGGTCCAGCCTTTGTGGCCCGTCAGGGCTTCTTTGATAACTCTCAGACCGGAATAACGCATGGAATCGGACCTCTCTGGCGGTCACCATTACGGATCGGGGCGACCCGATCACCCCCAATTCCGACATAAGCTTGTCCGTAAGCGTAAGCGGGCCGCGTGCAACGGCCCGCAGGCCTGTCAATTGACCAGATTTGGCAGGAAAAGCACCAGATTTGGAAATGCGATCATCACGGCGACGATCACCAGATCGATCACGACGAACCAGAACACACCTCGGAAGACCTGGCTCAGCGTTGCAAGATTTCCGATCACACCTTTGATGACGAAGACGTTCATGCCCATGGGCGGCGTGATCATTCCGATCTCCAGCAGCTTGACCAGCAGAACGCCGAACCACAGCAGGCTGTAGCCCGTCTCGTCCACGATAGGCAGGACGATGGGAAGGGTGAGAAGCATCGCGCCCACAGGCTCCAGCATCATGCCGAGGATGAGATAGATCACCACGATGCCTACCATGATCATGAGCGGTGAGACCCCAAAGCCCAGAATTGTATCGGACAGTGCATCGCCGATCCCTGAAAGGGCCAGAAAGCGGGTGAGCAGGCTGGCACCCACGGCGATGATCAGGAGTGCGGCAGTCGTGGTGAGCGTTTCAGTGATGGCCATTCGGAGCGCTTTGAACGTGAGCGACCGGTTCACGATGGCCACGATCATCGACAGCATCGCACCAATGGCCCCCGCTTCGGTGGGCGTGAAGGCGCCGCCGAACAATCCGGCAAAGACGCCGATGACAATGGCGAGGATGGGCCAGGTCTGGCCCAGTGCCTTGATTTTTTGCGCCCGGGTCGCCTCGATCTTGACCGGCGGGGCCAGCTCCGGGTTCAGTTTGACCCGGATCACGATCACGGCGATGTAGGCGAAGAGCGTGATGAAACCGATCACCAGTCCGCCAAGGAAGAGCGAGCTGACGGATTGGCGCGAGATGATGCCGTAAAGAATCATCAGGATCGACGGCGGGATAAGCGCGCCGATGGTGCCCGCCGCAGCGACGGTGCCAGTGGCGAGCTCTGCGCTGTAGCGGTTGCGCACCATTTCAGGCACGGCGATTTTTCCCATTGCGGCGGAGCAGGCGACGGAAGAGCCGGTCACGGCGGCAAATCCCGCGCAGCCGAACACGCTCGCGATGGCGAGGCCGCCGGGCAGGTTTGACAGCCATATTTGTGCGGCGTTGAACAACCCTTGGGTCAGGCGCGTGTAGTAGCAGATGAAGCCCATGAACAGGAACGCCGGAATCGAGCTGAGGACCCAGGAGTTGGCGAAGTTGTAAGGCACGATGCCGAGCGAGCCCCAGGCGATGTTCCAGTTAAACATCTGCCACAGGCCGACGAAGGATACGGCAATGAGCGAGATGCCGATGGGAATGCGCATGAGGATCATCGCGAGCAGTGCGGCGATGAAGATACCTGCGATCTGGAGTTCGGTCATTTTGCGTCTCCGTCAGACAGGTAGGGATCTTCGATGCGCAGCGCGTCGAGACCGTGCGGACGGCCAAGCACAAGGCACAGAAGTTTCCATGCGGCGACTATGGACATGAGGCCAAAGCCCAGCGGCAAGGCCAGATACGTGGGCCAGGTGATCACCTTGCCCCCCGCCTCGATCGAAAAGGAGCCGCCGAGATATTTTGAAAGCGCTTCATCGCCGGTGCGTATCGCGACGGTCGCGCAGACGATCACCGTCAGCAGCAGCGCCAGGGCGGAGAGGAACGTCTGTATTTTGGTCGGGAATTTCTCAACCAACAGCTCAACGGCGATATTCGCATCGCGTTGCTCGACCGCGCCGAGCGGGAGAAACGCGATCGCTACCATGTAGAATGCCGAGACGTAGAGGATGGTGGAATTGAGAGGGGTCTCGAAGACGAAACGCATGACCACATCCAGCGTGACGTGGCCGACCAGTAGCAATACCATTATGCCACCAATGCCCGCCATGCCGGAAATGAGCCATGAGATCACAAGCGCGATGGTTTTCATGAGGGGGTCCATTTTGGAAATGAAATATAAGGGCGCACGCGCGAGCGCGCCCTGAAAGGTCACGACGTCAGATCTGCCAGGTCACATTCCGTAGGTGGATGGATCAACCTTGGAGATCACCTCGTTCCAGTAGAGCTGCTGAAGCTGGTCGGAGCTTTCCACGTCTTGGACCAGACCATTCCAACGCTCGAAGATCGGTGCGAACTCTGCTGCGATCTCGTAGGCGCGGGTGACGTTGTACGTGTCGCGGAACAGTGATGCGACCGTATCCAGATCAGTGGTAGAGAATGCTTTGACGGCGGCGACCAGCTCTTCGTCGGCCTCATGGAACGCGATGCCTTTTTCACGCGCATTGTCGAGTGCGGTGCTGTCATCTGTGTAGAAATTCCACACGACATCGGCCGACATGTGGCTGCCACCCCAAAGCAGTGCCTCGCGGCCCGCGTCGTCGAGGGACTTCCAACGGTCTGCGTTCACATTCGCCGAAGACACGCCGGCAAAAGCACCGCCCGGCACGGCCAGTGTGATGTCCGTGACGACTTCATGCAGGCTGTAGTTGGTCAGCTCGGGCGCCGACAGCATGGCGCAGTCGATGATACCCTGATCGAGGCCTTCATACGCCTCCGAGACGGGCAGGCGGACCCCCTGGGCGCCAAAAGCCTCGGCAAAGCGGACGAAGCCCGCACCACCCGCACGCAAGCGCAGACCGGCAAGGTCGGCAACGCTCGTGACGGCCACGTCTTTGCACAGAAGGTTATAGAGCGGGGTGACACCGCCGGCGGTAAAGACCTGATTCTGCGCTTTGTTCTCTTCGAGACACTCCGGGCAATTGTTGAACGTGTATTCGAGCATCGCGCCGGCGTAGGCCAATGGCTCCTTGCCAGTTGGCTCTTCCACCAGATTGATCAGCAAGTTCAGCTCATGCAGGAACAGGTTGGTGGAGTACTCCGCCGGATAGTAGGGCGGCAGCACGAAGGCCACATCGGCCAGACCGTCGCGCACGCCCGGTGACGCTTCGGGCAAGCTGAGCAGCGACATCGCGAAGCCTGTTACGTCAATCTCGCTGCCTGACCGCTCCGCGACCGCGACGGCGTAGTCCTCCACAGCGAGGCCGATGGCGGATTCGCTGGGGTAGCCGTAGGCGAAATTCAGGCTCTCTTCTGCGGCCGCTTGACTCGCGATGGATGCTGCGACCGCAGTCGCAGCCATGGTAAGGGGTATCTTATACGTCATGGTGATGTCCTCCCAAACAAAATGGTTCGCAAGCTTAAGGCACCTTGCCTATTCTTGCTGTGATACGTCTTTTATGCACCGGCACCGTACTCTCCCTACGGCGGGTGATGCGTGTCGTCAGATTACTTTTGACGAAACAACATTCTCGGTAGTATGTTACTGTCATGGTGTGTGTGACGTGTGTCAATAGCTTTCGTGCACACCTGCAGGTCGACCTTGCGTCTGATGTTCAAGTAACAGCCTTGCGAAAAGTAGGGCACTTGCGCCACAATGCCAGTGGCGTTGAGCAAAATGCTGCAGGGGCGAGGAGGGCAGCGCACCCGTAGGGACAGGATGAACGATGCAGCCGCAAACTGTGAAAACGACACTCCGAAAAGCGGACAGCCGATGCCAGATCATCGACGCCGCCGCGCAATGTTTTATGCAAAAGGGGCTCGAAAAGGCCACGATCGATGACATAGCGGACGTGCTAGGTGCAACCAAAGGACGTGTGTATCACCACTTTCGCTCCAAGAATGCGATCTATTTCGCGGTACACCGTCAGGCGATGCAATTTTGCTTTGACGCGGTCGAGCCGCTGTTGCCGCTGAGGGTCCCGTGCGACGATAAGCTGGAGCAAATGGCCACCGCACATGCGCGCGTTATGATTGACACGCTGCCCTATCAGCGCAGTATCAGGCTCGGCGTTGAGATATATCTGCGTGGCTCCACCACCGAAGCGGAACGCGCGGTGCTGTCGGAGCTGATCACGCAGCGCAACGATTATGAGGACCTCTACCGTGACGTGATACGTATCGGGGTGTCGAAGGGGCATTTGCATGTCCCCAACGTTGAGATTGCGGGGCGGGTGATGATGGGGGCACTCAACGGGTTGGTCGATTGGTACCGCCTGCGCCCTGAGCAGACCGATGCGGACCGCGATGCCATCGCGCGCACCGTGGCGCAAACGGTGATCCGGGGAATGCTGACTTAGGCGCAGACGGCTTGCGCGCGCAGTGCCGTCTTGACGATTTTGCCGTTGGCGTTGCGCGGCAGGGGCTCATCCGTCAGTGTGACGAAATCGGGAACCTTATAATCTGCCAGATGGTCGCCGACGAAGGCTTTGAGTGCCGCTGCGTCGAGATCGGCATCGAGACTGTGCACGAACACATGCAGCTTTTCGCCCAGCACCGGATCGGCGCGCCCGATGGCGGCACATTCGATCACCGAGGGATGGGCAGTCAGCGTATTTTCGATCTCGGCGGAGTAGATGTTATAGCCGCCGCGGATGATCATATCCTTGCGACGGTCGTGTAGACGGATAAACCCCTCCGCATCACGCGAGCCGACATCGCCGCTTTTCCAATACCCGTCAGTAAACTCCGACGCTGTTTTCTCCGGATTTTTCCAATAGCCCGGCACCACCATCGGCCCTTTAATCCAAAGCTCTCCATGCGCGCCATCGGCCACATCCTCGCCCTGGGGATCTACGATGCGTATCTCGCCACAGGGCACGGCGATGCCGATACTGTCAGAGCGGGTCGTGCCAAAGCCGCGCGGCGTGATCGTTGCGGGCGAGGTCAGTTCGGTCGCGCCGTAAGCATTCATCAGCGTGAGATTTGGCAGCTTTTCAGACAGCTCGGCAATGGTGGATTGCGCCATGGGTGCGCCGCCATACCCGCCGATGCGCCACGCGCTCAGGTCGTAGTCCGACACGGTACAGCGCAGCAAAAAGAGGTTGTACATCGCCGGCACCATCAGCGTCTGCGTCACCTTTTCCGCCGCCGCGAGTGCGAGGAAATCATCAGCGCGAAACGTCTCCATCATCACAGTACAGCCCGCAGTGCGCAGCATTGTGAATATCGTCGCCACAAGGCCGGTCACGTGGCTGCCCGGAACCGACAACAGTGACCGCTCGTCAGCGCCAAGGGCCATGCACCGCTCGAAATGCATCGCGGAGTGAATGATGTTGAGGTGCGTGAGCATTGCGCCCTTTGGCCGCCCGGTCGTGCCGGAGGTATAGAGAATCACGGCCGTCTCCTCCTCACGCGCGCGAATTTGCGGGGTCGGCGCGGCGTTGCCGAGCGCGGTAAAGTCGGGCGTATCCAGACAGATTTTATGGTGCAGGTACGGTAGCGCGTCAGCACGCGGCAAACGCTCGACTACCTGTGGTCCATAGACCAGCGTATGTGCGCCGGAGTGGTTCAGGATATACTCAAGCTCTGGCGTGCCCTCACGGATGTTGATCGGAACGGCAACCGCGCCGATACGGATACAAGCCAGCAGCACGGTGAGAAACTCGGTCCGGTTGCTGATCAGCATCGCCACCCGTGCGCCCTCCACCACGCCAAGGGCGCACAACCCTCCGGCAAGCCGAGCGGCCAGCGCGTCCAGCGCGGCATAGGACAGGCGGGTCTGTCCGCTGACGACCGCGTCCCGCTCACGCGCGCGCGCCAGGGCCGACGCAACCATCGCGCCTAAATCGGAAGGGCGATCCGTAAAGCAGGCCATGCTGCGCCCGTCGAAGTGGGTCTCCTGACTGATTCCATCCGTAACTTCTGCCTGCCAATTGGTCATCGCGCGCCGGTCCCCCTCGCGCGTAAGCCTAAGCGAATAACGCGCCTGCGCAAGCGTTTCGCGCCTTACGACTTAACGCGAGATTCATTCTTATTGCATAGCCAAGAGCTTAGGCCTTCCCCATGTGAGTAATTGATGTCTCGTTTCTCGGCTTTTCTGGCTTGCGCTGCGGCACTTCTGGCTGTCGTATTTTCCGGTGACGCACTGTCGGCCAAGCCTGAGGCGGAGCGACAAATGTTGCGGGTGGCCTACGGCGAATTCTACCCCTACAGCTTTACCGACGATGACGGTGGCGCACAGGGGTACAACATTGACGTCACGCGGTATCTCGCGGAGCAGGCGGGCTATGAGGTGGAGTTTGTTCTTGCCGCGAGTCCGAAACAATTCCTTGCGATGCTCGCGCGCAACGAGGTGGATGTGACGCCGCTCCTCGCGCTCACGCCATCTCGCCGCGCCGCCGGTCGCGCGACGACTGCGTTGGGCGAATACCGATTGTCTGTCTTTTTGCGCCGTGACAGTGCGATTGACAGCATTGAGGCGCTTCTCGGCAGACGGATCGGTGTCGCCGCTGGTTCCATTACATCTGCCGTAGCGGCTCAATTGCCAGGCGTTGAAATCGTAGAATATGAGACTTCCGACGCGATGCTGCTGCCGCTGCTGAGTGGGACGGTGGACGCCGTGGTAGGTGTGGCCGACACGTTCGAAGCGGGGCTTCGCCTGAATTTTATCGAGGACAAAGTGCGCAGGCTCGAGCCCGCGCTGGAGATTCTTCCCTACGGCCTGATCGTCAGGACGGGCCTGCCGCAAGTGCACGCTGCGCTCGAGGCCGTGATTGCGACGGGTGTCACGCCAAAGACGCTGGCGCCGCTGCGCGCGCAATGGTTCGGCAGGAACCGCAGTATTCTGGAGCATCCCTGGTTTCCTAACGTAGCCATGATCGTCGGTGGGCTGAGTATGGCGGGCATATCCCTTGCCGTCTACGCGATGCGTTTGCGCCGCAAGTCTGCTGTCTTGCTTGCGACCAATGGCGCAAACCAGCTTCTCATTGATGCCTTGGATAAAATTCGCGGCGCGATCGCGATCTTCGACGAGAACATGAACGCGGTCCATTGGAACAGTGGCTTTGAGGACCGGTTCGGGCAAATGGTCCCGATCCTCAAGCGCGGCGCAACGGTATGCAAGTTGTTCCTTCATGCCTATGAGACCGGTGTTTTCGTGAGCGATATGGACCAGACCCAGATCCGTAATTATGTATGCGATATGCAAACGGCGCTCAGGGCCGGAGGCACGACGCAAGCGATGGTGCAAACGCACGAAGGGTGCACTTTTGATCTGAGCCTGTTCCCTCTTGGCCCTCGCTATCATGCGGCAATATGGGTGGATGTCTCAGAACTGTCACGGCAGCAGGCGCGTATCTCTTCTCAAAGTGATGAGTTGGCGCGCAAGAACAATCAGTTGGAGGCGTTCTCCGCGATGGCAGCCCACGATTTGAAGGCGCCATTGGTTCAACAGGCGGCATTGATCGAGTTCATCATCGAGGATATTGCGGGTGCGCAACTGCGCCTGCCCGGTGACGTGGAGCAGTATTTCAACACTCTGGTCGATCTGTCCCGCAGGATGAATCATCTGGTGTGTGATCTGTTGGACTATGCCAAGTCCGACATGGGGCAGACGGCGCCGGAGTGTTTCGACCCGACCCAGCACTTACAGGAGGTGCTGCATCTTGCGACAATCCCGACTGAGATGTCAGTCGAGATCATGCCGGATATGCCGCAGATCAGGGTTGATCCGACGTCGTTCGAGATGGTGATGCGCAATCTGCTGAGCAACGCGGTCAAGCATCACGACAGACAAAGTGGACAGATTTCCGTGCGCGCGCACCGTATCGACAATCAGGTGGTCTTTGAAGTCGAAGACGACGGTCCAGGCATTCCGCAAGCGCAACACGCCATGGTATTTGAGCCTTTTCTGCGGCTGACCCGGGTCGAGGGCACCGGCCTTGGCCTTGCCATGGTGAAAAAGACGGCTCAGGCGTGGGGTGGCGAAATCTCCGTGCGCTCAGCTCCCGTGCGCGGCTGCATCTTTGCGGTGAGCGTGCCTGCTGTGATGGATAACGTCGTCCCGCTGGCGCCGACCCAATCCTCCGCTCAAGACTGTGAGGAGACCGTTCTGATAAAAGCGAAAAATCAGTCATAGCCTTGTGTTTGGCGTGTGCAGCGATGGGACGCGACGTGGCACTACGCAATGGCTCTTCGGCTGCCGCATGAACAGGACGCGCAACATCTGCAAAAGTGTACGGCGTCCGAACTTAAGGAAACACGAGGGCCGGTCGCCGAGGTATTGGACGAGCCTGACGCGCGGACGCGGTGATGAGGGGTGAGCGGCATGCAAGCTGATTTGATGCGAAGGGTTTTCGATCAAATGGGCTGGCAAATGCGCCGCTCAAAAAACCAGCGGATCACTTTTCGCACTGTGTACAGCTTCTGCCTGCTCAACAGTGAAACACGGCATTATTGGCACTGGCGCGCAGGTAGGTCCGCGCGCCTAGAGGGATACCGTTTCAGATTTGTTATGTGCCATGATGGAGCGGCAAGCATTTATCCCCGAGCGGTCGCGTTTGGCGGAGATATGGGTCGAAGTGGGGGTATCCGGCGCTGACGCAGGGACCCACATCGGCAATCCTGCACTCAGAGCGATCTGAGGTGATGATCTTACGCCAGCCTCGCGCATGGCAGGGCCCGATGAGAGGGCAATCTGCCTGAATTTGACGCAAACTCTGCGTGAAGCAGGCGCCCTTGGACCGTGCCGCCCTGCCTTCAGATGTGGCAATGCTGAAAATATGGCGGTATGCCTAGATTTGTCGGCGGCCAGCGCCTGAAGCTGGTCGCAGGGCACGAGAAACACTCGCGCCATGAGTGTACCTGGCTTCCTTGTTGTTTTTTCCGATCTCGATGGCTCCCTGCTGGATCATCACGACTATAGCTGGCAGCCTGCGCGTGAGGCGGTGGATAAATTAGCGCAATCTCGTGCGCCGCTGATTTTGGCGAGAAGCAAGACGGCCACCGAGATGGTGTAGATGCAGGCGCAGCTTGGGCTGCGGGGACGCCTGCGATCGTAGAGAATGCCGCGCACGTATGATCGCCTGCGTGAGACGCTTGCGCGGTTGCCTGCCGAGATGCGCAAAGCGTTCGAGGGGTTCGGCGATATGGATTTGGAGCGGCTTGACGCTGTGACGGGCCTTGGGCCGGAAGCATGACTGCGCGTGAAAGCGCGTAACTTCTCCGAGCCGGGTGTGTGCCATGGAACGGCGAGCGGCTTGGCCGTTTTCACGATGGTGCTACAGGCTGAGGGCGTTCACGCGCGGTGGGGCGGGCGGTTTCGGAAGCTTTCTTTGGGCAGGACAAAGTCGGACGCCATTGCTGAGATCATCGCGTATTTTGGCCCGCGTCACACGCTGGCCCTCGGCGATGCGCCCAACGAGATCGAAATGCTGGAAGCGGCGCATGCTGGGATCATCGTCGCCAACCCCGCACATGATCCCCTCCCGGTGCTCAAGGGGGGAGGCAACGGGGCGGATCCGGCGGACGACGCAGACAGGCCCGTCGGGTTGGAACGCCGCCGTTTGGCGCATATTGCATATTTGAACCCATCGCCGGAGTAGAACGTGTGGTTGATTTCCATCAAAACGGCAACATCGCCACTCTGCACAACCTGCGCACGCGCAGCGGTTCGGACCTTAAGGCGCAGTTGAGCAGTTTTGCCCAGACCCGGAAGATGTCGCTGAGCCTGTACTCCAAGCTGGAAACCGAGGCAGTGCCCAAAATCCTCGCGGAGTTGTCCCACGTGCGCTATCTGCACCGCATCGTTGTCGTGCTGGACCGCGCCGACGCCGAACAGTTTTGCCACGCGCGCCAGTTTATCAAGGGGCTGAACCAGCACCATATCGTGATCTGGAACGACAGGGCGCGCATGAAGGCTCTGGGGACCCGGCTTGAGAAGATGGGGCTGGGCCCTGTAGAGGCGGGCAAGGGCAAGAATGCCTGGACCGCGATGGGCTATCTGATCAGCTGTGAGGACAGCGCGGTCATGGCGATGCACGATTGCGATATCCTGACACATACCAATCAAATGCTGTCGCGGCTGATCTATCCGGTGGCCAATCCGACGTCTCCCTATCAGGTGGCCAAAGGGCACTACGCCCGCGTGGGCGGCGGCAAACTCAACGGTCGGGTGACCCGCCTTCTGGTTAGCCCGCTTCTCATCTCGCTCAAGAAGGTGGTGGGCGGCCGTGACTATATCGATTATCTGCGAAGCTTTCTTTATCCGCTATCGGGGGAGTTCGCCATGCGCCGCGCGATCCTGCCCGATCTGCGCATCCCCTCCGATTGGGGGCTGGAAATCGGGGTGCTATCAGAGGCCTGGCGCAATCTTGCGCCCAAAGCCGTCTGTCAGGTGGAGATCGCAGATGGCTACGATCACAAGCATCAGGAGATGAGCCCGGAAGACGCCACGAGCGGTCTTGCCCGAATGTCCAGAGATATCCGCGAAGCGATCTTTCGCAAGCTGGCTGCCTACGGCACCGTCTTTAGCCATAACACCTTCCGCACGCTCAAGGCGACGTATTATCGCAACGTGCTCGATCTGCTGGAGGCCTATTATACGGATGCGCAGATGAACGGCCTCACGGTGGATCGCCACAATGAGGAGGCGTAGATCGAGCTGCTCGCGGAGAGCATCATGCGCGCGGGTCAGACGTTTCTGGAGAATCCGCACGAGACGCCGTTCATTCCCACCTCGAATCGCGCGGATTCCGCCGATCCGGATTTCCTGCGTGATCTGAACAAGCCCCCCGCTGCGGATGCGGCGGAGTATGCCTAGGCCGTGTTGCTGATCCAGCGGCATTGGTAGGGCGCGAGGGTGACGGTCTCGCTTGTGATCGCCTCCCTGGAGAGCAGGTCAGCCCAGTCTACATCACCGATCAGATTGAGACGCAGGGCAGGGATGTGCACCTCTTCGGCGCTCACATTGTGCAGTGCGAAGATGGATTGTTGACGGTCGAGGCTTTGCCGCCAAAGTGCGAAGACGCGCGTGTCGTCGATGTGTATAGTGAATTGCGTGGCGTTGGGGTGCAACGCTGCCCGCGTCTGCCGAATACTCAGCCGCGCGCGCAGCGTATCCAGCACCTGGACCTGCGGGGTGTCAGGCGCGGCCAGGCGTGCGCGCAAGTCGTTGTAATCCCGGCGGTGGCGATTGATCGCGCGATTCATGCCGCGTTTTTCGACGCTGGCGTGATCGTTCGGGGTGGCCAGCAAAGAGCGGATAGAACGCCGGGATGTCCTCCAGTGACATCACGATGGTTTGCGAACAGGTAAAGCGCGCGATGAGATGCGCATCCGGCCCTGCCACAGTCTGGGACATGGCATCGAAGAAGGTACAGTTGAGCTCATAAGGCGCCTCGCCAACGCCCGGCAGCGCGCGCATGGAGACTGGTCCGCCGATGCGTTTGATCGTGTCGATCACTTCGGTCTGGTCATGCGCGTTGAGCAACCCCACGGCAGGACGCACGCCGATGCCATCATGACTGGCGGTGAAATTGAGATAAGAACAGCCCAAAGGTGCGGGCGGCATCGCGCGCTGCCAGCGCGCCAGATGTTCGGCGGTGCCGGTCATCATCGCGTGCACGATGAGCGGCGGCAGCGGGAAATTATAGATGACCTGCGCCTCGTCGCGCTTCCCGAAATAGCTCAGGTTTTCGACGCGCGGCATATTTGTCTCGGTGAGCAGGATCACAGGCTCCACAGCTTAGTCGCACAGCAGGCGGATCAGTTTCACGATCGCACGGGTCTGGGACAGGTGGATCGAGGGGCTGCCGATTTCCGTCCACAAGAAAGCGACGGCATCGAGGCGGATGATCTGCACGCTATTCTCCACATGCAGGCGGATGATGCGTAGAAATCCGGCAGCACTTAGGGGTTCCGGAAATCCAGATCGATCTGATCATGGCTGAACGTGCACCAGACATGGCGTGGCCCGTCGCTCATCTCCACCTCACGCAGCAGGGGCATGGTGCGGGATCGCACGACCGCGCCCAGCTCGTCATCGGGTGACGCCTCGAAGAAAAAACTGGTCGTAGGGCGCCCGGCTCTGACGGTAGGCATTGAACCACGCGCCCTGACTGGACACGTGATTGAGCACCAGATCCGACATCAGCGTGAACTCATCCGCGATGCGGTTGATGTCCGCCCAATCACCCAGCTGTGGATTGACGGTGCGAAAATCGGTCACGGCAAAACCGTCGTCGGAGGTGAAGGGAAAGAATGGCAGGATGTGCACGCCGTTATTCACACCGGGCAGGTAGCGGCGCAGAAAGTCGTTGAGCAGATCCAGCGGCTTATGCGCCTCATCCTTGAACGTATTGCCATAGGTGATGATCAGCGCGTCGCGCTGGGACCATTGGGGATTGCCCGGCTTGCGCTTGATCTTGCGGCGCGGCGTCCGGCGAAAAGGCCGCAATGATGGTGCTGGTATCGTGTTGCGGCTAAATCCAGGCGATCAGAGCGCGCGCAAGGGGCACCGCGTCGGCAGATGGAGTGGGTTGTGTCTTCATGCGCTCAGGCAAGCATATCTCGCGGATACTGACAAACTCTATGCCGTCGATCATGCTTCATTTCTGGGCGGGTGGCAGGAGTGCCGCAATTGAAGGTATCTTGAGGCGGCCAATACTGGGCCTAAATTGCGGAGGAGTGGGCCATTGTCCCGGTCGTGCGCATGTCGATGGCACCGGCGATCACCCGCACCAGCGGGTAGGTGTCGGGATGCATGCGCAACCCGTCGCTGCTGATATGGAACACATCCGGAAACTGCTGCATGAGCGATACGGCGGTGGCGTGGATGAAAGCGGTGTGCGCGGGAAAAGCCTGCGACAGGGACGCCTCGTCATAGCGGAAGCGGCACATTAGATCCTGGATCATCTGCGCCATGAGCGCGTCTTCGACGCTCATCTCATAGCCTTTGTGGCTCGCAAATCCCGTCGCTTCGATCCGGTCCTGATAGGCGAAGGTCGCGGGCGCATTTTGCGCGTATCCCTGCGGGAATTTGGAGATGGCGGAGGCGCCGAACCCGATCAGCGCAGGGCTTTGATCATCCGTGTAGCCTTGGAAATTGCGATGCAGCCTGCCGTCTCGGGCGGCCACGGCAAGGGTATCGCCGGGTTTGGCAAAATGATCGATGCCGATGGCCTCATATCCTTGCCCGGTCAGACGTTCGTGCGCGTGACGGGCCAGCCCATAGCGCGCCGTGGCGTCGGGCAGATCGTTCTCGTCGATCATCACCTGCCGTTTGGACTGCCACGGCACATGCGCATAGCCGTAAATCGCCAGCCGGTCGGGCGCCAGTGCCACAACATGATCGAGCGTCTCCGACAAGCTGTGCAGCGTCTGATGGGGCAAGCCGTACAGGACATCGAGGTTGAGGCTGCGCACGCCGCTCTCGCGTAGAAAAGCGATGACATCCTGGGTCTGTTCGAGCGATTGCGGGCGACCGATCGCTTTTTGTACCGCGGGCGCAAAGTCCTGTACCCCGAGGCTCGCACGGTTGAGACCGTAACCGGTCAGGGTCTGGAGCAACGGCTCGCCCGCCTCGGTGGGATCGATCTCGACCGAGAACTCGAAATCATCTGCGGGCGTGAAGGTCTCGAACACTTCGTCGAGCAATCCTTGCATCGTTTGCGGCCGCAGGATCGTGGGCGTGCCGCCCCCCAAATGCAGGCGCGCCATGCGTAGATTGGAGGGAATCATCGCGCGCACGGCGGCAATCTCCTTGCGCAGGATGGTCACATAATCATCGACCCGACGCGTGGTTTTGGAGCCTTGCGTGCGGCAGGCACAGAACCAGCACAGGCGTTTGCAAAAGGGGATGTGAATGTACACAGAAACGTCCGACCGCTCCGGCAGGGCATGCAGCCACTTGTTTTGCTGCCTCTGGCCGACGCCCCCCTGAAAATAATTCGCGGGCGGATAGCTCGTGTACCGGGGTACCCTTGCGTCAAAGAGGCCGTGACGGCGAAACATGTCGATTTTGTCCATACCGTCGTATACAGTGGGTCAAGCCAACAGACATTGATACAGATCAAACATGCCAACACGACCTATAGCCATCGCCGACCTAAGCTGTAGCGCCTGCCCGCTTCGCCACCGTGCGGTATGCGCGCGCTGTGATTCCGAGCAGCTGAACGTCCTCGACAGCATCAAAACCTACCGCAGTTTCGCGGCCGGGGATAATATTTTATGGCGCGGCGAGCCGTTTGAGTACGTGGCCTCCGTCGTGTCGGGGGTGGCCGCGTTGTCCAAGACATTGGAAGACGGGCGCACGCAAATGGTCGGCTTGTTGCTGCCGTCCGATTTCATTGGGCGTCCGGGCCGCGACGAGATCGCGTTTGATGTGACCGCGACGACCGACATCGTGTTGTGCTGTTTCGACCGCGCCCCGTTCGAGCGTTTGGTGGAGGACACACCGCATATCGCACAGCGGCTCATGGAGCTGGCCCTGGATGAGTTGGACGCCGCGCGCGACTGGATGTTGTTGCTGGGGCGCAAAACGGCGCGTGAAAAAATCGCCACCTTCATCGAATTGCTGGCCCGCAGGTCCCGTGTTGCGGCCTTGGGGCAGGGGGAAAAGGTCGCGCTGCCCATGACGCGCGACCAGATCGCCAACTACCTCGGGCTGACCCTCGAGACGGTGAGCCGCCAGTTCAGTGCGCTTAAGAAAGAGGGCGTGATCGACTTCTCGGACCGTAAAATGCTGACGATTTGTGATCTGCCCGCCTTGCAGGATGCGACCGGGAACGACTCTGACGGTGGCATGATCTACTAGAGTGTTGCCTTGCGGCACTGAATTATTCACTTCGATACAGATGCGGTAGCGTAAATCCGGCGGACAAATCTGCGCTGCGGCGCAGAAAGTGGCGCAACTTGATACAGATCAAAGCACGTGACGGCGCCCCTCCATAGATAAGACCCTGCGAACAGGAGTGTCTTGCGATGCTCTGACTGAAACCAGGGGCATCGTTATGGACTATATCAAACTAATTCTACTGGGCCTTGTGACCGTGATTGCCGCGATTGGCACCAACTGGGCGCATGATCTTGCCTATCAGGTGCACGCCGTTCTCATCATGCTCATTGCGGCGGGCATGTTCATCTGGGTCCTGCGCCGCATGGATGAGCCGAAGGCACCCGCAATCCCCGACAGCGTCTACTTCGACGGGGTGATCCGCGCAGGCGTGATCGCCACTGCATTCTGGGGCATCACAGGATTTCTCGTGGGTACGTATATCGCATTTCAGCTCGCCTTTCCGGCGCTGAACTTCGACTGGGCGCAACCCTACGGTAATTTCGGCCGCCTTCGCCCGCTGCACACCAGCGCGGTTATTTTTGCGTTCGGCGGCAACGCCCTGATCGCGACATCGCTTTATGTGGTGCAGCGGACCAGCGCGGTAAGGCTTTGGGGCGGCAACACGGCATGGTTCGTCTTCTGGGGCTACCAGCTGTTTATCGTTCTGGCGGCCACCGGCTATCTGCTGGGTGCCTCGCAGTCCAAGGAGTACGCTGAGCCTGAGTGGTACGTCGACATCTGGCTGACCATCGTCTGGCTCTCCTACCTCGCCATCTTCATGGGGACGATCTTCAAGCGTAAGGAAAAGCATATCTACGTCGCCAACTGGTTCTTCATGGCGTTCATCATCACCGTGGCGATGCTGCATGTGGTGAACAATCTGAGCATTCCGGTCAGCTTCTGGGGCTCCAAATCCGTGCAGGTGTTCTCCGGCGTGCAGGATGCGATGACCCAGTGGTGGTATGGCCACAACGCCGTCGGTTTCTTCCTCACCGCAGGTTTTCTGGGCATGATGTACTACTTCGTGCCAAAGCAGGCGGGCCGCCCGGTCTATAGCTACAAACTCTCCATCATCCACTTCTGGTCGCTGATCTTCCTGTACATTTGGGCGGGTCCGCACCACCTGCACTACACCGCGTTGCCCGACTGGGCGGCGACCCTTGGTATGGTCTTCTCCATCGTGCTGTGGATGCCAAGCTGGGGCGGGATGATCAATGGCCTGATGACGCTGCAAGGCGCCTGGGACAAGTTGCGCACGGATCCGATCATGCGGATGTTTGTCCTCTCGCTCGGCTTTTACGGCATGTCCACCTTCGAGGGGCCGATGATGTCGATCCGCGCGGTGAACTCGCTGAGCCATTACACCGACTGGACTATCGGGCACGTGCACTCAGGTGCGCTTGGCTGGAACGGCATGATCACCTTCGCCTGCATCTACTTCCTGACGCCACGTCTGTGGGGTCGCAAGGAGATGCACTCGATGGCGGCGATCAACTGGCACTTCTGGCTCGCGACACTGGGGATCATTTTGTACGCGGCATCCATGTGGGTGTCGGGCATCATGGAAGGCCTGATGTGGCGCGAAGTGGACGATCAGGGCTTCCTCGTGAACTCCTTCGCCGACACCGTGAGCGCCATTTTCCCGATGTATGTGGTCCGCGGTTTGGGTGGGGTGCTGTTCCTCAGCGGTGCACTGATCATGGTCTGGAACATGTTCATGACCATCCGTGGCAGCAAACCCGCGACCTCTTCCGTCCCTCACGCAACCCCTGCAGAATAGGAGCAGATCATGGGAATTATTGACAAACACGCGATACTTGAGCGCAGCCCGACCTTGCTTCTCGGCTTCTCGCTGTTCGTGGTGAGCATCGGCGGGATCGTGGAAATCGCCCCCCTGTTCTGGCTGGAGAACACCATCGAGGAAGTGGAGGGCGTGCGCCCCTACTCCCCGCTGGAACTGGCCGGGCGCGACATCTATCTGCGCGAGGGCTGCTATGGCTGTCACAGCCAGATGATCCGCCCGATGCGCGACGAGGTGGAGCGCTATGGCCACTACAGCCTTGCGGCGGAGTCGATGTATGATCATCCGTTCCAATGGGGCTCAAAACGTACCGGGCCCGATCTGGCACGGGTCGGCGGGCGCTATTCGGACGCGTGGCACGTTGATCATATGACCGATCCGCAATCGGTCGTGCCCGAAAGCATCATGCCCAAATACGCCTTCATGCTGGATCGTGAGATCGAGGGCGAGCATATCGAGGCGCTGTTGCGCACCCACCGCTTTGTTGGCGTGCCCTACACGGACGAGCAGATCGAGCAGGCGCGCACCGACTTCATGGTACAGGCCGATCCCGACGGCGATTGGGACGGGCTCGTGGAGCGCTACCCCGGTGCGGTCGTCTCCAACTTCGACGGTCAGCCGGAGCTGACGGAAATGGACGCGATCATCGCCTATCTTCAGGTGCTCGGCACCATGGTCGATTTCTCGACCTTCACACCAGACGCAAGCCGATAGGAGCGCATCATGGATAAGTATTCTTTCTTGCGTGAACTCGCAGACAGCTGGGTCCTTCTGGGCATGTTCATCTTCCTGATCGGCGCGTGGATATTCGCCTTCTGGCCCAGTCTGAGCAAACACCGCGAAGACGCGAGCATGATCCCCTTTCGCGACGACGCTGCCGAAAAGAGCTGTTCGGGCATCTGCGCGTCCTGCAAATGCACCACGGCCTCCTTTGATTTGAAAGGACCTCATAATGTCTGACAAAGACACCAACAACATCGACGACGTCACCGGCGTCGAGACCACCGGACACAGCTGGGACGGCATTGAAGAGCTGAACAATCCGCTGCCGCGATGGTGGCTTTGGATCCTCTATGCCACGGTCGTCTGGGGCATCGGCTATACCATCGCCTATCCTGCCTGGCCGATGATCTCTGGCGCGACCTCCGGCATGCTAGGCTTTTCCACACGGGGTGAGGTGGCCACGGACATCGCCGAGCATGAAGCAAAAAACGATGGCTTGGTGACCGAGCTGCTGGCGGTCGAGCTTGCGACATTGGCACCGGAGGATGATCTGCACCGCTATGCCGTCTCACGCGGCGCTTCGGTCTTCCGCGCACAGTGCAGCCAGTGTCACGGCTCCGGTGCGGCGGGGGCCAAGGGCTATCCCAACCTGCTGGATGACGCATGGCTGTGGGGCGGTGACGTGGACAATATCGCCCATACCGTGGCCCACGGCATCCGCAACGAGACGGATTTCGACGCGCGCTACTCCGAGATGCCGGCATTCGACGAGATATTCAGTGACGAGGAGGTCAGCGACGTGGTCGAATACGTCGTGAGCCTGTCGTCGTCCGAGTATGACGCGGCACTTGCGGCACGGGGCGCCGAGCTTTTCGTCGATAATTGCTCAGCGTGTCACGGTGACGCGGCCATGGGTAATATCGACCTGGGCGCGCCAAATCTGGCGGACGCGATCTGGCTCTACGGCGGGGACCGCGCGACGCTTGAGGAAACCGTGCGCTATTCGCGATACGGCGTGATGCCCGCGTGGGGCCAGCGCATCAGCGAAGCCGACGTGCGCGCCGTCTCGATCTACGTTCACAGCCTTGGCGGCGGTGAATAAACAGCAAAGTCACCCGCTCTCCCTCGGGTGATCAGCAACGGCCCTGTTCGCAAAACAAAGCCGCTTCGGGCGTGTTCTTGATGCAGATCAAGGCACGCCCAATTTCGTTGACCTAGGTAGAATGGGCGAACAGGAAAGAATCTCATGAGCACACCTACGTCTTCTCTTTATGCACCGCGGGAGCCGATTTTTCCGCGCCGTGTGACAGGCGTCTTTCGGCGGCTGAAATGGGCGATCTTGATCGTCACGCTGGGCATCTATTATCTGACCCCCTGGATCCGTTGGGACCGCGGGCCCAACCTGCCCGATCAGGCGGTGCTGGTCGATATGGCTGGCCGCCGGTTCTATTTCTTCTGGATCGAGATTTGGCCGCACGAGTTCTATTTTGTCGCCGGACTGCTCATCATGGCCGGCTTGGGATTGTTCCTGTTCACCTCGGCGCTGGGCCGTGTCTGGTGTGGCTACACCTGCCCGCAGACGGTCTGGACCGATCTGTTTATTCTGGTGGAGCGTTGGATCGAAGGCGACCGCAACAAGCGCGTGCGCCTGCACCACGCGAAGTGGGACCTGCATAAGTGGTCGCTGCGCCTGACGAAATGGGCCGTGTGGCTCGTGATTGCGGTAGCGACGGGCGGTGCTTGGGTGTTTTACTTTGCCGATGCGCCGACGTTGCTGCCGGATCTGCTTTCGTTTTCCGCCCATCCCGCCGCCTACATCACCATCGGCATCCTGACCATGACGACGTTTGTGTTTGGTGGCTTCGCGCGTGAGCAGATCTGTATCTACGCCTGCCCGTGGCCGCGCATTCAGGCCGCGATGATGGACCCCGATACCATTACCGTCGCCTACCGCGACTGGCGCGGGGAGCCGCGCGGGAAAGGCAATGTGCGCAAACGCGATCGTGCGCAAGCCGAGAAGGCTGAGCGCGAGGCGCAGGCGGCAGGCCCCGGTGCCGCGCGCTACACCGCCACCCCATATCCCAGCAAAGCGTTGCAGGTGGGCGGTGCGCCCCAGCTTGTGGCACAAACGCAAGAGCACGGAGACTGCATCGATTGCATGGCATGCGTGAACGTCTGCCCCATGGGCATCGACATCCGCGATGGTCAACAGATGGAGTGCATCACCTGTGCGCTGTGCATCGACGCCTGTGACGATGTGATGGCAAAGATCGGCAAGCCGCGCGGCCTCATCGACTATTTCGCGCTCTCCGACGAGGCGGCGGAGCGGGCAGGGGAGGCGCCCAAATCCATCTGGCGCCACGTCTTCCGGCCCCGCACGCTCCTCTATACTGCGATGTGGTCCCTGATCGGCGTCGGCCTTGTTTACGCACTGTTCGTGCGCAGCGATATTGAATTGACGGTCAGCGCCATCCGCAACCCCACCTTTGTCGTGCAATCGGACGGCACCGTGCGCAACATCTACGACGTGCGCCTGCGCAACAAGCTGGGGGATGACCGGCTGCTGCATCTGAGCCTGCGCAGCGACGAGACACTGCGCATCGAGCTGGAAGGCCGCGACGGCCTGCTGACGGTGCCAGTGCCCGCAGACACCACAGTGCTCCAGCGCGTCTATGTCAACGCGCGGCCGCAGGATGCGGCGGCCACCCAACACAGCACTGATCTGCGCCTGTGGGTCGAGGATCTCGAGACCGGCGAGCGGGCGAGCCGCTCCACCACCTTCAATGGGAGAGTACAATGACGAATGAAATCAAAGGCTGGCACGTGTTGAGCGTATTTATCGGTGCCTTTTCCGTTATCATCGCCGTAAATTTGACGCTGGCCTATCAGGCGGTCGCGACCTTTCCAGGGCTGGAGGCCAAGAACTCCTATGTCGCCAGCCAGACATTCGATGTGGAACGGGCCGATCAACTTGCGCTGGGCTGGGATGTCTCCGCCGATCTGACGGGTGATGCGCTCAGCCTTCGGATCATCGAGAACGGCACGGCCATCTCGCCCAAGATCGAACGAGCGACCTTTGGTCGGGCGACCAGCGTGGCGCAGGACCAGACGCCTGATTTCACCTTCGATGGTCAAGCATTACACGCGCGTGTGATCGGCGGGGAGGGCAACTGGAACCTGCGGCTCAGGTTGCGCGCCGAGGATGGCACGCTGTTTCAACAGCGCGTGATCGTGAAGGTCATGCCATGACATCCGCCTGTCCTGCCTGTGACGTAGCCCCGGCGGCGGGTGCGCTGGCCCAAGGATCGGGCTTGCAATTTTCGCTGCCCACGATCCATTGCGCGGCTTGCATCGGCAAGATCGAGCGCGGGCTTGCAGGGCTCATCGGGGTGACGGGCGTGCGGGTGAACCTTTCGCTCAAGCGCCTGTCGGTGACCGGGCCGGTGGCGGCGACACAGGTGCAGGATGCGCTGACGGTCCTTGGTTTTGAGGCATACCCGCTCGATGTCGCGGCACTCAGCACAAGCCGCGATGACACCGGGCGCGCATTGCTCACGCGCATGGCTGTCGCGGGTTTTGCTATGATGAACGTCATGCTGCTGTCGGTGGCGGTCTGGTCGGGAGCGACTGATGCCACACGTGATATGTTTCATCTGATCTCCGCCGCGATCACGATGCCGGTGGTCGCCTACGCCGGACAGCCGTTTTTTCGGAACGCCTGGACCGCCTTGCGGGTGGGCAAACTGAATATGGACGCCCCCATATCACTGGCGATTGCGCTGGCCGCAGGCATGTCGCTCTATGAGACCTTGAACAGCGGGGAGCATGCCTATTTCGACGCGGCACTCGCGCTGATCTTTTTTCTGCTCATCGGCCGGTTCCTGGATCACAAAACGCGTATGAACGCACGCTCCGCCGCGCGGGAGCTGAGCGCGCTTGAGGTCCATACCGCTGAGCGGGTGGTGGACGGCCGGGCGCGCACCGTCAACGCCGCCAATCTGGAAGTGGGGGATGTCGTGCTTGTAGCGGCAGGGGCGCGTGTGCCGGTGGATGGTGTGCTGTTGGACGATTGCGCCTTGCTGGACCGTGCGATCCTGACCGGCGAGACGGCGGCGGTGGATGCCAGCCGGGATGCGCTGTTGCAGGCGGGCGAGATCAACCTTGCCGCCCCGTTCCATCTGCGCGCGGTGGCGGTGGGCGAGGATACCTCCCTGCGCCGCATGGCCGCGATGGTCGAGACGGCGGAGAACGCGCGCAATAGCTACACCGCGCTGGCGGATCGTGCCGCCGCTTTATATGCGCCTCTCGTGCATCTTTTGTCGCTGGCGGCGTTCGTCGGTTGGTATGCTTTCACCCAAGACATTCGGCTGAGCCTCAACATCGCCGTTGCGGTACTGATCATCACCTGCCCCTGTGCGCTGGGCCTTGCGGTGCCGGCCGTCTCCACCGCCGCCATCAGTCGTCTGTTCTCAAGGGGAATATTGGTCAAACATGCGACCGCATTGGAGCGGCTTGCGGAGGTCGATCACATCGTATTCGACAAGACCGGCACACTGACGCTACCTAGCGTCGATGTGCCGGACACATTGGACGCCAAAGACCGCGCCATTCTCAAAGCGCTAGCGCAAGCGTCACAGCATCCGATGTCAAAAGCGGTCGTTCGCGCCTTGGACGATGCCGATGTGGCTCACTTGCGCGCGCTCAGCGAAGAAGCAGGAAGCGGTATCTCGGCGATGGCAGGCGCACAGAGTGTCAAGCTGGGCCGGGGTGCGTGGCTTGGCGCTGACTTCAGCGGGTTCGGATACCGGCGCGGCGACGCGCCCGCGGTGGCCATCACAGCCACCGAAACGCTGCGCGCAGGGGTGGGCGAGGCGCTGGCAGGGTTCGATCTACCTTGCGAAGTCGTGACGGGCGACAGCGCGGCACCGGCGCATGCATTGGCGCGGCAGCTTGATCTGCCGATCCGCTGGGATGCGCGACCCGAAGATAAGCTCAGCCATCTCGACGATCTGGCGGCGCAAGGACGCCGTGTCCTGATGGTGGGTGACGGCCTCAACGACACTGCGGCGCTGGCCCATTCCCACGCCTCCATCGCGCCCGCTTCGGCACTCGATGCGTCGCGCACGGCGGCGGATGTCGTGGTGCTAAAGGACAGCTTCGCCGATCTGCCGCTGGTGCTCGCGGTGGCGCGGGCGACGCATATGCTGTCAACCCAGAACTTCGCAATCGCGACGGTGTATAACTTCATTGCCGTGCCGGTCGCGGCGGCGGGATATGTCACGCCGCTGGTGGCGGCATTGGCGATGTCGCTTTCGTCGATTACTGTTATACTTAACGCTCAACGGATGAGGTGGATAAAATGAATATTCTGGTGGTGCTGATACCGGTCTCGCTGATCCTTGGAGCGATTGGCCTGGTTGCGTTTCTATGGACCGTCCGCTCGGATCAATACGACGACGACAAGGGAAACGCGGCGCGCATTTTGCTTGACGACGATTGAGCGGAGCTTGTGCATCCCGCCCAGATGCCGGGTGCTACGTTTGAAACATGCGCAGGAAAAGTGCGCTTTGCGCGCGGTAATTCCAGACCACAGGCGTCGCTCGGACAGAACCCGCCTATCTCCATCTGGAGAATATTCTGTGCCCGAATTGCCGGTTGCATCGTTGACATTGAGTTTGGGCTGCTCGTGCTTTGAGCAGGTCAAGGCGAAGGCCAAAGGATGCGGTCTGCGTCTCGCCCTGTCTCAGATGCAGCCCCAAATCCGGGCCGCCGCGCACATCCTCACAGAGTTCAGAACGCTGTATTTGCGCGATGCGGGAGGTTTTGTAAAAGGAAGCGCACAAACCGCAGACTTGCTCTTTATAGGCCAATCAAGGCTAGGGTCTGTGGGCATTCAGGACTCCCATTGGTCCTGATTTATGAGTCAAACTTCCAAAATGGAGGTTTGAATGAACGAGCAGCGCTTTGTGGTGACGGACGCCTTGTGGCAGCGGCTTGAGCCCCATCTTCCGGGTAAGGTGAGCGATACTGGAGCCACGGCAAAATGCAATCGGCTGTTTCTGGAAGCGGTCTTCTGGCGGGTGTGCACCGGGTCGCCCTGGCGCGACCTGCCGCCTGCTTTTGACCATTGGAACAGCCAGTTCCGGCGCTTTCGCCCTCGGGCTAGGGCGGGCGTATTCGGTAATATTGTCAACGTCATCAGCAAATATCTCGACCTCGAATATGCACTCATCGATGGAACGATAGTGCAAGTTCACCAGAAGGCGACCGGCTCAAAAGGGGGACTCAACATCAAGGGTCAGGACTCATAACCAGAATATGACAGTTGCAGCGAGAGCGATGGCGGAGAGGAAGACGGTCTGTGATCTGTCGTATCGTGTTGCAACCCGACGCCAGTCTTTGAGCCTGCCGAACATTCTC
>Ga0307978_1000234_pt1 | contig 47765 bp, 44 predicted proteins | sample OrgLakmetage1056_FD_203151 | JGI IMG/M metagenome (GOLD analysis project Ga0307978, IMG submission 203151) | Saline water microbial communities from Organic Lake, Antarctica - #1056 | ecosystem: Environmental > Aquatic > Non-marine Saline and Alkaline > Saline | place: Antarctica: Organic Lake... | reverse complement strand
TGGGCATCGAAAAGGGCGCGGCCAATTCCATGCTGGTCAAGGTCAACCAGATCGGCACGCTGACCGAGACGCTGCAGGCGGTCGAGATGGCGCATCGTGCCGGGATGACCAATGTCATGTCGCACCGTTCGGGCGAGACCGAGGATGCCACCATCGCCGATCTGGCCGTCGCCACCAATTGCGGGCAGATCAAGACCGGCAGTCTCGCACGCTCCGACCGGCTGGCCAAATACAACCAGCTCATTCGAATCGAGGAGATGCTGGGCGACACGGCCCGCTATGCCGGACGCGCCATCCTGAGATAACCGGGCCGGCCCGGATCGTGGTCTGACTACCTTGAGATGTCATGTCTGAAAATGGCTCGCGTCAAGATAGCATGTTGACGCTACGTTATGCTGAAATCGTGGCATCGTGGCCAAAAACAATTTTGCGCTCGCACGGACTGACCATATCTCTGTATCAGTCGGGAAAACCGACTGATGGTAAGGGTGATGAGTGTATCTTAGGTTCCATTATTATTTGGGCGCCCTTCGGGGCGTCCTCTTTTTTGCGCCCGCGACAGGGTCCCGATCGCACCGGCGGGGAGCGTGGCATGATCGAGTGTCATCAGCCCGAACACCCCCACGGCCACCACCTTGGCCGGGACGGGATCGCTGATGGCACACCCGAATCCAACAGGACGCGCGTCGCGGATAGTGATTTTTAAGTTTTCATCGTGCTTGCGGCGCGCAACGGCCCTTGGGATCGCCACCCGGCCCACTGCGGTTTACACGGCGCACGCTGGATTGCGAGGCCTTCGCCCGCTGGACGCGGTGCGTACGTTTTCAGCGCGAAAAGGTACAGCCTGTACGCATGGCGGCGACCGGCCATCACCCGAAAATCGCGTCGCCCTGTTCGTCGATCACCTGTTTCGCCTTGCGGATCGAGAACGCCTCGGCCTCCTCAATGCTGCCAAGCGTATCGGCGCGCATCAGGTGATGCAGCTTCATCTCGCCGCCGATCTCCTTCTCGATCCGCGCCCCGACGCGGTAGCCCCCCTCGGCGGCCTCGGGGGCGGCGGTGATGCGACAGTCCTTGTAGGTCTCGGCCACTTCCGCCCGCGCCTCGGGCTTGGCGCCGCCTCCGAACAGACGTGACAGGATCGACATGGCGTGTCCTTACTGATCCAGAAAGCTGCGCAGCTTGCGCGACCGGCTGGGATGTTTCAGCTTTCTCAAGGCCTTGGCCTCGATCTGGCGGATGCGTTCGCGGGTGACCGAGAATTGCTGACCGACCTCTTCCAGCGTGTGGTCGGTGTTCATGCCGATGCCGAAACGCATGCGCAGCACGCGTTCCTCGCGCGGAGTCAGTGAGGACAGGACCCGCGTCGTGGTTTCCTTGAGATTGTCCTGAATGGCCGAGTCGAGCGGCAGGATGACGTTCTTGTCCTCGATGAAATCGCCAAGCTGACTGTCCTCTTCGTCGCCGATGGGCGTCTCGAGGCTGATCGGCTCCTTGGCGATCTTCATCACCTTGCGGACCTTTTCCAGCGGCATCTGCAGCTTTTCGGCCAGTTCCTCGGGCGTCGGTTCGCGGCCGATCTCGTGCAGCATCTGGCGCCCAGTGCGCACCAGCTTGTTGATCGTCTCTATCATGTGCACCGGAATGCGGATGGTGCGCGCCTGATCGGCGATGGAGCGGGTGATCGCCTGACGGATCCACCATGTCGCATAGGTGCTGAACTTGTAGCCCCGGCGATACTCGAACTTGTCCACGGCCTTCATCAAGCCGATATTGCCTTCCTGAATGAGATCAAGGAATTGCAGGCCACGGTTCGTGTATTTCTTGGCGATGGAGATGACCAGCCGCAGATTGGCCTCGACCATTTCCTTCTTGGCCTGCCGTGCCTCTTTCTCGCCCTTCTGAACCTGGCCGACGATGCGGCGGAATTCCGAGATGTCGAGGCCCACATACTGCCCGACCTGCGCCATGTCGGCGCGCAGTTCAGCCACCTTCTCGGGGCTGCGCTCCATCAGCATCTGCCAGCCGCGTCCGGGCTTTTGCGCCATATCCTCGACCCAGTTGGGATCAAGCTCGCGGCCGCGATACTCCTCGATGAATTCGCGGCGATTGATCCGCGCCTGATCGGCCAGTTTCACCATCGCCGTGTCGATCTGCATGATCCGGCGGTTGATGCCGTAAAGCTGGTCGATCAGCGCCTCGATGCGGTTGTTGTGCAGGTGCAGCTCGTTGACGAGCACCACGATTTCCGAGCGCAGCTGCTGATAGGTGCCCTCCTGCTCCTTGGAGAAGGATCCGTCCTCGTTCAGCGTCGCCGAGATCCGGCTGTCCTGCATCTCCGACAGCTTGACGAAATCATCGGCGATCCGGTCGAGCGTTTCCAGCACGCGCGGCTTGAGCGCGGCCTCCATCGCGGCAAGGCTCATGTTGGCCTGCTCGTCCTCGTCCTCGTCATCGTCGCGCTGGATCGGATTGCCGTCCGCGTCGACCTCTGGCGAGGCACTGGATTGCTCTTCCTTTTCAGGGGGATGCGCGACATTGGCCGGCTCCGCGACAGGCTCCGCGCCATCCTCCAGCGTCTGGTTGCCGAAGGTCGTCTCGAGGTCGATCACGTCGCGCAGCAGGATGTCCTCGCTCAGCAATTCGTCGCGCCAGATGGTGATCGCCTGAAAGGTCAGCGGGCTTTCGCAAAGGCCCGCGATCATCGTGTTGCGCCCGGCCTCGATCCGCTTGGCGATGGCGATCTCGCCCTCGCGGCTCAGCAGTTCGACGGAGCCCATCTCGCGCAGATACATGCGCACCGGATCGTCGGTGCGGTCGAGCTTTTCCTCCTTGCCGGAGCCGAGGGCGACCTCACCGCGCTTGTTCACCTCGGCCACGGCGGTGGTCTTGTTTTCCTCTTCCTCGGCGTCCTCGGCCTCGATGATGTTGATGCCCATCTCAGACAGCATCGACATCACATCCTCGATCTGCTCGCTGCCGACCTGATCGGGCGGCAGCACCGCGTTCAGCTGATCGTAGGTGATGAAGCCCTTTTCGCGCGCCTCGGAGATCATTCTCTTGACCGCCGCCTGGCTCATATCGAGCGCCCCCTCCATCTCGGCGTCGTTGGGCTTGCGGTCTTCAGTATCCTTGGCGGCCATTAAAGACTCCTCGATTACGGATGGTAGCGTCGATTCGGCTGAACGAATCAATAGCGCACTCAGCTGATTCGGACACCCGTCTACCCTGATTTTCCTATACAAACCTCACCGAAGCGTTTTCAGCGCCGCGGTTTGGAATAGTTTATCCTGCTCAAGAGCTCCGCGAACTGCTCTTTCTCGTCCCGCTTGACCGGCGCGCCGTTCTCTCCGAGATCGTATTCGGCATCGGTATCCTCATGGCTGCACAGCGCCCGGTTGCGTGCCTGCGCCGCCTGCCCCAATCGCCAGGTCATGGCTTCATCGGCCCGCCCGGCCATGTCGGCATTGGCCTCGCTCATCTCCGCCAGAACACCACGCTGGGTCATCAGCTTGCCAAGTTCTTCCTTGAGGGTCAGACCGGCAAGCCCGTGATCACCCGGATGACGCACGGGCGGCACCATTTTGACTTGGGGAAGAGACATGAGTTTTTCAAGCCGTCCCGGACCCATCTCCGCGTCGATCCGGGCGCGCAATGTCGCGGCCCCTTTGGATGCGTGACGCAGGATCAACGCCCGCAGCGTGGCATGATCGGGATCGCGACATTCCAGCCGGTCGATCTGGCTGTCGAAGCTGTCCACCACATCGGGGCACGACACCAGCGTGGCAAGGATCACCGCCTCTCGGAGATGTGTTTCCGTGTCGCGCCCGCCGGCCACCAGAAGCGAGGATTTCGTGCTGGCGCGCGCAGGCTCCGGAAGGGGCCATTTGCCGCCACGGGCCCGCGCGGTGCCGGCCCCGCCCGACCGGCGCGGGTTGAAAAGCTGCCAGCGCAGATCCTTGAGTTCCCGCTCGTAATGGAAACGCAGCGACGGATCCCGGATCAGATCGGTCTTTTCCTTAAAGACACGTTCCAGCGCCGCCTTGCGTTCAGGGCTGTCGAAACGGCGGCCTTCGGTCTCGCGTTGCCACAAGAGCCGCACCAGCGACAGCGCCTCGTCGACCCGGCTCTGAACTGCGCCCGCCCCCTGGGCGCGCAGCACGTCGTCGGGATCCTGTCCTTCGGGCATCAGCGCGAACCGCAGGGACTTGCCCGCCTCCAGCAGCGGCAGCGCGAGATCGATCACCCGGTAGGCCGCGCGCAGCCCCGCCGTATCCCCGTCGAGCATGATCACCGGCTCGTCGGCGATCCGCCACAGAAGCTGCAACTGATGCTCGGTCACGGCCGTGCCCAGGGGCGCCACCGCCGCGCCGAATCCCGCCGCGACGAGCGCGATCACGTCCATGTAGCCTTCGGCCACGATCAGCGGCTGGCCCTTGCCGGCGGCCTCGCGCGCGGGGGCGTGATTGTAAAGCGTGCGGGACTTGTCAAAAAGCTCGGTCTCGGGCGAATTCAGATACTTGGCATTGTCATTCGGGTCCATCGCCCGCCCGCCGAAGGCGATGCAGCGCCCGCGCGCATCGCGGATGGGGAACATGATCCGGTTGCGGAACCTGTCATAGGGCTTGCCGCCCTTGCCGCTTTCCTTGGCCAGACCGCAGGCGAGGATCATCCCGGGGGTCACCCCCTTGCCGGTGAGGTGATCCCACAGGCCCTGCCAGCCATCCGGGGCGAAGCCCAGATCAAAGCGCGCCTGCGTCGTGGCATCAAGCCCGCGCCCGGTCAGATAGTCGCGCGCCGCCGCCCCGGCCCCGCTGCGCAACTGCAGCCCGAAATACTTGACCGCCTGCTCCATCACCTCGACGAGTTGCGTGCGGCGGTCGGCCTTAGCCTGTGCCTGCGGATCGCGTTCGGGCAAGGTCATCCCGGCCTCGGTGGCGAGGATCTTCACCGCCTCGATGAAATCGACATTCTCGGTCTCGCGGACGAATGAAATGGCGTCGCCCTTGGCGTGGCAGCCAAAGCAGTAGTAGAACCCCTTGCGGTCGTCCACGTGAAAGGACGCGGTCTTTTCCTGATGGAACGGGCACGGGGCCCACATGTCGCCCTTGGCCTGATTGGACTTGCGCGTGTCCCACATGACCTTGCGCCCGACCACCTGCGACAGGGACAGGCGGCTTTGCAATTCATCAAGGAATCCGGGTGGCAGGCTCATGCGTCGAATATCGGACGCTTGGGGTGCAAAGTCCAGAGGGTGGAGAGGTGCGCGCGCAGGTCCGGCGCGCGCGACCGCTCAGAGACCCATGGCACGGTAGCTGGCCGCGACCTTGGCGATCGACACCAGATAGGCGGCGGTGCGCAGATCGGTCACGTCCTGCCGCCCGTGCCAGACTTCGCGCATCGCCTGATAGGCGCCGCGCATCGTGTCGTCGAGGCCCGAGCGCACGAGTTGCAGCTCGTCCGCCCCGCGCAGGTATTTCTGCTTGAAATCCGGCGACATCTCCCACGCGTCTCCCATGCCGCGATTGAGGCGCTCCAGCTCGGTGACAATCAACTGGTGCCGCGCCTCTTCCTGACGCCGCCCGAGCCGGCCGAACCGGATATGGCTGAGGTTCTTGACCCATTCGAAATAGGACACCGTCACGCCGCCGGCATTGGCAAACATGTCGGGGATGATCACCGTGCCCTTCTGGCGCAGGATATCATCGGCCCCCGCGGTGACCGGGCCGTTCGCGGCCTCGATGATCAGCGGGGCCTTGATGCGGTCGGCGTTCTCGAGATTGATCACGCCTTCCAGCGCGGCCGGGATCAGGATGTCGCAGTCCTCTTCCAGCGCTTTTGTTCCGTCTCGGATGAACCTGCCATCGGGAAAGCCGTCCACCCCACCATGCCGCGCGATCCAGCCATGCACCGCCTCGACATCGAGGCCGGTCTCATCGATCAGCGCGCCGTCACGCTCGATGATCGCGGTGACCTTGCAGCCGTCCTCCTCGGACAGGAACTTGGCCGCGTGATAGCCGACATTGCCGAGGCCCTGCACGATCACGCGTTTGCCGTCCAGCGTGCCCGACAGCCCCGCCGCCGCGATATCCTCGGGATGGCGAAAGAATTCCTGCAGGCCGAACTGGACGCCGCGCCCGGTCGCCTCTGTCCGGCCCTGAATGCCGCCGCCATGAATCGGCTTGCCGGTCACGCAGGCGCGGTGGTTGATATCGGTGGTGTTCATGCGTTTGTACTGGTCCGCGATCCACGCCATCTCGCGCTCGCCGGTGCCCATGTCGGGGGCGGGCACGTTCTGCGCCGGATTGATGAGGTCGCGCTTGATCAGCTCATAGGCGAAGCGCCGCGTGATCAGCTCCAGCTCGTGCTCTTCCCAGGCGCGCGGATCGACACACAGACCACCCTTCGAGCCGCCGAAGGGCGCATCGACCAGCGCGCATTTGTAGGTCATCAGCGCCGCGAGCGCCTCGACCTCGTCCTGATGAACTGCAAGCGAATAGCGGATGCCGCCCTTGACCGGCTCCAGATGTTCCGAATGAACGCTGCGATAGCCGGTGAAGGTGTGGATCTGCCCGCGCAGCCGCACACCGAACCGAACGGTGTAGGTGGCGTTGCAGACACGGATCTTTTCCTCGAGGCCCGGTGACAGTTCCATCAGCGCCACCGCGCGGTTGAACATCAGATCGACGCTGTCGCGAAACCCCGGCTCTTTCATGGCGGTCATGCTGCTTTCTCCCTGTTTTGTCGGGCCGAACGCAATATCCGTCGCGGCCTGAATCATGGTCGGCTGTGCCGGGCGATTCGTCTACCCTTGACCGACAACCATACGCCAGCGGATGTTTGCGGCCGATCCCGCGCATTCCCCCGGTCCCCACCTCAGGTGTCCACGGCTCAGGTTGCAGGCATCAAATATCGGGGCGCTGCGCGATGCGCATCTCCATGATTTCGGCCATCACCTTTGCCGGGGTGCGGTGTGTCACGCCCCCGACACCGACACGCCGCCCGATCCGCCACCACAGGCCCGGCTCCCAGGCGAACGGGCCCTTGCGCGACAGCCTGACCATGAACCCGTTGGACGGCTTGAAGGCGAACACGCCGCGATCGACCGCGACGATATCCTCCATCGCGGCGATCATGCGCCCGTCGCTGCTGCGCAGGCCCTCGGGTGTCAGTTCCAGCCGGTGCGCCGTCGCGTGCCACATCCGCTGCGCCATCCAGAGCGCCACGGCGGCGAACACGACCATGAACAGCCGCCAGCCCGGACCCGGCGTCTGCACGATCGCCAGATATAGCATGATGACCCCCAGAAGCGCCACCGATCCCACACCGATCATCCGGCGCCCCACGGAGGCCGCAAGTTCCATCTCGATCTCGGTGTCGGCATCGTTGTCGGGGGTGTCGGGCATGGTGTCTCTCCCTTTGTGCGGCGGATGTATCCCGGTTGCCCGCATTTGGCGAGAGGGATCATCAAAAACGCACAGCACCCCTTTGCCTGCGAACAGACCACCCCCCTGCCGGCGGACCTCCGGCATCCTTATGTTGGCGTAAAAAAGGAGACCCGCCCATGTCCATAAGACCCGTCATCGAGGCCCGCCCCGCAACCCCCACCACGGAAGGGGCCGGCGTGCATCTGCACCGCGCCTTCGGCTTTCACGACCCGTCGGAGCTGGACCCGTTCCTGCTGTTCGACGATTTCCGCAACGATGATCCCGCGCGCTATGCCAAGGGTTTTCCGTGGCACCCGCATCGCGGCATCGAGACGATCACCTATGTGCTCGAGGGCGAGGTCGCGCATGGCGACAGCCTCGGCAATACCGGCATGCTCGGGGCCGGGGACGTGCAATGGATGACCGCCGGGTCGGGCATCCTGCATCAGGAGATGCCGCGCGGCAATGCCGCCGGGCAGATGCACGGTTTTCAGCTTTGGGCGAATTTGCCTTCGTCGCTGAAGATGACCGCGCCGCGCTATCAGGATGTGACGGCCCCGGACATCCCCGAGGTCATCGACGATGACGGCACCCGCGTGCGGGTGATCGTGGGCGAATTCTGGGGCCGGCGCGGCCCGGTGGACGGCATCGCCGCCGATCCGCAGTACCTCGACATCTCGGTGCCACCGGGGGTGAAAAAGACATTCAAGGTGGACACCTACCGGCGAAGCTTTGCCTATGTCTTCGCCGGCAGCGGTGCCTTTGCCGACGCCTCGCGGCCGACCGGCGTGCTTCTGGAAAAGGAGGTCGCGGGCCGCGAGGTGCATCTGCGAGACCTCTCCGGCGACCGCACCCTGATCCGCTTCGGTACCGGCGACACGGTCACCGTGCAGGCCGGCGAGGACGGCGTGCGGTTTCTTCTGATCTCGGGCGCGCCCTTGCAAGAACCGGTGGCGTGGCACGGCCCGATCGTGATGAACACGCAAGAGGAATTGCGTCAGGCGATGCGCGATCTGCGCAACGGCAGTTTCATCCGGTCGTGACAGCCGCCTTTTCGACCAGATCAGGTAGCCGCCCGCCGGGACATCCGCCTTGTCATGTTCACTCTCCCTTTGCATGGGCATGATCCGGCAAGGTCGGATGGCGGGGACAGGGGCAAACCGCCTTCCGCTGCCGCGCGACGCCTGCTAACAGCCTGCATGCTCAGCTATCAGCATCATTACCATGCCGGGAACGCGGCAGATGTGCACAAGCACGCGGTACTGGCATGGGTTCTCGACTATCTCGCCCGCAAACCCAAGCCGCTGAGTTATATCGAGACGCATGCGGGGCGGGGGCTTTATGATCTGGCGGATGCGGCGGCGGTGAAGACCGGCGAGGCGTCAGGCGGCGTCGGGCGTCTGGAAACGGCGCTGCCGGTGGATCATCCCTACCGCCGGTGCCTCGATGCCGTGCGGGCACGGCACGGGGCCACGGCCTATCCCGGCTCGCCGCTGATCGCGGGGCTGGGGCTGCGACCCGGCGACAGCCTGCATCTGGCCGAGCTGCATCCCGGCGAGCAGGCGCATCTGGTCGCGGCGATGGCGCCGTTCGGCGCGCATGTCCGCAAGCAGGACGGGTTTGAGCTCGCGCACAGCCTGTGCCCGCCGACCCCGCGCCGGGGGCTGATGCTGGTTGATCCGAGCTACGAGGTGAAGACCGATTACGACGCCATCCCCCGGCATCTCGCCCGGATCGCGAAGGCATGGAACGTAGGCGTCCTGATGCTGTGGTATCCGATCCTCAGCCCGCCGCGCCATGACGGAATGCTGACCACGCTGCGCGCCGCCTTCCCGGATGCGCTGCGTCACGAGGTGCGGGTCCCGGCGCCGCAAAAGGGGCGCGGGATGACCGGATCGGGGCTGTTCGTGGTCAATCCGCCCTATGGGCTGGCGGATGAGGCGGCGCGGATTTCGACGATTTTCGACGCGAATTCCTGAGCCTGCGGCGCAAGGGTGCGACAAATTGTTTGGCCCGCATCAACTTCGCGCATTGCCGCGACCCTGCAGACATTCTAAAACGATGGTAGTCAACGGACGTAGCCACGCGGGAAGATTCCCGGCGTCCGACGAAATTTCAGCAGGAGGCAGCCAATGGCAGACGCAGCCATTCACGGCCACGAACACGAGGATCAGCGCGGGTTCTTCACCCGGTGGTTCATGTCGACGAACCACAAGGATATCGGTATCCTGTACCTGGTCACTTCGGCGCTCGTCGGCTTTATCGCGGTGTTGTTCACGGTCTACATGCGCATGGAGCTCATGGAGCCCGGTGTGCAGTACATGTGCATGGAAGGCGCGCGGTTCATCGCATCCGATGTCGCCGATTGCACGCCGAACGGGCATCTCTGGAACGTGCTGATCACCTATCACGGCGTGCTGATGATGTTCTTCGTCGTCATCCCGGCGCTTTTCGGGGGATTCGGCAACTACTTCATGCCGTTGCAGCTTGGGGCACCGGACATGGCGTTTCCGCGGCTAAACAATCTCAGCTACTGGCTGTTCGTCGCCGGGACCTCGCTGGGGCTCGCGTCGATGTTGTCGCCCGGGGGCAACGGGCAGCTCGGCTCGGGCGTCGGGTGGGTGCTTTATCCGCCGCTCTCGACCAACGAGGCGGGCATGTCGATGGATCTGGCGATCTTCGCCGTGCACGTGTCGGGCGCGTCCTCGATTCTCGGGGCGATCAACATCATCACCACGTTCCTCAACATGCGGGCACCGGGGATGACGCTGTTCAAGGTGCCACTGTTCGCGTGGTCGATCTTCGTCACCGCGTGGATGATCCTGCTGGCGCTGCCGGTGCTGGCGGGCGCGATCACCATGCTGCTGACCGACCGCAATTTCGGCACCACGTTCTTCGATCCCGCCGGCGGTGGTGATCCGGTGCTCTACCAGCACATCCTGTGGTTCTTCGGCCATCCGGAGGTCTACATCGTGGTGCTGCCGGGCTTTGGCATCATCAGCCATGTGGTCGCCACCTTCTCGCGCAAGCCGATCTTCGGCTACCTGCCGATGGTCTGGGCGTTGATCGCGATCGGCGTGCTCGGCTTCGTGGTCTGGGCGCACCACATGTACACGGTGGGCATGAGCCTGACACAGCAGAGCTATTTCATGCTGGCCACGATGGTGATCGCTGTGCCCACCGGCGTGAAGGTGTTTAGTTGGATCGCCACGATGTGGGGCGGATCGGTGGAGTTCAAGACGCCGATGCTCTGGGCGTTCGGCTTCATCTTCCTGTTCACCGTGGGCGGTGTGACCGGGGTCGTCCTCAGCCAGGCGGCGGTGGACCGGGCCTATCACGACACCTATTACGTCGTGGCGCATTTCCACTACGTGATGAGCCTCGGGGCGGTGTTCGCGATCTTTGCCGGGATCTACTACTGGTTCGGCAAGATGACCGGGCGTCATATCCCCGAATGGGCCGGCAAGGTGCATTTCTGGGCGATGTTCATCGGCGCGAACCTGACCTTTTTCCCGCAGCACTTCCTCGGGCGTCAGGGCATGCCGCGCCGCTACATCGACTACCCGGAAGCGTTCGCGCTGTGGAACTGGTGGTCGTCGATCGGGGCGTTCATCTCCTTCGCGTCCTTCGTGTTCTTCTTCGGTGTCGTCATCTACGCCCTCTTCCGCGGCGCAAAGGTGACCGAGAACAACTACTGGAACGAATACGCCGACACGCTGGAATGGACCCTGCCCTCGCCGCCGCCCGAGCATACGTTCGAGCAGCTTCCCAAGCGCGAGGACTGGGACAAGGCACCGGCCCACTGAGACCGGCACCATGGTGAAAAGACAGGAAGGCCCCGACCAATGTCGGGGCCTTTTTCGGTCATGTGACCATGACGGGGGCTTGATGCGCCCGGGCGGATGCGGTTGTCGAAGATCTCGGCGGGTGTACCGACGTCGATCGACAGGAGGGCCAAGAAAATTTGAAATTTTCTTGCACGGAATTTTTCAAAAATTCCGTGGGTCCGAACGACCGCATCCCGCCATTCGCGGCACGCGTCACCCGTCGCGCGGCATGTCTGCAGCTTGACAATGGACACCGCGCACGCGACAGACGCGGCCATGATGCTGACCCTCTTTCAGGTGGCCCTTGGTGGCGCGATCGGCGCGTGCCTGCGTTTTGGCGTGGTGCAGGCCATGCCGCGTGTCACCGGCGCTGGATTTCCCCTCGGTGTCCTGACGGTCAACGTCCTGGGGTCGTTCCTGATGGGCGCGGTGTTGATCCTGTCGGTGCAGCGCGGCTTTGACCATCTCAATCCGCTTCTGATGGTCGGCATTCTTGGCGGGTTCACCACCTTTTCCACCTTCTCGCTGGAAGCGTTCACGCTGTTCGAGCGCGGGCAGGTTCTGGCGGCGGGCACTTACGTCGGCCTGAACGTGGTGCTGTCGCTGGCCGCTCTCGCGCTCGGAGTCTGGCTGGCGCGGGGGCTTTCGGCATGACCGGCGTGCAGATCCTGACTGTCGCGGCGGGTGACGGCGATCAGCGCCTTGACCGGTGGCTGAAACGGCAGTTTCCGCATCTGACGCAAGGCCAGATCGAGAAGATGTGCCGCAAGGGCGACCTGCGCATCGAGGGCGGGCGCGTCAAATCCGCGACGCGGGTCGAAGCGGGCCAGAGCGTGCGCATCCCGCCGCTGCCCGACGCGGGCACGAAGCCCACGCCGGACGCCGCGCACATAAGCCCGACTGACGCGAAGATGATCCGGTCCTGCGTGATCTACCGCGACGATCACATCATCGCGCTGAACAAGCCGCCGGGCCTGCCGGTGCAGGGCGGCTCCAAGCAGACACGCCACGTGGACGGGCTGGCCGAGGCGCTGCGCTTTGGCGCCGAGGCCAAGCCGCGCCTCGTGCACCGGCTCGACAAGGACACGTCCGGCGTGCTGATCCTTGCGCGCACCCGCGAGGCCGCCAAGGGTCTGACGGCGGCCTTCCGGCACCGCAACACCCGCAAGATCTACTGGGCCGCCGTGGCCGGATCACCGCATCCGCGCATGGGCACGATCCGCTACGGTCTGGTGAAGGCGCCGGGGCATGGCGACAAGGGCGAGGGCGAGAAGATGCTGTGCCTGCACCCGCGCGAGGTCGAGACCACCCCCGGGGCCAAGCCCGCCACGACCGATTACGCGATGATCGAAAACGCCGGCGGGCGCGTGGCGTGGATGGCGCTGATCCCGGTCACCGGGCGCACCCATCAGCTGCGCGCGCATCTGGCAGAGATCGGGCATCCGATCATCGGTGATGGCAAATACGGCGGCTCGGGTCAGGAAAACCTCGGCGATGGCTGGGGCGCGCATCTCGGCGGCGATGTCAGCCGCAAGCTGCACCTGCACGCCCGCACCCTGAAGATCGAGCATCCGGTGACGCGCGCGATACTGAACCTGACGGCCCCCCTGCCCGAGCACATGGCGCAGACATGGGAGCTGTTTCAATGGCAGCCCTCGGACGCGCCGGAGGATCCGCTGGAGGATCTGGTTTGAACGGCCCCCTGCGCCTGATCATCTTCGATGTGGACGGTACGCTTGTCGACAGCCAGGGCGATATCCTGGCCGCGATGCGCAGCGCGTTCGCGCGCGCCGACCACCCTGCCCCGGCACACGAGGCGATCCTCGGGATCGTGGGGCTGTCGCTCGACGTGGCGGTGCGGCGGCTCGTGCCTGACCTGCCGGCCGATCAGCAGGACCGCATCGTCGGCTGGTACAAAGACGCCTATACCGATCTGCGCGCGACCTCGGGCGTCGCGCAGTCCTCGCCGCTCTACCCCGGGGCGCGTGACATCCTCGGCGCGCTGCATGCGGTGCCGGAGACATTGCTGGGTGTGGCGACCGGCAAATCGGCACGCGGGCTGGACAAGCTGCTCGACGGGCACGATCTGGGTCGGTTTTTCGTCACACGGCAGGTCGCCGATCACCACCCGTCGAAGCCGCACCCGTCGATGCTTCTGACGGCCCTCGCCGAGACCGGCGTCGCGCCGGAAAATGCCGTTATGGTGGGCGATACCAGCTACGACATGGAGATGGCGCGCGCCGCCGGCATTCCCGGGATCGGTGTGAGCTGGGGCTATCACCGGCCCGACGCGTTGCGCGCGGCCACGTCGATCGCCCGGGATTTTCGCGATCTGGCGCGGTTGATAGACGACATCTGGAGGAGCCCGGCATGAGCGAATGGGACCCGAAGCGATTCTGGAAAGCGGCCACTGTGGAGGAGGCGGCGCGCGGCTATACCGTGCATCTCGACGGGCGCCCGGTGCGCACGCCGGCCAAGGCGCCGGTAATCCTGCCGACGCGCGCGCTGGCCGCCGCGATCGCCGCCGAGTGGGACGCGCAGGAGGACCGGATCGTCCCGGCCAGCATGCCCGTCACCCGCGCGGCCAACGCGGCCATCGACAAGGTCGCGCATCAGCACACGGACGTGGCGCGGATGCTCGCCGATTACGGCGACAGCGATCTTCTGTGCTACCGCGCCGACAGCCCCGCCGAACTGGCGGCAAGACAGGCCGAGGCCTGGGATCCGCTTCTGGATTGGGCCGAATCGGAACTGTCGGCACGGCTCGAGACACGTACGGGCGTTATGCCGCACCCGCAGGATGCCGAGACCCTCGACCGGTTGTACCGCGAGGTCAGGATGCTCGATTTCTGGGCACTGACCGCGTTTCATGATCTGGTCGGCATCAGCGGGTCGCTGATCATCGGTTTTGCGGCCCTGCGCGACATTTACCCGCCCCGGACCCTCTGGCGGATCTCGATGATCGACGAAACATGGCAACAGGAGCAATGGGGGGGCGACGAAGACGCCGAGCGGGTGGCGCGCAGGAAAGAAAATGACTTCGTCAACGCCAAACGCTTTCATGATCTTTCGCGCGCCTGATCCGGGGCGCGCCTTGCGACAGGCCGGCGCGGGCGGCACCGCCATCGGCGCGCATGGCTTTCTTGAACAAAGACTTGACGTTTCATCCTGAATCCACACAAACTTGCAGATACTGACCGGGGCTTTTGCCCCGACAGCAGTGGGAAAGCGGCCTCGTGCAGGCCGAATGAACCGCCCCAAAAATGGGCGGACAATCAGGAAGAGGTAAACATGAAACGATCCGTATTTATGGGCGCGCTGACCGTCGCCGGCGTGACCGCAGGGGCATCGGCCGCTGCGACGCTGGACGACGTGCTTGCGCGTGGCGAGTTGAACTGCGGTGTGACCACCGGGCTTGTCGGCTTCGCGGCGCCCGATGCGAACGGCGTCTGGGAAGGGTTCGACGTGGCCGTGTGCCGTGCCGTCGCGGCCGCGGTTCTGGGCGATTCCGAGGCGATCTCGTTCGTGCCGACCACCGGCAAGACGCGCTTTACCGCGCTGTCCTCGGGCGAGGTGGACATGCTGGCGCGCAACACGACCTGGACGTTCTCACGCGACAACGACCTCAACTTCGAGTTCGTGGGCATCAACTACTATGACGGCCAGGGCTTCATGGTGCCCAAGGCGCTCGGCGTGACGTCTGCGCGCGAGCTTGATGGCGCGACGGTCTGCATCCAGACCGGCACCACCACCGAGCTGAACCTCGCGGATTACTTCCGCAAGAACGACATGAACTACGAGCCCGTCCCGGTCGAGACCAATGCCGAGGGCCAGCAGCAATACCTGGCCGGGGCGTGTGACACCTACACGACCGACACGTCGGGTCTTGCCGCAACCCGCGCGGCCTTCGAGACCCCCGGTGATCACGTGTTTCTGCCCGAGGTCATCTCGAAAGAACCGCTCGGCCCGCTGGTGCGCCACGGCGACAACGAGTGGGGCGATATCGTCCGCTGGACCCTCAACGCGCTGATCGCCGCCGAGGAATTCGGCATCACCAGCGCGAATGTCGAGGAAATGGCGTCGGAGGCGACAGACAGCCCTGAAGTCAACCGCATCCTCGGCACCGAGGGCAACCTCGGCGACATGATCGGGCTGGAGCAGGACTGGGCCGTGAAGGCAATCGCGGCCGGCGGCAATTACGGGGAGCTGTTCGAGCGTCACATCGGCGAAAGCACCCCTGTCGGTCTGGCGCGCGGCCTGAACGCGCAATGGACCGAAGGCGGCCTGCTCTTCGCACCGCCGTTCCGGTAAATCCGGCACTCGGGAGGGGCGCGGCACTGTCGCGCCCCTCTCACTTTGACGTGTTTCCAAAAAAACCGGCCCACGACAGCGATGTCGCCAATAAACGGGTCGTAGCACAGGGAAGTATCGGATGACGACGGCAACCGACCCTCCGAAGGATTCGTTCCATTTCAAGCAGCTGATCTACGACACGCGCTATCGCTCCTACACCTTTCAATTCATCGCGCTGATGCTGCTGATCGCGCTGTTTGCCTATCTTGGCGGCAACCTCGTGCAGAACCTCGCCGATCAGGGACAGAACATCGCGTTCGGCTTTCTGTCCGAGCCGGCGGGCTATGACATCAACCAGCGTCCCATCGCGTATGATAGCCAGTCACCGCATCTGCGCGCCGCCCTCGTGGGCGTGCTCAACACGCTGATCGTCGCCTTTCTGGGCTGTCTGACCGCGACCATTCTGGGCGTGACGGCGGGGATCCTGCGGATCTCGCCCAACTGGCTGGTGCGCAAGCTTATGGCCGGGTATGTCGAGGCGTTCCGCAACGTGCCGGTGCTGATCTGGATCCTGATCATCTTCACCATCATGACCGCGGTGATGCCCCCGCCAAGCGCCTTCCGGGGCGAGGATTCGGCGTCGGGCATGCTGTTCGGATCGTTCGCCTTCACCAATCGCGGTGTCTACCTGCCGGCACCGATCTGGGGACCGGGCTCGAGCGTCGTGGGCCTGACCTTTCTGGCATCGATCTTCGGGGCGATCTACTATCGCCGCTACGCGACCAAGCTGCTTTACGATACCGGCAAGCTGCTTCCGATGGTGTGGCCGGCGCTGGTGATCCTGTTCGTGCCCACGATCCTGGTCTATTTGATTCTCGGTCGGCCGATCACCTTCGATTACCCGGAACTTGCCGGTTTCAATTTCCAGGGCGGCCTCCATGTGCGCGGATCGCTGATCGCGCTGTGGCTGGCGCTTGCGGTCTATACCGGGGCGTTCATCGCCGAAAACGTGCGTGCCGGCATCCAGGCGGTCGATCGCGGCCAGACCGAGGCCGCGGCATCGCTCGGCCTGAGACCGCGCCGTATCATGAACCTCGTGATCCTGCCGCAGGCGCTGCGCATCATCATCCCGCCGCTGATCTCGCAATACCTGAACCTGACCAAGAACTCGTCGCTGGCCATCGCCGTGGGCTACATGGACGTGACCGGCACGCTCGGCGGGATCACCCTCAACCAGACCGGGCGGGCGATCGAATGCGTGCTGCTGCTGATGCTGTTCTATCTGGCAATCAGCCTCGCCATCTCGGCGATCATGAACGTCTACAACAATTCCATCAAGCTGAAGGAGCGTTGAGCCATGTCGCAAGCTGACACCTCATACGTCCGCAAGGACATGCTCCCTCAGGCGGCGCCGCCGGTGGCAGAGACAGGAATCGTCAGATGGCTGCGTTTGAACCTGTTTTCCTCGCCCGCCAACTCTCTGCTGACCCTCGTTTCGATCTACGTGGTCTATCAGATCGTCGTCGCCGCCACGCCGTGGGTGCTCAACGGGATCTGGGTCAGCCCCAGCCTGACGGCTTGCCGCGAGATCCTCGACGGCGAGGTCGGGGCCTGTTTCGCGGTGCTGACCGAGCGGTGGAACCAGTTGCTGTTCGGGTTCCGGTATCCGACCGACCTCTACTGGCGACCGGGTCTTGCCTTCATCCTGCTTTTCGTGTGCGCGGCCCCGCTCCTGTTCTTCAAGTTCGTCCCCAGCAAGTTTCTCGTGCTGACGGGCCTTTACCCGTTCGTCGCCTATTGGCTGATCTGGGGCGGTACGATCATGATCCCGGTCTTCGCGCTTCTGGGCGCTCTGCTGGGAATGTATGTCTACAAGAAGACCGTCTTTGCCAGTGCGGGCATGGCGGTGATCGCGGGCTTCGCCGCGGCGCTGATCTTCTGGATCCTGTCGGGATACATTACCGGTCCGATGGCGAACATCCTCGCGCTGGAACCGGTGCAATCCCGTGATCTGGGCGGCTTCATGATCAACCTGATGCTGGGCGTCGTCTGCATCTCGCTGTCGGTGCCGTTCGGTATCCTGCTGGCCCTCGGGCGGCAGTCGAGCATGCCGATCATCAAGTGGATCTGCGTGATCTTCATCGAGTTCATCCGCGGTGTGCCACTGATCACGCTCTTGTTCGTGGCCAACGTGGTGCTGGCCTATTTCCTGCCGCCGGGGTCGAATTTCGACCTGATCCTGCGGGTGATCATCATGATCACGATGTTCGCCTCGGCCTATATCGCCGAGGTGATCCGCGGCGGCCTCGCGGCGCTGCCCAAGGGCCAGTACGAGGCCGCCGACAGTCTCGGCCTCGATTACGCGCAGTCGATGCAGTTCATCATCCTGCCGCAGGCGCTGAAGATCTCGATTCCGGGCATCGTCAACGTCGCCGTGGGGCTGTTCAAGGATACCACGCTGGTCTCGGTGATCTCGATGTTCGACATCGTCGGCATGATCCGCGGGCCGATCCTCGCCTCGTCGGAATGGAACGGTGTCTATTGGGAGCTTTTCGGCTTTGCCGCCGTGCTGTTCTTCATCACCTGCTACGGCATCTCGCAATATTCGCAATGGCTGGAGCGTCAGCTTCAGACCGATCATCGCTGAGGAGGGTCAGACCCGATGACCGCAGAAAAACAACTCCAGGTCTCCGACAAGGTCGCCGTCGAGATCACCAACATGAACAAGTGGTTCGGCACCTTCCATGTGCTGCGCGATATCGACCTGACCGTCTATCAGGGCGAGCGGATCGTCATCGCGGGGCCGTCCGGATCGGGCAAATCGACGCTGATCCGCTGCATCAACGCGCTGGAGGAGCATCAGAAGGGCTCGATCACCGTGGACGGGACGGTGCTGTCCAACGACATCAAGAACATCGACCGGATCCGGTCGGAGGTCGGGATGGTGTTCCAGCATTTCAACCTATTCCCGCATCTGACGATCCTCGAGAACTGCACGCTCGCGCCGATCTGGGTGCGCAAAACGCCCAAGCGCGAGGCCGAGGACACGGCGATGCACTTCCTCACCAAGGTGAAGATCCCCGAACAGGCCGACAAGTATCCCGGCCAGCTTTCGGGGGGGCAGCAGCAGCGCGTGGCGATCGCCCGGAGCCTGTGCATGAAGCCGCGCATCATGCTCTTTGACGAGCCGACCTCGGCGCTCGATCCCGAGATGATCTCGGAGGTGCTCGACACGATGATCGAACTGGCCGAGGAAGGCATGACGATGTGCTGCGTGACCCACGAGATGGGCTTCGCGCGCAAGGTGGCCAACCGGGTGATCTTCATGGATGAGGGCCAGATCGTGGAGCAGAACGAACCCGAGGAATTCTTCAACAACCCCAAATCGGAACGGACCAAGATGTTCCTGAGCCAGATCCTGGGACATTGAGGACAGGACGGGGGCGCTGCCCCCGTCGTCCGTGCCGGACGACTCCCCCGGAGTATTTGAGGCAAGATGAATGGGCGGCCCGTCAAGGTCGCCTTTTTCCGTTTCAGACCCAGGCGGATTGGCGGTCGCGCAACTGGCGGATGGCACTGCGCAATTCATCCGGCACATGCCCCTCGCGCGGGGTATCGCGCAGCGTGTCGATCAGCGCGTCGGGCGGCAGGATCGGGCGGCGCGTCCATGCGAGGGCGGCGAGCACGGCACGGGCGGGCTCGGGCAGGCGGTCGGGGATCTCATACCCGGTCAGTGTGGCCCAGACCCCGGACCAGAGCCGCCCCACCGTCCAGGGATTGTAACCGCCGCCACCCAGCACGAGAAGACGCGGCGAAAGCGCACGCAGCGCCGCGACGGTTTGCCAGTGCACGTTGTTCGACAGCGCAAGGCGCGACAGCGGATCCTCGGTGACGGCATCCGCTCCGCATTGCAAGATAACTGCCTGCGGGCGCATGGCCTGCACGGCGGGCAGGATCACCTCGTGCAGCGCCATCGCAAAGCCGCTGTCATTGGTGCCACGCGGCAGCGGCAGGTTGATGGCGGACCCGCCCGCGCGGTCGGAAAGCGGCCCGGTGAACGGCCAGCGTTGCGCCTCGTGCGTCGAGATCATCAGGACGCGCGTCTCGTCGTGAAAAGCCGCCGCGACCCCGTCGCAATGATGCGCGTCGATATCCACATAGGCGATCCGGGTGAGGCCCTGCGCGAGGAAGGCGTTGATCGCCAGCACCGGGTCGTTGAGGTAACAAAAGCCGCCCGCGTGATCGGCCATGCCGTGATGCGTGCCACCGCCGGGATTGTAGACCACACCGCCCTCCGCCAGCAGGTTCGCCGCCATCAGCGACCCGCCGGCGGCGGTGGCGGGGCGGCGGAACATTTCGCCGAAGACCGGATTGGAGAGCGTGCCGAGTTGGTGGCGCGCGCGGATCTCGGGGGTGACATCGCCCTCGGCCTCGGCCCTTTGAAGCGCGGCGATATAGGCGGGCGTGTGCCATGTGGTCAGCGCCTGGGGCTTGGCGCGCGGGCTGTTGATGTAGCGGTTGCGCGGCAGCCAGCCCATGGCGCGGCACAGGTCGATGACCGTGGGCACGCGCGGGATCGACAGCGGGTGGTGCGCGCCGTAGGACGAGCCGCGATAGATGTTCGAGCCGATGAAGACCGGAGACTGCATCACCGGTCAGGTCAGATCGTGCGGCGTGACGAAGTCCAGCACGGTGGCGGTGCCCGGCGCGATGTCCGCCCAGTCGGCGACATCGAAGCGCGCGACCAGCGTGGACCCTGTCGGATAATCCTCGAACCGGTCATGTGCGGGCGGGTCAGAGACCAGCGCATGGGCAAGATCGCAGATGCCCGGATTGTGGCCGATCATCAGCACCCGTGCACCGCGCGCGCCGCGCAAGCTGTCCAGCATGTCGGCGGGTTCGGCAAGGTAGAGACTGTCCAGCAGGTCGGGGGCCAAGGGCAGGCCGAGCCGGTCGCAGGTCGCAAGCGTGCGCGCCGAGGTCGAGCAGAGGATCTGGTCGGGCACGAGATCTTCGGCGCGCAGCCACTGCCCGAGCGCTGTCGCCGCCCGTTGCCCGCGCTTGTTGAGCGGGCGGGCATGATCGCCGAGGCTCGCATCACCCCAGGCGGATTTGGCGTGGCGCATCAGGATCAGGTCTTTCATCCGAAATACCCCATGTGAAAGGCCGATTGCGCCTCGGGGCGGCCATGCGACTGGCTGACCGGGCAGGCGCGGCGCACGGCGCAGCCGCGGGCGCGGCAGTCATTGCCCGCGCGGTCGAGATCGGCGCGGCAGGCCGGCACGTCATAGGCGCCGGGCCTCAAAGCGTCCACCGGGCAGGCGGCAAGGCAGGGCTGACCCGTGCAGGTGTCGCAGGGGCGCGCGCCGTCTGGCGGCAGATCGAGCCGGTCCGGCACCGCGATCGCCCCACGATAGGACACCATCAGCCCCGCCGCGTCATGCACCAGCAGACCCACGGGCGACGGCCAGGCCCGCCCGCTGCGCCGCGCCCAGTCGAGGAAGGGCTGCCAGGGCGGTCCGCCAAAAGGAAAGAGCGCCCTGCCCCCGAGATCCTGCGCAGCCTCGGTGATGACGCGGGTCGACCAGCGATCCATCGGGTCGGGGCGCTCGTCGCGATATTCCGAACAGCCCGTGAAATGGTCCCAGAACTTCGGCCCGGCCGGGCCGAGCAGTACCAGCGTCGCGTGCCCCGGCACCTCACCCTCGTCCAGATGCAGCGCCCCCATCACGCCGAGGTGATGGCACGCCATGCGGTCTTCGATCCGGGCAAGGCTCATGATTGGGACATCCTGTGCATGACGATGCATCTAAGCCGCGCCTTTGGTTTCACAAGGCAGGCTCAGGTCGCCCGGATGAGCGAGCCGGCACCATGTTCGGTATAAAGTTCCAGCAAGGTCGCATTGGGCGCGCGCCCGTCGAGGATGACCACCGCGCGCACGCCCGCCTCTATCGCGGCGAGCGCGGTTTCGGTCTTGGGGATCATGCCGCCCGCGATCACGCCGTCGCGGGTCATCTCGCGGATCTGATCGGCTGTCAGTTCGGTGACCACCTGACCGGAGGCATCGCGCACCCCGTCGATATCGGTCAGCAGAAGCAGGCGGTCGGCCTTCAGCGCCCCGGCCACCGCGCCGGCCGCGGTGTCACCGTTGATGTTGAACGTCTCGCCCCCAGGCCCCGCGCCGAGGGGCGCGATCACCGGAATCATGTTGGCATCGAACAGCGTGTGCAGGATCGTCGTGTCGATCTGGGCCGGCGCGCCGACGAGGCCCAGCTCGGGGCTGACGGGTGTGCAGGTGATCAGGCCCGCATCCTTGCCCGACAGGCCCACGGCCCGCCCGCCCTGGCTGCTGATCGCCTGCACGATCCGCTTGTTGACCGACCCCGAGAGGACCATCTCGACCACGGCCATGGTCGCCGCGTCGGTCACGCGTTTGCCATCGACGAATTGCGACGTGATCGAAAGCTTGTCCAGCATCTCGTTGATCATCGGCCCGCCGCCATGGACGATCACCGGATGCACGCCGACATGGCTCATCAGAACCACGTCGCGGGCGAAGGTTTCCATCGCCGCGTCGCTGCCCATGGCGTGACCGCCCAGCTTGATCACCACGACCGCACCCGTGTAGCGTTGCAGATAGGGCAGCGCCTCTGACAGCGTGCGGGCGGTGGCGATCCAATCGCGGGTCATGTCCTGGGCCTTCATACCTGTCTCCGGCGGGGTGCTGCGCGCGGTGGTAGCCGCTCTGTGCGCCGCTGCCAAGCCTTCTCGCACGGTCAGCCCGAGGTCGGCGTCAGTGCAGGCGGCGTCCGGTTTCGGGATCGAAGAGATGGAGGTTTTCGGCCGCCACCGTCAGCCCCAGCGTTTCGCCCTTGTCGGGCAGGTCCGCGCCGGTCAGGCTGGCGATCATCTCCACCGCGTGGCCGGGCACGGTGCCATGCGCATTCGCCGAGGCGCCCAGATGTTCGACCACACGCACCTTGAGGCGCAGCGGCCCGTCGCTTGCCGGGTGCAGATGTTCGGGGCGGATGCCGATGGTGACAGCGCCATGACGCACGCCCGCTGGGGCCGCCACCACGCCGGCCGGCGTGACGAGGCCGCTCTCGTCGATTTCCCCGGGCATCAGGTTCATCGGTGGCGAGCCGATGAATTCGGCCACAAAGACCGATGCCGGCCGGTTATAGACGTCGATCGGCGTGCCGACCTGTTCGACAGCACCATCGTTGAGCACCACGAGCTGATCGGCGAGCGTCATCGCCTCCATCTGGTCATGGGTGACATAGATCGAGGTGGTGCCGAGGCGCTGTTGCAGGTCGCGGATCTCGACGCGGGTCTTGAGGCGCAGCTTGGCGTCGAGGTTCGACAGCGGCTCATCAAACAGGAACGCCTGCGGCTGGCGCACGATGGCCCGGCCCATGGCGACGCGCTGCCGCTGGCCGCCAGACAATTGCGCGGGCTTGCGGGTCAGGAACTCCGACAGGCCGAGGGTGGCTGCGGCCTCGTCGACCATCACCTTGATCTTGTCCTTCGGCACGCCGCGATTCTTCAGCCCGTAGGCCATGTTGCCATAGACCGTCATGTGCGGGTAAAGCGCGTAGTTCTGGAAAACCATCGCGATGTCGCGCTCGGCCGGTTCCAGATCATTGACCACGCGGTCGCCGATCGAGACGGAACCATCGGTGATCGTCTCCAGCCCCGCGATCATGCGCAGCAGGGTGGACTTGCCGCAACCCGACGGGCCGACCAGCACGCAGAACTCGCCATCCGCGATGTCGAGCGTGATGCCCCGGATCGCGTCGATGCCGCCGGGATAGGTCTTGCGGACATTGTTGATCTGGATGTTGCTCATCGGGGTGTCATTTCTCCACTTCGACAAGGCCGCGCACGAAAAGCCGCTGCATGGCGAGGATCACCACGACCGGCGGTAGCAGTGCAAGGATCGCGGTGGCCATGATCAGGTGCCATTGCGGGGTTTCCTCGCCGGCGTTGGCCATGCGCTGAATGCCCATGACGATGGTGTAATAGCTCTCATCCGTGGTCACCAGCAGCGGCCAGAGATACTGGTTCCAGCCATAGATGAAGAGGATCACGAACAGCGCCGCGAGGTTGGTGCGCGACAGCGGCAGCAGGATGTCGCGGAAGAATTTCATCGGCCCGGCGCCGTCGATACGCGCGGCCTCGGTCAACTGATCGGGCACCGTCATGAAGAACTGCCGGAACAGGAAGGTCGCCGTCGCCGAGGCGATCAACGGGATCGACAGCCCGGCATAGGAGTTGAGCATGCCAAGCTGTGCCACGACCTCGAAGGTGGGCAGGATTCGCACCTCCACCGGCAGCATCAGCGTGACGAAGATCGTCCAGAAGGCCAGCATGCGGAAGGGAAACTTGAAATACACCACCGCGAAGGCCGACAGCAGCGATATGACGATCTTGCCGATGGTGATCGACAGCGCCATGATCGTGGAGTTCATCAGCATGATCCACAGGGGCGGCGCGCCGGCCGCCGAGATCCCCTCGCCGAGGACCAGCGAATAGTTCCGGATCATCTCGGCCCCCGGCAGCAGCGGCACGCCGCCGCTGACCTCTGCGGCGGTGTGGGTCGAGGCCACGAAGGCCAGATAGATCGGAAACACGAACATCGCCGCGCCGAGGATCAGCACCGCGTGCTGGATGAAGGTCAGAAAGGGGCGTCGTTCGACCATCAGTATTCGACCTTGCGCTCGATATAGCGGAACTGGATCGCCGTCAGGGCGATCACGAGGACCATCAGGATCACCGATTGTGCCGCCGACGAGCCGAGGTTGAGCCCTTCGAACGCGTCGCGCCAGACCTTGTAGACAAGGATGTTGGTCGCCTGTCCCGGACCGCCGCTGGTGGTGGCATGCACCACGCCGAAGGTCTCGAAAAACGCGTAGACCACGTTGACCACGATCAGGAAGAACACCGTCGGCGACAGCAGGGGCAGCTGTATGGTGACGAAGCGTTTCACGGGCCCCGCGCCGTCGATCGCCGCCGCCTCTGTCAGCGAGCGCGGGATCGCCTGAAGCCCGGCGAGGAAGAACAGGAAGTTGTAGCTGACCTGCCGCCATGTCGAGGCCACGACGATCAGCGTCATCGCGTCGCCGCCATCGCGGTAATGGTTCCAGTCATAGCCCAGACCGTCGAGGGCGTAGGCCGCGATGCCGATGGTGGGGTTGAACAGGAACCACCACAGAACCCCCGCCACGGCGGGCGCCACGGCATAGGGCCAGATCAGCAGCGTGCGGTAGACCATCGCGCGGCGGATCACCCGGTCGGCCATGATCGCCATGATCAGCGCTATTCCCATGGAAAAGCCCGCGACCATGGCGCTGAAGCTGATCGTGGTGACGAAGCTGTTGATGTAATTGTCGTCGGCAAAGAGCCGCACGAAATTGGCCATACCCACGAAGTCGGTCCGCAGCCCGAAGGCATCCTGACGCAGAACCGATTGATAAAGCGCCTGGCTGGCGGGCCAGATGAAGAAGATCAGCGTGATCACGATCTGCGGCGCGATCAGCGCATAAGGCAGCCATTTATGCCGGAAAGTGACGGTCTTGGTGCGCACGGGCGGGGCCTCGACGAGTACAGGAACGGGCACGCCGGCCCGCAGAGGTCCGGGCCGGCGTCTTCAAGCGTCAGCGGATCAGTTGTTGGCGGCCTCGAAATCACGCAGCAGCGCGTTGCCGCGCTCGGCTGCGGCGGCCAGAGCCTCTTCCGCAGTCTTGTTGCCCGACCACACACCCTCCAGCTCTTCATTGATGACGTCGCGCACCTGCACGTAATTGCCAAAACGCAGCCCGCGCGAGTTTTCCGTCGGCTCGTTGAGCGACAGTTGCTTGATCGCGGTATCGGTGCCGGGGCTTTCCTCGTAGAAGCCCTGCTCCTGGCTCAGTTCGTAGGCGGCGGTGGTGATCGGCACATAGCCGGTGGACTGGTGCCAGTCGGCCTGCACCTCGGGCGAACTAAGATAGTTGAAGAATTCCGCGACGCCCTGATATTCGGCCTCGTCATGGCCTTCGAGCACCCAGAGCGTGGCCCCGCCGATGATCGAGTTCTGAGGCGCGTCCGCCACGTCGGAGTTGAGCGGCAGCATCGCCTGACCGAATTCGAAATCGGCCTGCTCGCTGATCCCGGCATAATAGGCCGAGGAATTCATCCACATCGCGCATTCGCCCGTGGTGAACAGCGGCAGGCTGTCGCCACGGCGCCCACCATATTCGAACGTGCCGTCTTCCTGGCTGTCGGCGATGCGCTGCAGCAGTGTGGTCAGATCCTCGCTTTCGTCGAACACCAATTCGGTATCGAGCCCGGCAAACCCGTTCTGCTGTGTGCCGATGGGCTGGTCGTGCCATGCGAGGTAGTTCTCGATCATCACCCAGGACTGCCAGCCGAAGGAAAAGGCGCAGTCATGGCCGTTTTCCTGCAGCTTGTCGGCGGCCGCGAACATCTCGTCCCATGTCTGCGGCACATCCTCGACGCCCGCCGCGTCCAGCAGATCGCGATTGTACCACATCACCGGGGTGGACGAGTTGAACGGCAGGGACAGCATGTCGCCGTCGGTGGTCGTGTAGTAGGACTTCACCGCCGGGAGGTAGGCGTCGTTGTTCCAGTCGATATCGGCCTGTTCCATCACGCCCTGAACGCGCCTGATGGCACCCTCTGCGGCCATCATCGTGGCGGTGCCGACCTCGAAGACCTGCACGACATGCGGCTGCTCGCCGGCGCGGAAGGCCGCGATGGCGGCGGTCATGTTCTCGGTATAGGTGCCCTTGTAGGTCGGCACGACGGTGTAATCATCCTGAGAGGCATTGAAGCCTTCGGCGATCTCTCCGACCTTTTCGCCCAGAGCCCCGCCGAGGCCATGCCAGAGCTGGATCTCGGTCTGTGCGGTCACTGCGGACCCGATCAGGGTGAGCGCGCCGGTTATCGCCGTGAGGGTGTGTCTGCGTTTCATCTCGTCTTCTCCGAACCTTTGATGGGATGAGAATGGAACCATGACGGCCACGGCTGTCAAGGCACCTCTCACCTGCAAAAAGTCATTTCTGCGACATTTATGCAAATGAAGAATTGATGACGCTCGGTCGGTACCGGAAACCGACGCGCCCGCACCCCGCGCCTGCGGCGGCGCAGGCGCGGGCCGGATCAGACCACCAGAACAGGTACTTCCGACAGACCCGTGACCTTGAGCGCGACACTGCCCAGAAGATACCCCTCCATCGAGCCCATGCCGCGGCTGCCGATCACGATCAGATCGTGATCGTGTTCCTTGGCGAACTTGACGATGGTGCGCGAGGTGGGGCCGGCCTTGACGAAGGCGCGCGCATCGGCGAATCCCGCATCGATCAGGTGCTTCTTGCCGTATTCGGCCACTTCGGTGGCATGCGCCGACATCACGTCGTCAAGATTGCCGGGGTCGTTCGGGCGCACCATCGACAGTGACGCCTCGAGCATCGAATGATGCCGGTAGACCGTCAGGATGGTCAGAGACGCCTCCGTCAGCCGGGCCATTTCCATCGCCCTGTCGAGCGCCTTTTCGGAATTGGGCGATCCGTCATAGGGAACGAGGATAGATTTGAACATGACGTTCTCCTCGGGTCATTTCTGGAAAGCGAGATCGCGCAGGAAAAGGGCGATCTGCGGAAAGTAGATCAGCGCGACAGCGACCCCGAGAAGGATGACGATGAAGGGCGGCGTGCCGCGGATCACCTCCCAGTAGGGGCGCTTGAACACCGCGATGGCGGTGAAGATGTCACATCCGAAGGGTGGCGTGGCCGAGCCGATGGCGACCTGCAGGACGATGATCGTGCCGACCAGCACCGGGTCGAGCCCGACGGACTCCACCACCGGGGCGAAGATCGGCACCATGACGAGGATCACCACGATGGGATCGACGAACATGCAGCCGATGAAGAACGCGATGGAGATCACGAACAGCACGCCGATCTGGCCCATCTCGTCGATTCCGATGGCGCCGAGCACCTCTTGCGGGATCTGCGCGAACGAGATCACCCATGAAAATGCCGCCCCGACACCGACGAGGATGAACACCACCGCCGTGATCAGACCCGTCGATTTCGCCGTGTCATAAACCCCCGAAAGGTCGAGCGAGCGGAACACGATAACCTCGAGGATCAGGGCATAGAGCACACAGGCCGCCGCCGCCTCGGTCGGGCTGAAGATGCCGCCATAGATGCCTCCGATGATGATCGCCGGAAATCCCAGCGGCCAGAGCGCGCTGCGCAGCGCCTGCAGACGCTCTGACCACGTATACTTGGCTTCGGTGGGGACATTGTTGCGCACCGCGTAGACCCAGGAATAGAACGAGAACAGCACCAGGATCAGCAGCCCCGGCCCGATCCCGGCGATGAACAACTCGGCGATCGACGTGCCCGAGACGACGCCGTAGATGATCATCCCGATCGAGGGCGGGATGAGAAAGGCGATATCGGCGGAGTTGATGATCAGCGCGAGGATGAAGCTGTCATTGTAGCCGGCCCTCTGCATGCGTGGGCGCAGCGGCGAGCCGATGGCGACCACCGTCGCCTGCGTCGACCCCGAGACCGCGCCGAACATCGTGCAGGCCGCCGCCGTCGAGACCGCGAGCCCGCCCTTGAGATGTCCGACGAAGGCCATCACCAGATCGATCAGTCGTCCAGCGGATTGCCCGCGCGTCATGATATCGGCGGCAAAGATGAACATCGGCACGGCGATCAGCGACGAGGGCCGGATGCCCGCCATGATCTGCTGGATCATCGTCTCCATCTGCCCCATGCCGCCGAACAGCGAGTAGAAGCCCACGAAGGAGGCGACAATCAGCGGGATCATCATCGGAAAGCCGAGCATGAGCAGCACGATCATGATCGAGAATATCGTCGTGGCCATGGCTCAGACCTCCATCTCGTTGTTGTCATACCCTTCGAGCACGGAGGTCGACAGGTAGGTGTCCTTGGATATGATGTTCTTGATCGCCGTGAGCAGGTATTGCAGGCCGGTCATGAAGAACCCGACCGGCACCCAGACAAGGGTGATCCAGACCGGGATCTGCAGGGACGGAAGGACCCTGCCGCGATCGGCCTGCGTAAGAAGAAACGTGAAGGAATAATAGCACAGCCCGAACATGAACACCGCCGTCACGAACGCTATGATGATCATCAGGATCTTGCGGCCCTTGGGCGGCAGCGCGTCATAGATCGCCGACATGCGGATGTGACGCCCCTGTCGCGCGGCATAGCTGATGCCCGCGAAAGTGATCAGGATGATCAGGATGCGGTTGAGTTCCTCGGAAAAGAACAGGCTGTTCTGGAACACGAAGCGGCCGACCACGTTGGCGACCGTATTGGCCGCCATCAGCAGCACGCCCACGGCCAGCATGACGCTCTCGATCCATGCGATGGTGTTGTCGATCACGCCCAACGGCCCGGGAAGGGTCGAGACATAGCCCTTCTCCTTCGAGGCGGCGCGCGACTTGCTTTGCGGCGGTGGCTTGCCGTCAGTTTCAGGCTTTTGGCTCACGGCAGACCCTTTCCGCTACGTTGTCGTGAAATGTCCCGAAAACGGGATCAGGGGCGGCATGCCGATGCCTGCCGCCCCCCGTGGACCGTCCGGTTTATCCGGTCACCTCGTCGAGGTCCGCTTTCATCTGGTCGAGGATCTCCTTGCCGCTGTCGCCGGTCATCTCGATGAACCGGTCTTCGACTTGCTGGCCGGCCTCAATGAAGGGCTGCCGCTGTTCCTCTGTGAGGATGTTCACCTGCATGGAGGGCTTGGCTGCCTTGATCTTCTCGAGGCTCTCTTCGTGCAGGCCCTTCTGATACTCGATGATGTGATCGAAGGCCACGTCGATGGCATCCTGAACGACCTGCTGGTCCTCGTCCGACAGGCCGTCATAGAAGTCCTGATTGGCCATCACGGCCGTGGTGAAGTTGTTGTGACCCATGCAGGTGATGACCTCGGTCACCTCGTACATCTTGGTCGACTCGATGAAGAACATCGGGTTTTCCTGGCCCTGGATGATGCCGGTCTGCAGCGCGCCGTAGACCTCGCCCCATGGCAGTGGCGTGGGCGTCGCGCCGAATGCCTGATAGCTTTCGACCAGCAGCGGGTTGGTCATCACGCGAACCTTGACCTGATTGAGATCGGCAGGGGATTCGACCGGTTCCTGCGTGGTGATGCAGACCTCGCCCTCGGGGAACATGGTCAGAAGTTCCAGCCCCTGCTCGGCGTAAAGCGCGGGGAACATCTCGTTGATCGCTTTCGAGGTGCGGAAGAACTCGGCCAACGCATCGGTGTCCTGCGGCAGCAGATCCGGCACGAAGAAAACCTGCGCCTCGGGGATCAGCGATCCGGTGAAGCCGGGGGACTGGTCCACGAATTGCAGGATGCCGGCCTGCGCCTGCTCCATCGTGTCGGCGGACTCGCCAAGGGTGCCGAACGGGAAAAGCTGCACCGTGTGATCGGTATTCGCCTCGACCTCTTCCTTGAACTTCTGGGCGAAGACGCCCTGCACCTCGTCGAGCGCCTCCTCGAACGCATAGCGCCACGTGTCAGCCGTGGCCGCGGTGCTGCTCAGCGCCACGACGCTGGTGGCGGCAAGCGCCGTCAATGTGCGTTTAACGGATATGGACATGATTGGTCTCCCTGATTTCTTCGTTCTGCAAGCCAAGCCCGTCCAAAGAGGGCAACATGTCAACTCGGGTAATTTTCGGGCATGGCAGTTACAGAAGCCGGCAGGCCGTGGGATCGGGCAGGCTATCGGACAGGATCGCGCGTGTCGCGCCCGCGGCCGGCGACGACGCCGCAGGGTTTCTCCGGCGGGTCGCGTGACGCGGAGATGTCGGCCTGCCGGACCCGGCGGGTGGATGTCAGCGCGATCGATCCGCCCGCCGGATTGGCCTCGGGCGTGCAGGAAACTCCTGTTTTTCAAGCATGTTAGCGCACTTCTCGGCACGCGGGGTCCTAAGGCCTGGGGCCGCGCGCGCGCTCTCGCGCAGATGCGGGACGCGCGGACGGGGCAGGACCGCCCTGCCCCTCCGCCTATCCCCCGGGTTGCCGCAGCTTATGCGTAGATCATCGTCTGACCGGTTTCGCCGTCGCGTATATGTCCGCGATACATGCCTGCACAATTAAATGGCATGACGATCGTGCCGTCGCGACCCACGGCGATCAGCCCGCCCGACCCTTCATGCGCGGCCAGATCGACCTGCACGACGTGATCGGCGGCCGCGGCCAGCGAGTGACCGGCAAGCCGCATCCGCGCGTCGATCTCATGCGCCGCGACGCGCCGGATGAAGGCCTCGCCATCGCCGGTCGCCGAGACCGCACAGGTTTCGTTGTCGGCGAATGTGCCCGCGCCGATGATCGGGCTGTCGCCCACGCGGCCCGCGCGCTTGGCGGTCATGCCACCCGTAGAGGTGGCCGCGGCGAGGTTTCCCGCGCGGTCGCGCGCCACCGCGCCGACGGTGCCGTGACGCCGCGAGGGGTCGTCGTCAAGCGTGCCCTCGGCCTGCATGCGCAACGTCTCCTGCAGGCTGTGCCACCGCTCTTCTGTGAAGAAATAACCCTCGTCCTCGAAGGCGAGACCGGCGTCGCGTCCGATGGCCAGCGCGCCCTCTCCGATCATCATCACGTGGTCGGTCCGCTCCATCACCGCGCGGGCCAGATGCACCGGGTTGCGCGGCCCGCAGATGCCCGCCACCGCGCCGGCGCGGCGACCCTGCCCGTCGACGATCGCGGCGTCCATTTCATGCGTGCCGGCATGGGTGAACACGGCCCCCCGCCCGGCATTGAACAGCGGCTCGTCCTCCAATGCTGTCACCGCCGCCGTCACCGCGTCGAGCGCCGTGCCATCCGCCGCGAGCACCTTTTCCCCGGCCTGCAGCACACGCGCGAGGGCGGCGTGATAGGCCGACTCGCGGTCCGGCGTCATGTCCGCCGGGGGCAGAACCCCGGCCCCGCCGTGAACCGCCAGAGCGAAACCTTTTGTCATCCGTGTGTCCTTTCCAGATTTCCCTGCGCGCCCTGCCCGTCTTTTGGGCGGCGCTTGTGATTATAAAACACCCCTGTCACATGTTGCCCGAATGCGCTACCACTAGCGTTTGTAGACCGGTAACTTTCACCATATATAGCGTGGACACATGGCTGGCAGGAGACCCGAGATGAACATGCCCATTCAACCCGTGCGCAAGGGCAAACTGATTGCAATAGGCGGTGCCGAAGACAAGGCGTCGGCAACAAGCATCCTGGAAAGAGTTCTCAAATGCGCGCACATGTCGGAGCCGCGCGTCGGCGTGATCACCACGGCCAGCAGCATCCCCGATGAGGTCTTCGAGGGGTACCGCGAGGTGTTCGAGCGGCTGGGGGCCGGGGAGATCCTCGACATACGGATTCGGACGCGCGCCGAGGCGGCGGATGCAAAGATCATCGAGAAGATCACGCAGAGCGACGTGATCTTCATTTCCGGCGGCGACCAGATGCGCCTGACCAGCATCTTCGGCGGCTCGGATGCGCTGGCGGCGATTCGCAAGCGCTACGAGGAAGGCGCGGTGATCGCCGGCACCAGCGCCGGCGCGGCCTGCCAGTCGACGACGATGGTCTATGGCGGCAACGCGATCGATTCGCTGCGCAAGGGCGCGGTGCGGATGTCGGCGGGTTTCGGGCTGATCGACAAGGTCATCATCGACACGCATTTCCTCGAACGGGGGCGATTCTCGCGTCTGATGGAGGTCGGCGCGACCAATCCCGAATATCTCGGCGTCGGTCTGGGCGAAGATGCTGCGGTTCTCTTCGGAGACGATACAATCCATGCCTTCGGCCCCGGTCATGTCATCCTCGTTGACAGTTCGCGGATTACCGGTTCCAATGTCTTCGATCTTTCGGACGGTGAGGCTGTCAGCGTTCACAACGTCCTGATGCACGCGATGATCGACGGCGATGCCTACAGCATGTCAGATCGTCGGATGCTGAGTGCGGAAGAGCTTGGGAAAAAACGCCTGGAGCAGACAAAATAAAAGTACTCGAACTTCGCGCCCTGCGCGGCCCGAATTACTATAGCCGGTATCAGGCGATCTACATGCGCCTCGACATCGAGGACCTTGAAGACAAGCCGAGCGACAAGGTGCCCGGCATCGCGGACAAGCTGGAGGCGGTTTTTCCAACGATCTACGGGCACCGCTGTTCGGTCGGTGAACCCGGCGGCTTTCTGCAAAGGGTGCGCAACGGCACCTTTGCCGGGCACATGGTCGAGCATGTGGCCATCGAGCTGCAGAACCTGATCGGCTTTTCGGTCGGCTACGGCAAGAGCGTGGACAGCTACACCAAGGGGATCTACCATATCGTGTTCCGCTACCGCGACGAGGCGACCGGCATCGCCGCCGGCGAGGCCGCGGTCGCGATCGTGCGCAAGCTTTACGATGGCGGGCATGTCGACCTCGCGCCGATCATCGCGCATCTCAAGGAAGTGCGCGACGCGAACGCGCTCGGGCCGTCGACCGGCGCGATCGTGGATGCCGCGAAGGCGCGTGACATTCCGTGGTACAACCTGACCGAGGGCACCAGCTACACGCAGCTCGGGCATGGCGTGAAACAGCGCCGTTTTCAGGCCACGGTCACAGATGAGTCCGGTATCATCGGACACTCCATCGCTGACGACAAGGACTGGACCAAGCAGATCCTCGGCGATGCCGGCATCGCGGTGCCCAAGGGCACGACCTGCTATACGTGGGACGAGGTCAAGGCCGCCGCCGAATGGATCGGCTGGCCGGTCGTCACCAAGCCGCTGGCGGGCAATCACGGCCGCGGCGTGACCACCGATATCTGCAACTTGGAAGACCTGAAATCCGGCCACGAGGCGGCGCTGGCGCGAATACGCGACAATTCCGACGCGGTGATCGTGGAAAGCTACATCAAGGGCGAGGATCACCGGATGCTTGTTGTTGGTGGCAAGCTGATCGCCGCCGCGCGGCGCCGGCCCGCGCATGTCGCCGGCGACGGCAAATCCACGATCCAGGCGCTGATCGACACCGCCAACAAGGACCCGCGGCGCGGCGTCGGGCATGAAAACGTGCTGACGCGGATCCATGTGGACGCGCAAACCCACCGGATGCTCGAACAGGCGGGGCTGACGCTCGACAGCGTGCCCGGCGATGGCGAGATGGTGTTCCTGAAATCCACCGCGAACATCTCGACCGGCGGCACCGCGACGGATCTCACCGACGAGGTGCATCCCGATATCCGCTTCTCGATGGAGCGGATCGCGCGGCATGTCGGGCTGGACATCATCGGCATCGACCTGCTGGCGGAGAACCTCACGACACCGCTGGCGCAGCAATCCGCCGGCGTGGTCGAGGTCAATGCCGGTCCGGGCTTCCGGATGCACATGGCCCCGACCCACGGCACCCCGCGCCCGGTGGGCAAGCATGTGGTCGACATGCTGTTTCCCGATCCGGTCGATAACGGCCGCATCCCGATCACCGCGATCACCGGCACCAACGGCAAGACCACGACGACCCGCCTGACCTCGCATATCCTGCGCCAGTCGGGGCATTCGGTCGGCATGGGCTGCACCGGCACGGTCGAGATCGACAACCACGTGATCCTGCGCGGCGACTATTCCGGCCCGGCGGCGGCACAGGCCGTGCTGCGTGAACCGACGGTGGAACACGCCGTGCTCGAAGTGGCGCGCGGCGGCATCATGCGGCGCGGTCTCGGGTTCGACGAATGCGATGTCGGCGTGCTTTTGAACATCGCCTCGGATCATCTGGGCGAACGCGACATCCACACGCTGGAGGAGCTTGCCCGCTGCAAGACGGTCGTCGTGGACTCCGTCAAGAAAGAGGGTGGGTATTGTGTGCTCAACGCCGATGACCCGCTGGTGATGGAGCATGGCACCTATTGGGCCCGCGGCGAGATCATCTATTTCACCATGAACCCCGACAATCCCGAGCTTCAGGATCACCTGAGCGAGATGGGCATGGTCCTGACCGTGCGAAACGGGCGCATCGTGTTGCTGCGCGGCAAGGTCATGGTCGATATCGTCGGCGTCAATGACGTGCCGATCGCCTTCGAGGGGCATGCGCCGTTCAACGTTCAGAACGCGATGGCCGCCGCGGCGACCGCTCTGGCGCATGGGATCGAGATCGACGATATCCGCGCCGGTCTCCTGACTTTCCACCCGACACCGGCACAGATGCCGGGCCGCACCAACTATTTCGAGGCCGATGGCGTCAAGTGCCTGATCGACTATGGCCACAACGTGCCGGCGCTCGTGGCGCTGGAGCCGCTGGTCAAGGGGCTGGGGCAGAAGCGCCGCATCGGTGTCTCGACCGCGCCGGGCAACCGCCGCGACGAGGATCTGGAAGCGCTTGGCGCGCAGCTCGCGAAGATGTGCGACGTGGTCTATGTCTACGAATCCGATGCGCGCGGCCGGGCCGAGGGCGAGGTTGCCAAGCTGATCCGCGATGGCGCCGCCGCGGCCGGATCGAAAAGCGAGGTGCATCTCATCATGAGCGAACAGGATGCCGTGGACCGCGCCATCGGCGAGGCCAAGCCGGGCGACTTCCTGCTGCTTCTGGTCGATGACATCGAAGGCACGACCAAACGTCTCAAGGGCCGCAGCTTTCCGGTGCAGGCCGACCTCGCACAGGCGTGACCGCGCCGCGCGGCCGGGCGGAGATCCGTCCGGCTGCGGACACTCACCACAAACGACAACAAGGGAGAGGGATGATGACAAGGAACGTTTTCGTCGTCGGGATGAACAAGTTGAACGCAGAGCGCCTGAAGCGGCTTCGCGGTGTTGAAGATGTCGAGTTTCATCCGCTGCTGACACCCGAAGCGGTATCGGAGACGCAGGATTTCGACATCCCCGCGATGCTTGCCGAGGCCGAGGCGACGCTCGACGCCTTTGACGGCTCGATCGACGCCATCGTCGGCTATATCGACTTTCCGGTCTCCACCATGCTGCCGATCCTGTGCAAGAAATACGGCACGCCGCAGGCGTCGCTGGAAAGCCTGCTGAAATGCGAGCACAAGTACTGGTCGCGCAAGGTCATGGCCGAGATCGTGCCCGACAACACCCCCACCTTCACCGCCTTCGATCCCTTCGACGATAACGCGCTGTCGAAGATCGGCGAGGCCGATCTGCGCTTTCCGTTCTTCGTCAAACCGATCAAGTCTTCGGGCTCGCGGCTTGGCTTCCGCATCGACAGCCCCGAGGATTTCGACTACGCCATCGCCGCACTGCGCGCCGAGATCGGCCAGATCTCCGAGCCGTTCAATTACGTGCTCGACCAGGCCGACCTGCCCGACGACATCAAGGCGATCGAAGGCCATTACTGCATGGCCGAGCGGGTGATCGGCGGGCGGCAATGCACCGTCGAGGGTTATGTGCACAATGGCGAGGTGGTGCCCTACGGCACCGTCGATTCGATCCGCTACCCGCAGGTGCTCAGCTTTTTCTACTACCTCTACCCCTCGACCCTGCCGCGCCGGATCCAGGACCAGATGAACGAGATCACCCGCAAGGTCATGACCCATATCGGCTATGACAATGCCGGCTTCAACATCGAGTATTACTGGGACGAGGTGCAGAACAAGATCTGGCTGCTGGAGATCAACACCCGCATCGCGCAGTCGCATTGCGACCTCTTCGAGATGGTCGACGGCGTCAGCCATCAGCAGGTGACCGTCGATCTGGGGCTCGGACAAAAGCCGGACATGCCGCAGGGCGAAGGGCCCGAGAACGTCGCGGGCGAGTTTTTCTACCGGGTGTTTTTCGGTGACGCGACCATCTCCCGCGCGCCCTCCAAGGCCGAGATCGAGGTCGCCGCGGAACAGGTCCCCGGCACACGCATCGTGTCCTATGTCAAGCGCGGCTCGAAGCTGTCGGAACTGCCCGAGCAGGACGCCTACAGCTATGCCGTCGCCTCGGTCTGGATGGGGGCGGGCAAACAATCCAAGCTTCTCTACAATTACGAACAGGTGATGAAGCGGCTGAATTACGAATTCACCGATATCGTCGAATAAAGCGGCCGGGGCGTGCTGGACATTGCGCGCTTCGGGCGCAATGTCCCCTTCAACGAATAGCAAACCGGAATCGCCCCAATGACACTCGATCTGAAAATCGACACCCCGCTGCCTGCCAAGATCCACGAGATCGAGCATACAGAAATTTCCATGCCCGACGGCACGCGGCTTGCCGCGCGCATCTGGATGCCCGAGGGGGCGGAGACGGCACCTGTTCCGGCGATCCTCGAATACATCCCTTACCGCAAGAACGACAAGACGCTGGAGCGTGACCACGCCCGCGCGCCATGGATGGCGGCACGCGGCTATGCCTATGTCCGCGTCGATCTGCGCGGCACCGGCGAATCCGAAGGCGTGATGACGGATGAATACACCGAGATCGAATTGCAGGACGGCTGCGACATCATCGCATGGATCGCCGATCAGGCGTGGTGCGATGGCGGTGTCGGCATCGTGGGCATCTCGTGGGGCGGGTTCAACGGGCTGCAACTGGCCGCATTGCAACCACCCGCGCTCAAGGCGGTGGTGTCGATCTGTTCGACCGATGACCGCTACGCCGACGACATCCATTACATGGGCGGCACGTTGCTGGGTGATCAGCTGTCCTGGGCCTCGGTGATGTTCGGCATCAACACTCTGCCGCCCGATCCGGTGCATGTCGGCGACCGATGGCGCGACATGTGGCTTGCGCGGCTGCGCGGCTCGGGGCTGTGGCTCAAGAACTGGCTGGAGCATCAGACACGCGACGAGTTCTGGAAGCACGGCTCGATCTGCGAGAATTACGACGACGTGCAGATCCCCATCTACGCCGTCAGCGGTTTCGCCGATGGCTATTGCCGCTCGGTGTTCCGGATGGTCGAGAACCTGCCCGCCCCGGCCAAGGGCATCGTCGGTCCGTGGTCGCACAAGTATCCGTATGTCGGCGAGCCGGGGCCGGCCATCGACTGGCTGACCGAGGAAATCCGCTGGTGGGACCAGTGGCTCAAGGGCACCGATACCGGCATCATGGACGAGCCGCCGCTGCGCGTCTACCTGCAGGATCACGCCCGCCCGGCCACGCATTATACACATCGCGACGGGCACTGGATCACCGAACCCGCCTGGCCCTCGCCCGACATCACGCGCACAGCCTTCGCGCTTGGCGCCGATGGCACGCTGGCCACCGACGGCGACCTGCCGGGCGGTGTGCGCGAGATCAACTCGCCTTTGTGGGTCGGACGACATGGCGGCAAGTGGTGTTCCTACGCCCATGTCGGCGACCAGCCCGGCGATCAGCGGCGCGACGATGCCGGCAGCCTGACATTCCAGACCGCCCCCCTGCCCGAGCCGCTGCACATGGTGGGCGACGCGACGCTGACGCTGACCTTCACCGTCGATCAACCTGTCGCGCAGGTGGCGCTGCGGCTGATGGATGTGGCCCCCGACGGGGCCGCGACGCGGGTCAGCTACGGTCTGTTCAACCTGACGCATCGCGACAGTCACGAACATCCCGAGGCGCTGGAGCCGGGGCGCAGCTACACCGTGGACGTGCCGATGAAGCATGTCGCACAGACCTTCCGCGCCGGGCACCGCATCCGTCTGGGTCTATCGACCAGCTATTTCCCGCTGGCCTGGCCCGCGCCCGCGCCCGTCACGATGCAGGTGGACACCGCCAAGACCACGCTGACCCTGCCGCTGCGCGACGACCGCCCCGAACCCGAGCCCGCCTTCGCCGCGCCGCGCGCCGGACAACCGCTGGATGTCAGCTTCGAGACGCCGGCCGAGGCCGAATGGGTCCTGTCCGAGGATGTGGATACCGGCCGCCTGATCATCGACGTGCGCGATCACGAGGGGGCTGCGCATATCACCGAACACGGCATCACCCATTCCGGCGAGGGGGTGGAGCGCTATTCGATCCTGCCCGACGATCCGCTATCGGCCGAGGGCGAGGTGACATGGACCCACGAGATGCGCCGCGACGACTGGCACGTGCGGACCGAGACGACCACGCGGCTCACATCGACGGAAACGGATTTCCGCATCGAGGCGCGCGCGCGGGCCTGGGAGGGGTCCGAGCTGGTCTATGAGGAGGTCTGGGACGAGGTCGTGCCGCGCCATCTGGTGTGATCTGCCGGCGGGCGGCAATCGGTTTTTCTTGCGTGATGCACGGAAAAGTAGCATGATCTTATCTGGTTCACGGGACCGCTTTTCAAGGACACAACGCTCATGACTGCCGCCAGCACGACCAAATCGCCGATCACCTTTCGCACCCCCTCCTCCGAGGACGGGATGGAGGTCTGGGATCTCATCCGTCAGGCCGGCCCGCTCGACGAGAACTCTGTCTACTGCAACCTGATACAGTGCGATCACTTCGCGGATACCTGCGTGATCGCCGAGCTTGACGGAAGCATCGTCGGATGGATCTCGGCCTTCATCCCGCCGGACACACCCGACACGTTGTTTGTCTGGCAGGTTGCGGTCGGCGAGGCGGCGCGCGGGCGCGGCGTTGCCAAGAAGATGCTGACGGAACTTTTCGCGCGCGAGATCTGCGCGGATGTCACCCATCTCAAGACGACGATCACCGGCGACAACGAGGCAAGCTGGGCGCTGTTCAACAGTTTCGCGGATTCGATGGATGCCGAACTGGGTTTCGAGGCGCATTACGAGCGTGACACCCATTTCGCCGGGCGTCACGCCACCGAATACATGGTGACGATCGAGGATATTTCGCCCGAACGCGAGGCTGAAACGGAAAAAACGGCGACCGCAGGATAACGTAGTCGCCGCGTCGGCGTCAGAGGTCAGGTAAGATCAGGCGACGTCGCGCAGCATGACCTTCGGAGTCACCCCAAGCGCATGACACACGTCGCGCGTCAGCTCCGGCCGGTTCAACGTGTAGAAATGCAGATCCTCGACGCCGCCGTCGATCAGTTTGCTGCACAGCTCTGTCGCGAGCGCGGTCGCCAGCAGATCGTGGCGATCGTCGCGGATCGCCTTGTCGAACGCATCGTCGAGCCATGCGGGAATGCGCGTGCCACAGGACATTGCGAACTTGCGCGCACCTTTCCAGTTCTCGACCGGCAGGACACCGGGAATGATCGGCGCGGTGATCCCGGCATCCGCGCAGGCATCGCGGAACCGGAAAAACGTGTCGGCCTCGAAGAAGAACTGCGTGATCGCCTCGGTGGCCCCGGCGTCGATCTTGCGCTTGAGCCAGTCGATATCGGCCCCGTGATCGGCGGCCTCGGGGTGCTTTTCGGGATAGGCCCCGACGCGGATGGTGAACTTGCCGGTCTCGGCCAGCGCCGAGATCAGCTCGCAGCTATCGGCAAAGCCGTCTTCATGCGGTGTGAACCCTCCCGAGCCCTTCGGCGGATCCCCCCGAAGCGCCACGATCTCGGTCACGCCGGCCTCGGCGAACTGATCGGCGATGGCCAGCGTTTCGGCGCGGCTGGCATCGACGCAGGTCAGATGCGCCGCCACGTTGAGGCCCGTCGCCTTGTGCAGCGTACCCACGGCCTCGCGCGTCAATTCGCGGGTCGTGCCGCCCGCGCCGTAGGTGACCGACACGAAGCGCGGATCGAGCGGCGACAGCGCGTGCACGGTATCCCAAAGACGGAACGACGCCTCCAGCGTCTTGGGCGGGAAGAATTCGAAAGAGATGCGGGGCGGTGTCATCGGCGTCATCCTGTCAACAAGGGCATGTCATACCACTCTTGTTGCAGGTGCAGCATTGTGAGACAACTTCATAAATTTCATGCTTTGAATGAGGCCGGCTCATAATGCATATCGAGTTTCGTCATCTCAGAACGATCCGGGCGATCCATCAGGCGGGCGGATTGGCCAAGGCGGCGGATCTGCTGCACATGACGCAATCCGCGCTCAGCCATCAGATCAAGGGGCTGGAGGATCAGGCCGGGGTCGAGCTTTTCGTGCGCCGCTCGCGCCCCTTGCGCCTGTCCTCGGCAGGTCAGCGGCTGCTGCGGCTGGCCGAGAAAATCCTGCCCGAGATCGAGGCGCTGGAGCACGAATTCGAGGGTCTGCGCGATGGCAGCGCGGGGCGTCTGCACATGGCCATCGAATGCCATGCCTGTTTCGAATGGCTTTTTCCGGTGCTCGAACAGTTTCGCCAGACATGGGGCGAGGTCGATGTCGATATCCGGCCGGGTCTCGCCTTCGACGCGCTGCCGGCGCTGCAAAAGCAGGATGTCGATCTCGTGGTCTCGTCGGATCCCGAGGATCTACCGGGGATCACCTTCAAGCCGCTTTTCGACTACGAGCCGGTTTTCGTCGCCTCGGCGCAGCATCCGCTGGCCGCGAAGGATTTTGTCGAGGCCGCCGATTTCCGCGACGAGGTGCTGATCACCTACCCGGTGGATCGCGCGCGGCTGGATGTGTTCACCGAGCTTCTGACGCCCGCCAGGGTGGAGCCGAAAAGTATCCGGCAGGTGGAACTGACGGCGGTGATTCTGCTTCTGGTGGCGTCGGGTCGCGGGGTGGCGGTGCTGCCCGACTGGGTGGTGCGCGAGTTGCGCACCAGTTCCGATTACGTGACGCGCCCGCTGACCGCCACGGGCAAGACCAAACGGCTTTATGCCGCGATCCGCGAGGAGGATGCCGACAAGCCCTACATGGCGCATCTTCTGCGGCTGGCGCGCGAGATTCCGGTGCGCCTTCAGCGCGGTTGATGTTTGACGTCGCATGTTCGAGACGCTCAAAACCGGTTCCCACTTTTGAGCAACATGCTTAGCCGACGCTGTCGCGCAGGTCGCACAGGTGATCGGGCAGGCCGCGCGCGGTGACCGAGGCCTCGCGCACCAGCCCGTCGAAATGCTGCGTCATCGCCTGCACCCGCTCGATATCGCGGAACACCATGTAATTGCGCCCCAGATAGAGCACCGCAAGCAGCGAGCCGAAGATCGTGACCGGTGCCGAATAAAGCCGGCGCGCGTCGAACAGGTAAAGCCGCAGCCCCGGATAAAGCTGCCCGGTGACGGCGATCAGATGATCGAGCTGGGCGCGGCGCACATCGGTGGGCAGGCCGCGGTAATAGCCCTCGCCGCGTGCGAAGCTCTCGATCTCGTAAAGCGGCACGGCGATCTCGTAATCCGAGCGCGCGGCGCGCATCCAGTTCATGCGGTCCTCGGACGCGCCGATCGCCTGGTCGGTGGAGCGGCCCAGATGCGGCGCGTATTCCCATTCCAGCATCGGGCGGGTCTTGAGCATGTCGGGCAGACCGGCGGGCACGTGGCGGATCTTGTAGCCCGCCGCCTCCTTGTGCCACTGGAAGATCTGCTCGTCGACCAGCGCACGCGGTGCCTCGGTCAGCGACAGCGTGTTGGCGAGCATGTCGGCGGCGGTCTCGGGGCGGTCGGTCAGGCCCAGAAGCCAGTCGGCGGAGACACCGAGCACCCCGGCGCATTCGCCGATCACCTGCGCATTCGGCAGCCGCGCCGCCGTCCCTTTCAGAAGTTGCGACACGGTGGAGCGATCCACCCCGATGGCACGCGACAGAACGCTCTGGTTGGTGTCGCGCAGGCGCATCGCCTCGGCCAGCCGGGTGCGGAACAGGTCCGCGCGCAAACGCTTGTCGATCTTTTCAGCCATATGGTGAGTTAAATCACATCTGTAGCGTGATGTTAACTGTTTTCGGAATGGCCGCGCGGCACGAAGTCGCGCATCAATGCCCCGTCAACGCACACGAGAAAAGGAGGCGGCATGGAAACGCGATTGCGCAGTATCCTCAAGGCATTCATCTGGCAGCTGATCGGCCTCACCGTGATGACGGGCGTGGGCGTTCTGGTGACCGGCTCGGCCACCGCCGGCGGTCTGATCGCGGCGATCAATACCGCGATCGGGTTCCTGACATATTTCTGCTACGAGCGCGTGTGGTCGCGAATCCACTGGGGCCGCAGTCAGGCCTGAGCCACGCGGCGGGCGTCAGTCGCGCCCGCCCGGATAGGCCGGCAAGCTGTTCAGGGCATCCTTGAGCGCCTGCCCCCAAGCCTCTGAAATCAGGGTATAATACGAATCGTCCGGCTTGATGCGCCCGCGCTGCCCGCTGCGCAGGCTGTCGGTCTCGTAGAAATGATAATCGAAGGGCGGGGCGACGCTGAGATTGGCCTTGACCGTCGAATCGAAACTGACCAGCAACAGCCGCATCGCCGCATCGAAATCCAGTTCCGGATCATAGGCGCGCACGAGGATGGGCTTGCCGTATTTCGTCTCGCCCACCTGAAGAAATGGCGTGTCCTCGCTGGTCTCGATGAAATTGCCTTCGGGGTAGATCAGGAACAGCCGCGGCGGGGCGCCCGCGATCTGCCCGCCGAGGATCAGCGTCGCCTTGAACGACGAGCTTGACGTCATGCCGCCATTGGCATGTTTCGACACGACATCGCGCAGGGTTTCGGCCACGATCCGGGCGGCCTGAAACATCGACGGGGCCGACAGGATGTCGGGATCCCGCTCGCCATGCGCCTTGCTGCGCTCTTCGAGCTGGCTGATGACCGCCTGCGTGGTGGCCAGATTGCCCGAGGACAACAGGGTCAGCGACATCTGCCCCGGCACCTCCCACAGGGTCATCTTGCGAAAGGTCGACACGTTGTCGACCCCCGCATTGGTGCGGGTATCGGACATGAATATGAGACCCCCGTTCAGGGTCATGCCCACGCAATAGGTCATTCATCGCCTTCGCTGTTCGGCCGCTACTGTTGCGCGACCCTGATCTGCACGCCGAGCGTCTCGTCCAGCCCGCCGATCCGCGTGCCGGTCACCGGCGAGGCGTCCGAGTAATCAAGCCCGGTCGCCACCCTGACATAGCGCGCATCGGGCGAAATGACATTCGACACGTCGAACCCGACCCAGCCCAGATCCTCGAGCCAGGCCTCGGCCCAGGCATGCATCGCGGTCTGGTCGATCTGCCCGTCCATCAGAAGGTAACCCGACACGTAGCGCGCGGGAAGCCCGAGATGCCGCGCGCAGGCGATAAAGACATGCGCGTGGTCCTGACACACGCCGCGCCCGGCTTTCAGCGTTTCCTCGGCGCTCCAGGTGGGTTCCGACACGCCGGTCTCGTAAGGAACGGCGTCGGCGATGATCCCGCAAAGTCGGTGCAGCCGGTCGAGATCACCCTCGGCGGGCAGCCCCTTCAGCAGGGCGCGGACACCGTCGCGCGCCTCGGTGCGCGGGGTGATCCGGGCGTAAAGCCACAAGGGGGCCGGCCCGCGATGCGCGCCGACGATGCCGTGCGTGTCGCTGACCTCGATCTCGCCCTCGCTCAGCACATCGAGGCTTTGCGTCTCGCGGTCGAGGCTGATCAGTTCGGTCGTGTTGTTGTGATGATCCTCGAAGACCAGCTCCTTGTGGCCACCGGTGATCTCTGTGCGCCAGTGCAGCACGCTCTGATGCGCCGTGGTCTTGGGCGTCTTGCGCACCTGTTGCAGGCCGAACCGGACAGGCCCGCCGAAGCGGTAGCTGGTGACGTGATGGATGCTCAGGCGCATGGCAGGTCATTCATGAAAGCGGTACTCCGTCTCGATCTGCCGGGCCAGCGTGGCGAAGGCCGCGAGCAGTTCGACAATCATCTCGTGCAGGCCGAACTCGAAGATCCGGTCGACATCATGCGACAGATACTGCTGTTCGATCTGACAGACCAGCCTCAGGCATTCGCTCGGCTCGCGATTGCCCTTGTTGAGATAGGTCAGGTTCTCGCGGATCTTGTCGGTGCAGAAGGCCAGACTGCGCGGCATGCGCTTGTCGAGCATCAGGAAATGCGTGATCTCGCGCGGCGCGGGGTTGGAGCCGTAATGCATCCGGAACCCCCCCTTGGCCGACAGCGAGCGCAGGATGCTTTCCCATTGCACGTTGTCGATGGAACTGCCCACCGCCAGCGTCGAGGGCAGCAGCACGTAGTATTTCACGTCGAGGATGCGCGCGGTGTTGTCGGCCCGCTCGACATAGGTGCCAAGGCGGGCGAACTCGTAGATCTCGTTGCGCATCATCGTGCCCTGGGTCATGCCCCGCACCAGCGCCGCCTGCTGGCGCAGCGCGCGCAGCACCTTCGGCAGATCCCGCTCGCTGACCTTGCGGGCCAACGCCTCGCGGGCCTGCATGTAGGTGGCGTTCACCGCCTCCCAGACATCACCGGTCAGCGCGGTGCGCACGAGGCGCGCATTCATCCGCGCCTGTTCGATGCAGCGCAGGACCGAGCCGGGATTGTCGCGCGACCGCAGCAGCCAGTCGATGACGGCCTCGCGGGTCACGGTCTCGTTATTGGCAAGATAGGCCTGCAGGACCGAGGCCGATTGCAGCACCGGGCGCCATTCCGCGTCCGGGTCGCTCAGCCGGGTCAGCGCGAGGCGCTGCCCGGTCTCGATCAGGCGCGCGGTATGCTCGGCCCGCTCGAGGTTGCGATACATCCAGAAAAGCCCGTTCGCGGTCTTGCCCAGCATCCTCAGTCCTCCAGCACCCAGGTGTCCTTGGTGCCGCCCCCCTGCGACGAGTTGACCACGAGCGATCCCTTCTTCAGTGCCACCCGAGTCAGGCCGCCGGGTGTCACGCGGATGCCGTCGGGCCGGACCAGCACGAAGGGCCGCAGATCGACATGCCGCGGCGCCAGCCCCGACCGCGCGAAGATCGGCACCGTCGACAGGCTGAGCGTGGGCTGCGCGATGTAGTTTGACGGCCGCGCCTTCAGCTTGCGGCGAAACGCGGCCAGATCCTTCTTGGTGGCGGCCGGCCCCACCAGCATGCCGTACCCGCCCGAGCCGTGCACCTCCTTGACCACGAGATCGGCGAGATTTTCCAGCACATAGGCCAGCGCGTCGGGGTCCGAGCAGCGCCATGTCGGCACGTTCTGTAACAGCGGCCGCTCGCCGGTGTAGAATTCGACGATCTCGGGCATGTAGGAATAGATCGCCTTGTCGTCGGAAATGCCGGTGCCCGGCGCGTTGGCGATCGTGATGCCGCCGGTGCGGTAGACATCCATGATGCCGGGCACGCCAAGCTGGCTTTCGGGGTTGAAGTTCAGCGGGTCCAGAAAATCGTCATCCACCCGGCGGTAAAGCACGTCGATCGGGGTGTAGCCACGCGTGGTGCGCATCGCGACGCGGCCATCCATCACCCGCAGATCGTGCCCCTCGACCAGATCCACGCCCATCTGATCGGCAAGGAAGGCATGCTCGAAATAGGCCGAATTGTAGATGCCGGGGGTCAGCACCGCGACCACCGGGTCCGGTCCGGCGGCGGGCGGCGCGCTCGCGGCCAGCGACCGGCGCAGGTTGGCGGGGTAGTTCTGCACCGACTGCACCCGGTTGCGCGAGAACAGCTCCGGAAACATCTGCAACATGGTCTCGCGGTTTTCCAGCATGTAGCTCATGCCCGACGGCGTGCGCGCATTGTCTTCCAGCACGTAGAACTCGCCCTCGCCGGTGCAGACAAGGTCGATGCCGACGATATGCGTATAGACGCCGCCGGGCGGGTTGACGCCGATCATGTGCGGCAGGAAAGCGTCGTTGCGGCTGATCATCTCCTGCGGGATGCGCCCGGCCTTCACGATCTCCTGCTTGTGGTAGATGTCCTGCAGAAAGGCGTTGAGCGCGCGCACCCGCTGCTCGATCCCGCGCGACAGGCGGTGCCATTCCGCGGCGGACATGATGCGCGGCACGATATCGAAGGGGATCAGCCGCTCTTCCGCGGCATCGCGGCCATAGACGTTGAAGGTGATGCCGGTCAGGCGGAAGATCTCCTCGGCCTCGCGCTGCTTGGCGCGCAGGCGCTTGGCATCCTCGCCGGTGAACCAGTCGTGAAAGCCCCGATAGGCGGCGCGGCACTCGCCGTCCCTGCCCCACATCTCGTCGTAACACTCCGTCATCCGCGTCCCGTTCGATGAAACACCCCGTTATCTATCTTGAGACCGAGTCGTGGCCGGACCGGAACCAAGCTGAGGGTATTGTAGGCGAAAAATCGTCCTGTGAAGTGAGAAATCCCGCAGGCTGCCTTTTTAATGAGCAGATGCCGGCGATCCCCTTTTGTGACGTGATCCCGCGCGCGGCCGATCAAATTTTTGCAAAGGTGGGATTTCCCCTGTGAAAATCGCGTCATGCATCATATATTTCTTCTTGAATATATCAATGCCCGGGCGCGACAGTGGCCACAGCCGCCCCGGCACGACAGACGAAGGACATATCGCATGACAGGACTGGAGACCGCGTTCACACCGCTGCAATCGCTCGCGGGGGGCGTGCTGATCGGGATCGCGGCGGTGCTGCTGATGGCGCTGCAAGGCCGGGTGCTGGGCGCCACGGGGATCCTTTCGGGCCTCATCACCGGCAACGCCCCCGGCGACAAGAGCTGGCGTGCGGCGATGGTCGCGGGCATGATCGCCGGGCCGCTGCTGGTGCTGGGCCTCACCGGGCAGATGCCCGAGCTCGCCGTGCCGGTGAGCTGGCCGATGCTCCTCGTGGGCGGCTTCATCGTCGGGCTTGGCGTGACCTTCGGGTCGGGCTGCACCTCCGGGCACGGGATCTGCGGGATGGCGCGGCTCTCGCCGCGGTCCATCGCCGCGACGATCACCTTCATGATCGCCTGCGGCATCACCGTCTATGCCATTCGTCACGTGTTCGGGGGCTGAACCATGCGTCTTTTATCCGCATTCCTCGTCGGGCTGATCTTCGGCACCGGCATCGCCGTGTCGGGCATGATAAACCCGGCCAAGGTGCTCAACTTCTTCGACATCATGGGCACATGGGATCCCAGCCTCGCCTTCGTGATGGGCGGCGCGCTGGTGACCACATTCCTCGGCTACCGCGTGGTGCTGCGCCGCGACGCGCCGCTGATCGAGGCGCGGTTTCAACTGCCGACCGCCCGCAGGCTCGACGCGCGGCTGATCGGCGGCTCTGCGGTGTTCGGCATCGGCTGGGGCATCGCCGGGTTCTGCCCGGGTGCCGCGATCCCCGCCCTCGGCACCGGCCGGTGGGAGGTCGTGCTGTTCGTCGCGGCCCTGCTCGCCGGGCTATGGACGGCACGCAGATTACAGGACAGACTGGCAGGCAAAGGAGCGATGGCATGACCGACTACCCCGTGAACATGGACGTGAGGCCGCAGGTGACCGCGTTCTTCGACGACGCCACCAACACGATCAGCTACGTGGTCCGCGACCCGGGCTCGCGCACCTGCGCGGTGGTCGATTCGGTGATGGATA
>Ga0307978_1000230_pt1 | contig 48301 bp, 48 predicted proteins | sample OrgLakmetage1056_FD_203151 | JGI IMG/M metagenome (GOLD analysis project Ga0307978, IMG submission 203151) | Saline water microbial communities from Organic Lake, Antarctica - #1056 | ecosystem: Environmental > Aquatic > Non-marine Saline and Alkaline > Saline | place: Antarctica: Organic Lake... | reverse complement strand
ACGGTCCTGAGATCGACAGCGCATCATCAAACCTGACGCAACAACCTGGCAGTTGACGATCTCTGACACGCTTCAGGCTGTACCAGCAGCGCCGTGGTCGCGAAAACAGTCAAAAATCGAGGTGCCCCTAAGATAACTCTTGAATGCGCTATTCGATCAAGGTTCGGCGTCACCGAGAGATACGTGTTGGTGATCAAGGATTAGTTATCCCTTGTGCTGCTAACACTGCTGGTCTTGGCGCGGGCAGTGCTATCAGTTGGCTAACTTTGTAGCTTAATCGTACTGGCAGGCGCGCGACAATAATTTCATCAATCCTATCATCTCAATTTTAGGCGATATTTTCTGAAACGCTTACCTCCTGCAAACGCGTATGTGCCCGTGGCTACTGTGCGCCCGCGCTACCCCCACCGGGATACCCAAGATTGGGACCCCAGACTTCGAATCTGGTGGCTTCCTTGCGTTTCGCGCAGGCTTGGCACCCAACCGATCTTGCCCGTAGTGCCTTCGCCAGTTCGGCATGACGTCTCTCGTCCGACAGACCAAGTCGCACCCGGAACGGGCAAGCAAATGGCTGACGTCACTGCTGGAACGAAAACCTGCGCGTGTCGCAACTGTCGCAATGGCCAACAAGACCGCTCGGATCGTCTGGGCGGTCCTCACCCGAAACGAACCCTACACACCCCACACTGCCTGAAGGAGAAAGATCAACGAGTTAGCAAGACCCGCGAGATGATGGCGCGTAAGTCTGCCGCCAAAACCAGGACACCCCGTCGAAGGTCCCGGGCGCAATTGCCCGCTAAGCTGTAAGTGACTTGTTTGCGGAACCTATCCATTGCCCGGCAAGGCATTGCGCAGCAATGTCCCGAGAGGGAAGGCCAGCGGTCTAAACCGCGCAAACAGGCCGGACACATGACTGCTTCTGACAAATGCACAAATCTGATCAAAAATGTCTTGCTATGCAGGAGCCATCCACACATGACCTTGGCACAATCTTCGCCGACATGAACGACGACATGCCGAAGATCAAAGCCCCGATTACTATGGGCACTGTAGCCAACAACCCCGCGCCGCTAAAGCCGGGGCAGAAACAACCAAACTTCGTTCATCTTGCCGACGGCACGGAAATCAAGATTTAAAGGAACTGACTAAATGGCCCTTGTGAACACCTAAACCGCCCGCCGCCTTTTGTCCGCACTTGGCACCGTTTCAGGTGGCAAAGCCTTTCTTGGCGACGGCACGAAATATGACGCCATGCCAGCGACGAAAATTATGAAGCTGCATCATGCCGTTGACGACGCCGTGAAGCGTGTCAATGCGCTGGAATGGGATAAGACGGGCACTCCGCCGCAGCAACATCAAGCAGGTCGCAAAATTGCCCAAGCTAAAGTTGCCGAAATCAACAAGACCTGTACCGAATTAAAATCATGGGTTGAGAAGGAGAACGCCGCAGCGATGGAAGCTTTCGAAGCTGCATTATCGCCTGACATTGGCACCGCTGCGCAAGTAATGCGAAGCGAAATCCGCGCCTTCGTTCTGTCAAAGAAAGGCGAACCTGAATTTGCCGCAGAACTTCGCGGTCTGGTCGAAACCGACATTCGCTTTGCAACGGCCTTGTTCGAAGCCCCCGCCGCGCTGTCTAATACGTCGAAAGAACGCTTGCAAACTTTGCACCTACAAGCCGCCGTTGCACATGCACCCGAAGCTGCGGAACGGGTTCGTCTTGCCTCCGAAGCTGCCGAAGCTGCCGAACTTGACGCGAAGCTTGCCAGCGTTGCCGCCGAAGTGCCCCGCTCGTTTTACGACGGTAACATTGAAAAAGGCACGAACACGCGGGTTGAAATCGACATGCCGCTTTCGACGGGGGAATGACCATGCCCACATAAGCCGAAACTCAATTGAAAGAACTGTCGGCGTGGCTTGCCGCAAGTTCGCAGGACGAACCAACCTCACTAGGGAACGACTTCATTCGCCATGACGCTTACGGGAAGCTTGTGACGGTCGCCCTGGACGATCCTGCGCCCGACCTGTCGGCGGCTATCGCCTTGGGCTGTCTGCCGTTGCTGGTCGCCCATAACGTGCCCGCGGCGACCTTCACGGCGATTGATAGGCAGGCCAAGCTAGACGAACGCGCCGCGCATGTCATTTGGCTGTCAGGGGCCGCGATACACGACCCGCTGCGAGGGTTTCCAGCATGTCGGGTTGTTCGGGTCGCCCAAGGGCAAACCCTGCGCGAAGCGGCTGTTGCTGCGGGCGTTGACCCCGACGCCGACCGCTTGATTGTGGGCATGCCTGAAATCAGTTAAGCGACAAACTTTTTCGGGTTGTTGGGTTCGAGACCCCAGAACTCTTGCGCTGCAACAACGTACAAAGCATCAAATTCTTTCCAACCCAATGGAGTAGACTCGATTACCTTCAAGTTTCCAAGCGGCTTAGTCCGTTGGTGCTTCTCAAACCTCTCATCCGATTTAACCGTGCTTTTATCAGAATTTGGCGCTGCATACCGACCAGACCAATACTGTATTTCGGTCATTTCTGCGAGCCGATGATGGTCATCGTCTGACAATTTGGGAAGGCCGGCTTCCGACCGTAGCTGGTGAACATCATGCGTCGATGGTGGTGCACACTTTCTCTTTACGCACAGAATGGCCTTCAGAATTAGCTCCATCTAAATTAACGCATCACGCCGAAAGGCTTCGCCGAAAGCAATATAATGTGCCCGCTATATCCAGCATCAGAGGTCAGTTTGGAAGCGAAGTCTTCGTCGATGTGGGATAATGCGTAAGCCGACACTCTAGCGTTCTCGGCTTCTGCCAAAAAGTGAAACGGCGCTTTTCGTCGCATCTCCCAGATACTTTCCGCCGGCTTCCAGTCGTCACTAGCGTTCATGGGAGCTCCATTTCGCAAGATTTGCATTCTAAAATCTATGCCAAACCGATGTTGAAATGCCAGAAACCTTCCCACACTTTTGCCAATTAGTTTGCGAAGGAGGCGTTGTAGTCGGGCGTCGAATAAACGGCAGACAGCTATCGGGTATCGATCACGAATGCGTGACTGGTTCGCGACCGCCGGTCATTGTTTCCAGCGTGTTCCGCGACATGCAGCGAAACATGCGAAGAGACGCTCGGCCAAAGAAATTTATATAGAAACAATAACTTAAGAGTGATAGTGGCGGAGAGACAGGGATTCGAACCCTGGGAAGGCTTGCACCCTCAACGGTTTTCGAAACCGTCCCGTTCGACCACTCCGGCACCTCTCCGCGGGTAATCTGACGCGTGCTTTAGTCTGGTTTGAACTGTACGGCAAGGGGCGCGCGCGCAACTTTGCCGGTGTTTGGGGATTTTTCGTTGCAGCGCGCAGGATAAGGATTAGTTTGTCTGTCATATGCAAAAAAGGAAAACAGATGCGTCCGATCCACCAAGCCCTGATGATTCCAGTCGCCATAGTCTTTCTCGCCGTCGGCACTTTGAGCGCGCAGGCGAAGACGCCCGAGCGCGAAAACCTCGAGGCCTTTCTGGAGGTCACCGGTTTCGATGTCGCGCTGGAGAGCATTCGGTTGTCTGCGGATGCCGCACCTCAGATGCTGGGACTCGCTGCGGATGACTTTGGATCGGAGTGGAAGCGGCTTGTGAATGAGGTGTTCGAGACCGAACTCATGCACGACATGGCTATGGATATTTTGGAACAAACACTCTCGGCTGAGCTGTTGACCCATGCCGCTGATTTTTACGCCTCCGATCTTGGACGCGATCTGGTGGTGGCGGAAAACCGGTCTCACATGATCGAGGAGGATGAGCTGAAATCCGAAAGCGGGGGACAGATTATCGAGGGGCTGCGCAGCATCGGCTCGCCGCGTGTGGCGATCCTGGAGCGGCTCAACGATGCCAGCGGGAACGAAGACAGCTCCGTGCGCGCAATCCAAGAAGTACAGATCAGGTTTCTTATGGCCGCTGCCGGGGCTGGCGTGATCGAGTTTCAGATGGAAGAACCGGATCTGCGCGAGGCCATGCGCAGCCAGGAAGACGAGTTGCGTACAAGTTTGCGCCAAAGCGCGCTGGAAGGGTCGGCCTATACCTATCAAGCCTTTTCCGACGCCCAGATGATTGCTTATGCCGAAGCCCTCGAACACCCGCAGATGAAAGAGGTCTACGCGCTCATGAACGCAGTGCAGTACGAGATCATGGCCAACCGTTTTGAGGCTGTGGCGGAGCGTTTGCGGCTCATGCAGCCGAGTCAGGATTTGTAACCGATGCGAAGCCTCGTCGCCGCTTGTTTGATGGTGTTGACGGTGCTGCCGGTGTGGGCCGGGGCGCGGCATACCGTTTTGATGGACGTACTCGGTATTCCGGAGCTGAGCGGCATCCTGCAAGCCGAGGGCCTTGCGTTTGGTGAGACGCTGAACCGCGAATGGCTTGACGGGCAGGGTGGGCCACTTTGGACGGGACAGGTCACGCGCATCTACGATGCGGAGCGGATCAGCGAAGGCATCCGCGCGGGGCTGGAGCCTGCGGTGCAGGGCGAGGACCTCGAGAATGCGATCACATTCTTTGCCTCCGACCTGGGCGCGCGCGTGATCGAGCTGGAGAATGCCGCGCGCCGGGCGCTGGCCGATCCGGACATTGAGGCGGAGGCGCGTGCGCAATTCGCCGCGCGCGCGGGAACCGACGATTCGCGCTTGGAGCAGATCGACCGGATGATCGAGGCCGGGGATCTGATCAACCGCAACGTCACCTCCGCGCTCAATTCCAATTATCAGTTCCTGCGCGCCCTGGTGGATGCGGATGTCTATGACATGAGCGACGATGAAATCCTCGCCGATGTGCTGTCGGAGCGTGAGGTGATCGAAGAGGACACCACCGGCTGGCTCGGCGCGTTCATGACGCTGGCCTACAGCCCTCTCACGCTCGATGAGCTGACCCTATACGCCGACTTTGCGGCCACATCGGCGGGCAAAGCGCTCAATGTCGGTCTGTTTGCCGGCTTTGATCCACTCTATGCCGATATATCCTATGCTTTGGGCCGCGCGATGGCGCTCAATATGGTCGCTGAAGAGCTATAGCGGCATAGGCTCTCGGCTGCGCTGCGCCCGGGAGAGACAAAACCTGAGATTGCGCGGGCAATGCGCTTGACTTGGGCGGGCTTTGCAATGATAAGCCGCCAACTCGATGGGCTATCTGTCCGTGCGAGCTTTTTTAATGACGCCCCTCAGGGCGCGCTGTTCGAGGCGGATCGCGGCGGTGGCCGGGTCCACAACACCCCAGACGGGGGGCCACAGAATGCGGATATGTGAAGGAAGATCTATGTTTGCGGTCCTGAAAACAGGCGGTAAGCAGTACAAAGTTCAGCCCGGCGATATGCTGCGCGTGGAACGTATTGCGGCATCGGCCGGTGAGACTGTTCAATTCAACGAAGTGTTGATGCTGGGCGGCGACGATCCGAAAGTCGGCGCGCCGATGGTTGAGGATGCGGGCGTGCAGGCCGAAGTCGTCGACCAGATCAAGGGTGAGAAAGTCATTCACTTCGTCAAGCGTCGGCGGAAGCACTCGTCCAAGCGCACCAAGGGTCACCGCCAAAAGCTGACACTGGTGAAGATCACCGAGATCCTCGCCTCCGGTGCCGGTAAATCCGGTGTCTCGGCTGCTGTCGGCACCGGGTCTGTGTCAGCGGCCGCCGTTGCTGCAATCACTGGCAAGGCCATAGAGGCTGCACCAGCGAAGAAGACGAAAAAAGCGAAAGCGGAGCAGCCTGCGAAGGCCGCACCGGTTGACGTCAAATCCGGCGCCGCACCCAAAGCCGAAGCGAAGGCGGATGCCGCCGATGCCAAGCCTGCCAAAGCGAAGGCATCGACCAAAGATGATGCCGATGATCTGTCGAAAATCTCTGGCGTCGGTCCCGTGATCGTGGGTAAATTGAACTCCGCGGGCATCACGACATATGCGCAGATCGCGGCGTGGACGGATGCAGACGTCGAAGAGATTGAAGAGAAACTGTCGTTCAAAGGTCGTGTGGGTCGTGAAGACTGGATCGCACAGGCCAAAGAATTGGCAAAAGGCTAAGGAGAGACCTAATGGCACATAAAAAAGCAGGCGGTTCATCCCGTAACGGGCGCGACTCAGCTGGTCGTCGCCTTGGCGTGAAGAAATATGGCGGCGAAGTTGTCGTTCCCGGCAACATTATCGTGCGGCAGCGCGGAACCAAGTTCTGGCCGGGCCAGAACGTCGGCATGGGTAAGGATCACACGATCTTCGCGACCGAAGGTGGCAACGTGCAGTTCCACAAGGGACTGAAAAACCGCACATTCATCTCCATCGTGCCGGTAGCGGAAGCTGCTGAGTAAGCCGTACCTGTGAGATGATACATTCAGGGGATCGGTGGAAACGCCGGTCCTTTTTTCGTCTGATCCGACGCCCCCGTTTCCGCGAAAGGATGGGCAATGATCTACTTCAATCCCCGTATTTGCACTCACCCGACAGGGGAGACGACGTGAGCATCGCGATCATTCCGCTGGCGATCTTCGCCGCGTCCCAGGTCGGCACGCCGGGCCCGGCCAACATGGCGCTGATGGCCACGGGTGCGCGCTTCGGCTTCCGCGCCGCACTGCCTTTCGTGGCGGGCGTCGCTTTGGGAAAACAATTCATCATCTGGCCTGTGGGCTATGGATTGATGGAATTGGCCGAGGCGGCGCCGGCGGTTTTTACGGCGCTCAAATATCTCTCTGCGGCCTATATAATCTGGCTCGCGTGGAAAGTTGCGAACTTGCGGCTCGGCGTTGGGGAGGCGGGCGCACGGCCGCCCGGATTTCTGGCGGGGCTGATTGTGCATCCGCTCAATCCCAAGGCGTGGGCGATGATCGTTGGCAGCTTTACGGCTTTTATCGGACCGGACATCCAGACCTTTACCGCTACCGCCACTGTCGCCGCCGTGCTGTTCACCTGTCAGCTGCTCATGCACCCGCTTTGGACCCTAGGTGGCCAAGCGATGGCGCGGACCGTCGCGGGCACCGCGGCGGAGCCGTATCTCATGTGGACGCTCGCGGCCCTCACGGTCGCTTCCGTTCTTTTCGTCCTTTTTGCAGGAGGTGCCTGAAAATGGACATCTTAGTCCAGCAACCCACGCTTCATACCGACCGGTTCGCCCTGCGCCCGGTGCGCATGTCCGACCTGACCCGCATTGAGCATTACGCCGCCGACCCGCGCCTCGCGATGAGCACGCCGCGCATCCCGCATCCCCTGCCGCCGGGCGTGATCGCGGGATTTATCGAGCGCGCGCTGCGGCCCGACCGGGTCGAGGATGTCTGGGTCATGGACGGCGGTGGGCAGGACGGTGATGAAGTCATGGGCGTCGTCAGCCTTATGCGTCTGGATCGCAATCAGTCCGAAGTGGGATATTGGGTAGCCCCTCCGTTCTGGAACACCCATCTGGCTTCAGACGCGGTGCAGGCGCTGGTGACCGGCAATCCATTGGGCAACGATGCCATGTTCGCCTCCGTTTTCCATGATAATCCGGTGTCTGCCAAGGTCTTGACGAACGCCGGTTTTGCCTATTTGGGTGATGCCGAGACCTACTGCCTCGCGCGCGGGGCGACGGTGCGCACCTGGACCTACAGCCTTAAACTGCGGTAATCCGCGAGGATACGACATGAAATTTCTCGACCTGACCAAAGTCTACATTCGCTCCGGCGCGGGCGGCGGTGGCTGTGTGTCGTTCCGCCGCGAGAAGTACATTGAATACGGTGGCCCCGACGGCGGCGATGGCGGCGGTGGTGGCACCGTTTGGGCGGAGGCTGTGGACGGGCTCAACACCCTCATCGACTTCCGCTACCAGCAGCATTTCTTTGCCAAGAACGGTCAGCCCGGAATGGGAAAACAGCGCACCGGCAAGGATGGCGAGGATATCGTGCTGCGCGTGCCGGTGGGCACCGAGATTCTGGACGAAGATCAGGAGACGGTTCTGTTCGACATGACGGAGCTGGGACAGCGCGTGCAACTGGCGCGGGGTGGCAACGGCGGGTGGGGAAACCTGCACTTCAAATCGGCGACGAATCAGGCACCGCGCCGCTCCAATCCCGGACAGGACGGCGTGGAGCGGACGCTGTGGCTGCGGCTCAAGCTCATCGCCGATGTTGGCCTCTTGGGCCTGCCGAACGCGGGTAAATCTACGTTTCTTGCTGCAACCTCGAACGCGCGGCCCAAAATTGCCGATTATCCGTTCACCACACTGCATCCCAATCTGGGCGTCGTGGGCGTGGACAACGTGGAGTTCGTGATCGCCGATATTCCGGGTCTTATCGAGGGCGCGCATGAGGGGCGTGGCCTTGGCCACCGCTTCCTCGGTCATGTGGAGCGGTGCGCCGTGCTGCTGCATCTCGTGGACGGCACGTCGGAGACGATCGCGGAAGACTACCGTACCATTATCGGAGAGCTTGAGGCCTACGGTGGTGACCTGGCCGACCGGCCGCGCGTGACTGTGCTCAACAAAGTTGATGCACTGGATGAGGATCAGCTTTCAAGTGCCAGTAAAGATTTGGAAAAAGCCTCCGGCGGTAATGTGATGCAGATGTCGTCCGTGGCAAAGATCAACACCGTCGAGGTGCTGCGCGCCCTGCGTGCCCAGATCGACGAGGATCGCATCCGCCAAAAACCTGCTGAGGAGGAAGAACCTTGGCAACCCTGAGCGAGGCCCGCCGCATCGTGGTCAAGATCGGTTCGGCGCTGTTGGTGGACCGCACCTCGGGAAAACTGCGGGCCGATTGGCTGATCTCGCTGGCGAGGGACGTGGTTTGGCTCAAACAGGGGGGCGCAGATGTGGTTCTGGTGTCTTCCGGCTCGATCGCGCTGGGGCGCGGTGTGCTGGGGTTGGGACAGGGCGCGCTTCCGCTGGAGCAGGCGCAGGCCGCCGCCGCCGTCGGGCAGATCCGCCTCGCGCGCGCTTATGAAGAAGTGCTCGCGCCGCATAATATCACCACGGCACAGGTTCTCGTGACGCTAGAGGACAGCGTGAACCGGCGCCGCTACCTCAACAGCCGCGCAACGCTGGAGACGCTGCTGAGCTTTGGCGCCGTGCCGATCGTAAATGAAAACGATACCGTCGCCACGGATGAGATCCGCTTTGGAGACAACGACCGCCTTGCGGCACAAATCGCGGTGACGGTCGGCGCGGATCAGCTGATCCTGCTGTCGGACGTCGATGGGTTCTATAGCGCCAATCCCAACGACGACCCCTCGGCCACACGGTTTGAGGTCATCGACACGATCACCTCGCAGATCGAGGCGATGGCGGGCGATGCGGGATCGGGCCTGAGCAAAGGTGGGATGAAAACCAAGCTCATGGCGGCCAAAACGGCTGTCTCCGCAGGCTGTGCGATGGCGATCACGGAAGGATCGGCGATGCGTCCGTTATACGCGCTGGAACGGGGTGCCAACGCCACGTGGTTCACCGCGCAAACTGATCCGCAAACCGCGCGCAAAAGCTGGATTGCCGCGATGAAGCCTGTGGGCAAGCTTGTGCTAGACACTGGCGCGGTCGCAGCGTTGCAGCGCGGCAAAAGCCTGCTGCCTGCTGGCGTGAAATCCGTACAAGGGCCGTTTCAGCGCGGTGACGCGGTGGCTCTCGTCGGGCCAGACGGCGCCGGTGTGGGCCTGGGCCTCACGCGCTATTCTTCGATGGAGACGGCGCAGATCAAGGGCCATCAAAGCGTCGAGATCGAGGAGATCCTGGGCTATCCGGGACGCGCCGCGCTGGTTCACCGTGACGATATGGCTTTGTGAGGGCGATCATATGACTGACCAGACAGATGTTACCGCGATGATGACCGACATCGGCGCCCGCGCGAAAGCCGCCGCTGTCGTCTTGGCCACAGCGGGCGCCGAGCGCAAACAAACGGCCCTGACTGCTGCCGCAGCGGCGGTATGGGACGCACGTGAGGAAATATATGCGGCCAACGCCCAAGACATGGCTTTTGGCGCGCAAAAAGGACTGAGTGCCGCGATGCTGGACCGACTCAAGCTCGACGAGAGCCGCTTGCGCGGGATCATCGAGGGCTTGCGCGCCATTGCTGCACAGCCTGATCCGGTCGGGGAGATCATCGCGGCATGGGATCAGCCCAACGGGTTGCAGATCAAGCGGGTGCGCACACCCCTCGGTGTGATAGGCGTGATCTACGAAAGCCGCCCGAACGTAACTGCCGATGCCGGTGCGCTGTGCCTCAAGGCCGGCAACGCGGTCATCCTGCGCGGTGGCTCGGAGAGTTTTCACTCAAGCCGTGCTTTGCATATGTGCCTGCAAAAGGGATTGGAGACGGCGGGCCTGCCACGCGACGCGATCCAGCTGGTGCCGACCCGCGACCGTGCAGCGGTGCAGGCGATGTTGACGATGACTGACAAGATCGACGTGCTCGTGCCGCGCGGTGGCAAGGGGCTGGTCGGGCTGGTGCAGCGCGAGGCGCGGGTGCCTGTCTTCGCGCACCTCGAAGGAATCGTTCACATTTACATCGACGCCGATGCTGACCCTGAAAAAACCCTTAAAGTCGTGCTCAACGCCAAGACGCGGCGGACGGGCATCTGCGGCTCTGCCGAGTGTTTGCTGATCCATAAGGATGTCATGGCCACCATCGGCACGGGCGTGGTGCGCGCGCTCATGGATGCAGGCGTCGAAGTGCGTGGCGACGCCCGCGTGCAAAAAATCAAGGGCGTCCAAGCGGCTGCACCGCAGGATTGGGGCCGGGAATACCTGGATATGATCATTGCGGCGCGGCAGGTCGAGAGCATGGACGAGGCGATCGCGCATATTCGTGAACATGGCTCCAACCACACCGATTGCATTATGACGGAAGACGCCGCCGCCGCGGCGCATTTCATGCACGTCCTCGATAGTGCCATCGTGATGCACAATGCTTCGACCCAGTTTGCCGATGGTGGTGAGTTCGGCATGGGCGCCGAGATCGGGATTGCGACGGGCAAGATGCACGCGCGCGGCCCCGTCGGCGCGACCCAGCTTACCAGCTTCAAATATCTGGTCACCGGGGACGGCGCCGTTCGCAGCTAGATGCGCAGGGTGATACGATCGCTTTGGATTTCTACGGCGATGTCGCATTGCTCATCCGCCGCGATTGCGGGCAGCAAGCCGAATTGCACGTGCGCCGGACGCAACTCCTCGCTGCGCGCGTCGCCCGTGACTCGGGCCCAAAGTGCGTCGTCGATGTTGAGCTTGTCCGCGTAGCCCTCCAGCACCATCGTGTCGCCCTCACGTGTGACCTCGATACGACCCCCATAGGGCATGCCCGTCTCCAAACACATGAGCGCCAGGAACGTCAGCCGCACGCGACGTCGTTCCTGTCCGTCCAGTGGACCCCAATCGACGGTGAGGCGTCCCCCCGCATAGACATCCTTCAGGATCGAGACGACTTCCGGTCGTCCCACCATCTGCGCACCCGCGGCCCCAAAGGCTATGCGGAAAAACCTGATGCGCGCGCTGGCACTCGCCACGCTCTCCGAAATCAGCGCCATTTCAGCGCTGGGGGAGGGCATGCTCATCTCCATTAACTCAATGCCGTTGTTGATTGCACCGATAGGCGATATGAGATCGTGGCAAATACGGCTGTTGATGAGTGCGGCGAAATTTGTGTCCTGACCCATGGGCGCGATCTCCTGAAGGAATGAGGGTGAATGGATGGATGATTACAACGCGATCCTGACACCGGGAATGCTGGTGCGGCATCCCGAAATGCCCGATTGGGGCATAGGCCAAGTCCAGAGTAATATCGGCGGCAAGTTGACTGTTAACTTCCGTGAAGCGGGTAAAGTCGTTATTGATGGCTCCCGCATTGCGTTGGTTCCCGTATTTGACGGCTAAAGTATGGATTTATCGTTAACATTCCGTGACCACCGTCACAAATCAATGAGCAATCAATCCTAGGTTGAACAAGGGTTTCTTGCGTATCCGTTGCCAATTTGCACCGTAGCCTCTATGTGCAGCACAGCAAGAAGGTACAGCACACGATGGCCCTTTCCCGGTCTCCCGCATTCACAGTCAAACTGGCCGAGACGCAGGCCGAACTGCGCGCGGCACAGCGTTTGCGGTATGAGGTATTCGTGCGCGAATTGGGCGGTGGCGGAGCGCTGGTGGATCATGCGGCCGAGTTGGAGCGCGACCATTTCGATCCACATTTCGATCATATGATCGTCCAGCCCGATGGCGAGACGGAGGTCGTCGGGGTCTACCGCCTGTTGCGTGGATCGCAGGCTGCGCATGCGGGCGGTTTTTATTCCGAGACGGAATATGACCTGACGCAGCTCAAACGTTCCGGCCGCCGGATGTTGGAGCTTGGCCGGTCCTGCGTGCACCCGCAGTTTCGCGGAGGGACCGTTTTGCATGCGCTGTGGGCCGCGCTGGCGGAGTATATCACCCTGCACCGCATCGAAGTTCTTTTCGGTGTGGCAAGCTTTCACGGGACCGACGTGCGCAGGCTCGCCGGGCCGCTGTCGTTGCTGCATCAAAGGCATCTTGCACCACAGGCCTTGCGGATGCGCGCGCAGCGACACGCGTTCCAGCGGATGGATCTGATCGCGCCGCACCTGCTCGACCGTCGCGCGGCGATGGTGCAGATGCCCAGCCTGATCAAAGCCTACCTGCGCCTCGGCGGTGCCGTGGGGGAGGGGGCTTTCGTGGATCATGCCTTCAACACGACGGATGTGTGCCTCGTGATGGAGACCTCTGGTCTGAGGGCGCGTACGGCAAAGCTGTATGACAGGGTGAGTGCATGAGCGCGACTTGGGACGATGGGGTGCATCCCGATCTGCCGCGTCCGGGCCTTGCAGGGTGGATCCGGGCTTGTTTTCGAGCGGTGGTACTGATCGGGATGATCGTCATGGGGCTGCTTCTGTTGCTTGCCCTGCGGCTTGTGGAGCGCCCGCTTTATGGTCAGCACAGACCACTGACACCCCACATCACCAAGGCCGTCTGCCGCACGGCGTTGCGCGTCATTGGCATTGATCTGACGGTGTCCGGGGCCCCGATGAAGCATCGCGGGGCGGTCGTGGCCAATCACACGAGCTGGCTCGACATCTTCGTGCTCAATGCGTCCAAGCGGATTTATTTCGTGTCGAAGTCCGAAGTGGCGGGCTGGCCCGGCATCGGCTGGCTGGCGCGCGCGACGGGCACCGTGTTTATCGAGCGCAATCCCGCGCGGGCGCGGGCGCAGACGACGCTTTTCACCCGCCGCTTGCTCGTGGGTCACAAACTTTTGTTCTTTCCCGAAGGCACCAGCACGGATGGCATGCAGGTTCTTCCGTTCAAAACCACGCTGTTTCAGGCGTTTTTCGCACCGGAGGTGCGCGATGCGATCTATGTGCAGCCTGTGGCGGTCATGTATCATGCACCGCCCGGCGCCGATGCGCGGTTTTACGGCTGGTGGGGCAGCATGGCGTTGGCGGGGCATTTGCTGTCGACCCTTTCGCCCGCGCGGCAGGGGCGCGTCGAGGTCGCCTATGGCACGCCCCTGCGCGTTGCCGATTTTGCCGGCCGAAAGGCCCTGGCTGCTGCGTGCGAACGGGCTGTGCGTGCGGCCCACGCCGCCGCCCTGAAACCTCGCGCGGCGTGATCTGCCCCACGTGCATGCGTTTTGGTCTTGCGAAGCAAGGCGCGCTGCGCTAAGCGCGCCCTACTTAATCCCGCAGTCGGGGATGGGGCCGCGCGGGGAGACATCCCGCAGGTTCCGCCGGTTGGTGCTTCCGCATCATTCCCCCGATGAGGCTAAACCGGAAAGGTATACCGACATGGCTCTTCCTGAGTTCTCCATGCGCCAATTGCTTGAAGCAGGCGTACACTTTGGCCACCAGACGCAGCGTTGGAACCCCCGTATGGGTCCGTACATCTACGGCGCGCGCAACGGCATCCACATCATGGATCTGACACAAACCGTTCCCATGCTGGACGAAGCGCTGAAGATCATCCGCGACACTGTCGCAAAGGGCGGCAGCATCCTGTTCGTCGGCACCAAGCGTCAGGCCGCACAGCCTATCGCTGAAGCCGCCGAGAAATGCGCGCAATATTATATGAACCACCGCTGGCTCGGTGGCACGCTGACCAACTGGCAGACCGTGTCAAAATCCATCCAGCGCCTCAAGCACATCGACGAACAATCCGAGATCGGCTTCTCCGGCCTGACCAAGAAAGAGCGCCTGGGCATGGAGCGTGACCAAGGCAAGCTTCAGGCATCCTTGGGCGGTATCCGCGAAATGGGCGGTCGTCCCGACCTCATTTTCGTGATCGACGTGCGCAAAGAGCAGCTGGCCATTGCCGAAGCCAACAAACTGGGCATTCCGGTCGTGGCGGTGGTCGACACCAACTGCTCGCCCGACGGTGTTGACTACATCATCCCCGGCAACGACGACGCGGCGCGCGCCATCGCCCTCTACACCGATCTGGCTGCACGCGCTGCCCTCGACGGCATGTCCGCACAGCTGGGCGCCGCAGGCGTAGATCTGGGTGCCATGGAAGAAGCGCCCGCCGAGGAAGCCGTCGCCGAAGAGACACCAGCCGAGACACCCGCCGCAAGCTGAGGCCCGGCGCGGCAGAGTTGATGGGGCAGGGGCGACCCCCTGCCTCAGGTATTCATTCTTAGGATAGGAGACCCATAGCGATGGCAATTACAGCATCTATGGTCAAAGAACTGCGCGACACTACCGGTGCGGGCATGATGGACGCGAAAAAAGCGCTGACCGAGACCGCAGGCGATATGGAAGCGGCGGTCGATTGGCTGCGCACCAAGGGTCTGGCGAAAGCGGCCAAGAAATCGGGCCGTACCGCCGCGGAAGGTCTGGTCGCGGTCAAGGTAGAAGGCGGTCGCGGCGTCGCGGTGGAAGTCAATTCCGAGACGGATTTCGTAGGTAAAAACGCGGATTTCCAAAAAATGGTAGGTGGCATCGCCGATGTGGCCGTGTCGCAGCCCGATCTGGATGCGCTCAAAGCGGCTGATATGGGTGGCAAATCCGTAGAGCAGACGGTGACGGATGCCGTTGCGGTGATCGGTGAGAACATGTCGGTGCGCCGCATGGCCGCGATCGAGGGCGACACCGTCGTGTCCTACGTGCACAACGCCGCCGCCCCCGGCATGGGCAAGATTGGCGTGCTGGTTGCGATGACCGGTGGCGACGATGCCTTCGGCAAGCAGATCGCAATGCATATCGCAGCCGTTAATCCTGCGTCTCTCTCCGAGGATGATCTCGACCCCGCCGTGGTCGAGAAGGAAAAGCAGGTCCAGATCGACATCGCGCGCGAGAGTGGCAAGCCGGAGGCCGTGATCGAGAAGATGATTGTGGGCCGCATGAAGAAATTCATGGCTGAGATCACGCTTGTGAACCAGCAGTTCGTGATCAACCCGGACCTGACCGTGGGCGACGCCGCCAAAGAGGCGGGTGCCACCATCAACGGGTTCGTGCGTCTCGAAGTGGGCGAAGGCATCGAAGTGGTGAAAGAAGACTTTGCCGCCGAAGTGGCCAAAGCCGCAAAAGGGTAAATTACACGCGATATAGTATATGGAAGGGCGGTGAGCGAACGTTGCCGCCCTTTTTCGTGCCTGCATGCAAGCAGGTCCCCGAGGCCCGCCCCAAACGCGACAGCGCGGCCCGCTGTGGAGCCGCGCTGTGCAGTCAACCCCTGTAGACAAAAAACGCTCTGGGGAGAGCAGGGGCCGCTATGATCCGGCCAGCGAAGTCTGAAATAAACTTCACTGGTGCCGGAGGTCCGTCAGAGCTTTGTAATACCAAAGAGTTTCCGGGCCGTTTGCCAGATCTGCTAAGCTTTAACGATCTGACGTAGGGTAATGTGCGCCGCAATTTCCCCAAGGGAAAGTAAGGTATACCTTACCATTTGGTTAATTTCTGTTCGCGCTATGGATCCAGCACGAACATCTGGTTGGCAAAGGCAGCTTTCATCACGGCTTGGGCGGTCGTCTCCACGGCCAATGCATCGCGCGCCAGACGCAAATGTTTTTCGACCGTCGCTGCCGTCAGCCCCATGAGCATTGCGATGTCATGTGTCGTCTTTCCGTCGCCCACCCATTCTAGCGCTTCACGCTGGCGCGACGTCAAGGCGCGGTTCGGGGCGGAATAGGGCAGGGTCAGAATCTTGAGATGTACGATGTTATTCATCAACGTAATGTCGCGCCCGTGCACCGCCCAGACATCATCGATATCGCGCTGGTCCATATCCGCGCATGCAGTGAGCGCGATTGCACCCTTGTTCCGGGCAGAAATTGATTTGAAACTGATCGAATAGCCTGCCGTCACGCCCATATCGCGGTTGAACTCCAGCACGCGACGCTCCGCCGGTGTGAGGGTCTTGGTCCGCTCCATGTCCGCCAACAGGCGCCAGCTTTTCGCGCCTTCGTTCTCCAGCGCCCAATGCACCATCGGCGCATGGAAATAGTGGCCCTCATCGAGGAAAACTTCCGTATAGGCGCGCGAATGGTTGGTGAGAATGATGAAATCGCTCGGATCGCCAAGCGAGGTCGAACTCCGGTACCGGGTGAACCCATACAGCAGGCGGTCAAACCCGTATTCTGCCATCTTCTCCACATGAGCTTCCCACAGCTCTTCGATGCTCTTGCTGTCGGCCACGTCCAGAAGATAGCTGCGCAAGCTCATTCGCGCTTCCCGAGTTTTGCCGCCAGCGCATCGAGCGCCATCAGATATCCCTGCGCCCCGAACCCACAGATCTGCCCAAGCGCCACTTTGGACAAGTAGGAGGTGTGGCGAAACTCTTCACGGGCGTGGATATTACTCAGATGCACTTCCACCGTGGGAAGGGCGACCGAAGCGACCGCATCCATGAGCGCGATTGAGGTATGTGTGTAAGCGCCGGCGTTGATGACCAGCGCTTCCTGCGCGCCCTTGGCCGCATGGACCGCGTCGATCAGCACACCTTCGTGATTGGATTGCATAAACGCCAGGTCGAGACCAAGCCTCTCGGCACGGGCGGTACAGGCTGCTTCAATGTCCGAAAGCGTCGTATGACCATAGATGTCCGGCTGCCGCTGACCCAGCATATTGAGGTTGGGACCATTCAGAATGAGGACCGAGGGCATAGGATTTCCAATATTGCGCACGCCTCCAAACTTTGCCACCCGGTGCACGTTCTGTCTAGTCATGCTACGCCTCATGCAGGATCGCACGTAACTGCGGCGAGAGTGGTATGCTGGTTAGTTGCCCTGCCAAATATTTACATAATACTGATTATACATATTAGGTTGATGCCGATACCCAAATGAGCATTGACCTTCCACCCCGCTTTATGAAACCTGCGCGCATACCATCGCCTTACCGGAGCCGCCCATGGACCGTGCCGCTATCGTTCACCACAACTTTCTGCGCAGACTGTCCGAGAATGACCTGCCCGAAGGCCCCAAGCCGGATTTGACCGTGCCGGGCACCAAACTCATGGAGCTGTTTCGCAGTCAGGTACTGAGCCGGCAGCTCGATCGGACAAGCCGTGTGATGCAGGCTCAGGGCAAAGGGTTCTATACGATCGGCTCGTCGGGCCATGAAGGTATGGCTGCTGTTGCGGAAGCGCTTAGGCCTACCGATATGGCGTTCCTGCACTACCGCGATGCGGCGTTCCAGATACAGCGCGCCGCACAGGTGCCCGGCCAGCATCCCGTGTGGGACATGTTGCTGAGCTTTCGCGCCGCTGCCGCTGATCCGATATCGGGCGGCAGGCATAAGGTGTTGGGATCGCGCAGCCTTAACATCCCGCCGCAAACCTCTACGATCGCTAGTCATTTGCCAAAATCTGTGGGGGCCGCATATTCGCTCGGACTGGCCAAACGCAACGCGCCGGAGCATCGGTGCCTGCCTACGGATGCGATCGTCATGTCTAGTTTCGGGGATGCTTCCTCAAACCATTCCACGGCCCAGGGCGCGATCAACACCGCTTGTTGGACGAGTTTTCAGTCGGTACCCATGCCCATGCTTTTTGTATGCGAAGATAACGGTATAGGCATTTCGGTTCCCACACCGCGCGGCTGGGTCGCTGCGAATTTCAGTCAGCGACCGGGCTTGCGATACTTCGCCTGCGACGGTTTGGACATGGTTGAAACGCTGCGCGTGTCGCGCGCTGCTGCCGATTATGTGCGCCGCACGCGCAAGCCTGCCTTTCTGCACATCAGCACTGTACGTCTCTACGGCCACGCAGGCTCGGACGTGGAAATGACCTACCGTGACAAAGCCGCGATAGAGGCGTCCGAGGCTCAGGATCCCTTGCTCCACAGCGCGCGCATCCTGCGTGATGCAGACGTGAGCACACCCGCGCAATCCCTCGAAGTATATCACGAAATAGAGAAAACCTGCACCCGTGTCGCTGCGGAAGTGATGGACAAGCCGCCGCTGGCTACGGCGTCCGACGTGATGGCGAGCATCATTCCCCCGCAGCGCCAGTGCCAGCCGACCAACGGTCCCACCCCCGAGGCGCGCGCGAAGGTTTTCGGAACCGATATCAAACAGATGCAAGAGCCGCAGCCGATGAACCGCCTGATCGGCTGGGCGCTTGCAGACCTGATGGTGACGCATCGTGAAATCATCGTCGCGGGCGAAGATGTGGGACGCAAGGGAGGCGTCTACGGCGTCACGCAAAAGCTGCAAAACCGCTTCGGCCCCGACCGCGTGATCGATACCCTGCTTGACGAGCAGTCCATCCTCGGCCTCGCAATCGGGATGGCACATAACGGTTTTATTCCTATTCCCGAAATTCAATTCCTCGCGTATCTGCACAACGCCGAGGACCAGCTGCGCGGTGAAGCAGCCACGCTGAGCTTTTTCTCCGACGGCCAATACACCAATCCGATGGTGCTGCGCATCGCGGGTCTGGGCTATCAAAAAGGGTTCGGCGGGCACTTTCACAACGATAACTCCCTGGCTGTGTTGCGCGACATTCCGGGCCTCATCATCGCGTGCCCGTCCAATGGCGCGGATGCCGCGATGATGCTACGCGAGGCAGTGCGCCTTGCGCGCGAGGAACAGCGCGTCGTCGTCTTCATCGAGCCCATCGCCCTCTACCCGATGCGCGATCTTGACGTGGACGGTGATGCCAATTGGCTCACCCGCTACCCCGCGCCCGATCAGCGCCTTCCCATCGGCGAAATCGGCCAGCGTGGAGCGGGCACAGATCTTGCAATCATCAGTTATGCCAATGGTTTCTATCTCTCTCTTAAAGCGCGCCGGGAGATCGAGGCCCTGGGGATCGACCTGCGGGTGATCGACATGCGCTGGCTCGCGCCCCTGCCCCATGCCGCGTTGCTGGAGGCAACGGTAGGGTGCACGAACATTCTCATCGTGGATGAATGCCGCGCCACAGGCAGCCAGTCCGAAGCGCTCATGGCACTGTTTGCGGAGGCGGGGCGCGAGCGTGTCGCAAGAGTTTGCGCACAAGACAGCTTCATCGCAACAGGTCCCGCCTATGCCGCCACCCTTCCTTCCGTCCAAAGCATAACCGACGGAGCCCGCGCATTGGTCGCGTCATGAGCCGCCAAACGGCCGTGCTCATCTGTCCAGGCCGCGGCACCTACAACAAAGCGGAGCTTGGCACGCTCACGCGCGATCATGGCGACCATCCGCTGCTGGCCGACTGGGACGCCCTGCGCGCGGATGCAGGACAGGAAACGCTGAGCGCACTCGACACCGCAGAGCGGTTTTCACCGGCGCGGCACACGACAGGCGACAACGCCTCGGCGCTCATCTACGCCTACAGCTACCTTGATGCACAGCGCGCGGCGCAAAGCCATGACATCGTTGCGGTGACGGGGAATTCGCTGGGCTGGTACATCGCGCTTGCAGTCGGCGGTGGCACGAATGCGCTGCACGGTATGCGCATCGTCAACACCATGGGAACCCTCATGCACAAGGAAGCACCGGGCGGTCAGGTCCTCTATCCTTTCGTGGATGAGACGTGGCGCGCTATTGCGGGTGAAGAGGCGCGGCTCAGATCCCTGATCGCGGAAATCGACGCGACCTCGCACCATAAGCTTGCTCTGTCGATCCATCTGGGCGGCATGCTGGTTGTTGCAGGTAACGACGCGGGCCTGTCCGCTTTCGAGCTTGCAGTTACAAGCGATCCCTCGCGCAGCCCCCTGCGCTTGCAAAATCATGCAGCGTTTCACACCTCCCTGATGCGCCCCGTGGCGCACAAGGGTCGCGACGCGCTGCCAAACTCGCTTTTCAAAGACCCTCATACCCCCCTGATCGATGGACGTGGCGCGGTATGGCGCCCCCGCGCCACAGACCTCACAAGCCTGCGCAACTATACCCTTGGGCATCAGATCACCGAGACCTATGATTTCACCGCCGCTGTCCAATCCGCCGCGCGTAATTTCGCGCCCGAGCGGTTTATCATCACCGGTCCCGGCACCACATTAGGCAGCGCCGTGGCCCAGGCGCTCATCGCGATCGAATGGCAGGGCATCGCCAGCAAGCTCAGCTTTCAGGCGCGCCAAATCGAAAACCCGCTGATCATCAGCATGGGCCGAGCAGATCAACGCGAATTGGCGCTCTGACGCCCCTCTTCATTTTGCCCTTTAAACTCATATCCCACCGATCCGGCAGGCGAGTCGCTCAGCCCAACGCATAGCCTGTCCCGCGCACGGTCCGAATGGGATCCGCTCCGCCGGGTCCGGACAATACCTTGCGCAGCCGCGCCACATGGACATCGACAGTGCGCGTATCGACATAAACATCCCGCCCCCACACAAGATCAAGCAATTGATCGCGACTGAACACGCGCCCCGGCTTCTCCATCAAGGTGATCAGCAGGCGGTATTCCGTCGGACCCAGCTTGATCGCGTTGCCCGCGCGGGTCACGCGGTGGGTTTCGGGATTGAGCTCGATGTCATCGAAGGACAGCAAATCGCCCGCCGCCGACGGGCACGCGCGGCGGATCTGGGTGCGCACACGCGCCATCAGCTCGCGCAGGTTGTAGGGCTTGACCACATAGTCATCCGCGCCGGTATCGAGGCCACGCACGGCATCCACCTCCTCTGAGCGCGCGCTGAGCATGATGACCGGGATGTGCCGCGTGTCGCTCCGCGTCTTGATCCGGCGACACACCTCAATGCCCGACAACAGCGGCATCATCCAATCGAGAATGATCAGATCCGGTGCCGCTTCGTCGACCAGTAGCATCGCCTCCTCCCCGTTGTCGGCCCGGCGCACGGCATATCCCTCCGCCTCGAGATTGTAGGCCAGTAATTCGCGCTGTGCCGGCTCATCCTCCACCAGCAGGACATCCATTCGGCGTGATGTCATGTCCCTCAGCCCTGCATGTTCACGGAAGTCTCATCGGCCTTTGGTCGGGCATCTTCTGGGTGCATGCCCGTCACGAGATAAATCACCTGCTCGGCCATCGACGTGCAATGATCGCCCATGCGTTCAACGTTCTTGGCAATGAAATGCAGGTGCATACAGGCCGTGATGTTGCGCGGGTCCTCCAGCATGTAGGTCAGGAATTCGCGGAACAGGGCGTTGTACATCTGGTCGAGGTCTTCGTCACGCGCGATCACATCCGCCGCCAGATTGGCATCCCGGCGAATATAGGCATCGAGCGAATCCTTGAGCATCTCTTCCGCCAGCCGCGCCATGCGGCGGATCGCACCGGTCCCGTCGCTCACTGGCGGCATCTGCGACAGAACACTGGTGCGCTTGGCCATATTCTTGGCATAGTCACCGATCCGCTCGAGATTGCCGGAGATTTTCATGACGCTGAGGATCATCCGCAGATCGACGGCCGTGGGGGCGCGCAAAGCAATGACCCGCGCCGCGTTCTCGTTGATTTCCGCTTCCAGCACGTCGATGACCTTATCGGCGGCGCGCACACGCTCGGCCAGCGGCTCATCGCGCGTCTCAAGACTTTTGGCCGCCTGCTTGATCGCATCCTCGACCAGCCCGCCCATCTTCATGATCTGCGCCTGCACTCTTTCGAGGTCGCGGTCAAAGGCGGAGGCGATGTGATTTTGCTCTTCCATGGTCCTAACCGATCCTTCCGGTGATATAGCTTTCCGTGCGCGGGTCTTCGGGTGTGGTAAAGATTTTGTCGGTGTCGCCGAATTCCACGAGGTGTCCGAGGTGGAAGAAAGCGGTGCGCTGGCTCACGCGCGCGGCCTGCTGCATGGAGTGGGTGACGATTACCACCGAGTAACTCTGGCGCAACTCGTCGATCAGTTCTTCGACCTGGGCTGTGGCGATGGGATCAAGGGCGGAGCACGGCTCGTCCATCAGCAGCACCTCAGGCTCGGTTGCGATGGCGCGCGCGATGCACAGGCGCTGCTGCTGGCCGCCCGACAGGCCCGTCCCGGGGGCGGCAAGACGGTCTTTGACCTCATCCCAGATCGCACCGCGGCGCAACGCTCTCTCGACGATCTCGTCAAGCTCGGATTTATTGCGCGCCATGCCGTGGATGCGCGGGCCATAGGCTACGTTGTCGTATATGGATTTCGGGAACGGATTGGGTTTCTGGAAGACCATGCCGACCTTGGCGCGCAGCTGCACGGGATCGACTTTGGGATCGTTGATGTCTTCGTCGTCGATGAGGATCTGCCCTTCCATCCGTGCGATGTCGATGGTGTCGTTCATCCGGTTGATACAGCGCAGAAACGTCGACTTGCCACAGCCCGACGGGCCGATGAATGCCGTGACCGTTTTGTCTTCGATCTCGACATTCACGTCCTTGATGGCATGATTGTCGCCATAATAGACCTGCACATTGCGGGCGGAAATTTTCGAAGTATTGGCCACTTGAGCCTCCGGTGTTTGAAGTACGTCTCGCATAATCAGCTCCGTTACCAGCGCCGCTCGAAGCGGCGACGCAACATTACGGCGAGGAAGTTCATGCTGATCAGGAATACCAGCAGGATGATGATACCCCCCCACGCGCGCTCGTAGAACGCAGGGTCGGAGCGTTTGGCCCATTCGTAGATCTGCGCCGGCATCGCGGAATTGGGGCTGAGCAGCGCCTCGTTGATCGTCTCGGGCCCGTTGGACGCAATGAAGCCGACCATGCCGATCAGGAGCAGCGGCGCGGTCTCGCCCAGGGCCTGGGCCAGCCCGATGATGGTGCCCGTCAGGATCCCTGGCGCGGCAAGCGGCAGCACGTGGTGGAACACCGATTGCATCTTGGAGGCCCCCACACCAAGTGCTGCATCGCGGATGGAGGGCGGCACGGATTTGAGCGAAGCGCGCGTCGAGATGATGATTGTGGGCAGCGTCATCAGGGTCAGGACAAGCCCGCCGACCAAAGGCGCGGAGTTGGGCAGATGCATGTAGTTGATGAATACCGCCAGCCCCAGAATACCGAACACGATCGAGGGCACAGCCGCGAGGTTGGAGATATTGACCTCGATGATGTCGGTGATCCAGTTCTTGGGCGCAAACTCTTCCAGATAGATGCTGGCCGCGACCCCGATGGGCAGGGCCAGCGCCAGCACCACCAGCATCATCGTGAGCGAGCCCACCATGGACACGCCGAACCCCGCCGCCTCGGGCCGCGCGTCCGAACTGTCGGCGCCGGTGATGAAAGAAGCGTTGAGCCGTTTCTCGATCACACCCGCATCCACGAGTTGATCGACAAGATCGAGCTGTTCGACGCTGATGTTCTTGTCGTTGGCGATGCTCTCCCGGCTCACCCGATCCTTGAGGTAGCCGTCCACGCGCCCGGAGGCCAGAAAATTGAACTCGACCGTTTGCCCGATGAGCGACGGGTCGGCCAGCACCGCGTCGCGCATCTGCGCCTCCGCCCCTTTTGACAGCAGGGCGGACATGTCCTTGGGCGCCATGTCTGATTGCAGCGCGGTCGTGGCCACGAGCGTCTCGAACGCGTCGTTCAACAGCGGTTTGTACCCGAAGGTGGAGACCTTGCGGATCTCTGCCGGATCCCGGTTGCCGGTCTTATCCAGACGCGCCTCGTCCAGTGTCACTTCGAGCGTCAGGAACGTCTGTTGAAACGCGCCGGTGCCGCGACTGATGATGGTGGTCAGCAAGATGACCAGCATGACGACGCCCAGCCCGATGGCGATCAGGCCATAGGCCTTGAAGCGCGCCTCAGCACGGTTTCGTTTCACCGTGCGCGCGTCTTGCTTGAGCAGTGAGATATGTGCGGTGTCGGTCATTCGTATTGCTCCCGGTATTTGCGCACGATGTAGAGGGCAAAGACGTTGAGGCCCAACGTGATGATGAACAGGGTTAAGCCGAGTGCGAATGCCACCAGCGTCTCTGGGCTGGCGAAATCATTGTCGCCCGTCAGCTGACTCACGATGCGGGTGGTGATGGTGGTCATCGCCTCGAACGGGTTGCCGGAGAAGCGCGCGATGGCCCCTGCCCCCAACACCACGATCATCGTCTCGCCAATGGCGCGTGAGGCCGCGAGCAGGATAGCACCCACGATCCCCGGCAGCGCGGCGGGCAGCACCACGTTGCGGATCGTCTCGGATGGCGTGGCGCCGAGACCGTAGGAGCCATCACGCAGGCTTTGCGGGACCGCGTTGATAATGTCGTCGCTGAGCGAGGAGACGAAGGGGATAAGCATGATGCCCATCACCAGTCCTGCGGTCAGCACCGCCGTTGCCCCAGCCATCAGCGGATCGCCATCGCGCAGGCCCTCGGCGCTCAAGAGGCCCCCCGCACCGAACAGATCCACAAGGAAGGGCCCAACGGTGAGCAGCGCGAAAAGGCCGTAGACGATTGTGGGAATACCGGCGAGGATTTCGAGCAGCGGCTTGGCCACCGCACGTAGCTTCGGCCCCGCGTATTCGCTCAGGTATATCGCGGCGAACAGGCCGATGGGCACGGCGACCAACAGCGCGATGACGGAGATATAAAGCGTCCCCCACAGCAGGGGCAGGAACGACAGCTCACTGTTGCCCCGGAAATTCGGCGCCCAGGAGCCGCCGAAGAAAAAGTCACGCCAGGAATGCAGGGAAAAGAAATTGGCCGTCTCGAACACCATCGACAGCACGATGCCCACGGTCGTGAGGATCGCCAGCGAGGCCGCCGTGATCAGCAGTGCCATAACCCCCCGCTCAACCACGTTGCGGGCGCGAAACGCGGGATCTGCCGCGCGCACGGCCAATGCCAGACCGCCAAGGGCCAGCACGATCACCATCACGGCCCGCAGTGCGTCCCACCGCGCGTCGAGCGCACGTGAGGTTTGCGCCGCGGCCAGAACGTAGGGCTCCACGGCGGAACCAAGGGCCACGCCCACACCGGCGAGCGTGCCGCGCAAACCCGCCGGATCGTCGCGCAGCGCCGCGATGCTTTGCGCATCAAGGACCCCCTGCTCGATTGCGGTGCCCAAACCGTCGGCCACGCGCTTCACATCACTGAGCACGAGCGAGGCATTGCCGCTGCTTGAGACCATATCGGCGGGCAGCAATGGCAGGATCGCGTTTTGGATCAGCATCGGCTGCGCCAGCAGCCAGATCACCATCACTCCTAGTGCGGGCACGGCCGATAACATCGCAGCCGTCATGCCGTAGTAGTTGGGAAGCGAATGCAACAGTCGGGCGTCCCCACCGGCGCGCGCAAGGGCGCGACTACGCGCCGTGACATAGCCCGCAAAGGCGATGACGAGGACAATCACCGTGAGCGTCAGGGGATTTCCGAGAGAAGAGAGAAACATAAAAGCTCCGCCGATAGGCGTCAAAGGTAAGGGGCCGCCTTCGCAAGCAGCCCCTTGTGGTCAAGCACATTGCGGACGGATTAGGAACCGCCACCGATCACTTTTTCATTGGCGATGGCGTCCTGCGTCTCGGCCAGAGCCGGGTCCGACACGAGGCCATAGGCCGCCAGCGGGCCATCGGGGCCTGCGATCTCGTCTGCGACGAAGAATTCAGCGAATTCCTTGAGGCCGGGGATCACGCCGATATGCGCTTTCTTGATGTAGAAGAACAAGGGGCGCGAGACGGGGTATTCACCCGACGAGATCGTCTCGGTGTTGGGCTCGATACCGGACATGGTGGCCACCTGAAGGCGGTCGGTGTTGTTCTCGTAAAAGGCCAGACCGAAGACGCCGATCCCGTTCTTGTTGCTGTCGATGCGCGCCAGCGTTTCGGTATAGTCGCCGTCGATGTCCACGGAAACGCCGTCTGTGCGGATTGCCATGCACTTGCCCTCTGCCGCGTCCTCATCCACGCCCGCGTCGAGCATCGCCTGGAAGAAGCCACCGTCTTCACACCCTGCGAGGATCACTTTCTCCTCGAAGACTTCGCGTGTGCCGTGCTTGGTGCCCGGGATATAGGCTGCAATGGGTTGTGCCGGAAAATCGGGGTTCACCTGATCCCAGGACTGGAACGAATTGGCAACCAGCTCACCGTCGATGAAGTGCTCTGCGGCCAGTGCTTTGTACCAGTCTTCCGGTGTGAACTCGAACGAGTTGCCGTCGATGTCAGAGGCGAAGACGATCCCGTCATAGCCGACCCGCACTTCGATGATATCCGTTACGCCGTTCTCCGCGCAGGCGGCAATCTCGCGCTCACGGATCTGGCGCGAGGCGTTGGCGATGTCGATGGTGTTTTCGCCCACACCTTCGCAGAACCGCTTGAGACCCGCAGAGGAGCCACCGGATTCGACGACCGGCGTCGGGAATTCGAAGTTCTCGCCGAAGGCTTCGGCCACGATGGACGCGTAAGGCAGCACGGTGGAAGAGCCCGCCACCTGAACCTGATCGCGCGCGGCGGCTGCTGTTGCGGATACGGCCGCGATGGCCAAAGCGGACGTTGTGAGTTTTGCGAAGGACATAAAGTCTCCTGTCAGCATTTTTTGGATCACCCCCATTGGTGATTGAGCATCTTATCGTCGACACATGCTGTCATTTTGTGACAGTAACGTTACAGTTTTATGACACAATTCGCCTTGCACTTTCCTCTCATTGGCCAAAGATCTGGTCAGATGAGAGGTAAAATAACTTTAAATTCAGACCCTTGTCCGAGTGTGGAGGTGATCTTGATCCGCCCGCGATGGCGGTTGAGGATATGTTTTACAATCGCGAGGCCCAGACCCGTGCCGCCCAAAGCGCGGCTTCGGTGGCTGTCGGCACGGTAGAATCGCTCCGTCAGACGCGGCAGGTGCCGTGCATCGATTCCAGGCCCCTCATCGCGCACGCGCACCGTCACACCGGGCGCGCGCAGCGCATCGAGATGCGCGTGACGCTCTAGCGTGACGAAAACGCGCTTTCCCTCGCCGCCGTATTTGATCGCGTTCTCGATGAGATTTGTGAACACCTGCATAAGTTGGTCCACGTCGCCGGTCACATCGACCGGACCGTCGGGCATCTGCGGAACCAGCGTCACATCACCCTCCACCGCCAGCGGATTGAGATTGCGCAGCGTGGTGGCCAGGATCGCCGCCACATCTGCCGTGCCGGTCGGGCGCACTCGCTGATCCGCCTCCAATCGGCTTAGCGACAAAAGATCACCCACCAGACGGTTCATCCGCTCGGTCTCGAGCAGCATGATATCGAGGAACCGCGCACGCGCGCCCGCGTCCTCCCGCGCCGGACCTTGCAGCGTCTCGATAAACCCCATCAGCGCCGTGAGCGGCGTGCGCAGCTCATGGCTCACGTTGGCGACGAAATCGCGGCGCATCTGCCCTGCGGCGGCGACCATGGTGATGTCCTGAAACGTCAGCAGCGCGATTCCGGTATCGCCCACCTGATCGGCACAGACGCTATAGGTCACGTCATTCGCGTTCTCGCGGGTGGTATAAAGCGCGTTGCGGCGCGCACCGTCGGCCAGGCAACCCTCTACCGCTTCGACAACCGCGGGCTGGCGCAGGACGGTGATGAAATGGCGGCCCTGCGCGGGCATGCCGAGGAGCGTGCGGGCGGCGTCGTTGATCGCAACGATCTGTTCGCCGCGATCGATGGCGAGTGCGGGCAGCGGCAGGGCCGCGATCACGTCCGAGACGGGCAGCGGCGTCCCCACCCCCCTCAGAGCGCCTTCAGCTCGGTGGCAAAACGCGCGGCGTTGTCCTGATAATGCAGCGCGCTCAGCCTCAGTCCCTCGATGGCTTTTTCGTCGAGGGCGCGCACCACCCTGCCCGGCACGCCCATCACGAGGCTGCCGTCGGGGATGACCTTATTCTCGGTGATGAGCGCCCCCGCCCCGATCAGGCAGTTCTTGCCGATCCGGGCGCCATTCAGGATCGTCGCTCCCATGCCGATCAGCGTATTGTCGTCGATTGTGCAGCCATGCAGCATGACCTTATGCCCGATGGTGCAATTCTCGCCGATGCTCAGCGGATAGCCGATATCGGTATGGAAAACACAGTTTTCCTGCACGTTCGATCCTTTGCCGACGGTGATCACCTCGTTGTCGCCGCGCAGAGTGCTTCCGAACCAGACGGAGGATTTCGCGGCCAGCACCACATTGCCGATCACATTGGCATCGGGTGCGACCCATGCGGAGCCATCCACTTTGGGGGCGAGTTCGGAAAGTGCGTAAAGGGTCATTTGAGGTCCTCGAATTGGCTTTGCAATAGGCGTACATGATCGGACAGGCGCGGCTGTTGGGCCACGCGCATCCGCTCGGCCCTGATGATGGTTTTCAGTTTTTCTTCCGTCTGCTCCAGCGAGTCGTTGACCAGTACGTAGTCATATCCGTCCCAGTGGCTGATCTCATCCCAACTCTTGCGCATGCGCTTTGCGATGGTATCGGGCGTATCCTGGCCCCGCGACGTCAGTCTGCGGTGCAGTTCGGGGATCGAGGGGGGGAGGATGAAAATCGACAGTGTATGTGGTCCCAACGCGGAGGTGCGGATCTGCTGTGCGCCCTGCCAATCAATGTCGAACAGCACGTCGCGCCCGGCGCTGATCGCATCCTGCACCGGTGCTTTGGGTGAGCCGTAGTTGTTGCCGAAGACGTGTGCGTGCTCCAGCATCTCGCCCTCAACCACCCAACGCCGGAAATCAGCCTGGGTCACGAAGAAATAGTCGCGCGCGTGGATCTCCCCAGCGCGCGGCTCCCGCGTGGTAGCCGAAATGGAAAATTTGAGCGAGGGGTCCCAAGCCATCAACTGCTTGGCGAGCGTGGATTTGCCCGCGCCCGACGGGGAGGACAGGATGATAAGAAGGCCGCGCCGGTCTGTCATAGTCTACTCCACATTCTGCACCTGCTCGCGCAGCTGATCGATCACCGCCTTGAGCGCAAGGCCCACGCGGGTCAGATCGTTGTTTTGCGCCTTGGCGCACAGGGTATTCGCCTCGCGGTTGAATTCCTGCATCAGAAAATCAAGCTTGCGGCCAACGGGCTCCGACCCGTCCAAAAGCATATGTGCCGCGACCACATGGGCGCGCAGGCGGTCGATCTCTTCGGTGATGTCGGCTTTGACTGCGATGAGCGCAAGCTCGGCCGCGATGCGGTCCGGCTCGATCGCGTCCACATTGTCCATGACCCGCGCCAGATTGCGCTGCATCGCCGCTGCGGTGAGCGCGCCGCGCGCCTGTGCAAGGTTCGCGGCCTCATCGGTGAGCGTCTCAATCTGCGCCAGCTGGTCCCGCATTACGGTCGCGAGTGCGGCGCCCTCGGTGCTGCGCACAGCATTGAAATCAGCCAATACGTCCTGAAATTCACTCAGCAAAACCGTCGCCAGCGCATCGTTATCGTCTTCGGCTACTGCCTGTTCCAGCACGCCGCGCATGGTGACGATATCCGTGGCCTTGGAGGGGGCAAGCGAGACACCGGCATCCATCGCCGCCGCCTCGATCCGGCCAAGTGCGTCGAGCACGGTGGCAAGCTGGCTCATGTTGACGGCGAGCGCGCCGCCCCCTTCCTCGCGCATCACGCGCAGGCCAAGCGTGACGTTGCCCCGTGCGACCCCGGCCGCCAGTGCCTTGCGCAAGCCGCTCTCCAGCGCAGGGATCCAATCGGGCACGCGCACCCGCAGATCAAGGCCCTTGCCGTTGACCGCGCGCAGCTCCCAGCTCCAGCTGTGGGGGCCGTGCGTGCCTGATTTCGTGGCAAATCCTGTCATTGATTTGATCATGGCGTTGGTCCCGGCAATTCCTCTTGGGGTCCGGCATAGGGTTTTTCCCCCCGTATCTGCAAGCCCCCTTGCCGCGATATAACCAAGAGCCTTGCGGAGGGTGCGTTAACCCTTCGGATCGAAATGTGACCGATTTGAGGCAGCGTTTGTTATACATCTATTAACGACGGACAGAGCGCAGGATGCGCAAACAGGCACCAGATCGCCTGAAAGCCGCACAAAATGCGGATTTCCGCCACTTTCCCCGAGCAAGACGAAAACAGGAATGAGAGGTTCAATGGACAATTCATGCAAAAACCAGCAGAATGTTGTAACCATGTCAAACTATCAGCCCCATAGCGGATACGCCCCCCTCTCGCTTGTTGAGGCCTATTGGGACGCGTTGCGCGCAGGTCGAGAGATGCCCAAGCGCGCGGAGATCGATCCGCGCGGGATCGAGAGCGCGCTCGAGTATGCCTTTATCCTTGAGAGGGTAGCCCCCGGCGTGGCGCGACTGCGCATCGCGGGCAGCCATCTGCACGATGTCATGGGTATGGAAGCACGCGGCATGCCGCTCACGGCATTTTTTGAGCGCGATGTGCGCACCCGCGTCGCGGGTCTGCTTGAGGAAGTATTCCAGACACCCGGCGTGGCCGAGATCAACATGCACTCCACCGGGTCGCTGGGACAACCAGCGCTGGATGCGCGTATGATCCTGCTCCCTCTGAAGAGCGATCTGGGCGACGTCAGCCGCATCCTTGGCTGTTTGGTGACGTTGGGAGAATTGGGCGAGGTCCCGCGCCGCTTTGATATTCGTGCTACATCCATGCGCAGCCTTTCCGGCGGGCCAGTGCCGCACGGAGCGGAGCCTCGGGTACCCGGATTTGCCGCGCCCAAGGCACCTTTCGTAGCGCAGCACACAACAGAGCCAGAGCCGGAAAGCACGAAAAAGCGTCCGCCCTACCTGCGCGTGGTGCAACCCGACGAGTGATCGCGGCCGGGTCGCGTGGAGCCGCGGCAAGCGCCGCCAGCCCCGCGTGACCGGTTGGCCTAGACGACCTGCTGCGCTGCGGCCTTATCGCGGCGTGCACTCAGCTCTTTGGCCACGAGGAAGGCAAGCTCCAACGACTGGCTCGCGTTCAGACGCGGATCGCAGGCCGTGTGATAGCGGCTCGACAGGTCTTCATCGGTGACTGCGCGTACACCGCCGGTACATTCCGTAACGTCCTGCCCCGTCATCTCAAAGTGTACGCCGCCGGGCACCGTACCTTCGGCGCCGTGCACGCCAAAGAACTCGCGCACTTCACGCAGCACGCTCTCGAAGGGGCGGGTTTTGTAGCCTGAGGAGGATTTGATGGTGTTGCCGTGCATCGGGTCGCATGTCCAGACGACGTTTGCACCTTCTTCACGCACCGTCTTGATCAGGCGCGTGAGGTGATCGCCCACGGCCCCTGCCCCAAATCGCGCGATGAGGGTCAGGCGCCCCTCCTCGTTGCTCGGGTTCAATTTGACCATCAGCTTCTTGAGGTCGTCGGCCTCCATCGTGGGGCCGCATTTGAGCCCGATCGGGTTTTGAACGCCGGAGGCAAATTCAACATGCGCGCCATCGGGCTGGCGTGTGCGATCCCCGATCCAGATCATGTGGCCGGAGCCTGCGAGCCATTTGCCGGTTTCGGCCTCCTGACGGCACAGCGCCTCCTCGTACTCCAGCAAAAGCGACTCGTGACTGGTGTAGAACTCGACCGATTGCAACGTGTGCGCGTTCTCGGGCGAGACACCGGCAGCGGCCATGAAATCAAGCGTATCGGAGATGCGCGCGGCGAGATCGCGGTACTTCGCCGCCTTCTCTCCGTCGGTGAAGCCAAGCGTCCAGCCGTGCACTTTGTGCACATCCGCATAGCCGCCCGTCGAGAAGGCGCGCAGCAGGTTCAGCGTGGCTGCGGCCTGGGTATAGGCGCGCCTCATGTTTTCGGGGTTGGGGATACGGGCTTCGGGCGTGAAGTCGAGATCGTTGATGATGTCGCCCCGGTAGCTGGGCAACTCGACACCGTCGATCGTCTCCATATTGGCGGAGCGCGGCTTGGCGAACTGGCCCGCCATCCGGCCCACTTTGATCACCGGCACCTTGGCACCGTAAGTCAGCACCACCGCCATTTGCAGCATCACCTTGAAAGTGTCGCGGATCATGTCGGAGTTGAACTGCTCGAAGCTTTCTGCGCAATCGCCGCCCTGCAACAAAAACGCATCGCCGCGCCCGGCAGCGGCCAGATGCTTTCGCAGGCGCCTTGCCTCGCCCGCAAAGACCAAAACCGGATAGCGTGAAAGCTGTGCCTCGACTTCGTTCAACGCTGCCTGATCGGGATAGTCGGGCATTTGAATGCGCGGGGCGGCGCGCCAGCTTGATTTGCTCCAGGTGGTCATGGGTTTCAACTCCGGTCAGGGGCGCTGCGCGCCGCCAATGGCGCGCAAGCACAGTATCAGGCGTCTCGTATACAAAAGCATGGCCAGAGTGACCATAACCCATTTGTGCGCTTGACCTCTCTTTTAACCTCATGCCCTAGTGATTCACTAAAAATGTGCTAAGCTTGAAAAATTATGGAATTACCGTGATCGCCCAAACACCTCACGCACAACGTGTCCTCCAGGACGCAGACAGGCCCAAGCGGTATGTCTTCGTCTTGTTGGACAACTTCAGCCTGTTGTGTTTCTCGACCGCGGTCGAGAGCCTGCGTATCGCCAATCGCATGGCGGGGCGACAGCTCTATCAATGGAAGTTGATCGGTGAGGGCGGCGAGCAGGCTGCGTGCTCTGCGGGCACCGTGTTTCAGCTTGAGGACGATCTCGGCGATATGGACCGCGACGACACTGTGCTGGTCTGCTCGGGAATTGACGTGCAGAAGGCAACGACGAAGAAGGTGCTGTCGTGGCTGCGCCGGGAAGCGCGCAAGGGGTTGACCATCGGAGGGCTGTGCACGGGGGCCTATTGTCTGGCCAAGGCCGGATTGCTCAACGGGAAGCGCGCGACGATCCATTGGGAAAATCAGGACAGCTTTAGCGAGGAATTCGAGGATGTCACGCTCACCAAATCGGTCTTTGTGGTCGACCATAACCGTCTGACCACGGCGGGTGGCACCTCGTCGATAGATCTGATGCTCAAACTCATCGCAGATGATCAGGGCGAGGATCTGGCCAATGCGGTCGCCGATCAGCTCATCTACAGCTCCATCCGTACCGATCAAGACACCCAACGCCTCAGCGTGCCGACGCGCATCGGCGTGCGCCATCCGAAGTTGAGCCAGGTCATCCAGATCATGGAAAGCAACATCGAGGAGCCGATCAGCCCCTCGATCCTCGCGCAGGACGTCGGCATGTCCACCCGACAGCTCGAGCGGCTGTTTCGCCGCTATCTCAATCGCTCACCAAAACGCTATTACATGGAGCTGCGCCTGCAAAAAGCGCGCAACCTGTTGATGCAGACGGATATGAGCGTGATTAACGTCGCACTCGCCTGCGGCTTTGCCTCACCGTCGCATTTTTCCAAATGCTACCGCGCGCATTACGACACCACGCCCTACCGCGAGCGCGGCAGCCATGCGGCGCGTCTGTCGATCTGAAAAGAGGCTTTGCGTGGCCGCCGGGTTCGGCATCATGTGTCAGTTGCGCACGCGTGACTTGCACAAAAAACAAGCGGCAGATCCGCAAAAACCCGCAAAATAAGGACGATACACGAAAAAAATCCGCTTCTCTTTTGCGCATACCGCGCATAGGCTATTCCGCGAACATTACGTTCCAACATGGGAGACATAAATGAAAAAGATGCTTATGGCCACAACGGCTGCGGTATTCGTGGCGACCGGCGCTTACGCTCAGGACGTCAAACTTGGGATCATCTTCGGCTTCACCGGCCCGATCGAATCGCTCACCGGTCCGATGGCGTCAGGCGCGGAAATGGCGATCACGGAAGTGTCCGAAAGCGGTCTGCTGCTCGACGGGATGACGGCATCGGGCATGCGTGTCGACTCCGGGTGCATCGACAACGGTCTGGCCGTGTCGAACGCCGAGCGTCTGATCGCCGATGGCGTGGCGGGCATCGTGGGTGCGGACTGCTCCGGTGTGACCGGTGCGGTGCTGCAAAACGTGGCCATTCCGAACGGTATGGTGATGATCTCGCCCTCCGCCACCTCCCCCGGCCTCACTACGATGGAAGACAACGGCCTGTTCTTCCGCACCTCCCCGTCCGACGCGCGTGAAGGCGAAGTCATGGCGGAGATATTGCAGGAGCGTGGCGTGGAATCCATCGCGCTGACCTATACCAACAACGACTATGGCAAAGGCCTCGCGGATGCGATTGAATCCTCGTTCAAGGCGTTGGGCGGTGAAGTGACCATCGTCGCGGCCCATGAAGACGGCAAAGCAGACTATTCCGCCGAAGTCGGCGCGCTGGCCTCTGCGGGCGGTGATTTGCTAGTCGTCGCAGGCTACCTTGACCAAGGCGGTGCTGGCGTCATCAGAGCGGCGCTGGACGCAGGCGCGTGGGAGCAGTTCGGGCTGCCCGGCGGTATGATCGGTGACAACCTGCCCGCCACCATCGGCCCTGATCTGAACGGCTCTTACGGACAGATCGCAGGTTCGGAAGGGCCCGGCATCGAGGCGTTTTCGGCCATGGCCGAAGAGGGCGGGTTCGACGGCACGTCGCCCTACACGCCAGAAAGCTATGACGCCGCAGCTTTGCTGTTGCTCGCCATGCAGGCGGCGGGATCCACCGATCCTGCGGTCTACAAGGACAGCATCCTCGACGTGGCCAACGCTCCCGGCGAGCAGATCTTTCCGGGCGAGCTTGCCAAGGCGCTTGAGCTGATCGCAGCGGGCACCGACATCGATTATGTCGGCGCATCCGCCGTTGAGCTGATCGGCCCCGGCGAGTCTGCAGGCTCATACCGCATGATCGAAGTAAAAGACGGCGTAAACGAAACCGTCGGTTTCAAATAAGCGATTGCCCGAAAGGGCACGCACGGAAGACAGCCCGGGGAGACTTCCTTGGGCTGTTTTCACAAGGAGGGACCGCACCCGTGACACGACACGGGCAGCTGTACGGGGAAGACGCATATGATCGTCGTTGACGGTTTACACAAGAGTTTTGGCGGCTTTCAGGCCGTGGACGGCGCAAGCTTGACCATCGAGGAAGGGTCGATCACCGGATTGATCGGACCAAATGGCGCGGGAAAAACGACGCTTTTCAACGTGATCGCAGGTGTTCTTAAACCGACATCCGGCACGGTGCGTATGGCGGGCGAGGATATTACCGGCCTGCCGCCGCATACACTGTTTCACAAAGGCCTGCTGCGCACGTTCCAGATCGCCCATGAATTTCATTCAATGACCTGTCGCGAGAACCTGATGATGGTGCCGGGGGGGCAATCGGGCGAGACGCTGTGGAACACATGGTTCGGGCGCAAGCGGATCGCGGATGAGGAACGCGCGTTGGCGGCGCGCGCGGATGAGGTGCTCGAGTTCCTCACGGTGGAGCATTTGGCAGACCAGAAGGCAGGCCAGATCTCCGGCGGGCAGAAAAAACTGCTGGAGCTGGGGCGCACCATGATGGTCGATGCGAAGATCGTGTTTTTGGACGAGGTCGGTGCAGGCGTGAACCGGACGCTGTTGAACACGATCGGCGACGCGATCCTGCGCCTTAACAAGGAGCGTGGATATACCTTCGTGGTGATCGAGCATGATATGGATTTCATCGGGCGCCTTTGTGATCCCGTCATCTGCATGGCCGAAGGTCGTGTGTTGGCCCAAGGCACGCTGGCGCAGATCAAGGCAAACGAGCAGGTCATCGAGGCCTATCTGGGCACCGGGCTCAAGAACAAAGAGCAGGTGGGCGCATGAGCGCGCAGCGTTTGTGGCTGGCGTCTTGGGGCACTGCCCCAAACCCCGGAGTTTACAGGCAAAATGAAGTAGTGGAGAGCGTCTTATGAGCGATCCATACGGTGATCGGGGGAACAAGGATCGGTCGGTGGCCAATCCTGATGGGCAAGGGTCGGTCGTACCCGATGCGGGTGGGCAGACGTTTGCCGCACCCGGGGGGCCGTTCCTGATCGGGGATACGATGACCGGCGGTTATGGCAAGGGGCCGGATATCCTGCATGAATGCACGATTGCGGTGGAGCGCGGTGAGATTGCCGTGATCGTGGGGCCCAATGGTGCGGGCAAATCGACGGCGATGAAGGCGGTCTTCGGCATGCTGGAAGTGCGCGCGGGTGCGGTGCGTCTGGACGGCGAGGATATCACCGATCTCAGTCCGCAGGCGCGAGTGGCGCGCGGCATGGGGTTCGTGCCGCAGACCTCGAACATCTTTACCTCCATGACGGTGGAGGAGAACCTTGAGATGGGGGCGTTTATCCGCCGCGATGATTTTCGCGAGACGATGGCGCAGGTGTATGAGTTGTTTCCGATCCTCAAAGACAAGCGGTACCAGGCGGCGGGTGAGCTGTCGGGCGGTCAGCGTCAGCAGGTGGCGGTTGGCCGGGCGTTGATGACCAAACCCAAGGTGCTGATGCTGGATGAGCCGACGGCGGGTGTGTCGCCGATTGTCATGGATGAGCTGTTTGACCGGATCATCGAGGTGGCGCGCACGGGTATTCCGATTTTGATGGTCGAGCAAAACGCGCGGCAGGCGTTGGAGATTGCCGATAAGGGCTATGTGCTGGTGCAGGGGGCGAATGCCTATACCGGAACGGGTAAGGAGCTGTTGGCGGATCCTGAGGTTCGCAAGAGCTTTTTGGGGGGCTGAGGGTGGTGGATTTCACCATCACCGCAGCCGACCCGACCACACCGCAAGCGCGTGCGCTTTTGCGGGGCAGCCATGACCTGATGTCCTCGCTGTTCCCGCAGGCGGCCAATCACTATTTGTCGGTCGAGGCATTGGCTGCGCCGCATGTTGATTTTTTCGTTGCCGGCGACGGGGACGTCTCGCTTGGCTGCGTTGCCCTTGCTGATTTTGAGACTTACGGCGAGGTCAAATCGTTCTTCGTCGATCCTGCGGCGCGGGGGCGTGGGATTGCGGGTGCATTGCTCGCGCACCTTGAGCGGGCTGCGCGCGCGCGCGATCTGCCTGTTCTTAAGCTGGAAACAGGTCAGCCGGGCTTGGAGGCGGCCCACCGTCTTTACGCGCGGCACGGCTTTGCCGATTGTGCCGCTTTTGGCGACTACGAAGCCGATGCGCCCTACAGCCGATATATGGAGCTTTCACTTTAATGGATTTTCTCAACGCAATCGTTGCCCTGTGCAACTTCGTGCTGATCCCCGGCATCGCTTATGGCAGCCAGCTGGCCATAGGGGCGCTGGGGGTGACGCTCGTCTACGGCATCCTGCGGTTCTCGAATTTTGCCCATGGGGATACCATGGCGTTTGGCACGATGGTGACCATTCTTGTGACCTGGGGGATGCAGGGGGCCGGGATGAGCCTCGGGCCGTTGCCCACCGCCCTGCTCGCCCTGCCCTTCGGGATCATGGGCTGTGTCGCGTTGGTGCTGATCACGGATCGCGCGGTATACCGTTTCTACCGGGTGCAGAAGGCCAAGCCAGTGATCCTCGTGATCGTGTCCATGGGCGTGATGTTCGTGATGAACGGGATTGTGCGATTCATCATCGGGCCGGATGACCAGAGCTTTGCCGACGGGCCGCGTTTCATAATCTCGGCGCGCGATTTCAAGACCTTGACGGGTCTGGATGAAGGCATGTCGATCAAGACGACCCAGGTGATCACGGTGGTGACGGCGGTGATCGTCGTGGCGCTTTTGTTCTGGTTTCTCAACAAGACACGGGCGGGCAAATCCATGCGCGCCTATTCCGACAATGAGGATCTGGCGCTGTTGTCGGGGATCAATCCGGAGCGCGTGGTGATGCTCACGTGGATCATCGTGGCCTGTCTGGCGACGGTTGCGGGCACGCTCTACGGTCTGGATAAATCGTTCAAGCCCTTTACCTACTTCCAATTGTTGCTCCCGATATTTGCCGCTGCCGTGGTGGGCGGGATCGGCAGCCCGCTTGGTGCAATTGCAGGCGGCTTCGTGATCGCCTTCTCGGAGGTGACGATCACCTATGCGTGGAAGAAAATCCTGGAATATCTTATGCCAGAGAGCCTCGAGCCATCGGGCCTCGTGCAGCTCCTCTCCACCGATTATAAATTCGCCGTAAGCTTCGTGATCTTGCTGATCGTGCTTTTGTTCAAGCCTACGGGCCTCTTTAAAGGGCAGTCTACGACATGACCGATACCATCAAAAATTCGCTGCTGTTTGCGTTGGTGGCCACGCTGATCATCATCTCCGGCTTTTTTCAGGGATGGAACAACGCGATGTTCATCGTGAATATGGGGATCATCTCTGCGATCATGGCGCTGGGGGTGAACCTGCAATGGGGGTATGCGGGGCTGTTCAATGTGGGCGTCATGGGGTTTGTGGCGCTTGGCGGTCTGGCGGCGGTGCTCATTGGGATGCCCGCGACGCCGGGTGCATTCGCGGCGGGGGGCCCGGGTGTGCTGCTGGCGCTGGCGCTGGGAGTGCTGACGATTGTGGGCGCGGTGTTTGCCTACAAGCGGATGGCGCCGGGCCGCAATCGTAGTCTGGCGATGATGGCGATCCTGATCTTTGGGTTCTTCGTGTATCGAGGATTTCTGGACCCTGCTGTGGGGCTGATCGAGGATGTAAACCCGGCGGCGACGGGGTATCTGGGCGGGCTCAATCCCGGCACGCAGGAGACGTATCGCGACAATGGCTGGATCATGCTGATCGCCTGGCCCGTGGGCGGGCTGTTTGCGGCGGGTGCGGCGTGGTTGATCGGCAAGGCGGCCCTTGGCCTGCGCTCCGACTACCTCGCGATTGCGACCTTGGGGATTGCGGAGATCATCATCGCGGTGCTCAAGAACGAAGATTGGCTTACGCGCGGCGTGAAGAACGTCGTGGGCGTGCCGCGTCCGGTCCCGTATGAGCTTGATTTGCAAAACTCTGCGGCCTTTGTTGAGCGTGCCGCCTCCATGGGGCTTGATCCGGTGGAAGGGTCCACGATTTTTGTGAAAATCCTCTATGCCGTGCTGTTTGCATTGGTGTTGGGGATCCTATTTTGGCTGAGCCAGCGGGCGCTCAATTCGCCGTGGGGGCGGATGCTGCGCGCGATCCGCGACAACGAAGTGGCGGCGGAGGCGATGGGTAAGGACGTGACCGCGCGGCATTTGCAGGTGTTCATCCTGGGGTCGGCTATCTGCGGTATCGCGGGGGCGATGATGACGACATTGGACGGTCAACTCACGCCCGGCACTTACCAGCCGTTGCGCTTTACCTTCCTCATCTGGGTGATGGTCATCGTGGGGGGATCCGGCAGCAATCTGGGGGCGATATTGGGCGGCTTTCTGATTTGGTTCCTTTGGGTTCAGGTTGAGCCGATTGGCCTGTTCGTGATGGATATCATCACGGCCGGTATGTCCGAGGACAGCTGGCTGAGGTCGCATCTGATCGACAGTGCAGCGCAGATGCGGTTGATGACCATGGGGGTCATCATGATCCTCGTGCTGCGGTTCAGTCCGCGTGGGCTGATCCCGGAGAAATGAGGATTGGCCTGTGACTGCGGCAGGCGGCGGATTGAGTTTAAAGGCAAAATGAAGAGGAGGGGTGCGCGGGGGAGGACCGGCGCGCCTTTTGCTTGAGGGTATGTTTCAGCGGCCTTTGAAGAGGCTGCCCAAGATGCCGCGCACGATGCGGCGGCCTGTGGTGCCTTTGAGCTCCTTGATCACCACATCGGCAATGGCGCCGCCGATGCCTTCCCCTACCGGTGTCCGCCTGTTGCTGCTGCGTGCCTCGTTGCCTTTGGCCGCATAGCGCCGCGCCTGGTTGAATTGGCGCAGCGACGGGGTTTCGCGCGCTGTGGGCTCGGTCGAGTTTGCGCCCGCTTGCGCTGTCTCAAGGGCGGCCTCGCTCGCTTCCGCGTCCGCGGCCGCTTGTGCGGCGCGCGCGCGCAGGACCTCGAAGGCGCTCTCACGGTCCAAGGGCGTATCGTATTTGCCCGCCATGGCGGAGGACGCCATGTGCGCCCGGCGTTGTGCATCGGAGATGGGGCCGAGTTGCGAGGAAGGGGGCCGGATCAGCGTCCGCTCGACGATGCCCGGCACGCCCTTGCGCTGAAGCATCGAGGTGACCGCCTCGCCCACGCCCACCTCGCGGATTGCCTCTTCGGTGCTGAAGGCGGGGTTGTCGCGGTAGGTTTGCGCGGCCATGCGCAATTCCTTCTGGTCCTTGGCGGTGAAGGCGCGCAGAGCGTGCTGGACGCGGTTTCCGAGCTGTCCGAGGATATCTTCGGGCACATCGGCCGGGTTTTGGGTGATGAAATAGACCCCCACCCCTTTGGAGCGGATGAGGCGTGCGACCTGCTCGACCTTGTCCACCAGTGCTTTGGGTGCGTCATCGAAGAGCAGGTGTGCCTCGTCGAAAAAGAAAACCAATTTCGGTTTGTCCGCATCGCCCACTTCGGGCAACTCTTCGAACAACTCCGACAGCAGCCAGAGCAGGAAGGTGGCGTAGAGCTTGGGCGCGCCCATGAGTTGGTCGGAGGCGAGGATGTTGATCATGCCGCGCCCGTCCGCATCCGTGCGCATCAGGTCCGAGAGCGCCAGAGCGGGCTCCCCGAAAAGCTTGGCACCGCCCTGATTTTCCAGCACCAGCAGGCGGCGCTGGATCGCGCCAATCGAGGCGCTGGAGACGTTGCCGTAGCGCAGCGACAGATCCTTAGCGTTCTCGCCGATCCATACCAGCAGCGCTTGGAGGTCTTTGAGATCGAGAAGCGCCATCCCGTCCTCATCGGCCACGCGGAAGGCGATGTTCACGATGCCTTCCTGTGCTTCCGTCAAGCCCAGAAGCTGGCCCAGCAGCAACGGCCCCATTTCGGAGATCGTGGTGCGCACGGGATGCCCCTGCTCCCCGAACAGGTCCCAGAAGGTGACGGGAAACGCATCATAGCGGAAATCGGAAAACCCGATTTTTTCGGCGCGCTCGGTAAAGGGCGCGTGGAGTTTGTGATTGGCGTCTCCCGCGACTGCAAGGCCGCTCAGGTCCCCTTTGACGTCCGAAAGGAAGACCGGCACGCCGGCATCGGCGAAGCCTTCGGCCATGATCTGTAGCGTGACCGTTTTACCCGTACCCGTGGCGCCCGCGACCAGACCATGGCGATTTGCATATTTGAGTGACAGGAATTGCTGCGTTGCGTAGTCGGGCCCGCCGCCACCGATGAAAAGATCAGAACTCACGATCGAAGTCTCCTGTTGCAGGTTCGAAAGCTGATTTAAGCGTTTCGCGCACGCCGCGAGCATACTTACTTAACTTTTCGGCGCCATAGTCAAAACGTTGGCGGCGCGAATGTCCTCGTGCCGCTGACACTTCCTCCCTGTCAGACTGGCCGTGCCCTCGGGTGCGGCCTTTTTTGCTAACATTTTCCGATCGGCAGGCGAAACTCGGGATTAACTGTTGACCGCTCAACGCCGCTTGCCTAATCTATGCCCATAAGTCGGCTCAGTCCGGCAGGGAATTCAAAAAAACAATGAGAAAGAGGGCATTACGCCCTCTTTTTTGTGTCTGGCGTCCCCTGCTTTGAGCAGCGGAATTTTGCGGAAACAAGCCCTCGCACACGCTCGTAACACGCTATGGCACTGACATCTGCTTTTGACGGTGATACAGTTGTTTGAGTATTACCAACCGATGGATGACCCATGTTCAAATTTCTAACTGTGCTGCCGTTTTGCGCAGCATTTGTTGTGGCCGCGCCCACAGCTGCTTTCGCCCAGACATCTACCGAAGAGCCCGCGACCAGCGCCCCGAGCGTCGCTGACGGACTGAGCCTTGGCGAGGATGCCGACGTGCCTGTCGGCGTGGGCCAGCCCTACGCACGTGAGGTCAACGGCGCGTGGGAGTTGCGCTGCCTGAAGGTGGCGGAGGGCGAAGAGCCATGTCAGATGTATCAGATGATGGACGACGGTCAGGGTGCGCCCGTGGCTGAAATCTCGATGTTCCGTCTGGAGCCGGGTGGGCGCGCGGTGGCCGGTGCCAATATCATCGTGCCGCTTGAGACAGCCCTGAGCGAGCAGCTGACGCTGGCGATCGATGGTGGCCCCGCCCGCCGCTACCCCTTTGCGTTCTGCGGTCCGGTGGGCTGTTTCGTGCGCGTGGGCCTGACAGAAGCGGATGTCACCGCGTTCAAACGCGGTAGCATGGCCAAGCTGACCATCGTGCCGGCGCTGGCGCCGGACCAGCAAGTGACGCTTGATATGTCGCTGGAAGGGTTTACCGCCACGTTTGACGAAGTAACCATTCTCGATCAGTAAACAGCGGCGCTCCTGCACCGGCATCCGCCCCTGTGAAGGGGGCGGTTTTTTCATGCGTGGTGATCCGTATCAGATGCGGCGCAAGGCGAGGACAGCGTTCATACCGCCGAAGGCGAAGGCGTTGCTGAGCGCCACGTCGACCTGTGCCATGCGCGCCACATTCGGCACGACGTCGAGGGCGCATTCGGGGTCAGGCGCAAGATAGCTGATCGTGGGGGCAATCACGCCATCGCGCAGCGCCATGATGCAGGCCAGAAGTTCGACCGCGCCGGTGCCGCCAATCAGATGGCCGTGCATGGATTTGGTCGAGCTGATCATAAGCTGGGTCGCATGGGCGCCGAAGACATCACCTACGGCGGCGCATTCCGTCTTGTCGTTGGCGGCGGTGCCGGTTCCATGCGCGTTGATGTAGCCGACGCGGTCGCCATTGATCTGCGCATCGACCAGCGCGCCTGCCATTGCGCGGGCCGCTCCGTCGCGCGACGGCATGACGATGTCGGAGGCGTCCGAGGTCATGGAGGCGCCGGCCACTTCGCATAAGATATCTGCCCCGCGTGCGCGCGCGTGCTCGTATTCCTCAAAGACGAAGATGCCCGCACCCTCGCCCTGCACCATGCCGTTACGGCCCAGCGAGAACGGGCGGCAGGCGTCGCGCGACATCACGCGCAAGCCCTCCCAGGCCTTGATCCCGCCAAAGCATAACATGGACTCGGATCCGCCGGTGAGCATCGCGGGCGCCATGCCGGAGCGGACCATGGCAAAGGCCTGGGCCATCGCATGGTTGGAGGACGCGCAGGCGGTCGAGACGGTGAAGGACGGGCCTTGCAGGTTCCACTCCATACTGACGTGAGCGGCGGCGGCGTTGTTCATCAGGCGGGGTACCACGAAGGGGTGCACGCGGTTCTTGCCCTCCTCATAGACGGCGCGGTAGTTTTCGTCCCACGTGCTGACCCCGCCCGCAGCAGTGCCGAGGACGACACCCGTGCGTGCGGCCAATGCGCCGTCAAAGCTCAGGCCCGATTGTGATACCGCCTCCGCCGCCGCGGCCATCGTGAATTGCGTGAAGCGATCATAGAGCGTGATCTGCTGGCGGGAAAAGCGGCTGGCCTCGTCAAATTCCTTGACCTGACCCCCGATTTTGATCTGTAGACGCTCGATATCGCGCAGCGCGAGCGGGCCGATGCCACAGACGCCCTCGCGCATGGCAGCGAGCGTCTGATCCACCGTATGGCCCAGCGGATTGACCGTACCGGCGCCGGTAATGACGACTCGCTTCATGTGGTGCGTTGCTGCGCACGTAGCCGTTCGACCCCTGCGACGATGCTGGCGACCGAGGAGATGTCAAAATCCGTATCACCCGGCGTGTTCGCGTTGAAGGGTACGGTGATGTCGAACGCCTCTTCGATGGCGAAAATACTCTCGACCAGGGCCATACTGTCGATGCCAAGGCTTTCCAGCGTGCTGTCCAGGCGCACGTCCGACACCTCGAGCAGCGCCTGCTCGGCGATGATCTGGATCACTTTCTCTTCGGTGCTCATGGTGTGGGGTCCAATATTATGGGCACTCCCGCATTTAGGTGTCTTTGCCGCTTTTGAAAACCGCGTTTTTCAATTCCGCGACATCGCGCATCAGGCGCGGCAGGCGGCGCAGCGCTTTATATCCCTCGACCTGTTTGTCCATCTGTGTGGCGGGGTATCCCAGCATCGTCCGCCCGGCAGGCACATTCGACATCAACTTGGTACCGCCGCCGGCGATCACCCCGTCGCCGACGAAGATATTATCGTTCACGCCGCATTGACCCGCGAGCACAACATTATCGCCGATGGTGGCGGAGCCTGCGATACCCACCTGCCCGCAAATCAGGCTGTTGCGCCCGATCCGCACGTTGTGGCCAAGGTGGACCTGATTATCGAGCTTGGTGCCGTCGCCGATGGTGGTATCGCGTATGGTGCCGCAGTCGATGGTGGCGCCCATGCCGACCTCGACGTCATCACCGATCCGCACGCTGCCGAGGGAATGAATGCGGGTCCATTCCTGCGCCTTTGCATCACCCTGGTCGCCCAAGGTTTTGCGCACGGATTCCACGCTCGATGGTTCTGCTGTAACGAAGGAAAAACCGTCGCCGCCGATACGCGCGCCCGGCTGTGCGATGAAGCGCGCGCCGATCGTCACCCTCGCGCCGATGCTGACCGCCTCGCGCAGATAAGCGTCCGGCCCGATGGTGGCGTTCCATCCGACAAAGCACTGCGCTCCGATGATGCTGCGCGCGCCAATGCGGGCGCCTTTGGAGATCACGGCAAGGGGGCCGATGCTGACGCCCTCGCCCAACTTTGCCTCGGGATCTACGAAGGCGGTCGGGTGGATCCCGGCTTCAAACCCCTGCCCCGCGTCGAGCATGCGGGTCAGGCCCGCCATGGCGTAGCGCGGGCGCGGCGCGATGATCGCAGCGTCCAGACCTAGGGCGTGCCAATCGGCGCCCTCCCACAGCATGGCGGCACGCGCGCTGCCATGCGCGAGGCTCTCCGCGTATTTGGGGTTCATCGCCAGTGCCAGATCGCCCGCGCCCGCCATAGCAGGCTCCGCCGCGCGGTCGATTATAATATCGGTGTCGCCGAAGGCTTCAGCCCCCAGAGACACTGCTATCTCTCCCACGGTGTGGCTCATGTCGCGCGTTCCTCAAAGGTGTTCGCGCAGACCTATCCCTGAACGTCGTTCAGTTCCACCCCTGCCTTTTGCAGCGCATCCCAGATTTGTGCATCCCGGCCATAGATGTCGCGGCGGAAATTGAGGTTGCCGCGCGCATCGGTGTAGGCGGTCCGGTAGATGATGTGCACCGGCACCGGCTGCTCGAGGTTGACGCGGGATTCGCGACCGGTGCGGAGCTGCCTTTGGAAGAATGCCTCAGGGTCATCCTCTTGCACCGCCAGCAGCGCATAGGCGAAATCGAAGGGATCATTGAGACGAATACATCCGTGGCTATAGGCGCGCACTTCGCGGCTAAAGAGGTTTTTCGCAGGGGTATCATGGAGATAGATGTTGTATTTGTTCGGAAACATGAACTTCACAAGCCCCAGCGCGTTGCTGCGGCTGGGCGGCTGCCGCATGGCATAGGGGAAATTGCTGGAGGTGTAGCCCGCAAAGCTGCGATTGCGGCTCACGACACGGCCGCGCCGGTCGGTGATCTCGATATGGCGCACGGCGTTGGAATTGCGGCGCAGCGCCGGCAGATACTCCCCCACGATGATGGAGCGCGGCACATACCAGCTTGGGTTGATGACCATGTGGTCCATCTCGTCGGAGAATTCGACCGTGGGCCGGTCCCCTTGCGTGGCGCCCACGACCGTGCGGGTCTCGAAGGTGATGCGCCCGTCTTCTACGATTTTGGCCGTGAAATCAGGGATATTCACGAGGATGTGGCGATACCCGCGTTTTTTGTTGAGCCAGCGCTCGCGCTCCATGGCAACGAGGATGGATTTGAGGCGCGTCTCGATGCTGCGATTTATCTCCTCGATCGTCCCGCTCCCCGCGACACCGTCCTCTTCGAGGCCATGCGCCTTCTGGAACGCCTGCACCGCAGCGGTGAGCGCGGTGTCGTAGGTTCGAGCGTTGGAGCGGTCGAGATAGCCCATTGTCATCAGGCGGTTGCGCAGGGAGATGACTGCAGGGCCGGTATCGGCGGGTTTGATCGACGCAGCATTGACCGTCGGACCCCAGCCGCCGTTGTGTGCCTGCTCTTGCAAAAGCATCTTTTGCTTCATCAGCGCGCCGTATTCTATGGTGCGCGGCGCCAGCGCGCGTAGATAAGCGGCAGGCTGTGCGCCCAGAAAGCCTGAGATCAGCTGTGCGCGATCAGTATATATGACTTCGCGCTTGATCTCGTTCACCACTTTGCCGGGAATGAGCGCACCGCTTTGGATGTCGCGCGCGTATTGCAGGAACATGCGCGTCATTTCGACCTCGATCAGCCCCAGATCGCGGGGGGAGCGCGCTGCGGCCATCTGACGCTCCAGCACGTTTGCGTCATAGCGCATGACCGGCAGCCCATGATCGCCCGCGCGGCGCAGCGCGTCGAGCAGTGCCGCACGGCGGGCCCGATGAATGGCGTCATTGCCTGTCCAGACCCCTTCAAAATTCTGCGCACGGTAAAATTTAGCGATGTCCTCGTCACGCGATCCCGTCTCCGCCACCGCCTGTTTGAACGCGGTGACCTGCGCGTGCGCCTGCTGCGGAGCGCCCAGAAACAGGACGCCGAAGGCCAGCGCCACTGCGACTGATCGGGGTGCGCTCAAAATCTGCGGTCTCGACAACATCGAATAACCCTTCAAAAATTTGTACTTATCGCTTCATTCATTCCAAGAATTGAGCCTCAAGTCCATTCACAAACCAGCGAAGGCCCTGAAAAACCGCGCAATTGATGCGTCGGCGCCACCGTCCCTGGTGTGAAGTGGCGCGGCACGATCAAGATCTGCGCAAAAAACTGCCGATAATTTTGACGATCGGAACCAGAAGCGATTCATCTCTTGGTTCCTTTTTGGGGCTATGCAATAGAGGGAAGGCATCTGGGGAGATGATAAGAAAGATCTGTGTAACATCACAGGCACATTGGCAGATCCACAGGCACACCCTCACTATGGGTAAGAAACGGGACAGACAGTATGACAGTCAATACAGCAACAGGCATGACCCGGCGTGGTCTATTGGGGGCGTTTGCGGCAACGGTCGTGACGGCCGCGCCCACCTACACCAACGCGGCAGGATTCCTGCGCGGCGGTGGCGATATTCGGCGGATCAAGATGTATTCGGGCCGCACCGGTGAACGGATCGACATGATCTACTGGATCGAAGGCAAGTACATCGGCGATGCGGTCAAGGAAGTGAACTACTTCATGCGCGACTGGCGCACAAACGACGCCTACAAAATGGATCTGCGCACGGTCGACGTGATGGCCGCAGCGCACAATCTGCTGAATGCGGATGAGCCTTATATGCTGCTCTCCGGCTACCGCAGCCCGAAAACTAACGCGATGCTGCGCTCACGCTCGCGCGGTGTTGCCAAAAATTCGCTCCACATGCGTGGTCAGGCCGCTGATCTGCGCCTCAATTCGCGCTCTGTCTCGCAGATTGCAAAGGCGGCGGCAGCGTGTCGTGGCGGCGGAGTCGGTCGATATTCAGGGTCCAACTTCGTCCACATGGATTGTGGCACGGTGCGCACCTGGGGACGATAGCCACACCTTTATGAATGATTGAAAAGAGCGCTCTTAAAGCGCTCTTTTGGTGTTGAAGCGGGCGCAAACGCGGCGAGCGTGAAACCTGAATCGTGGGATTCTCATTGGGTTTGATTTGTGGTTCACCCTTATTGTGAGGATGTTTCATGTCATCAGCCCCATCGTCAGGACTGCGGGCGCGTTTCAGGGCATATATTGAAGACGGGTTGAGCGGTCGCGGGGCGGCGGCCCTATTGAAATTGTCTGCGGCAACGGGTGTCCGCTGGCAGCGTAAGTTGCGCGAGACGGGGGCGATCGCGCCGGATGTTCAGGGCCGCGCAAAAGGTCACGGGAGGCGTGCAGCGCACCGAGGACGTCTTGAAGAGCTGGTTGAGCAGGACGGTGGCATCATTTTGCCTGAACTCGCGGGAGCTCTGGCGTCCGTGACCGGCGTTATCGCCCATGCCGCATCCATCGGACGGTTTCTGCTCAAGCTTGGGTATGCCTACAAAAAAGGTCACCCCCTCTCGGCAGCATGACTTGCATGCGCCAGCCGGTCAAAAGGGTCGTGACCGAACGGCTGCGCGCACGGGTAAAACATCTGCGACAGGAATGGTTCAAATATCGCATCCCTAAAATGCAGGCGCATCCTGACCGGCCTGTATTTATTGATGAAACTTCGGTCAAAACCAACCTGACCCGCCTGCGAGGGCGCAGCTTGCGTGGCAAACCCTTGGAAATGA